>MDSZ01251923.1_pt1 | contig 108711 bp, 106 predicted proteins | sample 811201 | NCBI WGS metagenome assembly MDSZ01 (sample SAMN05326647, study PRJNA326480) | marine metagenome | isolation source: seawater | place: Indian Ocean: North | collected 2010
CCCCGCCGACCTGAACAACCTGCCGGTCGAGGGCGTCATGCCGCCCCTGTCCGGCGCCACGACCTGGATCAACTCGCCGCCCCTGACCCGCGAGCAACTGCGCGGCAAGGTGGTGGTGGTCGACTTCTGGACCTATTCCTGCATCAACTGCCTGCGCGCCCTGCCCTATGTCCGCGCCTGGGCCGAAAAATATAAGGATCAGGGACTGGTTGTGATCGGCGTCCACACGCCCGAGTTCGCCTTCGAAAAGTCCGAGGCCAATGTGCGCGAGGCCGTCGCCCGTCTCGGGGTCGCCTATCCGGTAGCCATGGACAACGACTTCGCCGTCTGGCGCGCCTTCAAGAACCAGTACTGGCCCGCCCACTATTTCATCGACGGCCAGGGCCGGATCCGCCACCACCATTTCGGCGAGGGCGACTATGACGGGTCCGAACGGGTCATTCAGCAACTGCTGAAAGAGGCGGGCGCCGCCGACGTCGCCTCTGACCTGGTTCAGGTCCAGGCCCAGGGCGCCGAGGCCGCCGCCGACATGGCCCAGCTCGCCTCGCCCGAGACCTATATCGGCTACGCCAGGGCCGAGAATTTCCGCTCGCCCGGTGGTTTCGCGCGCGACGCCGTCAAGACCTATGGGCCGGCGGCCTTACAGCTGAACGACTGGAGCCTGGCGGGCTCCTGGCGGGTGACGCGGGAACACGCCGCCCTGACGGCGCCGGGCGGACGCCTGGCTTTCCGGTTCAAGGCGCGGGATCTGCATCTGGTCATGGGGCCGGGGCAAGGCGACGCCGGGGTGCGCTTCCGGGTCCGGATCGACGGGGCCGCGCCGGGATCGGACGCGGGATCAGACATCGACGCCCAGGGCCTGGGCCGCATCGACCGCCAGCGTCTGTATCAGCTGATCCGCCAAGCCGGCCCGGTGGGCGAACGCACCTTCGAAATCGAATTTCTGGATCCCGGCGTCCAGGTCTTCGCCTTCACCTTCGGCTAGTTCGGCTCAGCCCGCCGCCGGCACGATGGTGACGCTCTCGCCGCAGCCGCAGGCGTCGGTCTGGTTGGGATTGTTGAACACGAATTTCGAGGCCAGCCGGGTCGTCTCATAGTCGATCTCGGTGCCGATCAGGAACAGGACGGCCTTGGGCTCGATCAATATGGTGACCCCCTTGTCCTCGACCACCTCGTCCAGGGGACCGATCTCATCGGCATAGGCGAAGGTGTATTCCTGGCCTGCGCAGCCGCCGTTCTTGACCCCGATCCGCAGACCGATGTGGCTGTTGTCGGCCTTGTCCAGGATCTCACGCACCCGCTCGGCGGCCCGGTCAGTCAGGGTCACGACCTTGGGGCGCGGGCGGCGCGGACGGGATGTGGTTTGAAGTTCGCTCATCAGAACATGTTCAGGGCCAGCTTGGCCTCATCGCTCATCTTGGAGGCGTCCCACGGCGGGTCGAACACCAGATTGGCCTTGGCGCTGCGGACGCCCTCCACCTTCTCCACCGCCGTCTCCACCCAGCCCGGCATTTCGCCGGCGACGGGACAGCCGGGCGCCGTCAGGGTCATGTCCACCACCACGTCGCGGTCGTCATTGACGTCCACCCGGTAGATCAGCCCCAGCTCGTAGATATCGACCGGGATTTCCGGATCATAGACGGTTTTCAGCGCCTGAATCAGATCGTCGGTCAGCTGATCCAGCTCGGCCTGAGACAGGGCGCTCTTCTGCGGCTCGGCCCAGGCTTCCTTGAAGGCGTCGCTGTCTTGAATAGGGTCGTCTGTCATGGCGTTATACGAAGAAGTTCCGCGCCTTGATCAGCGCATCCACGAAGGCGTCGGCATCCTCCACGGTGTTATATAGGGCGAAGGAGGCGCGGGTGCTCGACGTCACCCCCATTCTTTTCGCCAGCGGCTCGGCGCAGTGCAGTCCGGCCCGCACCGCCACCCCGTAACGGTCCATGATCTGGGCCACGTCGTGGGCGTGGGCGCCCTCGACGGCGAAGGTCAGGATCGCGCCCTTGCCTTCCGCCTGACCCAGGATCCTCAGCCAGTTCTGCCCCTGCAGGCGATCAACCGCATGCTGGTACAGCGCATGCTCATGCGCCTGAACCGCTGCCCGATCATATTGGGTCAGCCATTTCAGCGCCACGCCCAGGCCGATGGCCTCCAGGATGGGCGGCGTCCCCGCCTCGAACCGATGAGGCGGCTTGGCGTAGGTTACGCGGTCCTGCTCGACCGTCTCGATCATCTCGCCCCCGCCCTGATAGGGCGGCAGGGCCTCCAGCGCCTCGGCCTTGCCGTACAGGGCGCCGATTCCGGTCGGAGCGAACAGCTTATGCCCCGTCAGCACATAGAAGTCGCAGCCGATGGCCTGAACGTCCGGCGTCGCATGGACCGCCCCCTGGCAGCCGTCGATCAGCACCTTGATCTGGGAGTGGGGGGCGCCGGCCGCGTGCGCCAGTCGCGTGATCTCGGCCACCGGATTGATGGTGCCCAGCACGTTCGACATATGGGTGACCGCGACCATCCGCGTCCTCGGCCCCAGCAGATCGGCATAGGCCGCCATGTCCAATGACCCGTCGTCCAGAACCGGAATCCATTTGATCACCGCCCCGCGCCGTTCGCGCAGCAGATGCCAGGGCACGATGTTGGAGTGATGCTCCATCTCCGAGACGATGATCTCGTCACCCGGCTGGATTTGAAGCCCCAGCCCATTGGCCACCAGATTGATCGCCTCGGTGCCGCCCTTGGTCCAGACGACCTGTTCGGGGCTCTCGGCGTTCAGGAAGCGGGCCACGATCTCGCGCGCCTTCTCGAAGGCCTCGGTCGCCTCGTTCGACAGGGTGTGCAGACCGCGGTGGACGTTGGCGTATCCGCCCTCCATCGTCGCCACCAGGGCGTCGATCACCGCGCGCGGCTTCTGGGCCGAGGCGGCGTTGTCCAGATAGACCAGCGGTCTCCCGTTCACCTGCCGCGACAGGATCGGAAACTGCGCCCGGACGGCGTAGGGATCAAACAGGGTCACGACCGAGCCGTCAGCCATTCCCGCGCCACCTCTCTTGCGCCCTCGTGCTCGATCCGGTCGATGACCTCGATCAGGAAGGCCTGGGTCAGCAGGGCGCGCGCTTCCTCGGCCGGAACCCCGCGCTGCTGCATGTAGAACAGGGCGCTCTCGTCCAGCGCCCCGACCGTATTGCCGTGGGCGCACTGCACGTCGTCGGCGTAGATGATCAGTTCCGGCTTGGCGTCGATCTCGGCCCGTTCGGAGGCGATCAGGGCGTGGTGCCCCATCCGCGCATCCGTGCCGTCGGCCCCGCGCTCGACCACGATCTTGCCCTGGAAGACGCCCCGCGCCGTGTCGCGCGCCACGCCCTTGATCAGCTGGCTGGTCGCGCCGTCATGCTCCAAGTGCCGCACCACGCTGGTCAGGTCGGCGTGGCGCGATCCGTTCAGCAGATAAAGACCGTCGGCCTGGACCTGTGCGCCCTGGGCGAAGTGGGAAATCCGGGTCTCGATCCGTTGCAGCCTGGCTCCGGTGGCGATGACGGTCTGGCGATAGACGCCGCCCGCCTCGACCTTCACATGGGCCTCGGACACGGAAATGGCGTCCTCCGGCTCCTCGACCAGGACGACGCGCGTCACCTCGGCCCCGGCCGCCACATCCAGCTCCAGCGTATTGTGGGCGACATAGGCCGAGCCCGCCCCCTCATGCGTCTCCAGCAGCAGCAGTTTGGCGCCCGCCCGCGCCGCCACCCGCGCGCTCGCCGTATGGCCCGTGCCCACGGCGTCGGAGATGTAGCGCAGCCGCAGCGTCTGCTCGCCCGAGGCGATGAAGTCGGTCACGCCCACGGCCCGCCCGTTGGCGAAGACGACAGCCTCGCCGCCCAGGTCATAGAAGGGCCCCGGCGCGCCCACCGTCGCCGTGCCGGACAGCTCAGGCGCCTCGCGAAGATACCGCTTCAGATCGCTGTATTTCCACGCCTCATCTCGCCGCGACGGAAAGGTCGAGGCGTCGGTCAGGTCGATGGCGAAGGTCGCGCTCACGCCGCCCCCTCGAGCACCGGCGGCAGGTATTTGTCATACCCCTCCGCCTCCAGCTGCAAGGCCAGTTCCGGCCCGCCCGAGGCCACGATCCGTCCCCCCGCCAGCACATGGACCCGGTCCGGTTTGATATAGTCCAGCAGGCGCTGATAGTGGGTAATGACCAGCATGGCCCGATCGGGCGAACGCAGGGCGTTGACCCCTTCGGACACGATCCGCAGGGCGTCGATGTCCAGCCCCGAATCCGTCTCGTCGAGGATCAGCAGCGACGGCTCCAGCAGGGCCATCTGCAGGATCTCCATCCGCTTCTTCTCTCCGCCGGAGAAGCCGACGTTCAAAGGACGTTTCAGCATGTCGAAGTCCATCTTCAGGCTTCGGGACGCCTCGCGGACCAGCTTCAGGAAGGCCGGCGCCGCCACCTCCTCCTCGCCCCGCGCGCGCTTCTGCGCATTCAGCGCCGTCCGCACGAAGGTCAGGGCCGGGACGCCGGGAATCTCGATCGGATACTGGAACGACAGGAAGACGCCCTTGGCCGCCCGCTCGGCCGGCTCCAGCGCCAGCAGGTCCTCGCCCGCCCATTCGACCGATCCTTCCGTCGCCTCATAGCCCGGCCGGCCCGACAGGGCGTAACCCAGGGTCGACTTTCCGGCCCCGTTCGGCCCCATGATGGCGTGCACTTCCCCCGCTGGCACTTCGAGCGTCAGCCCCTTGAGGATCGGCTTGTCGCCGACGGAGACGTGGAGGTTAGAGATGGAAAGCATCTTAGTTCGAATCTGACTTGGGCTGGACGGCGGCAAGGTCTTGCCGGGCGTCATAAAATGAAACGATCACCACCTCGTCAGGCAGAACCTGAAAGACGACGACCTTGCGCCAGCGTAGAAGGCTGGCTTCGCGAAATCCTCTCCATCGCGACGGCCGATAGCGAAAGGGATGATCGCCAAGCTTCAGCGACAAGGCTTCGCTTTCAGCCAGGGCTCGATCCGTCAGGCGCGGGTCCTGCTGCTCCAGCAGATCCAACCACTCCCTCTGCCCATCCCTGGCCTCCTTCGACCATCGGACGGTCCTCATCGCTTGAAGCGCGCCTTCAGTTCATCGAAGACCTCTTCATGGCTATAGACCCGTCCGGCCGCGACATCTTCGACGCCGCGACGGATCGAGGCGAGCTGCGCCTCCGAAAGCGGCGCTCCCAGTTGCGCTTCGCCGTCGGTGACAACCTGCTCGGCGGCCGAGGCGATGAATTCTTCCAATGGCATGCCGATCTCTGCAGCAGCGCGCTTCAGCCGATCGGCGGCGTCGGTATCGAACGGAACGGCGATGGTTTCCATTATGATTTCCCGCGCATAGGACTGATGCGCGGATCATACCACAGCGTCGCCATCACCCCACGCTCCCTTCCAGACTGATCGCCACCAGCTTCTGCGCCTCGACGGCGAACTCCATCGGCAGCTCCTGCAGCACGTCGCGGACGAAGCCGTTGACCAGCAGGGCCACCGCCTCCTCCTGCGACAGCCCGCGCTGCTGGGCGTAGAACAGCTGATCGTCCGACAGGCGCGTCGTCGTCGCCTCGTGCTCCAGCTGGGCCGAGCCGTTGCGGGCCTCGATATAGGGGATGGTGTGCGAGCCGCACTCCTTGCCGATCAGCAGACTGTCGCACTGGGTGAAGTTTCTCACCCCCGTCGCCTTCGGATGCACCGAGACCAGGCCGCGATAGGTCGAGTCTGATTTCCCCGCCGACACCGCCTTGGCGATGATCCGCGACTTCGAATTCTTGCCCAGATGGATCATCTTGGTGCCGGTGTCGGCCTGCTGACGCCCGTTGGTGATGGCGATGGAGTAGAATTCGCCCGAGCTTTCCTCGCCCTTCAGGATGCAGGACGGATATTTCCACGTCACCGCAGAACCGGTCTCGACCTGGGTCCACGACACCTTCGACCGGTCGCCGCGGCAATCGGCCCGCTTGGTGACGAAGTTATAGATGCCGCCCCGCCCTTCCGCGTCGCCGGGGTACCAGTTCTGGACCGTCGAATATTTCACCTCGGCGTCGTCCAGCGCCACGATCTCGACCACGGCCGCATGGAGCTGGTTCTCGTCGCGCATCGGCGCCGTGCAGCCTTCCAGATAGGAGACGTAAGCGCCCTTGTCGGCGATGATCAGGGTGCGCTCGAACTGGCCCGTCTGGCTCGCATTGATGCGGAAATAGGTCGACAGCTCCATCGGGCAGCGCACGCCCGGCGGGATGTAGACGAACGACCCGTCCGAAAAGACCGCGCTGTTCAGGGCCGCGAAATAGTTGTCCGAGACCGGCACCACCGACCCCAGATATTTCCGCACCAGCTCAGGATATTCGCGCAAGGCCTCGGAAATCGGCATGAAGATCACGCCCGCCTTGGCCAGCTCCTCCTTGAAGGTGGTGACCACGGACACGCTGTCGAACACGGCGTCCACGGCCACGCGCGGGGCGCCCTGCACCCCCGCCAGAACCTCCTGCTCCTTCAGCGGAATGCCCAGCTTCTTGTAGACGTCCAGGATCTCGGGATCGACCTCGTCCAGCGACTTCGGCCCTTCCTTCTTCTTCGGCGCGGCGTAGTAGAACAGGTCCTGATAATCGACGGGCTCGTAACGAACCGCCGCCCAGGTCGGCTCCTCCATCGCCAGCCAGCGTTCATAGGCGGCTAAGCGCCATTCCAGCATCCATTCCGGCTCGCCCTTCTTTCGGAGATGAAGCGCACGATGTCGGCGTTCAGCCCCCTGGGGGCGAACTCCTGCTCCACATCCGAGGTGAAGCCGTACTTGTACCGTTCCAGTTCGGCGACGGTGTCGATGGTTTCCTTGACGGCGGCCATCAGGCGACCTCTCTCACGCGCGCGGCGGCGCGTGCCTTGTGTTTGGTCCAGGCGTCCACCCAGGCGTCGGCGAACCGCGCCCAGTCGCCCTCGGTCGTGCCCCAGCCGCCGGAGACGCGCACGCCCCCCGTGGCCAGCCTATTCAGTCCCATCGCGCTGATCGTCTTGGACGGCTTGACCTTGCCCGAGGAACAGGCCGAACCGGCGGACACCATGATCCCGGCCAGATCCAGGGTGATCAACTGTTGCGGGCTGTCCCAGCCCTCGACGGCCAAAAACAGGGTGTTGGGCAGGCGATCGGCGCCCTCGCCGATGATGGTCGCCCCGGCCGCCTTGACGCGCGCCTGGGCGGCGTCACGCCAGGCCGCATGCGACGCGACAGTCTCCAGATCGCGCGCGGCGCAAACGGCGGCGACGCCGAACCCGGCGATCCCGGGCCCGTTCTCGGTCCCGGCGCGCAGGCCCCGTTCCTGCCCCGCCCCGTGCAGGATGCGCACGCCCGACACGCCTTCCTTGAAGACCAGGGCGCCGACGCCCTGGGGACCGCCCAGCTTGTGCGCCGACAGGGTCAGGCTGTCCGCATCCAGAGCCCGTATATCGACGGCGATCTTGCCCGCCGACTGGATGGCGTCGACGTGCAGCCAGCCGCCGGCGGCCCGCACCAGGGCCGCCGCCTGCGCGATCGGCTGGATCACGCCGCTTTCATTGTTCGCATGATGGATGGCGACCACCGCCCGACCGGGCCGCGCCAAGGCCTCGGCCAGCCAGTCCAGATCGACCACCCCGTTCGCATCGACCGGCAGAATCTCGACCGGCGCGCCTGCCGCCGCCGCCGCCTCGGCCACGCACGGGTGTTCGCTCGCCGACACGATCAGCCGTTCGCACCCGGCCGCCAGGGCGCTGGCGATCGCTTGCGCATTGGCCTCGGTGCCGCCCGAGTTGAACACCACCGCCGTCGGATCGGCGCCGACCAGTTCGGCGACCTGGGCGCGCGCCGTCTCGATCCGCGCCCGCGCCCGACGGCCGGCGGCGTGGACCGCCGACGGATTGCCGTTGTCGGCCAGGGCCTTGGTCATGATCTCCAGAACCTCGGGCCGCACCAGCCCTGAGGCGTTGTAATCCAGATAGACCGCGCTCATGCCGCCGCCTCCACCGCCACGGGCGGATCGACATGCTGGCGTCGCCGGCCGGTGCGGTTCATCACCACATCCTCCAGCGAAACCCCGGCCAGATAGCGATGGATCTCGTCGCCCAGATCTTCCCAAAGGTTGTGGGTGATGCAGCGCTCGCCGGCCAGCATGCAACCCTTGGGTGTTCCGTGCGCCACGCACCGGGTCGCGCGGATCGGCTCGTCCACGGCCAGCACGATTTCCGCCACCACCGTCTCATCCGCGCCCTTGGCCAGGCGATAGCCGCCGCCGGGCCCGCGCACGCTCTTGACCAGGCCGCTCTTGCGCAGCCGGGCGAACAGCTGCTCCAGGTAACTCAGCGAAATCTCCTGCCGCGCGGCGATCTCGGCTAAGGAAACCGCCCGGATTTCCCCGCCCGCGCCGCGTCCATTCTTCGCCAGATCGGCCATCGCCATGACGGCGTATCGTCCCTTGGTCGACAGACGCATATCGCACCTTCAAAAATTGCGCGCTTTCCGGGGCTCTTGTGTTAGAACCCGCGCCTTCGCAAAGGCGGCGCGCTTGCGGAGGGACTTAGAAAGTCCCACCTCGGCGGTCAAGTATTACGCTCGCGCGAAATGACAGTTGAACGGATTCCAGAGCCCCTATGCCTGAAGTCATCCTGCCCGGCGCCTCCGGCCGCATCGAAGGCCGCTATTCTCCGGGCAAGCGCCCGAACGCCCCGATCGCCCTGATCCTGCACCCGCATCCCAAGGCGGGCGGTCATATGAACAATCCGGTCGCCGTCACCCTGCACCAGTTGTTCCAGCAGCGCGGCTTCGCCACCCTGCGCTATAATTCGCGCGGCGTCGGCAAGTCGCAGGGCGAATTCGATTCCGGCATCGGCGAGCTGGCGGACGCGGCCACGGCGCTGGACTGGCTTCAGGCCAACAATCCCGGCGCCAGCCAGACCTGGGTCGCGGGCTATCAGTTCGGCGCCTATATCGGCATGCAACTTCTGATGCGCCGACCCGAGACCGACGGCTTCATCTCGGTTTCGCCCCCGTCCAACATGTACGACTTCAGCTTCCTGGCGCCCTGCCCCGCCTCGGGTCTGTTCCTGCACGGCACGGCCGACACCATCGTCCCGCCCGTCGAGGTCGAGCGGGTGGTCAACAAGCTGCGCACCCAGAAGGGCATCGTCATCGACTATGAGCTGGAAGAGGGCGCCAGCCACTTCTGGCAGGACCATATGGCCGCCGTCGATCGCCGCGTCGGCGCCTATCTGGACAAGCGGCTGGAAGAAAAGCCGGCCTGATCGTCAGGCCGGCCTCTCGGTTCACACGGGCTTGGCGTCCTCCGATCGGGTCCGCCACAGCGAATAGCCGACGCCTGCGGCCAATATGGCCGCCGTCACGCTCAGCGAGACGGCGGGCGGGATCTTGTCCAGTCCCATCAGGGGCGCGGCGATCACCTTGCCGCCGATGAAGATCAGCAGCACGGCCAGGGCCTGTTTCAGATAGGCGAAGCGGTGGATGACCGCCGCCAGGGCGAAATACAGCGCCCGCAGGCCCAGAATGGCGAAGATGTTCGAGGTGTAGACGATATAGGGGTCGGTGGTGATGGCGAAGATGGCCGGCACCGAATCCACCGCGAACACCACATCCGCCAGTTCGATCATCAGCAGGGCGAGAAACAGCGGCGTGACGTGCAGCGCCGTCCGGCCCGCCTTGTTCGGCTGGCGGACGAAGAAGGCGTGTCCGTGCAGGGTCTCCGTCACCGGCAGGCGGCGACGCAGCCAGGCCAGCAGCCGATTGTCGGCGATGTCCTGCTCGGTCTCGTGGCGAGCGGCGAACATCTTGATCCCGGTAAAGACCAGGAAGGCCGCGAAAAGATACAGCACCCACTCATAGCGGCTGACCAGGGCCGCCCCGCCCGCGATCATCAGGGCCCGCAGGACGATCACCCCGACGATGCCCCAGAACAGCACCCGGTGCTGGTAGATGCGCGGTATGGAAAAGGCCCCGAAGATCATGGCGATGACGAAGACATTGTCCATCGCCAGGCTCTTTTCGATCGCAAAGCCGGTCAGATATTCCAGCCCCTTTTCCGACCCCAGCTCCCACCAGACGAAGCCGCCGAACGCCAGGGCGATCGCAATGTACATCGAAGACAGCAGCAGGCTCTCGCGAACCCCGATTTCATGATCCTTGCGGTTCAGAACGCCCAGGTCGAGCGCCAGCAGCAGGGCTACGATTCCGATAAAGCCGACCCACATCCATGCGGGCTTGCCCAGCCATTCGGCCAGCAGAAAATCCACGTCTACCTCCATCAATGTCGAGAGGCGGCCGACATCGCGATCGGAAGGATCGCCAGAGGGGCCCGGATCGCCGCCTCTTATGGCTAAGATAGAGCCGAATGCGCGTCAACGGGCGCGACAAACGGTCTCGCCGGGTCCACATAGGGGCCAGTGGAACCCTGCCGAGAAGGCCTCGCTAGATCCCCATGACGCAAACCGCTTCCTCCTCCCCTGCCGCCGCGCCGCGGCCCGTTCATGACATCGTCATCATCGGCGGCGGCGCAGGCGGGCTTGAGCTGGCCGCCCGCCTCGGTCGTCGGTTCGGTCCGCGCCAGGGACGCCGGCGCGTCCTGCTGATCGACCGCTCCATCTTCCACCTGTGGAAGCCCAGCCTGCACGAGGTGGCGGCGGGGTCGCTGGACAGCCATCAGGAGGGCCTGTCCTATCCGGTCTTGGCGCGCCGCAACCATTTCAGCTTCGCCTTCGGCGACCTGACCGGCCTCGATCCGGCGAACAAGACCCTGACCCTGGGCGAAATCCGCGATCAGGACGGCGCCGTGCTGGTCGCCCCGCGCACCCTGGCCTTCAACACCCTGGTCCTGGCGATCGGCAGCGGCTCGAACCTGTTCAACACGCCCGGCGCCGCCGAACACGCCCATCTTCTGGAAGACGTCGCCGACGCCGAGGCTTTCAACAAACGCTTGACCAGCGCCTTCCTGGCTGCGGCCTATTCGGATGATCGCAGGCTGAGCATCGCCATCGTCGGGGCCGGCGCGACGGGGGTGGAGCTCTCCACCGAACTGATCGAAGGCCATGACGAACTGTCTGCGGGCCTGACGCCGGACCAGAGGTTCGACATCGACGTCACCATTGTGGAGGCCGCGCCCCGTATCCTGGGCGGTCTTCCGGAACGGGTTTCGACCAAGGCGGCCCAGGCCCTGGAGGCCAAGGGGGTGAGGCTGCTGACCGACGCCAAGGTCCAGGCCGTCCATGCCGACCGGCTGGAGACGTCCAGAGGCGCAGTCCCCGCCGACCTGATCGTCTGGGCCGCCGGGGTCAAGGCCGCCGAGACCAACCGCGACCTCGGCCTGACGACGGGACGTCTCAACCAGTTCGTCGTAGACGACCGGCTGCGGACCTCCGCGCCCGACATCTACGCCCTGGGCGACTGCGCCGAAGCGCCAGGCCCCGAGGGGCGCCCGGTCCCCGCTCGCGCCCAGGCGGCCGCCCAGCAGGCCGCCTATCTGGCCCAGGCCCTGGCGGACCCTGCCCGCGATCCCGGCCCCTATGTCTATCGCGACCGGGGCTCGCTGGTGTCGCTGGGCGGGGACCGGGGCGTGGGATCGCTGATGGGCAATCTGAGCGGACCGAACTTCCTGATCGAGGGGCTGATCGCCAAATGGGCCTATATGGCCCTGCACCTGGACCACCACCGGGCCATTCTGGGCGTCCGTCGCACCGTCATCCTGGCCTTGTCGCGGCTACTGCACCGCCGCGTCTCGGGTCGGCTCAAGCTGCACTGAGCCGCCGTGATCAGTGCGGCGGCTCCTCCGCGCCGCGTGGCGGGGCGTGGGCGCGCACGCACCAGATGACGCTGACGATCATCATCAGTATGGCCAGTATCTCCACCAGGGCCGGCCCCCGCCCCTCCCAGACATAGCCGTAGACGAAGGCGAACACCGTCTCGAACACGATCATCTGGCCAAGCATGGACAGGGGCAGGCGGCGGCTGGCCTGGTTCCACAGGGCGTTGCCGATGATGGAGGCCAACAGGGCCACGCCCAGGCAGACCCCCGCCAGATGCAGCCACTGCCCCCCGCTCCAGTCCTGGGCGGTCCAAACCGCCGGGACCGCCAGGATCAATGCCAGGCCGCCGGTCACGACGCCGGTCAGCAGGGACCAGTCATGGGGCGAGACCTCGGGCAGCCGCGCCATCCAGCGGCTATTGCCCACCGCATAGGCCGACCAGGACGCCAGGGCGCCCAGGGCGCAGACCAGGCCGATCAGGGCCTGAGCCCCCGTCGGTCCCTCCGCCCCCGCCTCCCCCTGAGCCAGGGCCCGCCAGCCGATCAGGGCCACCGCCAGGGCGGCCAGGACGATGGGGGGCGCCGCGCGCGACAGGGACGGTCCGCTGCGGTCCCTCAGCCCCCACAGGGCCACCACCACCGGCACCATGCCGACGATCAGTGCCGAGGCCGCCACCCCGGCCAGATGCACCGCGACCACGACAAAGGCGAAATAGACCAGATTGCCCGCCAGGCTCAGCCAGACCAGGGCGCGCCATGTCCGCGCCTCGATCAAGGGCGCCAGCCGCCGCCAGCGCGGGGCGATCAGGACGGCGGCGATCAGCCCATAGGCCAGATACCGCCCGGCGGTCAGCAACAGGGGCGAGGCCTCGGGCGCAAACTTGGGCGCCAGGAAGACCAGCCCCCACATTGCGCCTGCGCCCAGGCCGGAGGCGACGCCCCACAGCCGGCCCGAGGATGCCGCCGTCATATCGCGCTCCGCCTTAAACCTGGCCTGCGCTTACACGGTTCGCCTTGCAGCGAAAACCGCCCTGGACGTCAGGCCGCCTCGACCGCCTCTTCGGCCGGGACGGTGCGGATCATATAGTCGAAGGCGGCCAGGCCCGCCTTGGAACCCTCGCCCATCGCCACCACGATCTGCTTATAGGGCACGGTCGTCACGTCGCCCGCCCCGAAGACGCCCGGCTGAGACGTCTCGCCCCGGTGATCCACTTCGATCTCGCCGCGCGTCGTCAGGGCGACGGCGCCGTGCAGCCATTCGGTGTTCGGCACCAGGCCGATCTGGACGAAGACGCCTTCCAGATCGACGTCGTGATGGGCGTCGGAGTTGCGGTCCTTGTAGACCAGGCCCGTCACCTTCTCGCCGTCGCCGCGCACCTCGGTCGTCAGGGCCGAGGTGACGATCCGCACGTTCGGCAGGGTCGCCAGCTTGCGTTGCAGCACCGCATCGGCCCGCAGTTCGCTGTCGTATTCGATCAGGGTCACATGGGCCACGATGCCCGCCAGGTCGATCGCCGCCTCGACGCCGGAGTTTCCGCCGCCGATCACCGCCACCCGCTTGCCCTTGAACAGCGGCCCGTCGCAGTGCGGGCAATAGGCCACACCCTTGTTCTTGTACTGGTCCTCGCCCGGCACATTCATCTGCCGCCAGCGGGCGCCGGTCGACAGGATGACGGTGCGCGACTTCAGACTGGCGCCGTTCTCCAGCACCACCTCGTGCAGACCGCCCGGAACCTTGGCCGGGATCAGCTTGGCCGCCTTCTGCAGGTTCATCAGGTCCACCTCATATTCGCGGACATGCTGCTCCAGATGGGCGGCCAGTTTCGGCCCCTCGGTATGGGGCACCGAGATGAAGTTCTCGATCGCCATGGTGTCCAGCACCTGGCCGCCGAACCGTTCGGCCACGATGCCGGTGCGGATGCCCTTGCGCGCCGTATAGATGGCGGCCGCCGCCCCGGCGGGACCGCCGCCGACCACCAGGACGTCGAACGGGTCCTTGGCCTTCAGCCGCTCGGCGGCCCGCGCCTCGGCGCCCGAATCCAGCTTGGCGACGATCTGCTCCAGCTCCATCCGGCCCTGGCCGAACAGTTCGCCGTTCAGGAAGACCGTCGGCACGGCCATGATCTTGCGCTCCTCGACCTCGTCCTTGAACAGGCCGCCCTCGATGGCGACGTGTTTGATGCGCGGATTCAGCACGCTCATCAGGTTCAGGGCCTGCACCACGTCGGGGCAGTTCTGGCACGACAGCGAGAAATAGGTCTCGAACACATAGTCGCCCTCCAGGTCCTTGACCTGCTGGATCACCTCCTGCGCCGCCTTGGACGGATGGCCGCCGACGTGCAGCAGGGCGAGAACCAGAGAGGTGAACTCGTGGCCCAGCGGAATCCCCGCGAACCGCACGCCGATGTCCGTGCCCTTCCTGCGGATCAGGAAGCTGGGCTGGCGTTCGTCGTCATAGTCGCGGCCCATCTCGACCTTGCCGTGCGAAACCGAGACGATCTCCTCCAGCAGGGTCTTCAGCTCCTGCGACTTGGGCCCGGCGCCCAGAGAGGCGACCAGTTCGACCGGATGGACGATGTTCTTGAGGTAGCTCTCGAGCTGAGATTTCAGATTGGCGTCCAGCATGGGGCAGTCCTCGAATTCCAGGGTGACGCGCCGCCTTCGAGCCGATCCCGGCGAGGCTTGCGCGATAGGGTCCGGCCCCCACGAAACAGGGCGGCGGCCGGGTGGGTCCGACCCGAAGGCCGGACCCGATAGGCGTTCCGTCTTAGATCTTGCCGACGAGGTCGAGCGACGGCGCCAGGGTGGCTTCGCCCTCTTCCCACTTGGCCGGGCAGACTTCACCCGGATGCGACCGCACATATTGCGCGGCCTTGACCTTGCGCAGCAGTTCGGCGGCGTTGCGGCCGATGCCTTCCGAGGTGGTCTCGGTGAACTGGATCACGCCGTCCGGATCGACCAGGAAGGTCGCACGGTCGGCCAGGCCCACGCCCGGCCGCATGGCGTCGAAGTTGTTGGTCACCAGGCCCGAGGGATCGCCCAGCATGGTGTAGGTGATCTTGCCGATGGCCGGGGAGGAGTCGTGCCAGGCCTTGTGCGAGAAATGGGTGTCGGTCGACACCGAATAGATCTCGACGCCCAGCTTCTGGAACTCGGCGTAGTTGTCGGCCAGGTCTTCCAGCTCGGTCGGGCAGACGAAGGTGAAGTCGGCCGGATAGAAGAAGAAGATCGCCCACTTGCCCGCCACATCGGCCTCGGTGACGGTCAGGAACTTGCCGTCCTTATAGGCCTCGGCCGTGAAGGGTTTGATGGTCGTGTTGATGAGGGCCATGCAGGGCTTCCATTCCGTTGGGAGGTTGGGGAGGCCCGCTTCCTACCGCATCGCAGCAGATAAGCCCAATCACTTATTTGCAGATGCGTGATAGATTTTGGTTATATCCATCACCCCGCCCAACTCCGTCGTCCTCGGGCTCGACCCGAGGACCGGATTATTCGCCGCATTGCGCCGGAACAGACGCACACGCGCCTCAACGCTCGATCCTCGGGTCAAGCCCGAGGATGACGAAAAGCGACATCAATCCAACAGGAACGCCCGCCTCGCCCCTTCCCAAGCTCAGCCACCCCGCCTTCGCCCTCTCCGTCATCCTCGGGCTTGTCCCGAGGATCCAGACTCCCGGTGTTTGGACAGCGTGCACACACGGCAAACACCGGGAGTCTGGATCCTCGCCACAAGGGCGAGGATGACGAGAGGTGAAATCAATACAGCAGGAACGCCCGCCGCGCCTCTTCCCACGCCGCCTCATCCGGGCGCGTCGCCGCATCCAGATCCCCCGGCCCCGCCGCCGCATCGTCCACCCATTCCCGCAGACCCGGCCCGCCGTTGATCACGTCGATGGGCAGTTTCCCGAACGCATATTCATAAGGAAAATCCCGCCACAGATCGTAGTCGGGATACAGCCGCCGGATCGCCTTGAAGCCCAGGGCCTGCACCCGCCACGGCCTGAAGGCGGCGTGGTCATAGCCGGGGTGATCGACATGGATCTGCACCCCGCTGCACAGTTTGCCGACATGTTTGTGGAAGGTCGGCTCGAACCACATGTCACGCAGCACGCCGCCGCCCAGCCACTCCGGCGCCAGGGCGTGCATCTCGGCGATCACCGCCCGCGCGTCTATGTCGGGCGCCCCGAACAGCTCCAGCGGCCGGGTCGTGCCCCGGCCTTCCGACAGGGTCGCCCCCTCCAGCATCACCGTCCCTGCGTAGCAGCGCGCCATCGACAGGTTCGGCGCATTGGGGCTGGGATTGACCCAGGCCCGCTCGCCCAGTGGCCAGCCGAAGCCCGGCCCCGCCTCGGGGGCCCAGCCCTGCATCTCCACGACGCGGTAGTCCACATCCAGCCTGAACCGGTCGATGAACCACAGGCCCAGTTCGCCCATCGTCATGCCGTGCCGCATCGGCATCGGCCCGGCCCCGACGAAACTCTCCCAGCCGGGCTTCAGCGTCATCCCCTCGACCGGCCGCCCCGCCGGATTGGGCCGGTCCAGCACCCAGACCGACTTGCCGTGTTTCGCCGCCGCCTCCAGCACATATAGAAGCGTCGTCACATAGGTGTAGATGCGGCAGCCCAGGTCCTGCAGGTCGATCAGGACGACGTCGAACGTCTCCATCCACTCGTCCTTGGGCCGCCGCACCTCGCCGTACAGGCTGAAGACGGGGAAGCCGTGCACCGGATCGCGATAATCCGGGCTCTCCATCATATTGTCCTGCAGATCGCCCTTCATCCCGTGCTGCGGCCCGAAGGCGGCGGTCAGCTCGATCTCGGGACAGGCGGCCAGGGCGTCCACCGCATGACCCAGGTCCTTCGTCACCGAGGCCGGGTGCGCCAGCAAGGCCACGCGCCGCCCCTTCAGCTGCCCCCTCACGGCGTCGTCGGACAGCAGGCGGTCGAGACCGAAATTCATGGCAGTTCCAGCGCGAACGAGTCGGGATGATGAAAGTCCGGCTTATCCGATGGATGCGCCAGGGCCCAATAGGCGATCGCCCCGTCCAGACCCTCGACCACTGCCGTCAGCCCGACCGGCCCCGTCGCATCCTCGGGCAGCTCCACATCGACCGTCAGAACGAACCGCCCCTGGGCCATGCGCGTGACGATGAAGGGCGCCGCGATCTCCAGCCCCCGCATCCCCTCGCGATAGCCGTCGAACCGATAGGCCGCCCAGGCCCCCGACGGCGACAGATTATATTCGACATAGCCGCCCTCCGTCCGCACGAAGGCCTCGAAACAGGTCGTTCGCCACAGTTCGTCCGTCCTCACCCGCGCCGCCGCCTGCGGCCACCGCACCCTCTCGACCGGCCCGGCCAACAGATACTCCAGGCTCAACACCCGCCCCGCCCGTCGCGCCTCGACCTCCAGCGTCAGCCCGGCGGGGGAACAGGTCGGGTGCGGGATCAAGGGCAGACGCATCCCGTCTTCGTAGCGCAGGCTTGACGCCGGTCAACGCTCCGCCCTATCCAGACCCCATGTTCGCCGCCCGCGCCATCGCCGGCCTGTATTACCGCCCGCTGTAAGCGAGCGGCCCGCGAACCTGCGCCGCCTTCGCTGGCGACGCGCTCTTCGGAAATGGAAGACGACCGCCGGCATCCCTGCTAACGGAGCCTCCGCCATGACCGACCAAGCTTTCAAATCCGACTTCCTCCGCACCCTCCAGGCGCGCGGCTACATCCATCAGATCACCCATCCGACCGAGCTGGACGAGGCGGCCGCCTCGGGCGGGCTTGTCGGCTATGTCGGCTTCGACGCCACGGCCAAGAGCCTTCATGTCGGAAACCTGATCTCGGTCATGATGCTGCGCCGGCTCCAGCAGGCGGGCGGCAAGCCCATCGTCCTGATGGGCGGCGGCACCACCAAGGTCGGCGACCCGACCGGCAAGGATGCGTCGCGCCCCCAGCTGACCCAAGAGACGATCCAGTCGAACATCGACTCCATCAAGACGGTCTTCGCCAAATTCCTGACCTTCGGCGACGGCCCGACCGATGCGGTCATGGTCAATAACGACGACTGGCTGTCGACCTACGGCTACATCCAGTTCCTGCGCGACTTCGGCACCCATTTCACCGTCAACCGGATGCTGAGCTTCGACTCGGTCAAGCTGCGGCTGGAACGCGAACAGCCGATGACCTTCCTCGAGTTCAACTACATGCTGATGCAGTCGGTGGACTTCCTGGAGCTGAACCGCAGCCTGAAGGTCACGCTGCAGATGGGCGGGTCGGACCAGTGGGGCAATATCACCTCGGGCGTGGATCTGGTGCGCCGGGTGGACCAGAAGGCCGCCTTCGGCCTGACCACCCCGCTTCTGACCACAGCCTCGGGCGGCAAGATGGGCAAGACCGCCCAGGGCGCCGTCTGGCTGAACGCCGAACAGCTGAGCCCCTATGACTACTGGCAGTTCTGGCGCAACGCCGAGGACGCCGACGTCGGCCGCTTCATGCGCCTGTTCACGGACCTCAGCCTGGAGCAGATCGCCGAATACGAAGCCCTGGAGGGCGCGGCCATCAACGAGGCCAAGAAGGCCCTGGCCGACGCCGCCACCACCCTGCTGCACGGGGCCGAGGCCGCCGCCACCGCCCGCGCCGCCGCCGAAAGCGCCTTCGAAAAGGGTCAGCTGTCCGCCGACCTGCCGACCGTCGAACTGCCGGCTGCCGAGGTCTACGGCGCCATGATCGCCGCCGTCGTGACCAAGGCCGGCCTGACCGCCTCCAACGGCGAGGCGCGCCGCCTGGCCCAGGGCGGGGGCTTGCGCCTCAACGACGTCGCCGTCTCCGACGGCGCCCAGCTGCTGACCGAGGCCGATCTGAAGGACGGCGTGATCAAGCTGGCGGCCGGCAAGAAGAAGATCGTGCTGGTTAGGCCCGTTTAGGGTAACTTTTCAGCTCCGCTCATCCCCGCGTAGGCGGGGACCCAGATAGGTGTCAAAGCTTGGCCTTCTTCACCTACATCGTGGCCAGTCGCCGAAACGGCACCCTTTACACGGGCTCGACCGACGATCTGATCCAACGGGTGAGGCAGCACAGGGACAAGACCTTCGCTGGATTCACGGCGAAGTACGACGTCCATTTGCTCGTCTGGTACGAGGCGCATGAAAGTAGAGACGCGGCCTTCCACCGGGAGCGGCAGATCAAGAAATGGAACCGGCTTTGGAAACTGCGGATGATTGAGCGGCAGAACCCAGACTGGCTCGACCTTTACGATCACCTTCGTCTTGGCGGCATGAAGGACGCCAAGGACTGGGTCCCCGCCTTCGCGGGGATGAGCGGAGTAAGTGAGACACCCGATGACCGATGAACGCCACCCCGCCCCCGCTCTCGACCTGCCGACCGACAACGGCGGCCGGATCTCCCTCGCCGCCCTGAGGGGCAAGCCCGCCGTCGTCTACTTCTATCCCAAGGACGACACGACCGGCTGCACCCGCGAGGCCCAGGACTTCACCGCCCTGTCCGCCGACTTCGCCGCCTTGGGCTGCCCGGTCATCGGCGTGTCCAGGGACACGGTGAAGAAGCACGACAAGTTCAAGGCCAAGTACGACCTCGCCGTCGTCCTGGCCTCCGACGAGGACGGCGCCGCCTGCGAGGCCTGGGGCGTCTGGGTGGAGAAGAAGCTCTACGGCCGCGAATATATGGGCATCGAACGCGCCACCTTCCTGATCGACGCCCAGGGTCGGATCGCCCGCGCCTGGCGCAATGTGAAGGTCGCCGACCACGCCGCCGAGGTTCTCGCAGCGGCCCGCGCCTTGGGCTGAGAACGCCGAATCGCCTTCAAGGGGAATCCCGTCCAAGCGGGTTCTCGCATTCCGGGATTCTCAAGGCACTTTTGCGTGAAAATGCCCGAAAAGGCCGGAAATGATAGTTAACAACAGGTGAACCATCTTGCCGCTGTCATAAAGGCGGCGGATAAACCCCACCTCGACGTGGGGGCGTTGCTTTATGGACCTGGAAGAGAAAGCGCCGAAACGCTCCTTCATGGATCGTTTTTTGCCCGTCCGTTACGTCTATCTCCGCAGCCATGACGAGGTTCGGGCCTACGCCCTCACCGCCCGGCGTCAGATCCTGCTCGGCCTGGCGGCATCGGCCTTCTTGGTCTGGTCTCTGGTCGCCTCGGGCGCCTTCCTCTTCGACATCGTGACCCGGCGCCACGCCGATTCCGAGGTCATCCGCGCGCGCGCCGCGTCAGAGCGGCTGAACGCGGACCTTCAGGCGCGGCTGGAAAGCGCGGTCGTCCGCATGTCCGCCACGAACGGCGCCCTGGACCAGACGGCCGCCATGATCGAGCGGCGTCACGCCGCCCTGGCCCAGATCATGACCGGTTTGAACGGCGTGGACGGGGCGGTCCAGGCCTTGGCGCCCAAGCCCCTGCGCCCCGACATGCCGCCGATCCAGCGCATCCTGGCGGTACGGCTGGACCAGGAACGGCTGCTGGATCGAGCGGAGACCTTCGCCCAGACCCGCGCCGAACGGCTCCGGCTGGCCTTCCGCCTCGCCGGCCTCAATCCCGCCGCCTATGTCGCCGCCGCCGAACCGCTGGGCGGCCCCCTGGTGGAGGCGCGCGATCCCCGGGCCCTGGCCGCTATTCTGGACGTGGACGAACCCTTCGCCGTCCGCATCCGCCACGCGGCGACCAATCTTAACGAAATGCGGACCCTGTCGGAGGCCGCCGAAGAGCTGCCGTTCAAACGACCGACCCAGGCCCGCACCACCTCCGGCTTCGGCGTCCGCTTCGACCCCTTCAACGGCCGTCCCGCCATCCACCAGGGCCAGGACTTCGCCGCACCGCTGAACACCCCCATCTACGCCACGGCGCCCGGCGTCGTTTCCTTCGCCGGCGTTCGTTCAGGGTATGGCAATACGGTCGAGATAGACCACGGGCGCGGCTTCAAGACGCGCTACGCCCATCTGAACGCCCTGGCCGTCCAGCCGGGGCAGTCGGTCGCGCTCGGCCAGAGGATCGGCGCCATGGGCACCACCGGCCGATCGACCGGCGTCCACCTCCATTACGAAGTCTGGCTGAACGGCCGGCCGCAGAACCCCGCACGCTTCCTCAGAGCAGGAGATCAACTTGTTCAACAAAATTAGCAACCCCGCGACCCCGACGCCGTCGTCGCCTCGTCCTGCGGCCCCGGCCATTCCGCCGCTGCCGGACATGCCGGCCGCCCCGCGCCCCGGCGCAGCCCCGGCCGCCACGACGCCAGGCCGCGGCCTGTCCACCCTGTCCTCCGACCTGGCCTTTGAAGGCAATATCACCGGCGCGGGCGATCTGCAGATCGATGGACAGATCAAGGGCGACGTCCGCGTCGGCCGCCTGATCGTCGGCGAGACCGGCGCGGTCGAGGGCAATGTCCAGGCCGACTATATCGAAGTGCGCGGCCGCATCGTCGGCGGCGTCCAGGGCAAGCAGATCAAACTGGTCGCCACAGCCTATGTGGAAGGCGACATCACCGCCGAACAGCTGTCGATCGACGTCGGCGCCTTCTTCCAGGGCCGCGTCGCCCAGGGCCAGCGTCAGGCCCCCGCCCCCGCGCCGGTCGCCCCCGTCGCGCTCCAGCCGACGCCCGCCCCGGCGAGCGAGGCCAAGGCTGACGTCGTGGCCCTGAAGCCGAACGCCTGATCCGCGTCGCGGCCTGATCGCCGGATTTCAGCGATCAGGCCGCGCCCTCGCCGTCAATCGGCGACCGAGCCCCGCGTCTGGCCGACCCGCGCCGCCAAGGCCGCCCCCATGAAGGCGTCAAGGTCACCGTCCAGCACCCCTTGCGTATCCGAGGTCTCGACCTCGGTCCGCAGGTCCTTCACCATTTGATACGGCTGCAGCACATAGGATCGGATCTGGTGCCCCCAGCCGATGTCCGTCTTGGCGTCGTTCAGGGCCTGGGCCGCCGCCTCGCGCTTCTGCAGTTCCAGCTCATACAGACGCGCCCGCAGCATCTTCCACGCCTGTTCGCGGTTCTGGTGCTGCGACCGGCCGGTCTGGCAGGACACGACCGTATTGGTCGGAATGTGCGTCAGACGCACGGCCGAATCCGTCTTGTTGATGTGCTGACCGCCGGCGCCCGAGGCGCGATAGGTGTCGGTGCGCACGTCGGACGGATTGATGTCGATCTCGATCGTGTCGTCGACGACTGGCGAGACGCCGATCGAGGCGAACGAGGTGTGCCGCTTGGCCGCCGCATCATAGGGGCTGATCCGCACGAGGCGATGGACGCCGGATTCCGACTTCAGCCAGCCATAGGCGTTGGGGCCGCTGATCAGAACGGTGGCCGACTTGACCCCCGCCTGTTCGCCGTCCTCCTGAGCCTCGACCGTGACTTCATAGCCGTGAGCCTTGGCCCAGCGGCTGTACATCCGCAGCAGCATGCCCGCCCAGTCGTTGGATTCTGTGCCGCCGGCGCCGGAGTTGACTTCCAGATAGGCGTCGTTTCCGTCGGCCTCGCCGGACAGCAGGGCCTCCAGCTCGGCCCGCGCCGCCCGCTCCTTGATGCCGCGCAACAGGGCGCGCGCCTCTTCCAGAGCGGCCTCGTCGCCTTCTTCATCGGCCATATCGGCCAGCATGACCCCGTCTTCCAGGTCCTGCTCCATCGCCTTGACGGCGTTGATCTGGCCTTCCAGGCGCGAACGGTCGCGGCTGACGGCCTGGGCCTCTTCCGGCCGGTCCCACAGGGTCGGGTCCTCGACCCGTGCGTTCAGCTCATCGAGCTTTCTGACGGCGACGTCCCAGTCAAAGACGCCTCCTGAGCAGAGCGACGCTCTGCTCGATGTCGGCCTTCATGGCCTCGACATCCGGTCTCATCGCAATCTCCAGCGACACTAGGCCCTCAAGCAGCGCGGCCCGCAGGTCGCGCGATAGGGCGAAAAGAATGAAGAACGGCGCGCCACGAGGACGCGCCGTTCGGAAGGCCTACCTAGAGCCTCAGTACAGTCCGCTCAAGTCCTCGGCCGGCGCCTTCTTCGGCGGCGGCGGGGCGGCGGCGGGCGGCGGGGCGTTGGCGCCGGCGGCCGCCGCCTCCTGTTCGCGACGGATCACGTCATAATAGTTCTGGGGTCCGACCGGCTGGCTCGGGGCCTGGACCGGGGCCGGCGCCTGGCGTTCAGTGCCGGGGCGGAAGGCTTCCTCGATCCCATTCACCGTGCGGAAAACGGCGTTCTTGGGCCGCACGAATGGCCGGGCCGGCCGCTCCTTCAGCGCCGTCTGCATGAATTCGGTAAAGACCGGCACGGCGGCCGAGGCGCCGGCCTCGCCGGACCCCAGCGACCGGTTGTCGTCAAAACCGATGAAGACCCCGACCACTATGTCGGTGGTGAAGCCGACGAACCAGGCCGAACGGTATTCATTGGTCGTGCCGGTCTTGCCGGCGACCCAGCGACCCAGGCCGCGCGCGCTGGCGGCCGTGCCCCGCTGGACCACGCCTTCCAGCATCGAACTCATCTGATAGGCGGTGATCGGATCGATCACCTGGGTTCCGCGCGGCTGAAGACGCGGCGATTCCTGACCGGAGAAGCCCCGCCCGCATTCGCGGCAGTTGCGGGCGTCCGCGCGGAAGATGGTCTGGCCGTCCCGGTCCTGAACATAGTCGATCAGATAGGGGGTCACGCGCCGTCCGCCGTTGGCGAAGGCCGAATAGGCGGCCGTGATCTCCAGCGGCGTCACCTCGCCCGCGCCCAGGGACACCGACAGATTCGGCGTCAGCCCCGGAATACCCATCCGGGCGGCCTGATCGACGATCTTCTTCATGCCGACCGACTGGGCCAGGCGCACCGTCATGACGTTGCGTGACAGCTCCAGCCCGCGCCGCAGCGTCTGGGGTCCGTAATATTCCCGGCTGTAGTTCTCAGGCGTCCAGCGCTGGCCGTTGGGGCCGCCGGCGAAGCTGATCGGGGCGTCCAGAACGATGGAGGCCGGGGTGAAATCCCCCTCCAGCGCCGTCGCATAGACGAAGGGCTTGAAGGCCGACCCCGGCTGTCGCTTGGCCTGGGTCGCCCGGTTGAAGCTGGACAGGGCAAAGGAATAGCCGCCCACCATGGCCAGAACCCGGCCCGACTGGGGCTCGATCGCCACCAGGGCGCCGTTGACGCGCGGCACCTGTTTCAGGGCGAACTGGCCGTTCTTCTTCTCGACAAAGATCAGCTCGCCGCGCCGCAGCTGCCGATTGGCGTTGGCCCAGGCGGCGTCGGCGGCGATCAGGGTTCCGCTCTCGTCGCCCTTGGCCGTGCGGATGCGAACCGTGTTTCCGCTGACGCTCTCGATGGCGGCGGCCTGCCAGCTGCGGCGTTCGGGCGGCGCCTGTTCCTTCAGGGCGGCGGCCTGCCAGCCCTCGGCGAAGTCGGTCGAGCCCCACCCTCCGCGCCAGCCGTGGCGACGGTCATAGTTCTCCAGACCTTGCATCAGCGCCTGACGCGCGGCCGTCTGCAAGGTCGGGTCCAGGGTGGTGCGCATATAGAAGCCGCCGGCGCGCAACTGGGCGCCGAAATCGGGATTGGCCGCCGCCTGACGCCGCGCCTCCTCCACAAAGAAGTCCGCGTCCTTATATTCCGACCGCTGCGGCGCGTCGCGCGTGACCAGGGGCCGGGCGCGCGCCTCGGCCAGCTGAGCCTGGGTCAACCAGCCGCTCTGCTCCATCTCGCCCAACACCCAATCCCGCCGGCCCTTGGCCGCGCCCGGATGACGTTTGGGGTGATAGTTGTTCGGCCCCTTGGGCAGGGAGGCCAGGAAAGCCGCCTCGTCCGGCGTCAGCTGGTTCAGCGACTTGCCGAAATAGTTGTAGGCGGCCGAGGCGATGCCGAACGACCGGTAGCCCAGGAAGATCTCGTTCAGATACAGGCTGAGGATCTGCTCCTTGGACAGGGTCGCCTCCAGGCGATTGGCCAGTATGGCTTCCTTCAGCTTGCGGTTCAGGCTCGATTCATTGGTCAGCAGGACGTTCTTGGCCACCTGCTGGGTGATGGTCGAGCCGCCCTCCAGCCGGCGCCCCTGCACCAGGTTGAAGACGTTCTTCAGAGACGCCCGGCCGATGCCGCCCACGTCGATGCCGCCGTGCTGGAAGAAGTTGCGGTCCTCGGCGGCCAGGAAGGCCTGCACCACCGTCGCCGGAATCTGATCGTAGGAGACGTAGATTCGCCGCTCGTCCGAAAACTCGCCGATCAGGGTGCCGTCGCCCGCATAGACTCGCGTCGCCGTCGGCGGACGATAGTCCGCCAGTTCCGAGGCGTCGGGCAGGTCGTGGAACAGCCAGGCCGCATAGACGGCCACCGCCACCCCCGCCAGGGCGATGCCGCCCAGCAGGACCATGCCCGCCCATACGAACCAGCGTTCGGCAATCTTCACGGCCTACTCCGACGACACGCCCCGAATTGGTGCTTTAGCCCGCGTCGGCCCCGAAAGGCTAGGGTGCGGATGCAACGCCCCCTTTCCCTGCCTCGTTCAGCCCCCATCTGAAGCCTTCCCAACACAGGAGACCGCCATGGAAGTTCTGTACCGCGCCCAGGCCACCGCCTCGGGCGGCGGCCGCGAAGACGGCCGCTCGACCACCGACGACGGCAAGATCGACGTCAAACTCTCTACGCCGAAGGAAATGGGCGGAAAGGGCGGCGACGGGACCAATCCCGAACAGCTGTTCGCCACCGGCTATGCGGCCTGTTACCTGGGGGCGCTTCGTCTGGTCAGCGGCAAGGCGGGCACGCCCGTCGGCCCCGACACCAAGATCACCGCCGGCGTCGGCTTCGGCAAGAACACCCGGGGCGAAGGCTTCAACCTGGACGTCGATCTGACCGTCACCGACCACGGCCTGGACCAGGCTGTGATCGAAGACCTGATCGAAAAGGCCCACCAGGTCTGCCCCTATTCCAACGCCACGCGCGGCAACGTCGACGTTCGCCTGGCGGCGAAGTAAGACCTCCGCTCATCCCCGCGAATGCGGGGACCCAGTGCCTTGGGCGATGATCGCCGCCGTCTTCAAAAGCGCATCGTCCAACGCACTGCCGAGCAAAAGAGCGGGATCCCCGCTTTCGCGGGGATGAGCGGGGTTTAAGTGATCCCCAACGTGCGCTAATCGCTCGGGCATGACCTCCCCGCTCGACGCCTCCCCCGATCCGCTGATCACCCTGGAACCGACCCGCCGCGTGACCCTGCGCGAGGCCTTCGGGATCGACAGCGACATGACCGTGCCCGCCTTCGCCGAGCGCGACAGCCATGTGCCCGAGATCGACGAGGCCTATCGCTTCGACCCTCAGACCACGATCGCCATCTGCGCCGGCTTCGCCTTCGACCGCCGCGTCATGGTCCAGGGCTATCACGGCACCGGCAAGTCGACCCATATCGAACAGGTTGCGGCCCGCCTGAACTGGCCCCTGGTCCGCATCAATCTGGACAGCCACGTCAGCCGCATCGACCTGGTCGGCAAGGACGCCATCGTCCTGAAGGACGGCAAGCAGATCACCGAGTTCCGCGAGGGCATACTGCCCTGGTCGCTGCAACGCCCCGTCGCCCTGGTCTTCGACGAATATGACGCCGGCCGTCCCGACGTCATGTTCGTGATCCAGCGCGTGCTGGAGGCGCAAGGCCGCCTGACGCTCTTGGACCAGAACCGCGTCATCCGCCCGAACAAATATTTCCGCCTGTTCGCCACCACCAACACCATCGGCCTGGGCGACACCACGGGCCTGTATCACGGCGCGCAACAGATCAATCAGGCCCAGCTGGACCGCTGGAACATCGTCCCCACGCTGAACTACCTCGACCACGACGTCGAGGCCGAGATCGTCGCCGCCAAGGTCCCCGAATGGTCGGACGCGGAAGGGCGCCGCCGCATCGCCGCCATGGTCCGCGTCGCCGACATGACCAGGAACGCCTTCATGAACGGCGACATCTCCACCGTCATGTCGCCCCGCACCGTCATCACCTGGGCCCAGAACACCCTGATCTTCGGCGGCGACGTGGCGCTCAGCTTCCGCCTGACCTTCCTCAACAAGTGCGACGAACTGGAACGTCCCACCATCGCGGAATTCTACCAGCGGGCGTTTGGGGAAGACCTCCCCGAAGCGGCGACGCGGGTGAAGGTCGGTTAGCCCCCGGATTGAGGGCTCATTAAGGTCCTCCCCTTATGGCGAAGCTCGTAAGAGGGGCGCCGCCGCGTGATCCAGAAAGCCGACTATATTCGGGCCTATGCCGACCGGTATCGCGACATGTTCGCGGTCCGGCTGACGACCATCGTCGCCGTCATTCTGGTGGCCGCCTGGGTGCTGGACTGGGGCTGGGCGGCGAACTTCGGCCTGATCCAGCTGGGCCTCTATGTCCTTTTGTGGCGGACGGTGGAGATCGCCCGCACCCGGCCCGAGGCGCCGGGCGCCGGGCGGCGGTTCCGTCTTCGGACCGAATGGATCACCCTGGGCCTGGCCTCGCACAACGCCGTCTACATCCTGGCCGCCTGGTGGGTTCGGCCCGATACGATCGACTATCTGCGGCTGCTGCTGGCGGGCAATCTGATGGTGGGCGCCCTTCAGGTCCACATCAGCCGGCGCAGCTTCCTGGCGGCCGTGGCGCCGCCGTCGATCGCGGCCATGATCATCGCCGCCCACCAGCCCCAGGCCACGCCGACGCTGAAGTTCGCCGTCGCCCTGTTCGTCCTGGGCATCATCGCCGCCGCCTGGCGTCAGTGGCGCGGGGACCGCGAGACGGTGGAGCTGATGGTGGCCCTGACCGAACGCAGCCGCCAGCTTCAGGCCGCCCTGGGCCAGGCCGAGACCGACCGGGCCGCCGCCGAACGGGCCAACAAGGCCAAGTCCCGCTTCCTCGCCATGATCAGCCATGAGGTCCGCACCCCTCTGAATGTCATCCTGGGCCTGACCGAGGTGCTGCGCGGCCGGCGCCGGCCCAAGGCCGAGGCGGTCATCATCGACGACATGGCCGAGGCGGGCGGCATGCTGCTGCGGCTGCTGAACGGGGCGCTGGACATCTCCAAGATCGAATCGGGTCAGTCCGATCTTCAGATCGGCCCCGTCGACGTCGCCGCCCGGATCGAGGCCATCGCCCGGGTCTGGCGCACCCGCGTCGCCGAACTGGGCCTGACGCTGGAGGTCGTGCTGGACGGCGACCCTGCCGATTTCGCGGTCCTGACGGATCAGGCGCGGGTCGAACAGGTGCTGATCAACTATCTGTCCAACGCCCTGAAACTGACCCCGGCGGGAACCATCCGCCTGGTCGCCCAGGCCCGGCCCCAGGCGGACGGCCGGATCAACCTGAGCCTGGAGGTCCACGACCAGGGCCCCGGCGTGCCCGAGGATCAGCGCGAGCGCATCTTCCAGCCGTTCGAACAGCTGGCCGCCGGGCGGGCCGCAGGCGGGGCGGGTTTGGGCCTGGCCCTGTGCCGCGCCGCCGCCGAGGGGCTGGGCGGAAGCGTCGGCGTGCGTCCGGCCGAGGGCGCGGGCGCCGTCTTCTGGTTCCGTTTCACCGCCCCGCGCGCCCCCGTCGAGGCCGACGCGGAGGCCGCTCCGCCCGCACCGACGCCCGACGCGCCCCCAGCCCTGCGCGTCCTGGCGGCCGAGGACCATCCGGCCAATCGCAAGCTGCTGGCCCTCTTGTTCCAGTCGTTCGGCCTGGACCTCGCCCTGGTCGAGAACGGGCGCAACGCGGTGGACGCCCTGCGCGCCGACCGGTTCGACCTTGTGCTGATGGACGCCATGATGCCGGTGATGGACGGGGTCGAGGCGGTCAGGCTGATCCGCGCCGAGGAGGCCGCCGAGGGCCGCCCCCGCACCCCGATTCACATGCTGACGGCCAATGTGTTCGAGGACGACGTGGCCCGCTATCGGGCCGCCGGGGCCGACGGCGTCCTGGGCAAGCCGATCCAGATCGGCGCGCTTCAGGCCCTGCTGGAACAGACGGCCGCCTCCGCCGTCCCCGCCTGACGGAAACGGTCCGGCCCTGACCGGCGTGGCGCGAATCCCTTCGCCCCCCTATCTTGGCGGCCCATGCCCATTCGCCGCCTCTCCCCCGAAACCGTCAACCGCATCGCCGCCGGCGAGGTGGTCGAGCGCCCGGCCAGCGCCATCAAGGAACTGGTCGAGAACGCCCTGGACGCCGGGAGCCGCAATATCGAGATCCAGGCCGACGGCGGCGGCCTGTCGCGCATACTGATCGCCGACGACGGCAAGGGCATCCCCAAGGAAGAACTGCCGCTCGCCGTCGAACGCCACGCCACGTCCAAGCTGGAGCCCGACGACGCCGGCGACGTGGACCTGCTGCGCATCCACACCCTGGGCTTCCGGGGCGAGGCCCTGCCCTCGATCGGCTCGGTCGCCCGGCTGTCGATCACCACCCGAGCTAGGTCCGATTCCGGCGACGCGACCGAGGCCTGGGTCATTCAGGTCGAGGGCGGCGCGACCCGCCCCCTGGCCCCCGCCCCCTTCCCCGGCCCGCACGGCGCGCGGGTCGAGGTGCGCGACCTCTTCTACGCCACCCCCGCCCGGCTCAAATTCATGAAGTCCGAACGGGCCGAGGCCATGGCCATTTCCGAAGAGATCAAGCGCCAGGCCATGGCGCACGAGGCCGTCGCCTTCACCCTGTCGCTGGACGGCAAGGTCGCCCTGCGCCTGCCCGCCGAACATCCCGGCGACGAGGGCCGGCTGAAACGGCTGTCGGCCCTCCTGGGCCGCGACTTCGAGGCCAACGCCCTCTTGATCGATCAGGAGCGGGACGGGGTGCGCCTGTCGGGCTATGCGGGCCTGCCCACCTATTCGCGCGGCAATGCGGCGCATCAGTATCTGTTCGTCAACGGCCGCCCGGTGAAGGACCGGCTGCTGCAAGGGGCCCTGCGCGGCGCCTATGCCGACTTCCTGGCGCGCGACCGGCACCCGGCCGCCGCCCTCTTCCTCGACATCGACCCCCTGTACGTGGACGTCAACGTCCACCCGGCCAAGGCCGAGGTCCGGTTCCGCGATCCGGCCCTGGTGCGCGGCCTCATCGTCGGCGCCCTGAGGCACGCGCTCCACGCCGCCGGCCACCGGGCGAGCACGACCGTGGCGGCGGATGCCCTGAGCGGGTTCAGGCCGCACACGGGCGTGACGCAGAGTGGCGAGTGGCGAGTGGCGAGTGGCGAGGGCTGGTCCGGGTGGACAGGCTGGTCCCAGCCCGCGGCCGCGGCGCAAGTCCTGCCTGGCCTCCACGAACGCAGCGCCCGCGTCGAACCCGGCTGGGACGGCGCCTCATACGGCGAACTCGCCACTCGCCACTCGCCACTCGCCACTGCCCCCCAGCCACTCGCCCCTCCCCCTTCCGACATCGACCTGCCGCTGGGCGCCGCGCGGGCTCAGCTGCACGCCAACTATATCGTCGCCCAGACCCGCGACGGCCTGGTCATCGTCGATCAGCACGCCGCCCACGAGCGGCTGGTCTATGAGCGGTTGAAGGCCCAGATGGCGCAAGGCGCCGTGACCCGCCAGGCTCTGCTGACGCCCGAGGTGGTCGAGCTGGACCCGGCCGAGGCCGAACGCGTCGCCTCCCGCGCCGAGGAGCTGGCCGAGATGGGCCTGATCGTCGAGGCCTTCGGCGCCGGCGCCGTCCTGGTGCGCGAAACCCCGGCCCTGCTGGGCGACACGGACGTGCAAGGGCTGATCCGCGACATCGCCGACGACCTGGCCGAACACGGCGCCGCTCTTACGCTGAAGGAGCGGATGGCCGAGGTCTGCGGAACCATGGCCTGCCACGGCAGCGTCCGCTCCGGCCGCATCCTCACCGCCCCCGAAATGAACGCCCTCCTCCGCCAGATGGAGGCCACCCCCCATTCGGGCCAGTGCAACCACGGGCGGCCGACCTATGTGGAGTTGAAGCTGCACGATCTGGAGAAGCTGTTCGGGCGGCGGTGAACGCCTCACCGGCGCCCGCCCACCGTTCCCTAAACCGTCATCCTCGGGCTTGTCCCGAGGATCCATACGCCCGACCTAGACGCCCGCGCACCCTGCGGACACACCGGGAGTCTGGATCCTCGCCACAAGGGCGAGGATGACGAGTGGGGGAACGGCGGCCTAACCTGACGCAACCCCATCCGCTAAGATCCCCCCATGCCCTCGATCCTCTTCGTCTGCCTCGGCAACATCTGTCGCTCCCCCCTCGCCGAGGCCGCCCTCCGCGCCGAGGCTGAGCGCCTGCGTCTCGACCTGATCGTCGACTCCGCCGGCACGGGGAATTGGCATGTCGGCCACCCGCCCGATCCGCGCGCCCAGGCCGTGGCGCGCGAACATGGGATCGATATTTCCGGCTATCAGGGCCGGCAGGTGACGCCGGCCGACTTCCGCCGCTTCACCCACGTCATCGCCCTTGACCACGACAACCTGGCTGATCTGCGCCGCATCCAACCCGCCGACGCGGTCGCCGAACTCAGCCTGCTGCTCGACCACGTGCCCGGCCGCGAGGGCCAGGCCGTGACCGATCCCTATTTCGGCGACGACGCCGGGTTCGAGGTCACCTGGGCCGAGGTGACGGCGGCGGCGCGGGGGCTGGTCGAGAAGCTGGGCCGCGGCTGACCCCCTCCGTCGGCTGCGCCGACACCTCCCCCAGAGGGGGAGGATTTCGGTCGTCGCCGTTCGCATTCCTCCCCCCTTGGGGGAGGGGGACCGCCGCGCCTCTTCGCGCGGTGGTGGAGGGGGCTTGCCGCGCACGCGGTCTCGCCACACAGTCCCGCCATGGATGCGACCCGCAAAACCCAGGATCGCGCACGCGACCTCCGCCGCAACCTGACCCTGCCCGAAGTCCTGCTGTGGCAGGCGTTGCGCAGACGGGGGCTGTGCGGCGCGCGGTTCCGGCGCCAGCATCCGATCGGGCCCTATATCCTGGACTTCTACTGCGACACGGCCCGGTTGGCGGTCGAGATCGACGGGTCGAGCCATGATACGCCCGATCAGGCGCGGCATGACGCCCGCCGCACCGATTGGCTGAACCGGAGGGGCGTCGCCGTGCTGCGCATACCGGCGCGGGACGTGCTGACGGACCTGGCTGGGGTGCTGGAGGAGATCGGGCTGCGGCTCAAAGCCTAGCCTGACCCCCTCCGTCGGCTGCGCCGACACCTCCCCCAGAGGGGGAGGATTTCGGTCATCACGGTCGCATTCCTCCCCCCTTGGGGGAGGTGTCGGCGAAAGCCGACGGAGGGGGCTCGGCTCCACGTCCGACTCTGACGTATCGCCGGTTTACCGATACGGCCATGACCCAGCCCTATCGCATCCGTGAATCCCGCATCTGGGCCCAGGCCCGCGCCGACTATCTGTCGGGTCTCAGCGCCGAGGCCGTATGTCGGCGTCATGACCTGGGTCTGTCGGCCTTTCGCCGCCGCGCCCGCAAATACGGCTGGCGGCGCAGCGATCAGGTCGAGCCGCCGCCCGGCGAGACCGACCTGTCCCTGTATGAGGACATCGACCTGGACGAACTGGCGCGCACCGCCCGCCTGCGGTTCATCGAGGCGGTGGAGGGCGGGCGCGCGTCGGACGCCCGGCGCTGGCGCGCCCTGGCCGACGACCTGACCCGCGAGGCCCGCGCCTTCGACGCCGACTTCTTCAGGGGCATGAGCCACGAAGAGGTGGCCGCCTCGCTCGAAGGGATGCGGCGCGAGATCGACGAGGAGGACGAGGCCCTGCTGGGACCGCCGCCCGAGGACTGACCGTCCTGCGACTCCCTCGCAAAAATCTGCACGAAAGTGCACTAAAAGAATTCGGAGTGCACTTTCGCCCCGTCAGGCGGCGGGGGCGACCTTCAGGAACAGCACCCGCGCCGCCCCATAGTCCCGCGCGTCCAGCCGGTCATAGCCGGGGGTGTCGATGTCCGGCTCGTCCGAGCCGCGCTCGAACACCACCAGGGCGCCCGGCTTCAGCCAGTTCCCCTCCAGCAGCCGCACAAGGGTCTGCTCGCCCAGACCCTTGCCGTAGGGCGGGTCCAGGAAGGCCAGGTCGAAGGCCTCGCCGTCCGATCCGGGCCGGACGCCCAGGTCGGTCGCGCTGCGCCGATGGACCCGGGTGCGGCCCATCAGCCCGTACGCGTCGGCGTTCTCCCGGATGGCGCCCCTGGCCCCGTCGTCGGTCTCGACGAACAGGCAGAAGCCCGCCCCCCGGCTGATCGCCTCAAAGCCCAGGGCGCCCGATCCGGCGTACAGGTCGATGACCCGCAGGCCGTTCAGGCTCTCGCTCCAGGCGGCGTGCTCCAGCACGTTGAACACGGCCTGACGCGCCCGGTCCGAGGTCGGGCGCGTGCCCTGCCCCTCCGGCGCGACGATGGCCCGGCCCTTCAGGCTTCCGGCGACGATCCGCATGGATCAGCCGCGCGGCGTGCGGGGCTTGCCCCCCGGCGAACGGCCGCTGGTCCCCGACGGTCCCGCCGGCTTGCCGCCGCCCGCGCGCGGGGGCCGCACCGGTCGATCGCTGGGGCCCCCGCTGCGCACGCCGCCGCTGCGGCCTGCAGGCTTGCGCCGGTCGTCTATGAACTGGTCGTCGCGGGGTTTGAACACCCGCTTGGGCCGGTCGCCGTCGGCGCGGGCGGGGCGTTCGCCCTCGGGGGCGGTGCGCTCGCGCGGCTTGAAGCTCTTGGAATGTTCAAACTTGGGCTTGGCCTTGGCCCAGCCGTCCTTCTTGGGCGCCCGCTCGCGGCGCTCGACCGCCTCGGCCTGGGCCGTCTCGGCGGCGCGGACGCGGCTGGGCTTCCTCGACGGATCCGACATGGCCGAACCGGAGCGCCCCTTGACGATGGGGGTCGCGATCCGGCGACCGGGAATGGGCGCAGGCGTCTCGACCGTATTGCCGGTCGGCAGGTTCTCGGGCCGGATATGGTCGGCCAGCAGCTCGCGGATCACGCGCGGCCCGACCTCCTCCACCGCCCCGACCGGCAGGACGTCCAGGCGGAACGGCCCATAGGCCAGACGGATCAGCCGGTTGACCGTCAGGCCGACCGACTCCAGCACCTTACGCACCTCGCGGTTCTTGCCCTCGGTGATCGAGACCGAGATCCACAGATTGGCCGGCGCCTTGCCGTCCTCGGACTTGGACTCCTTGGCCTTGTCCAGGGTGGCCTCGATGGGCCCATAGGAGACGCCGTCCACGACGACGCCCTCCTTCAGCCTGTCGAGCTGTTCCTGGGTGATCTTGCCGCGCGCCCGCGCCCGGTACTGGCGCACCAGGGCGGTCGAGGGCAGTTCCAGCGCCCGGCTCAGCTCCCCGTCGTTGGTCAGAAGCAGCAGACCCTCGGTCGCCAGATCGAGCCGCCCGACCGAGATCACGCGCGGCAGACCGGCCGGCAGGGCGTCGAACACCGTCGGCCGGCCCGCCGGGTCCTTGTGGCTGGTCAAGAGGCCGGCCGGCTTGTGATAGCGCCAGACGCGCGTCGCCTGGGCCCCGCCGATCGGCTTGCCGTCCACGGTGATCACGTCGTCGCGCGTCACCAGGGTGGCGGGCGTGTCCAGGATGCGGCCGTTGACCGCCACCTTGCCCAGGCCGATCAGCCGCTCGACCTCGCGGCGCGAGGCGATGCCCGCCCGCGCCATGGCCTTGGCGATTCGCTCGCTGCGGACCGGGGCGGCCTCGGCCTTGGCCGGTTTGGCGCCCGCGCGGGGGCGGTCGTCGCCCGGCTTGCCGGCAAAGGCCTTGCGCGGCTTGTCGCCGAAGGGGGTCTTCCCGTCGCCGCTCTTGCGAGGACCGGAGGATTTGAAGGGCCCAGGCGACCGTCCGTCTTGACGGGCGCGGGGCTTCTTGTCGTTGTCGTTCGTATGGCGGACCATGATGAGCGGTTCATGCGCATGGCGCTGGACCAAGCGCAAGCGGCGGCGGACGCAGGAGAGGTGCCTGTGGGCGCAATTCTTGTCGATCCCGCCTCAAACGCGGTGATTTCCACCGGCGCCAACGGCCCGATCTGCGCGCACGACCCTACAGCCCATGCCGAGATCGTGGCCATGCGACGCGCGGCGACGGCGCTGCAGAACTATCGCCTCACCGGCCTGACCCTCTATGTGACGCTTGAGCCCTGCGCCATGTGCGCCGGCGCCATCAGCCACGCCCGCATCGGTCGCGTGGTCTGGGCGGCCGATGATCCCAAGGGCGGCGCCGTGCTCCACGGCCCCCGTCTGTTCGAGCAACCCACTTGCCACTGGCGTCCGGCGACGGAGTGGGGTCTGTTGGCCGAGGAGGCGTCCAGCCTGCTCAAGTCCTTCTTCCGTCAACGGAGAGGAACGGCCGCAGGCGGCGCACGTTAGACCGCCGCCCCAAGCGGCGCTGTTGTGAGGAGTATCGCCTTGTCCAAGCCGGTTCTGCGGCCGTCCTTCGCTCTCGGCGGCCTCGCCGCCGTCCTCCTTCTGACGGCCTGCGGCCCTGACCCCGACAAGGCTCCCACCACCGGCGACGAGGTCAAGGAACGCGCCATCGAGGCCCAGACCGCCCGCAAACGCACCGGCGCCGAGGTCCAGGACCGCACCCTGAACCGCGTCGTCCATACGGTCTATCTGTGCGACAACGGCGAGCGGTTGTCGGTGGATTTCGACAATCCGCGCCAGATGGCCACGGTCCGCAACTCCTCGGGCGAGGCGGTGGATCTTTATCAGGAACGCGCCGCCGACGGCATCTGGTACCGCGCCTCCAACGTCGAACTGCGCGGCAAGGGGGTGCTGGCCACCTGGTCCGTCGAAGGCCGACAGCCGACCGAATGCCGGGCCGTCGACTGACCCCATTGCCGAAGCCGACCCGGCTCCCTAGCTGCGGCCCATGTCCCTGATCGAACAGCTTGGCCTGACCGCGCCCATCGTTCAGGCGCCCATGGCGGGCGTCTCGACCCCGGCCATGGCGGCGGCCGTTTCGAACGCCGGGGCGCTGGGCTCCATCGCCGTCGGCGCGACCGATGCGGCGGGGGCCGGCCGGATGATCGCCGAGACCCGCGCCCTGACCGACCGCCCCTTCAACGTCAATCTGTTCGTCCACGCCGCGCCCCGCCGCGACGAAGGTGCAGAGGCCGCCTGGCTTCAGGCCCTGACGCCGTCGTTCGCCGCCTTCGGCGCCGCGCCCCCCGCCCTGCTGAACGCCCCCTATCGCAGCTTCGCCGACGACGACGCCATGCTGGCGCGCCTGATCGCCGACGCCCCCGCCGTGGTCAGCTTCCACTTCGGCCTGCCCGATGGAGAGCGGATCCGGGCGCTGAAACAGGCCGGCTGCCTGCTCCTGGCCACGGCGACCAATCTCGATGAAGCCCTGGCTTGCAGGGCGGCGGGCGTCGACGCCGTGGTGGCGCAAGGATGGGAGGCCGGCGGCCATCGCGGGATGTTCGATCCTGACGCCGACGACGGCCGCTTGGGGACTCTGGCCCTGACCCGCCTGCTGGCGCTTCACAGCGGCCTGCCGGTCGTCGCCGCCGGAGGGATCATGGACGGCCGGGGCGTCCGCGCCGCCCTGGACCTGGGCGCCGTTGCGGCCCAGTTGGGCACCGCCTTCATCGCCTGCGACGAAAGCGCCGCCGACGCCGCCTATCGCGCCGCCCTGTTCAGCGACGCGGCGCGCCATACCGTCATGACCTGCGCCGTATCGGGCCGACCCGCCCGCTGCCTGCGCAATCGTTTCACCGAACTAGGGGCGCAGACGACGGCCGCCGTCCCTGACTATCCCGTCGCCTATGACGCCGGAAAGGCCCTGAACGCCGCCGCCAAGGCCGTCGGCGAATACGGCTTCGGCGCCCAATGGGCCGGCCAGGGCGCGCCCCTGGCCCGCAGCCTTCCCGCCGTCGACCTGATTGCGGCCCTGGTGGCGGAGATGGTCGCCTAGCCGAACGCCGCCAGCCTTCGATCCAGCCCGTCCCGCACCTCGGGCCAGTCGTCGTCGATCACGGCGAACATGGCCGTATCCCGCGCCCGGCCGGTCCAGGTGGTCTTGTGCTTCCTCAGAACGCCCTCGGCCTTGGCGCCCAGTTTGCGGATCGCCGCCTGGCTCTGGGCATTGACCGCGTCGGTGATGATCTCGACCCGCACCGCGCCGGCGTCGAAGGCGTGGCCCAGCAACAGCCGCTTGCAGGCCGGATTGACCGGCCCGCCCCGCGCCTCGGGCCGATAGAAGGTCGAACCGATCTCACAGCGTCGATAGGCCGGGTGGATCTCGTAAAGGCTGGTCGTCCCGACCACCGCCCCGTCCGACAGCCGCCGCACGGCGTAGGCGATGCGCGTTCCGGCCCCCATGGCCTTGAGGGCGGCGGCCCACCAGCCATCGAAATGCGCGCCATAGGCGGGCGCGACCATGATCTCCCAGGCGGCCGGATCGCAATCCAGCGCCGCCTTCACCGTCTCCCGCAACCCCTCGGTGAACGGCTCCAGCCGCACGAACCGATCCTCCAGGGGAACGGCGGCGATCTGCATCAGCCCGTCGCCCCTTCGGCGATCAGGAAAGTCCGCACCTTCGCCGCATCCACCCCCTTGGCGACAAAGGCCCGGCCGACGCCGTGCGCCAGGATCAGGGTCAGGGCCCCGCCCTCGGCCTTCTTGTCCCCGGCCATCAGGGCCAGCAGCCGGTCGGCTTCGAAGGCGCCCGCCTGATCCAGCCGCGTGGGCAGGCCCGCCGCCGCGACCACCGCCTCGACCCGCGCGGCGTCCTCGGCCGAACACAGCCCCTCGCGCGCCGAATAGCGCAAGGCCATGCAGCAGCCGAGCGCCACCGCCTCCCCATGGGCCAGGGCGTCTTCGTCGAACCCGACCTCGGCCTCTATGGCGTGGCCGAAGGTGTGGCCCAGGTTCAGCAGGGCGCGGCGTCCCGCCTCCTTCTCGTCCTCCCCGACCACGGCGCTCTTGATCTCGACTGAGCGGATCACCGCCCGTTCCAGGGCCGCCGGATCGCCCGACGCTCCGGCCGCCCCCTCGCCCGCCAGCCAGTCGAAGAAGGCGGAGTCGCAGATCAGCCCGTGCTTCAGCACCTCGGCCCAGCCGGACTTCACCTGCCGCGCCGGCAGGGTCGCCAGCACGTCGATGTCGGCCAGGACCAGGCGCGGCTGATGGAAGGCGCCGACCAGGTTCTTGCCCCGCGGCGTGTCGATGGCCGTCTTGCCGCCGACGGACGAGTCGACCTGGGCCAGCAGGGTCGTCGGAATCTGCACGAAGTCGATGCCGCGCATGTAGAGCGCCGCCGCCAGCCCGGCCAAATCCCCCACCACCCCGCCGCCCAGGGCGATCACCACGTCCTTGCGGTCCAGCCCGATCTCCAGCAGCCGGTCCAGCACCCGCTCCAGCTGGGCGAAGGATTTCGCCCCCTCGCCCGGCGGCACGGCGACGATCCGGCTCTGGACCCCCGCCGCCGCCAGGGATGCGGTCACGGCGGCGCCGTGGACGGCCTCGACCGTCTCATCGGTGATGATCACCGTCCGTCCCCGGGCCAGGGGCGCGATCCGAGCGCCCGCCTGCTGCAGCAGCCCGCGCCCCACGATCACCTGATAGGCGGCGAAGGCGCCGCCGCTGACGGGAATGGTCGTCATGCTTTCGTCTCCGCACGGCGGCGTGTGCGCCAGTGTCGGCGCAGGGTCTTGTGAATGGCGTCCACCGCCTGGCCGTGAGACCCCTGCCCCACGTCCACGGTGACGTCGGCCTCGCCATAGATCGGATAACGGACCTCGGCCAAGGCCGTCAGCACCTCCAGCGGGTCCTTGCCGCGCAACAGGGGCCGGGTGTCGCGCCGCGCCACCCGTTCGGCGATGACCGCCAGATCGGCCCTCAGCCAGACCGTGTCGGCTCTTTCCTTCAGCAGGGCGCGGGTCTCCGGGTTCATCATCGCCCCGCCGCCGGTGGCCAGGACCAGGGGCGGCCCCTCCAGCAGGCGGCGGATCACCCGCGCCTCGCCGGCCCTGAACTCGGCCTCGCCCAAGGCGGCGAAGATTTCGGACACGGTCATTCCCGCCGCCTCCTCGATCTCCACATCGCCGTCGGCGAAGGGCAGTTTCAACCGATGGGCCAGCCGCCGCCCCACCGACGATTTGCCCACCCCCATCAGGCCGACCAGGGCTATGGTGCGGGTCGGACCCGGATTCGCGCGCCGCCTCATCCGGCGGCTCCGGCGGAACGGACGGTGAAGGAAACGGCGAAGGCGACGGCGCAGGCGGACATGATCGTTGGAACCTCTACACCAAGCCCGGCCTCGCGCCATCCGTTCGCAGGAACGATCGCCGCATGACGCCCCAAATCGAAGCTTTTCTGGAGATGATGGCGGTGGAGCGTGACGCCTCGCCCCACACCCTGGCGGCCTATGGACGGGATCTGGCCGACGCCGAGGCCGCCCTGTCGTCGGACGGCGGCCTGATGCAGGCCCCGGCCGAGGCGGTCGAGGCCTGGTTCGCCGACCTGTCGCGCCGGGGCCTGTCGGCGGCCACCGCCGCCCGACGCCGGTCGTCGGTGCGGCAGTTCTACCGCTTCGCCCTGGCCGAGGGCTGGCGGGCCGACGATCCGTCGCGTCGCCTGGACGCCCCCAGACAGGGCCGCCCCCTGCCCAAGTCCCTCAGCCGGGACGAGATCGACCGGCTGCTGGCCGCCGCCGCCGCCCGAGACGCGGCCGCCGGCCTGCGTCTGGTCGCCCTGGTGGAGATGGCCTACGCCTCGGGCTTGCGGGTGTCGGAACTGCTGGGCCTGAAGGTCGAGGCCGTGCGCCGCGATCCCGCCTATCTGATCGTGCGCGGCAAGGGCGGCAAGGAGCGGTTGGCCCCGCTGAACCCCGCCGCCCGCACGGCGCTGAAGGCCTGGCTGACGGCGCGCGACGCCCTGCGCAAGCCCGAGACGCCCGACAGCCCCTGGCTCTTTCCATCCTCCGGCCGGTCGGGCCATCTGACCCCGCGCCGGTTCGCCCAGCTGCTGGACGAGGCCGCCGTCGCGGCGGGCCTCGACCCCGCGCGGGTCAGCCCCCACGTCCTGCGTCACGCCTTCGCCACCCATCTTCTGGAGGGCGGCGCCGACCTGCGCGTGGTCCAGACCCTGCTCGGCCACGCCGACATCGCCACCACCCAGATCTACACCCACGTCGCCACCGACCGCCTGGCCCAGGTCGTCCACCAGAACCACCCCTTGGCGCGGGACGAATAACTCCGACTCACGGCTGTGAAAGCGACATTGTCACCCCGCTTGCCCCACGGCCCCGACCTCTCTAGTTTCCCCCGCCTTCCCCTGGGGCGCCTCGCCCGCCGTTTTCGGACGCCTTTATGGCCACGCACTATCTCGATTTCGAAAAGCCGATCGCCGATCTGGAAGCCAAGATCGAAGAGCTGTCGGCCCTGTCCGAGACCTCCGGGGGCTTCGACAACGAGATCGCCGGCCTGCGCAGGAAGGCTGAACAGCTGCGCAAGAAGACCTACGCCGGCCTTGACCCCTGGATGAAGACCCAGGTGGCGCGGCATCCGCAACGCCCCCACTTCATCGACTATGTCCAAGGCCTGTTCACCGACTGGACCGAACTGCACGGCGACCGACAGTTCGGCGACGACCAGGCCATTCTCGGCGGGCTGGCGCGGTTTCGGGGCCGCCCCGTCGTCATCATGGGGCATGAGAAGGGCCACGACACGGAAACCCGCCTGACCCACAACTTCGGCATGGCTCGACCCGAGGGCTATCGCAAGGCCGTGCGCCTGATGGACATGGCCGAACAGTTCGGCCTGCCGGTCCTCAGCTTCATCGACACGGCCGGCGCCTATCCGGGTCTGGGCGCCGAAGAGCGCGGCCAGGCCGAGGCCATCGCCCGTTCGACCGAACGCTGCCTGACCCTGGGCGTGCCCTCCATCGCCACCATCACCGGCGAAGGCGGATCGGGCGGCGCCATCGCCATCGCCGCCGCCAGCCGCGTCTTGATGCTGGAGCATTCGATCTATTCGGTTATCTCGCCCGAAGGGGCGGCCGGCATTCTGTGGCGTGACGGCGCACGGGCCCGCGACGCCGCCATGGCCATGAAGATCACCGGCCCGGACCTTATCGCGCTGAAGATCGTGGATCGTCTGATCGAGGAACCGACCGGCGGCGCCCACGCCGACCGCGACGGCGCCCTGGCCAGGGTCGGCGACGTTCTGGCCGAGGAACTCCAATCCTTCGACGGCCTCTCGCCCCAGCAGATCAAGACCCGCCGCGCCGAGCGGTTCTACGCCATCGGCGCCCTCTGATCGAACGCCGTTAACCGCGCGTCCACCTCCAGGTTCTAGCCTATAGGACCTGCGGATTGGAAAGTTCGGACATGCCGACACAGTCGGATACGCTCAGAGAAAGCGCCGTCTTCAATCTGAGCGGCGCCGTCGTGATGGTGGTCGACGATTCGCCCTTTTCCCTGACCCTGACCACAGGCGTCCTGTCGGGTTTCGGGGTACGTCCGGCCTATACGGTCACCAGCGGGGTTCAGGCCCAGAGCCTCCTGGCTGAAAAGCCGATCGACCTCTTGCTGATCGACACCGACATGCCCGACATAGACGGGTTCGAACTGGTGCGATGGTTGCGCCGGTCCGGCCCAAATCCCAACGCCTTCACCCCCGTCATCATGACGGCCAGCCACATCCGACGCGGTCGGGTGGCAGAGGCGCGGGACTGCGGCGCCAACTTTGTCGTCACCAAGCCCTTCAGCGCCGCCATGCTGCTGGAGCGCATCCTTTGGGTCGCCCGCGACACGCGCCCCTTCCTTGAGGTCGGGGACTATCTGGGCCCGGATCGTCGCTTCGTCCGCCCCGAACTCTATGAGGGCGAGGAACGGCGCGCCGACAGGCTCCGCAACAATATGGTGGAGTTCGCATGACGGTCATCACCCACGTTCAACGCCGCTCGCGCCTGGCGGAGATGGTGGATCGCCCCGGCGGCGTCAGCGTCGGCGTCGCCCTCGCTCAGGCCCAGGCCAATCTGGGCGGGTTGAGGGACCAGGCCTGCGCCATCATCGCCGACAACATCGCCGTCCTCCTGGCCGAGCCGGCGCCGGGCACGATCGAGGCCCTGCGGCTGGACCTGGCCTATTCAGCGTCCAACCAGATCATCGACGCGGCCAGCCCCTTTGCGATGGATGATCTGTGCACGGCCGCCAAGGGGCTGTGCGACCTTCTGGACGCCGCCCCGCGCCAGGGCGGTTTCGACTGGCGTATCGCCACGGTCCACGCCCAGGCGATGAAGCTGCTGCTCAGCCTGCCGACCGACGCTGCGGCGCCCCGCGCCGCCATCGTCGACAACCTGGCCGAGGTTCTGAAACGCAAACTGCCCGCCACGCCCCAGACAGCTCATCAGACAGCTCATCAGGCGGCTCATCATGCGGTTCAACCGACCGCCTGAACTGTCCGGCCCGCCCGCGTCTGTTTGCGCCACAGGGCGGCGTATTCCCCGCCCTGGCGGGCCACCAGTTCGTGATGGGTCCCGCGCTCGACGATCCGTCCCGCCTTCAGCACCAGGATCTGGTCGGCGTCGGCTACGGTGGACAGCCGGTGGGCGACCACCAGGGTGGTGCGTCCCGCGCTGACCCGCCGAAGGGTCTTCTGGATCGCCGCCTCGGTGCGGCTGTCCAGGGCGCTGGTGGCCTCGTCCAGGATCAGGATGCAGGGATCGGCCAGCAGGGCGCGGGCGATGCCCACCCGCTGGCGTTCGCCGCCCGACAGTTTCAGCCCCCGTTCGCCGACCCTTGTCTGCATCCCGTCCGGTAATCCGCGGATGAAGTCGGCCAGTTCCGCCGCCTCCGCCGCCGCCCAGACCTGGGCCTCGTCCGCATCGGGCCGGGCGAAGGCGATATTGGCCGCCAAGGTGTCGTTGAACAGGGCCACGTCCTGCGGCACCAGGGCCACGGCGGCCCGCAAGGACGCCTGGGTCACGTCGCGCACGTCGCGGCCGTCGATCAGAACCCGGCCCTCCTGCGGGTCGATCAGCCGCAGGGCCAGTTTGACGATGGTCGACTTGCCCGCCCCCGAGGGCCCGACCAGGGCGGTGGTGGTTCCGGGCGCCGCCACGAAGCTGACGTCCTCCAGCCCATTGGCGCGGGCGTCGTGGCGGAAGCCGACATGCTGGAACGCGACTTCGGCGCCGCGCGCTTCGGTCGGGCGCGGCAGAGGCTGGGCGTGGAGCGCATCGGCCACCTGGGGCGTCTGGCGCGTCACCTTCAGCATATCCTCCATGTCGATGAAGGATTGGCGGATCTCGCGATAGGCGAAGCCCAGTATGTTCAGCGGGGCGTACAGGGAGACCATGATCAGCACCGCCGCGGTCACATCGCCCGGCCCCATTCGTCCGGCCGCCGCCTCAAACCCGGCCATCACCGCCATCACCCCCAGACCAAGGTTCATGATCAGGGCCTGAATCCCGTTCAGCAGGGCCAGGGAGGTGTTGGCCTTCAAGGCCGCCGCCGCATAGTCGCCCAGCGCCCGGTCATAGGTCATGGCCGCCCGCGCCTCGGCGCCGAACGACTTGACCGTCTCATAGTTCAGAAGGGCGTCGACCGAGACCCCGGCGGCCTCCGAATCGGCGGCGTTCATCACCCGCCGATGCTCCAGCCGCCAGTTCGACAGGGCGAAGGTGGCCGCGGCGTAGACGACCACCACCGCGATCGCCACAGCGGCGAACCGCCAGTCGTACTTGCCGCCCAGCACCGCCGCCGCCAGCACCAGCTCCACCCCGGTGGGAACCAGGTTGAAGGCCAGGATGCGCAGCAGGAAGTCCACGGCCCGCGAGCCGCGATCCAGGGTCCGCGACAGGGCGCCGGAGCGTTTGGTCTGGTGGAAATCCAGCGACAGGCTCAGGGCGTGGGCGAAACCTTCGGCGGCTGTCCGCCTCTGGGCCGCCGCTCGGACCGGGGCGAAGACCACGTCCGAGGCCTGGGGCGCCGCCGCCGACAGAAACCGCACCAGGGCCCAGCCGACCGCAAAGGCGGCGAAGCCCCAGCCCATGGCGACGGCCGTTCCCTGTCCGGCCGCCAGCCGATTGACCGCCGCGCCCAGGACCAGGGGCGCCAGCACGCCCAGACCCTTGCCCGCCAGGGTCAGGGCGATCGCCGCCCCCAGCCGCGCGCGCAGCTGCGGCGCGCCCGATCGCCCGACCAGCCGCACCAGATCCGCCAGCGCCTTCAGCGTCGGCGGGCCTTCCGTCCTGTCCTGCATGCTCCCTGCCTGCTGCGCCTTGACCATCGGGTCGCGCCGACCGCCGGAGCGCTCTCCGCGCATCGCCATCTTGCGCATATGGACAGTCAAGACGGCCGGGAAAAGGCCGCCTGGCGACGGACGGCTCAGTTCAGGCCGGCGATGGCGGCGATCAGCTCGTCCACCGCCTCTTCCTGGGTCGCCCAGGAACAGACGAACCGGACTGATCCGTCGTCGAACTGATAACAGGCCCAGCCCAGGGCCTTCAGCCTCTGGTGCGCCTCGGCCGGCATGCGAACGAAGACCGTATTGGATTCGACCGGGTGGGCCAGGACGAAGGGCGAGCGCGTCGCGATCCCCGCCGCCAGACGCTGGGCCATCAGATTGGCGTGGGCGCCCCCCGCCTCCCAGTCGCCGCTTTCCAGCAGGCCCAGCATGGGCCCGGCCAGCGTCCGGGCCTTGGACGCCGTCTGCCCGGCCTGTTTCAGCCGATTGTCCAGCCGCCGCGCCAGGCTCTTGTCGAACAGGACCAGGGCCTCGACGCAAGAGGCGCCCGCCTTGGCGCCGCCGAACACCAATATGTCCACGCCCAGGCGCGCAATGTCCTTCAGGTCGAACCCGGCCGCAGCCGCGTTGGCCAGCCGCGCCCCGTCCATATGCACCCCATAGCCGCACGCCTTCACCGGCTCGATCAGATGACGCAGCTCTTCCTCAGTATAGACGGCGCCGTATTCCGTGGCCTGGGTCAGGGACAGGGCGGCCGGCGGCTGGCGATGGCCGACCTCGGGCTCGGTCAGCTGCGCCTTCAGCGCCAGGGGATCGATCCGCCCGGAAAAGCCCGGCAGGCCGATCAGCCCCACCCCCTGGCCGAAGAAGCCCGGCGCCCCCGTCTCATCGGTGCAGACATGGGCGGCGTTGTGCGCCAGCACCGCCTCGAACGGATAGGTCAGCATCGACAGGGCGATGGCGTTGGCCGCCGTGCCGCTGAAGACGAAACGGACGTCGGCGTCGGCGTCCAGCCTCTGTCGAATCTGGTCGGCGGCCCGCGCCGTGATCGCATCGGCGCCGTAGGAGGGAACGAAGCCGGCGTTGGCCTGGATCAGGCCCTCCAGGGCGCTGGGCGCCATTCCGGCGGTGTTGTCGGATCCGAAATCGTAACGCATCAGCGGGTCTTCGTACTCGTCTCTTCGGCCTTGTCCGCCTCCACCGTCCGCACACGGACGACGGGCATGACGTCCTCGTCGCCATAGGGCACGGCGACTTGGTGCGGGAAGGGAATCTCGATCTCGGCGGCGTCCAGCGCCTCCTTGCCGCCCTGCATCAGATCGGCCTGAGTCTGCCACCAGTCCTCGACCTTGACCCAGGCGTGCAGGGTGATCTGGACCGCGCTGTCCAACAGGCCGGTCACCCCGGTCCAGGGATGGGGGTCGTGCAGAACCTTGTCATGGGCTGCGGCCATGTCGGCCAGGACGCAGCGCGCCTCGTTCAGATCCTCGCCGTAGCCGACGGTGAAGTTGATCTCGATCCGCCGGGTCTGCTGACCGGTCAGATTGGTCAGGGGGTCGCTCAGGACCTTGGAGTTCGGAATGACGATCTTGTGGTTGTTGGCGTTCGACAGCTGGGTCGTGAACAGGTCCAGCCGCTGCACCGTCCCGGCCATGCCGCCGACGTCCACCACGTCCCCGACGCGGTAGGGCCGCAGGATCAGAAGCATGATGCCCGAGGCCACATTGGACAGCGTCCCCTGAAGCGCCAGGCCCACGGCCAGGGACGCCGCCCCCAGGACCGCGATGATGGAGGTGGTCTGCACCCCCAGCCTTTGCAGCACGGCGATCATGCCGATGATGATCACCACCACCCGGACCACCTGAACGGCGAAGCTGAGGACCGTCTGGTCGTGGCGGAAGGCGCCGATCCGCGACAGCGCCCTTCGCGCCAGCCCCGCCGCCCATTTGGCCGCGAACAGGGTCGCGGCGAAGATCAGGGCCGCGATGATCAGATTGATGGCGAAGTCGCCGGCCATGTCGGTCAGCTTGGCGATCATGACGGCGTCGACGGCCACGGCCTGGCGACCGGCCGCCACTGCTTCGGCGAGAGAGTTGTCTATGGACATGGTCGCGGGTCTAACGCCTTAAGTCCCGATTGGAACCCCGCCGGCTCAATTTCCCGCTCCTTCCGCGCATGTCGCCTTCGCGCAAAGACGGTTGGCGGCGGCCCGTTCGGCCTGATAGCGTCGCCTTATGACTCGCACCCTCCCGATCCTCCTCGCCGCCCTCGCCGTCTCCGCCTGTGCGACGCGCGGGACGCCGGTCTCCTACGCCGAAACGGCTTCGGCGGCCGCCCGCGCCGCAGCCCAGGTCGAGGGCCAGGCCGGCCAGACGCCGCAGCAGGCCTGGGACGCCGGAAACCAGGCCTATCTGGCGTGGAACGGCGCCCGGCGCGGCTGGACCACCACCGCCAGCGGCCTGCAATACCGCCGCGTGGGCAAGGCCCATCCCGAGGGCGCCCAGCCTTCGGCGACCGATACGGTCAAGGTCCATTATCGCGGGACCTTCATCGACGGACGCGTGTTCGACAGCTCCTACGCCCGCAACGAACCGGCCGAGTTTCCGCTGAACCGGGTCATCAAGGGCTGGACCGAAGGGGTGGCCCTGATGCGGGTCGGCGAGACCTATGAGTTCGTCATTCCGCCGGCCCTGGCCTATGGCTCGCGCTGGGTCGGCGGCGATCAGCTTCCGCCCAACTCCACCCTGCGCTTTTCGGTGGAGCTGCTGGACGTCGCCCCCGGCGCCTGACGCCGGGGTCCGGGCGAACGAGATTTTCGGAGTCCGATCGGCCGGACCGCTTGACGATCCACGCGGTGCGGCGGACTGTCGCGCCTCTCCCTTTCCAGAGTTCGAAAGTCCGCGTCCATGATCCGCACCCGCCTCCGCGCCGTCGGCCTCGCCCTCCTGCTGGCCTCCGCCGCACCGGCCGCCTTGGCGCAACAGGCGTCGACGGCGGCGCCCGCCCTGCCGGCGCCCCTGACGCCCATCCCTGCGGCGCGCGACGTCGCCTATCCGGGGGTGATCGGTCTGGAGATCGACGCGACCAACCTGGGCCAGCACATCTTCTCGATCACCGAGACCCTTCCCGTCGCCCAGAGCGGCCCCATGGTCCTGTTCTTCCCCGAATGGCTGCCGGGCAACCACGGTCCGGTCGGGCCGATCACCCAGCTGGCGGGGATCGAGATCACCGCGAACGGCCGGCGGATCGAATGGGTCCGCGACACCCTCAGCCCCTTCGCCTATCACATCACGGTTCCAGCCGGGGCGACCGAGCTGAAGATCGCCATGCAGCATCTGTCGCCGACCAGCGGCGCCCAGGGCCGGGTGACGATGACGCCCGAGATGCTGAACATCCAGTGGGAGAAGATGCTGCTCTATCCCGCCGGTCACTGGTCGCGGAACATCATGGTCCAGCCCACGGTCAAATTCCCCACCGGCTGGCGGTTCGGCACGGCCCTGGAGCCTGAGAGCAAGGAGGGCGACCTCCAGACCTTCAAGCCGGTCAATCTGGAAGTCCTGATCGACAGTCCCGTCTTCGCCGGCCTCCACTATCGCCAGATCGATCTCGATCCCGGCGGCCGCTCTCCGGTTCGCGCCAACATCGTCGCCGACGAGGCCAAGAACCTGGAAGCCACCGACGAGCAGGTCCAGATCCTGCGCAACCTCGTGACCCAGATGGACCGCCTCTACGGCGCTCGCCATTTCGACCACTACGACTTCCTGATCGCCATGACCGACAAGCTGGGCGGCATCGGTCTTGAGCATCATCGCTCCTCCGAGAACTCGGTCGATCCGGAGTTCTTCACCGGCTGGGCCACCCACCTGGGCGACCGCGACCTGCTCAGCCACGAGATGAACCACTCCTGGGACGGCAAATGGCGTCGCCCGGCGGACCAGTATGTGCCCAACTTCAACAGCCCGATGCAGAACAGCCTGCTGTGGGTCTATGAGGGCCAGACTCAATACTACGGCCAGGTCGTCGCCGCCCGTTCGGGCCTTCTGACCAAGGAACAGGCCATGGACTCCCTGGCCATGACGGCGGCCTCCTACGACTACCGGGTCGGGCGCGGCTGGCGCGCGCTTCAGGACACCACCAACGACCCGATCATCAGCCAGCGCCGGCCCAAGGCCTGGCTGTCCTGGCAGAGGGACGAGGACTACTATTCCGAGGGCCAGCTGATCTGGCTCGACGTCGACACCACGATCCGTGAGAAGACCGGCGGGCGCAAGTCGCTCGACGACTTCGCCCGCGCCTTCTACGGCGTTCAGGACGGCAGTTTCGAACCGGCGCCCTACACCTTCGACGACGTGGTGGCGGCCCTGAACGGGGTGGTCGAGAACGACTGGGCGGCCTTCCTGCGCGCCCGCCTGGACGCCGTCGGTCCCGACGCCCGCGCGCCCCTGGACGGGCTGGAGCGCGGCGGCTGGCGGCTGACCTACGGCGAGACCCCGACCGCCTATCAGAAGACCCTGTACGGCGAGTTCAAGCGCAACGACTTCACCTATTCCCTGGGCCTGCAGACCGGCGAGAACAATGCGATCCGCAGCGTCCAGTGGGGCAGTCCGTCCTTCCAGGCCGGCCTGGCGCCGGGCATGGAGATCGTCGCCGTCAACGGCCAGGCCGCCAAGCCGGACCGACTGGCCGAGGCCGTCACCGCCGCCAAGGACCCCGCCGTGCCGATCACCCTGATCGTCAAGGACGGCGACCAGTACCGGACCGTCGTCCTCGACTATCACGACGGCCTTCGCTACCCGCGCCTGGAACGCATCCCCGGAACCCCGGACCGGCTGGGCGACATACTGACGCCGCGCCGACGCTGACGCCGATAGAACCCCTCCGTCTCCTCCCCACAGGGTGGGGAGGTGGCGCGGCGCCGCTTAGCGCCGTGACGGAGGGGCTCTAAACGCCGCACCCTGCCGCCTAGACTTGACGCCCCTTCCCCGCTCCCCGACGGTGCAGGCCTGCCCTCACGTTCGGATGACCTGATGCCGCCTACCCGCCTGACCGCCGCCGCCTGCCTCGCCGCCCTGATGACGGCCGCCCCAGCCCTGGCCCAGGATTTCCCATCGACCCCAGTGGTGGTCGAGGCGCGCGACGCGGCCCTGGCCCTGCCCCGGCCCCAGCCGGCCATCCCCGCCCCTGCGGACAGGCCCTATCCGGGCGTCATCCAGTACCGGGCCGACATCACCGACCTGGACCGGCGAATCATCCGCGTCAGCCAGACCATCCCCGTCGCCGCTCCCGGCCCGCTGACCCTGCTCTATCCGAAATATCTGCCGGGCAACCACGCCGCCACCGGCCCCATCCAGCTGCTGGCCGGCCTTACCGTCACGGCGAATGGTCAGAGGCTGGAATGGCTGCGCGACACCCTCGACCCCTACGCCTTCCACCTGGAGGTCCCGGCGGGCGTGACGGCGATCGAGGTGGCCTTCGAACAGCTGACCCAGCCGGACAGCTCCAACTGGCGCGTCCTGATGACCCCGGCCATGGTCAATCTGCAGTGGGAGAAGGCCATCCTCTATCCGGCCGGCTATTTCAGCCGCCAGATCCAGGTCGCCCCCTCCATCCGCCTGCCCGCCGGCTGGAACTACGGCACGGCCCTGAAGACCGAAGGCCGCGACGGCGACCTGGCCCGGCTGGAGACCACCGACCTCTACACCCTGATCGACAGCCCGGTCTTCGCCGGCGCCCACTACCGCCGCGTCGATATCGACCCGAACGGCGCCCCGTCTGAATCAAGGGTCCACCTGAACCTCCTCGCCGACGAGGAGAAAGGTCTCGCCGCCACCGAAGAGCAGTTGAAGCTCTACGAGAACATGGTCCAGCAGGCCGACCGCCTGTTCGGCGCCCGTCACTTCGACAACTATGAGTTCCTCTTCGCCCTGACCGACCAGATGGGCGGCATCGGCCTTGAGCATCATCGCTCCTCCGAGAACACCGGCGCCCCAGGCTTCTTCACCGACTGGGCCAAGAGCGCCGGGGACCGCGCCCTTCTGCCCCACGAATACACCCACTCCTGGAACGGCAAGTTCATGCGCCCGGCGGATGAGCTGACCGCCAACCACAACGTCCCGACCCAGAACACCCTGCTGTGGGTCTATGAGGGCCAGACGGAATATTGGGGCGATGTCCTGGCCGCCCGTTCGGGCCTGCATTCCAAGGGGGTGGCCCTGGCGACCCTGGCCTCGATCGCCGCCTTCTATGACAACCAGCCCGGCCGTCAGTGGCGCGCCCTTCAGGACACCAACAACCACAATCTCCTGGGCTACCGCGTGCCCGGCCAATACCCCTCCTGGATGCGGGGCACCGGCGACTACTATCGTGAAAGCCTGCTGGTCTGGCTGGACGCCGACACCCTGATCCGGGCCGAGACGAACGGGCGCAAGTCGCTCGACGACTTCGCCCGGGCCTTCTTCGGCCACAGCGACGGCGCCTGGGCGCCCCAGGGCTACACCTTCGATCAGGTCGTCGCCTCCCTGAACGCCGTCCATCCGCACGACTGGGCCGGCTTCCTGCGCGAAAGGCTGGACGCCGTCGGCCCTGACGCCCGCGCGCCCCTGGCGGGGATCGAACGGGGCGGCTGGCGCCTGACCTATACCGACACGCCCAACGCCGATGAAAAGGCGGCGAACGGCGGCTGGGCCAATGACTTCCAATATTCGCTGGGCTTCAGCCTGTCGGGTGACAAGCTGACCAATATCCGCTGGGGCGGCCCGGCCTTCGAACAGGGGATCGGCGCCGGCTGGTCGCTTGTCGCCGTCAACGGCAAGGCGGGCTCGGCCGAGGTTCTGCGCGACGCCGTCACGGCCGCCAAGGGGACGGACACCCCCCTGGAGCTGCTGATCAAGTCCGGCGACCGGTTCCGCACCGTCGCCTTCGACTATCACGACGGCCTGCGCTATCCGCGTCTGGTGCGGATCGAAGGAACCCCGGACCGGCTGTCCGACATCCTGGCCCCGCGTCGGCGCTGAGGTCTCAGCCCGGCTTTCTGAAACGATAGACGAACTGGTCGGTCTTGCCGCGGATGGCCGCGTCGAAGACGTTCAGACTGTGGTCGTCGTCGGGATTGGCGACCGCCCGGCTCTCGGCCTCGAAGACGAAGCCGGCGGCCTCGACCTCGCGCCTCAGATAGTCGCCCTCGATCCGGTGCAGGGTCTGGACCGCCGAAATCCCCGTCCCCGGCGCCGCCTGGTGGTCGATCAGGATATAGCGGCCGCCGGGCTTCAGGGCCGCGAAGACGGCGGCGTTCATCCGGGCCACATCGGTGTTGAAACCGGGGATGTGGAAGTCGTGGTACTCCTGGCTCATGAAGACCATGTCCAGCGGCTGGTCATAGGTCATGGCGTCCAGCAGGCCGTTGACCCGCGTCACATTGGGATAGGCGGCGACCAGGGCGTCGGCCAGGGGGTTCTCCCGCGCCATGGTCCGCTCGGGCACGAATGCGTAGACCCGGCCGGTCGGCCCGACCACGTCCGAGAACAGGCGGGTGAAATAGCCGGCGCCGGGGCGCACGTCGGCCACCTTGTCGCCCGGCGCCAGCTGGGCGAAGGCCAGGATCTCGGCCGGATGGCGCAGGGGATCGCGCGCCACCTCTTCCGCTGGACGCTTCGGATCGGCGACCGCGTCGGTATAGAGCGAGACATAGGCCGGTGCGCCCAGATCGCCCGACGCCTCCTGGACGACGATCCGCTCGCCGCCGTCGGAGGCGACGATGATACATCCCGACAGCCCCGCCGCCAGGGCCAGAACCGCCGCACCCGTCGCCCATCGTCTCATCATCGCCGTCTCCCTGGATTTGATGCGATAGGCTCGCATTTCGTCGCCCGGCGCAAGCCGGTATCCCGCTGGAAACGATTGGAAGCCTCACGCGATTTGCGCCCCGGCCCCTGCGGCGCTAGTCCGGCGACAGATTTCGAAAGTCCCGCCATGCTCCCCTATCAGCCTGCTCCCTTCCCGCTCGCCCGTCCCCGGCGTCTGCGCGCCAGCCCCTGGGTGCGCCGCATGGTCGCCGAGACCGTCCTGACCCCGGCCGACCTGATCTGGCCTTTGATCGTCCACGACGGCGCCGAGGACCGCGTCCCCGTCGCCTCCATGCCCGGCGTCTTCCGCCTGTCGCCCAAGGAAGCCGCAAAGGCGGCGGTCGAGGCGCGCGATCTGGGCATTCCGATGCTCGCCCTCTTCCCGAATATCGACGGTGCCCTCAAGGACGCGGTCGGCACGGGCGCCACCGATCCCGACGGCCTGATCCCCGACTGTATCAGGGCGATCAAGGACGCCGCGCCCGAGATCGGGATCATGACCGACGTCGCGCTCGACTGCTACACCGACCACGGCCACGACGGGGTTCTGGAGGGCGAGCGGATCGTCAATGACGCCACCCTGGACCGCCTCGCCGAACAGGCCTTCATCCACGCCCATGCCGGCGCCGACGTCGTGGCCCCGTCGGACATGATGGACGGCCGCATCCAGGCCGTCCGCGAGGCCCTGGAGGCCAACGGCTTCCACGACACCCTGATCCTCTCCTATGCGGCCAAATACGCCTCGGCCTTCTACGGCCCTTACCGCGACGCCGTCGGCTCTTCGAAAGCGCTGAAGGGCGACAAGAAGACCTATCAGATGGACTACGCCAACTCGGACGAGGCCCTGAAGGAGGTCGCCATGGACCTGTCGGAGGGGGCCGACGCCGTCATGGTCAAGCCGGGCATGCCCTATCTCGACATCGTCCGCCGCGTGTCCGAGACCTTCCGCGTCCCGACCTTCGCCTATCAGGTGTCGGGCGAGTACGCGATGATCCAGGCCTCGGTCGCCAACGGCTGGCTGGACCAGGACCGGGCCATCCTTGAGACCCTGCACGGGTTCAAGCGGGCCGGCTGCGCGGGCGTCCTGACCTATTTCGCCCCCCAGGCCGCGCGGCTGCTGGGCTGATGCGGCCTGACGTTCAGATCCGCGAGGCGACCCCCGCCGACATGGCGGCGATCACCGCCATCTATGCCGACAGCGTCGCCAACGGGCGCGGCACCTTCGAGCTGGAGCCGCCGGACGAGATCGAGATGACGGCCCGGTTCGCCGCCGTCCAGGCCCTGGGTCTGCCCCGGCTGGTCGCCGAAATCGACGGCGTCGTCGTCGGCTACGCCTACGCCGGCCCGTTCCGCACCCGCCAGGCCTATCGCTACATGGTCGAGGACTCGATCTATGTCGCGCCCGAAGCCCGTGGCTGCGGCGTCGCCGGCGCCCTGCTGGATCAACTAATCAATCATTGCGAGGGGCTCGGCCTGCGCCAGATGGTCGCCGTGATCGGCGATTCCGAGAATGAGGGCTCCATCGCCCTGCACCGCGCCCGCGGCTTCGCCGACGCCGGGGTGTTCAAGGCGGCGGGCTGGAAACACGACGACTGGCGCGACGTCGTCTTCATGCAGCGGGAGTTGGGCGCCGGCGGCCGGACCCCGCCCGACGCGCCGGGCCTGCCCCTGATCGACAAGAAGCCCGTCCGATGATCCATTGCCGCGCCCCGTCCCCCGCCCTATCCTGACCCCGTGAAGATCGTCTCGTCCCTTCTGCTGTTGATCGGCGCCCTGGCGGTGCTGACCCTGGGCGCCGTCAGCGTCTCGGCAGGCCCAGCCATGGCCGGACCGCCCTGCCATGAGACGAGCGCCGAGGCCCGCCATACAGCGCCGGACCAGGCGCCCGCTCACCAGAACAAGGCGATGAAGGCCATGGCCTGTTGCGCCGCCTGCGTCATGGCGCCGGCGCTCGACCCCGCCGGCCGCCCCGGCCCGACCATCGCTCCCGCCCGCCTCGCCGCCCCCCTGATCGACTTCCCCGCCGGCCGCCTGCTCTCGCCCGAGCCCGGCCCGCCCCGCCTCCTGGTCGCCTGAACCCCTGCGCCCCTCGCGGCGCCCTCAGTCACGATCATTCAAGGAGGCCATCATGGCTCCTCATACCCTCGTCGGCGCCCTCGCCGGCGTCTCCCTGCTCGCCCTCGCTCAGGTCGCAAGCGCGCAGGACCACTCCCACCACCAGACGGCGCCCACGCCGACGACGCCCCCGGCCGCCGATCCCCACGCCGGCCACGACATGGCCGACATGCCGGCCGCCTCCCACGTCATGACCAGCCCCTACGGCCCCTGGCCCATGAGCCGCGACGCCTCAGGCACAAGCTGGCAGCCCGACGCCGGCGAGCACGCCGGGATCCACACCGTCCGAGGCGACTGGATGGTGATGACCCACGCCCTGCTGAACCTGACCTACGACACACAGTCCGGCACCCGCGGCGGCGACAAGACCTTCGTCTCGGGCATGCTGATGACCACGGCCCGCCGCGACTTCGACGACGGCTCGATCCTGAACCTGCGCGCCATGCTCAGCCCCGACCCCCTGATGGGCAAGTCCGGCTATCCGCTGCTGCTGGCCGCCGGCGAAACGGCGAACGGCGTCGATCCCCTGGTGGACCGCCAGCATCCGCACGACTTCTTCATGGAGCTGTCGGCCAGCTATTCGAAACGCCTGTCCGACAAGGACAGCGTGTACGGCTACATCGGCCTGCCCGGCGAACCCGCCTTCGGCCCGCCCGCCTTCATGCATCGGATGAGCGCCATGGACAGTCCCGAGGCGCCCATCACCCACCACTGGCTGGACTCGACCCATATCGTCTTCGGCGTCACCACCCTGGGCTGGGCCCACGACCGGTTCAAGATCGAGACCTCGGCCTTCAAGGGGCGCGAGCCGGACGAGGAACGCTGGGGCATAGATGAGCCGAAGCTGGACAGCTGGTCGGTGCGAGCCTCCTGGAACCCATCGTCCGACTGGGCCCTCCAGGCCTCCTACGCCGATGTCTCGGCTCCCGAACAGCTCGAGCCTGACGAGGACGAGACCAAATGGTCGGCCAGCGTCCTCCACACCCGCCGCCTGGGCGAGACCGGCTGGTGGTCCTCAACCCTGGCCTGGGGCCGCAAGACCAACAGTCACGACGAATCCAAGGACGGCTGGCTGCTGGAATCCGCCCTCCATCCGAACGACCGTTGGACCGTCTTCGCCCGCGCCGAGCGGATCGAAACCGACGAACTGGTTCCCGGCGACCACGGCGGTCATGGCCCGCTCTATACGGTGGGCAAGGCGTCTGTGGGCGCCGTCCGCGACTGGCGGATCGCCCCGCGCGTCCGCTTCGGCCTCGGCGCCCTCTATGCGATGAACCGCGTGCCGGACGCGCTGGAGCCGATCTACGGCGGCGATCCGGACGGCGGCATGGTCTTCATGCGGCTGAAGATCGACTGACGGCTCAGGCCCGCCCGGTTTGCGCCGGGTGGGCCGACGCCGCCGCCAGGCCGCGAACGACCTCATAGCCGATCACGCCGACGCCGAACATGAGCCCAAGGCCGGCGACAATGAGCACCAGGCGGACATGCCGGTGCAGGTAATAGAGCAAGGCGCCGATCATCGACGGTCCATCCTGTCGGATCGTCCTAATTCGATCCGTTCCAGGCATTTTATCGCAAAAAGGACGCCAACCGGAATCGCAGGTCCGTGAGCGTCGTTCTCACACCAACCGGCTCTGCACCACCGCCGCCGCAATGAAGCTGGCGAACAGCGGATGCGGCGCGAAAGGCCGGCTCTTCAGCTCCGGGTGATATTGGACGCCGATGAACCAGGGGTGGTCCGGCCGCTCTACTGTTTCGGGCAGCACGCCGTCGGGCGACAGCCCGGCGAAGACCAGACCGGCCTTGGCCTCGATCGCCTCGCGATAGTTGATGTTGACCTCATAGCGATGGCGGTGCCGTTCGCTGATGGTCGTGGTCCCATAGATTTCGGCGATCCGAGACCCTTCGGCCAGGGTCGATTCATAGGCGCCCAGCCGCATGGTGCCGCCCAGGTCGCCGCCCTGCTGGCGCAGGACGCGCTGGTTGCCCTGGGTCCATTCGGTCATCAGACCCACGACCGGCTCGGTCGTAGGCCCGAACTCCGTCGAGGAGGCCTTGGGAAAACCGGCCAGGTTCCGCGCCGCCTCGATCACCGCCATCTGCATGCCGAAACAGATGCCGAAATAGGGGATGTTGCGCTCGCGGGCGAACCGCGCCGCCTCGATCTTGCCTTCCGACCCACGCTCGCCGAAGCCGCCGGGCACCAGAACGGCGTGGGCGCCCTGAAGCCGCTCCTCACAGGCTTCCGGATCGCCTTCGAAGGTGTCGGCCTCGACCCAGTCGATATTGACCTTGACGTTGTTCGCGACCCCGCCGTGGTGCAGGGCCTCGATCAGGGACTTATAGGCGTCCTTCAGCACCGTATATTTGCCGACCACGGCGATGGTGACCTCGCCGTCGGGCTGCAGCCGGCGCCGTGCGATCTCCCGCCAGCGCGTCAGATCGGGCTCGGGCGCGTCCTCGATGCCGAAATGGGCCAGGACCTCCTTGTCCAGCCCCTCGCGGTGATAGTCCAGCGGCACGGCGTAGATGTCGGCCGAGTCCATCGCCTGGATCACGCCGCTTTCGCGGACGTTGCAGAACTGGCCGATCTTGCGCTTCTCTTCGGGCGGGATCGGCTGTTCGCAGCGGCACAGCAGGATGTCGGGCTGGATCCCGATCGAGCGCAGCTCCTTGACCGAATGCTGCGTCGGCTTGGTCTTCATCTCACCGGCCGTCTTGATGAAGGGCAAGAGGGTCAGGTGGACGAAACAGCTCTTGCCGCGCGGCAGGTCCTGGCCCAGCTGGCGGATGGCTTCGAAGAAGGGCAGGCCCTCGATGTCGCCGACCGTGCCGCCGATCTCGACCAGGACGAAGTCGACGTCCTCGCCCGCATCCGTCAGGGCCGGGGTCAGGCAGAAGGATTTGATCTGGTCGGTGACGTGGGGAATGACCTGGACGGTGGCGCCCAGATAGTCGCCGCGCCGCTCCTTCTCCAGAATGGTCGAATAAATCCGGCCGGTGGTGATGTTGTCGGACTTGGCTGCCGAGACGCCGGTGAACCGCTCATAGTGGCCCAGGTCCAGATCGGTCTCGGCGCCGTCGTCGGTCACGAAGACCTCGCCGTGCTGATAGGGGCTCATCGTCCCCGGATCGACGTTCAGATAGGGGTCGAGCTTGCGCAGGCGGACCTTATAGCCGCGCGCCTGCAGAAGAGCGCCGAGAGCGGCGGAGGCGAGGCCTTTTCCCAGTGAGGAAACCACGCCGCCGGTGATGAACACATAGCGAGCCATGGGCGAACACCTTACTCCATGATTCGCGAACGACGCATGGGCCTCGGCGAATCGAACTGTTGATCAAAAGAAGAAAGCGCGCCCTGCGGCGCGCTTTCGGAACTCTGGGTCGGCGGGGCCTTACTGGGCCGGGGTGGGGGCCGGCTGCTGCGCCGGCGCCGCCGACGGCAGGCTGGCTTCCAGATCGTCCAGCGACGGGGCCGACGGTTGGGCGGGGGCGGCCGGCTGGGCTTGGGCGGGCTGTTGTTGCTGGGGCCGGGCCGTCGTCGCCAGGGAGCCCACGGCGTCGGCGTCGATCACCGAGGTGGAGGCGCGGTCCATATTGCCGACCACGGTCAGGATGATGGTCAGGCCGAACAGCAGGGCGGCCAGAACCCAGGTCACCTTGGTCAGCAGATTGCCCGCGCCGCGCGCGGTCATGAAGCCCGAAGGTCCGCCGCCCATGCCCAGGGCGCCGCCTTCCGAGCGTTGCAGCAGAACGACGCCCGTCAAGGCGACGGCGACCAGGATGATGGCGACGAGCAGGATGGTCTGGAGCATGGCGTCATTCATGTGGGCGCGGAGCTGCGCCGATCAAGCGGCGGCCTCTATCACCGATGCCGCCCAGGGGCAAACCTATAGCCGCGCCCGACCGCCCTGCCGCGTCGTTCAGGCCGCGCGGATGATCGGAAGAAAGTCCTCGGCCCTCAGCGAGGCGCCCCCGACCAGGGCCCCGCCGACCTCCGCCGTCGCCAGAATATCGGCCGCATTGTCCGGCTTGACCGAACCGCCGTACAGGATCGGGACCCGGCGCGCCGCCTCGCCCAGCCGGTCGATCAGGGCGCTGCGGATCGCCGCATGGACCTCGGCGATCTGTTCGAGGCTCGGGGTCAGGCCGCTGCCGATCGCCCAGACCGGCTCATACGCCACCGCAAACGTCCGCTCCGCCAGTCCGTGGGGCAGAGAGCCCGCCACCTGGGCGCTGACGACCGCGACGGCCTGGCCGGCCTGTCTCTGTTCCAGCGTTTCGCCGACGCAGACGATCGGCTCCAGTCCCGCCGCAACGGCGGCCTGAACCTTGTCCGCCACCTGGGCGTCGGTCTCTCCAAAGGCGGCCCGGCGTTCGGAATGGCCCAGGATCACCAGCCCGGCCCCCGCATCCGCCAGCATTTCCGCCGAGATCGAGCCGGTGAAGGCGCCCGACGGCTTGTCATGACAGTCCTGCCCCCCGGTCTCGATCGCGCTTCCGCTCAGAACCGCGCTCATCTGATGAACCAGGGTGGCGGGGGGGCACAGGGCCACGCGGGCCTCGGTCGGCGTGGCGGAGAGGGCGGTCTTCAGCGCCTCGGCTTCGGACAGGGCGGCCGTCAGGCCGTGCATCTTCCAATTGCCGACGATCAACTTCACGGATTGTTTCATCGCCCCTGTCTAGGGGGCGAAAACCGCCGCGCCAAGAGGGGCGCCCCAATCTGGACATCAAGCCGTTCTTGCGGCGGCCCGCCCGGGCCGACTATACGCCGAAGCGAAGCCATCGTCGGCAAGTCTCCGGGTCCACGAATGATCACCGCCTTCCGCGCCTTCTCGCGCTCCAAATGGGCCGCCGCCCTGCTCGTCCTGATCGCGATCAGCTTCGTGATCGTGGGCGCGCGCATGGACGTCTTCGCCAACCTGGGACCGAAACACGTCATCGACGCCGGCGACCGTTCGATGAACGAGGCCGAGTTCTCGGCCGCCTTCGGTCGGGTGCGCGAGAACATTCAGCAGCAGGCCGGTCGTCCGGTGACGAACGAGGACCTGATCGCCGAAAACATCCATGTCCGCTTTCTGGAAAGCCAGACCGAACAGCTGGGCTTCCTGAACTGGGCGTGGAAGGCGGGCATCCGCCCCGGCAAGGAGTTGATCGTCAAACAGATCCGCCAGATCCCAGCCTTCTTCAACTCGGTCACGGGGCAGTTCGACCAGAAGGCCTATGAGAGCGCCCTGGCCCAGCAGAACCTGACCCCCGCCATGCTGGAACAGGACCTGCGCGACCAGTATGCGACCGAACATTTCAACGCCGCCGTCTTCGCCGGCGCCCGTGCGCCCCGGATCTACGGCGCCCTCCTGGCCGGCGCCGCCTTCGAGAGCCGCGACGGCCGCTGGTTCGAAATCACCCCGGCCATGGCCGGCGACATCCCCGCCCCGACCGACGCCCAGCTGAACGCCTTCATCCAGGAGAACGCCGCCCGGCTGCGCGCGCCGGAGTTCCGCATGGCCTCCGTCGTCCTGTTCTCGCCGGAGCCCGGCGCCGCCCCGGCCGTGTCGGAAGAGCGGATCCGCGAGCGGTTCGAATTCAAGAAGGACAGCCTGGGCAAGCCCGAGACCCGCACCTTCGTCACCCTGACGGCGCCCAGCCGCGACGCGGCCCAGAAGATCGCCGCCGCCCTGCGCGCCGGTCAGTCGCCCGCAGACGTCGGCCGCGCCAACAGCATCCAGCCGGCCCAGTTCGACGCCACGCCTCGCTCCGCCATCGGCGACGCCGCCACGGCCGCGGCCGTGTTCGGCCTTCAGCCCGGCCAGGTGTCGGACCCGGTCCAGGCGGGCGTCGGCTTCGCCGTCGCCAAGCTGACGGCGGTCCAGCCCGGTCAGCCCGCCAGCCTCGAGGGTTCGCGCGAGCAGATCATTCAGGAACTGCGCGCCGAGGACATAAAGGGCCAGACCTACGCCAAGGTCGAAAAGTACGAAGCCGCCCGAACCGCCGGCAAGAGCCTGGCCGACGCCGCGCGTGAAGCCGGGGCGCGGATCGTCGACCTGCCCCCCTTCACCCAGGACGGCAAACTGCCGAACGGCCAGCCGCTGAACGCCCCGCCGCAGCTGTTCGAAACGGCCTGGTCCCTGACCAAGGGCGGTGAAAGCGATGTGGTGGACGCCGGCCAGGGCCAGTATTTCGCGGTCCGGTTGAACGACATCCGTCCCTCGGCCCTGCCGACCCTGGCCGAGGTGCGCGAGCCCCTGGCCGCCCAGTGGAGACAGCGTGAGATTTCGCGTCGCCTCGCCGCCAAGGCCGAGGAGCTGGCCGGTCGCGTGCGCCAAGGCCAGGACATCGCCGCCGTGGCCCGTTCCGTCAACGCCCCCCTGACCGTCCGCACCGGCGTCGTCCGTGATCAGGCCACCCAGGAGGCCCTGGGTCAGGGCGTGCTGCAAGGTCTGTTCGGCCAGTCCAAGGGCCAGGTCTTCTCGCAACCCGGCCAAGGCGGTCTGGTGATCGGCCGGGTGGACGCCATCCACGCCGCAAATCCGGCGGTCGCCGGTCCGCTCGCCGAACAGGCCCGCCCGCGCATCACCCAGGAGATCGTCCAGGCCATGGTTCAGACCGAGATGGCGGCGGCGGCCAAACGCTCCAAGGCCAAGCATGACGTCGGCCTGGCGCGTCAGGCCCTGGGCCTGTCGGCCGAACCGACCGCGCCCGCCGCTCCGGCGCAATGACGCAGGCGGACAGCGAGCCTGATTTCGACGCCTTCGCCGCCGGCCTCAGGGCCGGCCGGCCCCAGGTGATCGTGCGTCGGGTGATCGACGACCTGGAGACCCCGGTCTCGGCCTATTTGAAGCTGGGGCTCCACCGGCCTTACGCCTGTCTGCTGGAATCGGTCGAGGGCGGCGCCGTCAAGGGCCGCTATTCGATCCTGACCCTGGACCCGGACGTGGTCTGGCGTTGCCGGTCGAACGCGGCGGAACTGGCGCGCGGTCCGGCCGTCGCCGAGAGCCGGTTCATTCCCGAGGCCTTGCCGACGCTTCAGTCGCTCCGCGCCCTGATCGCCGCCTCCAAGTTCGACCTGCCCGAGGGTCTGCCGCCGATGGCGGCCGGCCTGTTCGGCGTCTTCGGCTATGACATGGTGCGTCTGCTCGAGCCGCTGGGCGAACCCAATCCCGACCCGCTGAACCTGCCCGATGCGGTCCTGACCCGCCCGTCGCTGGTGGCGATCTTCGATTCGGTAGGCCAGGAGATCATCCTGGTCTCGGCCGCCTATCCCGATACGGGCGGCGACGCGCGGCAAGCCTTCGACGCCGCCGTCGCCAGGCTGGACGCTTTCGAGACGGGCCTGCGCGAGCCCTTGCCGGTGCGCGCCGCGCCGCAGCCCACGCCCGCCCCGACCTTCGCCTCGCCCGTGGACGAGGCCGGTTTCGGCCAGATGGTGGCCCGGGCCAAGGACTATATCGCCGCCGGCGACATCTTTCAGGTCGTGCTCAGCCACCGTTTCTCGGCGCCCTGGACCGAAGATTCGTTCGCCTTCTACCGCTCCCTGCGTCGCCAGAACCCGTCGCCCTATCTCTTCTATCTGAACTTCGAAGGCTTCCAGCTGGCCGGGTCCAGTCCGGAGATCCTGGTCCGGCTGAAGGACGGCCAGGTCACCATCCGACCACTGGCCGGAACCCGGATGCGGGGCGCCACGCCCGAGGCGGATAAGGCCCTGGAGGCCGAGCTGCTGGCCGATCCCAAGGAGCGGGCCGAACATCTGATGCTGCTGGACCTGGGCCGCAACGACGTCGGCCGCGTCGCCGCGCCGGGCACGGTCGAGGTGACCGAAAGCTTCGTCGTCGAACGCTACAGCCAGGTCATGCACATCGTCTCCAATGTACGCGGCAAGGCCGATCCGAAACTGGACGCCGTCGACACCCTGCTGGCGGCCCTTCCCGCCGGCACCCTGTCAGGCGCGCCCAAGGTCCGGGCGATGGAGATCATCGACGAGCTGGAAGCCGAAAAGCGCGGCGTCGGCTACGGCGGCGGCGTCGGCTATATCTCGGCCGGGGGCGAGGCGGACATCTGCATCACCCTGCGCACCGCCCTGTTCGCTGATGACCGGATCTTCGTCCAGGCCGGCGCCGGCGTGGTCGCCGACAGCGATCCTGCGGCCGAATACGCCGAGACCCGGCACAAGGCCCGCGCCCCCATGCGGGCCGCTGACGACGCCTGGCGGTTCCGCACCGGCAACCGCTAGGGCGCGTAGGTCGCCGGGCGTTCGTCGAATCGGACGCCGGGCCCCAGCACCACCACCCCGGCCATGACCACGGCGGCCGCAGCGGCCAGGGCGGCGGCGCCTAGCGCCGCATAGGGGCTGATCGGCTTGGGTTCGACAACGACCAGCTTCGCCTTTGCGGCGGCGATCTTGTCGGCGATGTCTTGTTCGGCGGCGAGTTTCACCCCTCCACCTGCCCCCATGACCGTTAAGATGCGCTTTAGCGACGCATATGCTTGGCGCGGACGCCTGTCACGCCTAGAAGCCTGATCATGATCCTCGTCGTCGATAACTACGACAGCTTTACCTACAACCTCGTCCACTACCTCGCGGAGTTGGGCGCGCCGACCCATGTGGTGCGCAACGATGACCTGACGGCGGCCGAGGCCTGGGCGCTGAACCCCGCCGCCGTCCTGCTGTCTCCCGGCCCCTGCGCGCCGGATCAGGCAGGCATCTGCCTGCCGCTGATCGAAAGCGCACCGGCCTCCATGCCCATCCTGGGCGTCTGCCTGGGCCACCAGGCCATAGGCCAGGCCTTCGGCGGCGACGTGATCCGCGCCAAGACCCTGATGCACGGCAAGACCTCGCCGATCCATCACGACGGCAAGAGCGTCTTCGCCGGCCTGCCCTCGCCCTTCACCGCCACCCGCTATCATTCCCTGGCCGTGAAGCGCGAAACCCTGCCCGACTGTCTCGAGGTGACCGCCTGGACCGCCGACGGCGAAATCATGGGGCTCCAGCACCGCAGCCGCCCGATCCATGGCGTTCAGTTCCACCCGGAATCCATCGCTACAGAACATGGCCACGACATGCTGGCCAACTTCCTTCAGATCGCCGGCGTGAAGCGCCTCGCGGCCGCCTGATCATGGCCGCCTGACCATGGCCGATGGTTTCAAGCCGATCCTCGCCCGACTGGTCGAGGGCCACCCCCTGACGTCCGAACAGGCGCACGACTTCTTCGCCGCCTGCCTGCGCGGCGAACCGACCCCGTCCCAGGTCGCCGCCGCCGTCACCGCCCTTCGGATTCGCGGGGAGACGGTGGACGAGATCGCCGCCTTCGCCCAGGCCATGCGCGAGGCCGCCCTGACCTTGGATCATCCCTATGAGGTGATCGACACCTGCGGCACCGGCGGCGACGGCCAGCACACCTACAACATCTCCACCGCCGCCGCCCTGGTCCTGGCCGGCGCCGGCCTGAAGGTCGCCAAGCACGGCAACCGGGCCATGTCCTCGAAATCCGGCTCGTCCGACGTCCTGTCGATCCTGGGCGTCAACATGGCCGCCAGCCCGGCCCAGCAGCGCAAGGCGCTGGACGAGGCCGGCATCTGCTTCCTGTTCGCCCCCGCCTATCACGGCGCCATGCGCCATGTCGGCCCCGTCCGGGCCGAGATCGGTTTCCGCACCGTCTTCAATCTGCTGGGCCCCCTGTCCAACCCGGCCCAGGCCAGACGCCAGGTCATGGGCGTCTATGACCCCCGACTGCTCGAGCCTCTGGTCGAGGTGCTGGGCCGGCTGGGCGCGACCCGCGCCTGGACCGTCCACGGCCAGGGTCTGGACGAACTGGCGACGTCCGGCCCGACCGAAGTGGCGGAATGGAAGGACGGCGCCGTCCGCCGCTTCCAGGTCACGCCCGAGGACGCCGGCCTGCCCCGCGCCTCCATCGACGCCATTCGCGGCGGCGACGCCGAGGAGAACGCCGCCGCCCTTCGCGCCCTGCTGGCGGGCCAGACCGGCCCTTACCGCGACATCGTCCTGCTGAACGCCGCCGCCGCCCTCGTGGTCGCGGATCGGGCGGCGGACCTGTCGGAAGGCGCCGCCCTCGCCGCCGCCGCCGTCGACGACGGCCGGGCCGCCCAGGCGCTGGATCGTCTGGCCCGCATCACCTCCACGCCGCTGGAGACGGAGGACACCCCATGACCGACGTTCTGGCCCGCATCGCCGCCTACAAGCGCGAAGACGTCGCCGCCCGCAAGGCCGCGACCTCTCAGGACGCGATCGAGACCCTGGCCCAGGCCGCCTCGGCCCCGCGCGGCTTCCGCGCCGCCCTGAATCGAACGGTCGAGGACACCGGCCGCCCCGCCCTGATCGCCGAGATCAAGAAGGCCAGTCCGTCCAAGGGGTTGATCCGTCCCGACTTCGATCCCCCGGCCCTCGCCAAGGCCTATGAGGCCGGCGGCGCGTCCTGCCTTTCGGTCCTGACCGACGGCCCCAGTTTCCAGGGCGACGACGTCTATCTGGGCCAGGCCCGCGCGGCGACCGCCCTGCCCTGCCTGCGCAAGGACTTCCTGGTCGATCCCTGGCAGGTCGCCGAGAGCCGGGCGCTCGGCGCCGACTGCATCCTGATCATCCTGGCCATGATCGACGATCGGCTGGCCGCCGAACTGCTGGCCGAGGCCGAACGCTTCGGCATGGACGCCCTGATCGAAACCCACGACGAGGCCGAAATGGCCCGCGCCTGCGCCCTCGGCGGCGATCTGGTGGGAATCAACAACCGGTCCCTGCGAACGTTCGAGGTCGACCTGGACACGACGGAACGCCTGGCGATGCTCAGCCCCGTCCGCGCCCTCCTGGTCGCCGAGAGCGGCATCTTCACACCGGACGACGTCGAACGCGTCTCCGCCGCCCACGCCCAGGCCATTCTGGTCGGCGAGAGCCTGATGCGGCAAGCCGACGTCGAGGCCGCCACCCGCGCCCTTCTGGCGGCCTGATCTCGCACGGTGCATGGTGAAGCGACGCCGTTAAGTTGACATTAGGAAGGAACACTTACAGAACATCGTCAATGTTCACGGCCCGTTCCGATTCGAGGAAGGGGCTTAAGAGGGCTTGGCGATGCTCACGCGCAAACAGCATGAACTGCTGATGTTCATCCACGAAAGGATTCAGGAGACGGGCGTCTCCCCTTCGTTCGACGAGATGAAGGAGGCGCTGGACTTGGCGTCCAAGTCGGGCATTCACCGGCTGATCACGGCGCTGGAGGAACGCGGCTTCATCCGCCGCCTCGCTCACCGCGCCCGCGCACTGGAAGTGACCAAACTGCCTGAACAGGCCACAGCCGGCGCTCCGCGCGGCCGAGCCGGGTTCAAGCCCGACGTCATCGAAGGCGGCGGCGCACGTCCCGTCGCTGCGGCCTCAGCCGCCAACGATACGCGCGAACTGCCGCTCCTGGGCAAGATCGCCGCCGGCACCCCCATCGCCGCGATCCAGCACGAGCAGGAACGCCTCTCGGTGCCCGAATCCATGCTGGGCAAGGGCGATCACTACATCCTCGAGATCGAGGGCGATTCCATGATCGAGGCCGGCATCCTGAACGGCGACCTGGTGGTCATCCGGCGCGGCGACACGGCGAACAACGGCGAGATCGTCGTCGCTCTGGTCGAAGGCGAAGAGGCCACGCTGAAACGCCTCCGCCGGAAGGGCGGCTCCATCGCCCTGGAGCCCGCAAACCGCGCCTACGAGACCCGCATCTTCGGCCCCGACCAGGTCGAGGTCCAGGGCAAGCTGGTCGGCCTCATGCGCCGCTATCACTGATCCGGATCCGGCCGACGCGCCCAGGGTCGATTCCCACGCACGTCGGCCGTCCACACCGCCTTCCAGCGGTCCGCTCCGTCGCGCCACAGCTCCACCGCCCCGCCGCGTGCGAAATCCGCCCCGTCCAGAACCAGCCGCCCGTCGCATGAGGGCGGCAGGGCGTGAACCACCGCCCGCACGCTGACCACCGGGGCCGCAAGGCACAGGGCGTCCATCTGCTCCATGTCCGGCGTCCGCCTGCCCCACCACAGGGCGACCGGCCCCGCCCCAGTGAGTTCGGGACGGCATGAAGCGCGGTCGCAGGCCCAGCCGGCCTCGGGGCGGTCCGCCAAGATCAGACCGCGCCGCCGGGACCACAGGTCCGTCGCAAACTCACGCACGCCGGGCCGGACGACGATCGCCTCGCCCTCCCGATGAAAGGCCGCATTGGTCCCGCCGTCGCCGATCCAGACGTCCGGCGTCGGCGCGCGCGGCCAGACCAGCACCGCCGCCGCCAGGGGCAGGCCCAGCCACCGCAGCCGCCCCTGCCACAGGCAGATGAACAGCACGCCTAGAAAGGCCACGGGCAGCACATAGTCCGGCGCGCTGGCGACCGTCCGCACCGCGCCGGGCAGGCCCGCGGTCCAGGTTCCGATCGCCAGCATCAGATCGACGCCCCCCCCCGCCACCGCAAGGAAGGGTCCGCCCAGCCCCAAGGGCGCCAGCGCCGCCCCCAGGGCCAGGGTCGGCATCAGGACGAAATCGGCCACCGGCGCCGTACCCAGATTGGCCAGTAGGCCGTACACGGCCGTCCGGTTGAAATGCTGCATGGCGAAGGGTCCGGTCGCCAGACCGGCGACCACGCTGGCCGCGACGGCCGCCGCCAGCCAGCCTCCAAACCTCTGAACCGCCACGATCGGCCAGGGAGCCGCGATCTCGCGCACCCGCCGAGGCCAGACCTCCACCAGGGCCACCAGGGCCGCCGTCGCGGCGAAGGACATCTGAAAACCCGGCGTGACGATGGCTTCCGGTTGGATCAGCAAGACCACGAAGGCGGCGACGGCCAGCCCGTGCATGGTCACGGCCTGCCGGTCCAGCAATATGGCGATGAAGGCGATGGCGGCCGTGACGGCGGCCCGCTCCGCCGGCGGCGGCGCGCCCGACACCACCAGATAGGCGCCCACGGCCGCCAGTCCCGCCCATGCGGCGATCTTCTTGCCGGCGACCCGCAGCGCCAGCCACGGCCAGGCGGCCACCCCCAGCCGGACCGCAAAGAAGACGAAGCCGCCGACGATGGCCATATGCAGGCCCGACACCGACAGGATGTGCGCCAAACCCGAATCCCGCATCACCTCCACGTCTTCGGGGCTGATCCACGCCTCGTGGCTGGTGGTCATGGCGGCGGCGATCCCGCCTGTGCGAGGCCCAAGCTGGGCCACGATCCGTTCGGCCAGGGCGTAGCGCGCGCCGTTGACCGCCATCGTCAACCGGACGCGCCAGGGCGGGGGTGGCAGGTCGATGCTCCGCGTCTCCCCAAGCGCAAAGGCCACGCCGCCCAATCCTTGGAAGAAGGCGTTGCGGCCGAAGTCATAGGCGCCCGGCGCCGCCGGCGCAGGCGGCGGATTGAGGATGGCGAACAGTCGGATCGCCTCGCCCGGACGGGGCGGCGGCCCGCGCACGGTCACGCGCAGCCGCACCGGCGTCTCCTCGGGGGCGAGGCCGCGGATCCAGGTCGGCGCCGCCACCACCCGCGCCCCGTTCTGTCCGGGACTGTCGACGTCGATGACCCAGGCCTCGATCACGGTCGCTTCGCCCAGCGCCGGCGCGATCGGGGCGGCGATCGCCTCGGTCCGCACCTTGGCCGTCGCCAGCCCGCCGAGCAGACACGCCAGCATCATCAGGGGCCAGGTCCGGCCCCGCCCCCAGCCGCGCCGCCGTCCCGCCCACCAGGCGGCTGCGGCCATTCCCGCCGCTAGCAGCAGGGGCCATGACGGGGGCTCGAACCGCAGAGTGAAATAGACGGCGCCGCCCGCCCCGAACGCCACCGGCGCCCAGAGCCGCCATCTCAGGCTCTGCGCCGCAAGCTCTTGGGCCAGCCAGGCCCGCAAACGCGCGCCGGGGGTAGGTTTTGTCGTCTCGGGGCGTATAAGGGCCTCGCTTACGGACCCTTCCCCCATGACCTTGCCTTCTTCGACAGTCGTCACCCGCTTCGCCCCCTCGCCGACAGGCTATCTGCATATTGGCGGGGCGAGAACCGCCTTGTTCAACTGGCTGTACGCCAAGAGACACGCAGGACGCTTCCTGATCCGGGTCGAAGACACGGATCGCGAACGTTCGACCGAGGAGGCCGTCCAGGCCATCTTCGACGGCCTGAGCTGGCTGGAGCTGTTCGCTGACGAAGAGCCGGTGTTCCAGTTCAGCCGCGCCGACCGCCATCGCGAAGTCGTCGATCAACTGCTGGAGACCGGCCACGCCTATCGCGATTTCACCACGGCCGAGGAAACCGGACGTCTGCGCGACGCCGCCAAGGCCGAGCGTCGCACCTTTGAATCGCCCTGGCGCGACCGCACCCCGACCGTCGACGACCTGGCCCAGCCGCACGTCGTCCGCTTTCGACGCCCCCAGTCCGCCACGGTCACCGTCGCGGACGAGGTTCAGGGTTCGGTCAGCTGGTCGACCGACGACCTCGACGATCTGGTCCTGCTGCGCTCCGACGGGGCGCCGACCTATAATCTCGCCGTGGTGGTCGATGACCACGACATGGGGGTGACCCACGTCATCCGCGGCGACGACCATCTGAACAACGCCGCCCGCCAGAGCCTGATCTATGACGCCCTCGGCTGGACGCGCCCGACCTTCGCCCACATTCCCCTGATCCACGGGCCGGACGGGGCCAAGCTGTCGAAGCGCCACGGCGCCCAGGCCGTCCACGAATACGCCGAGATGGGCTATCTGCCCGAGGCCATGCGCAACTATCTGGCGCGCCTCGGCTGGGGTCACGGCGACGACGAACTGTTCAGCGACGCCCAGGCGATCGAATGGTTCGATCTGGCCGGCATCGGCAAGGCGCCGGCGCGGCTGGACTTCGACAAGCTGGCCCACGTCAATTCGCATTGGCTGCGGCTCGCCGACGACGAACGCCTGGCCAAGCTGACGCTGGACGTCCACCTCGCCCGGGGTCGCAGCCTGGCCGAGGCCGACGAGGCCCGGCTCCAGCGCGCCATGCCCTTCGTGAAGGACCGCGCCAAGACCGTGCTGGAGTTGGCCGACCAGACCGAATTCGTGCTCAAGACACGTCCCCTGGACATCGACGACAAGGGCCGCGCCCTGCTGTCCGGCGAAACCCTGGACCGCCTGGCGCGCCTGCGCGACCGGCTGGCTTTGTTCCAGTCCTGGGACGTCTTCGCCCTGGAAGCCGAGCTGAAGAGCTTCGCCGAAGCCGAACAGGTCGGCTTCGGCAAGATCGGCCCGCCGATGCGCGCAGCGCTTACCGCAGGGTCAACATCACCTGATATTGCACGAACTTTGTCCGCTCTTGGGCGCGACGAAAGTCTCGGACGCTTGGATGATGCGCTGCAACAGACTAAGTGATCAACCACAAACCTAAGAGCGCCCGGCGCCTCCCCGCGATCGGACGTCCAAATGCAAAGGGGCATTGATGACTGACCAAGCCAAAACCGCCACGCTCTCCTTCGAGGGCAAGAGCGTCGATCTGCCCGTTCTGTCGGGTTCGACCGGTCCGGACGTTATCGACATCCGCAAGCTCTACGGCGGAACGGGCGCTTTCACCTTCGATCCGGGCTTCACCTCGACCGCCTCCTGCGAGTCAGGCCTGACCTATATCGACGGCGACGCCGGCGTCCTGCTGCACCGGGGCTATCCGATCGACCAGCTCGCGGCCCAGTCGAACTTCATCGAGGTCTGCCACCTTCTGCTGCACGGCGAACTGCCGACGGCCGCGCAGTACGAGAAGTTCGAAGACAGCATCACCATGCACACGATGCTGCACGCCCAGTTCGACCGCTTCTTCGAAGGCTTCCGCCGCGACGCCCACCCGATGGCGATCATGGTCGGCACGGTCGGCGCCCTGTCGGCCTTCTATCACGACAGCCTGGACATCCATGATCCGGTCCAGCGCGACATCTCGGCCATCCGTTTGATCGCCAAGATGCCGACGATCGCGGCCCGCGCCTACAAATATCATGTCGGCCAGCCCTTCATCTCGCCGCGCAACGACCTGTCCTACGCCGAAAACTTCCTGCGGATGTGCTTCGCCGTCCCGGCCGAGGACTATCACGTCGATCCGGCCCTGGTGCGCGCCATGGACCGCATCTTCACCCTGCACGCCGACCACGAGCAGAACGCCTCGACCTCGACCGTCCGCCTGGCCGGTTCGTCGGGCGCCAATCCGTTCGCCTGTATCGCCGCCGGCATCGCCTGCCTGTGGGGCCCGTCGCACGGCGGCGCCAATGAAGAGGCGCTGAACATGCTCAAGGAGATCGGCACCCCCGACAAGATCCCCGAGTTCATCCAGGGCGTGAAGGACCGCAAATACAAGCTGATGGGCTTCGGCCACCGGGTCTATAAGAACTATGACCCGCGCGCCAAGGTGATGCAGCAGTCGGCCTATGAGGTTCTGGCCGCCACGGGCCGCGAAAACGACCCCCTGTTCCAGGTCGCCAAGGAGCTGGAAAAGGTCGCGCTGAACGACGAATATTTCACCTCGCGCAAGCTTTTCCCGAACGTCGACTTCTATTCGGGCATCACCCTGTCGGCCATGGGCTTCCCCACCACCATGTTCACCGTCCTGTTCGCCCTGGCCCGCACTGTGGGCTGGATCGCCCAGTGGCAGGAAATGATGGCCGATCCGTCGCAGAAGATCGGCCGCCCGCGTCAGCTGTACACCGGCCCGACGCAGCGCGATTACGTGCCGATCGAACAGCGCGGCTGATCAAGCGCCACAGGCCTGAAATGCAGAACGCCGGGGCGCAGCCCCCGGCGTTTTTCTTTGTCTGGGACAGGGATGGAGCCGCCTATCCAGCCGCCTTGGCCTCGATGACCCGCAACACGGCCTCGGCGGCCAGGGTCGAGGGATCCGGCCCGCCCCGCCCCATCAGGTCCAGCGCCGCCGTCTGACGCCTTGCCTGGTCGGCCGCAGCCTCGGGATCGTTCAACAGCCGCCCGACGGCCGCCGCCAGTTTTTCCGCAGACGCCTCGCCCTGGATGAACTCCGGGGCTATCCGTTCGCCGGCGGCGATGTTGAACAGGGTGATGTGTTCGGCCGTCACCAGCCGCTTCATCAGCTGATAGCTTACCCCCCCGATCTTATAGGCGATGACCATCGGCGCCCCCGCCAGGGCCAGTTCAGTCGAGACGGTGCCGCTGGTCGCCAGGGCCGCCGTCGCCGCCCGCATGGCGTCGTACTTTTCGGCCTCATCGACGACATGGACGCGGAAAGGCCAGGCGGATACGCGCCCGACCACGTCCTTTGACACCGTCCCCGCCGCGACCACGGCGACTTCCAGGCCTGGATCCTGGGTCTTCAACCGCTTGACGGTCGCCTCATAGACCGGAGTCATCCGCGCGATTTCGGCCGGTCGGCTGCCCGGCAGGATCAGCAGCAGCTTGGCGTCAGGCGTGACGCCCCGCCGGGCGCGAAAGGCGGCGCCGTCGGCCCCGCCCATGTCGACGTGCAGGGCGGACGAGCCGACCACCGTCGTCGGCAGACCTTCACGCTCGAACCAGGGCGCGTCGAAGCTGTAGAGGGCCAGCAGATGATCCACGGCCCGCGCCAGGGTCCTGGCCCGACCAGGACGAGACGCCCAGACCTGGGGCCCGACGTATTTGATCAAGGGCACGTCCGGCCGCGCGGCGCGGATCGCCTCTGCGACCCGAATGGTGAAGCCCCAGCTGTCGATCAGAACCACCGCGTCCGGCTGTTCACGCGCCGCCAGGGCAGCCGTCTCCGCCGCGCGACGGCGCACCGTCCGGTAGGCGCGCAGACCTTCGATCCAGCCCAGAATCGACAGTTCGGCGATGTCGAAGGGGCTGACGACGCCCTCGGCCGCCATGCGCGGGCCGCCGATGCCGACGAAGCTGACCCCCTGACCCAGCCGCGCTCTCAAGGCCCGCGCCAGGCCGGCGCCCAAGGCGTCGCCCGACGCCTCGGCCGCCACCAGCATGATCTTCAACGGACGGCTCATCGCGTTTCACCCCAGACGAACAGGCCCAACCGATCCGCCGCCGCCACGATCGCGGACCGGTCGATCAGGATCAACCGCCCGGCGACGCCGGCGATCCCCGCCAGCCCTGCCGCCGCCGCCAGCTCCACCGTGCGCGGTCCGATCACCGGCATGTCCACGCGCAGATCCTGGATCGGCTTGGGCGCCTTGGCCAAGGCTCCCCTGGGCGAGGCCGGAGCGCCGCGGAGATCGGCGGGCAGGTCCGCCACCCGGCGCAGCATGGCGTCGGTGCCTTCCTGCGCCTCGACCGCCAGGACCAGGCCGTCACAGACCACCGCGCCCTGGCCGATATCCAGTTCACCTGACTTTTCGGCGACGTGCAGCGCTTTTCTTAGGTCATCTATCTGTTGCGGCGTCGGAACCACCGATCCTAGGGCGCCGGCCGCTAGACTCTCCCCGCCCAGTATGTCGTCGGCGCCCTCGACCCCGAAACCCTCCACCTCAAAGATGGACAGAATCTTCCTCAGCAGGGCGTCATCTCCCTTGGTCGCCGCCGCGACGATGCCCGGCAGCAGAGATGCCCCCTTCAGATCGGGCTTCAAGGTCTTGAAATCGGGTCGATTGACGATGCCGGCTAGACAGACGCTGGTGCAGCCTTCAGCCTTCAGAGCCTTCAATATGGCCCCGATCTGGGCCATGCCGAACTCGGCGCCGGGCCAGCGGCCCAGCTGCGGATCGGCGAAACCCGCCAGACGGATCACGAAGACCGGCCGCCCCTCGACCTCGCACCGGGCCGCCACCGCCGCCGGCAGATCGCCGCCGCCGGCGATCAGGCCCAGCTTTCCGGCGCCGATCATTCCGCGTTCGGCAGACACAGAGGCCGCCGCCCCCCGTCGCGGATGAAGGCGATGATCTCCAATATCTCGGGCAGATCGGCGTATTGGCCGGCGACGGCGTCGACCCTTCCGGCGAACTCGCCCTCGCCCTCGAACAGGTCGCGATAGGCGGCCAGCAATCTTCGTATCTGGGATTTGCCGTAACCCTTGCGCTTCAGACCGATCAGGTTCAGCCCGCGCAGTCGCGCGTGATTGCCCCAGGCCGAGCCATAGGGGATGACGTCGCGGGTCACGGCGGCCAGACCGCCGATGATCGCCCCCTGCCCCACGCGCCCGTTCTGGTGCACGGCGCACAGCCCACCCAGGAAGACCTTGTCGCCGACCTGGGCATGACCGCCCAGGGTGGCGTTGTTGGCCATGACCAGATGGCTGCCGACCACGCAGTCGTGACCGATGTGCGCGCCCGTCATGAACAGATTGTTGGAGCCGACGACGGTCACGCCCGTTCCCTGGGGCGTGCCCCGGTTGAAGGTGCAGTGCTCGCGGATCAGGTTGTTTTCGCCGATCTCCAGCCGCACCGGCTCGCCCTTGTAGCCGTTGTGCTGCGGATCGCCGCCGATGACGGCGAAGGGATGGATCACGGTTCCAGCCCCGACCGTCGTGTCCTGCTGGACCACTACATGGCTGACCAGGCGCACGCCCTCGGCCAGGGAGACATTCGGTCCGACCGTGCACCAGGGGCCGACCTCGACCCCTTCGGCCAAGGTCGCCGTGGCGTCGATCAGGGCGGTGGGGTGGATGGCCATCAGGCGGCGGGCTCCGTCGCCGGCGTGGGCACCGTCACCACCATGGCCATGAACTCGGCCTCGGCCGCCAGCTTGCCGTCAATGAAGGTCTCGCCGCGGAACTTGTAGGCGTCGCCCCGCGCCTTGATCACCTTGACCTGCATGCGCAGCTGATCGCCGGGCCGCGCGGGCTTGCGGAAACGCACGCCGTCGATCGACATGAACATGATGACCTTGTCCGCCACGGCGACGTCCAGGGTCTTGGACATCAGCAAGGCGCCGGTCTGCGCCATGGCCTCTACGATCAGCACGCCCGGCATGACCGGATCAATCGGGAAATGGCCGGGGAAGAAGGGCTCGTTGTGGGTGACGTTCTTGATCCCCACGATGGAAGTCGCGGGAACAAATTCCTCGGCCTTGTCCACCAGCAGGAAGGGATAACGGTGCGGCAGCCGCCGCATCACCTCGGCGTAGTCGATCTTGCCGTCTTCACTCATCCCTATGATTCCCTTGGGGCCTTCTTTGAAGACGCCTGTTTGGCGAGCCAGACGGTTTCACGCAAGAACTGTCGGATCGGACGGGCCGGATAGCCGGACCAGGTCTCGCCCGGCGGAATGTCCGCCAGCACCCCCGCACCGGCCGCGACGCGCGCGCCTTCGCCGATCGTCAGATGGTCGCCGACCCCCGCCTTGCCGCCGAAGATGACATTGTCGCCGCTGGTCACGGAGCCGGAGATCCCCGTATTGGCCGCCATCAGATTGTTGCGGCCGATGACGCAGTTGTGGCCCACCATGACCAGATTATCGATCTTGGTGTTCTCGCCGATGACGGTGTCGTCATAGGCGCCCCGGTCGATGCAGCTGTTGGCGCCGACCGTCACCCCGTCCTGCAGGATGACCCGCCCCAGCTGGGGAATGTCCATGGCGCCGGCCGCCGTGCCGGTGGCGCCGAAGCCGGCCTCGCCGATGCGGGCGCCGGCGTAGAGCTTCACCCGGTCGCCGATCAGGGCGAAGCCGACGGTGACGTTCGAACCGATCACACAGTCCCGGCCGATCTGCACGCCCGGGCCGATGACGGTATTGGCGCCGATCCGCGTGCCGCGTCCGATACGGACGCCCTCGCCCAGCACCACGCCCGGCTCGACCACCACGCTGTGGTCCTCGGACGCCTCAGACGGGGCGATGGCGCGGTCCAGGCTCAAGGGGCGGTGCAGCAGAGCCGAGGCCAGGGCCCAGGAGGCCTGGGGCGTGCGCGAGACGATCACCGCCGCCTCGGCCGGAACCGAGCCCACCGCCTGTTCCGGCACGATGACGCAGCCCGCCTGTGTCGCCGCCAGGGCCGCCGCGAACTTGCGGTCGCCCATAAACGCGATCGCGCCCCCGTCCGCAGAGGACAGGGGCGCGACGGAACCGATCATCCGGTCCCCGCCCCGGACCGCCTCACCCCCGGTCTTGGCCGCCAGTTCGACGACGGACAGGGGCGAAAGGGTTTGGAAGAAGCGGGAATCGGGCATGAGGGCCTTAGTTGGCGGCGGCCGGCTGTTGCGGCTGCTGCGCCGGGACCGGCATGCGGTTGAACGACAGGGTCGGCAGGGCCGTGTTCAGCCGCTGGATCGCCGCGTCGGTCAGGTCCATGGCCGGGTTCATCATGAAGACGCTCTCGCGGTCCAACAGCAGGCCGCAGCCCTTTTCCTGATAGAGGGCGGTCAGGATCGGCGACACAGCCTCGGTGATGGCCTGGCGCTGCATGGCCAGGGTGTAGCGCAGCTCGTTCTCGCGGGTGGCTTCCAGCTGTTGGGCCTCCTGGGCGCGCTGCTGCAGGGCCTGACGGCGCTGTTGCAGTTGGTCTGCGGGCAGGCTAGCCCCCGAGGTTTGCAGTTGCTGGGCTTCCGACTGGATGGCGGTGGCGTAGGGCTGGAGCTCGCCCTGAACCTCCTGGGCCAGTTGCTGCATGCGGGCCTCGACCGCCTGACCGGCGGCCGACTGGGCCAGCAGGCGGGCGTTGTAATAGACGCAGACGCCCGGAATGACCGGACCGGGGTTGGCCGGCGCGGCCGTCTGGGCCGAGGCGGCGGTGGCGACCAGCGAGGCGGCGGCCGTGGCGGCGATGATCAGAGCTTTCATGGGTATTCCTCTGCGAACGCTTTTTTGCGTCGCTTCCTTAGAATTGGGTGGAGGTCGAGAAGCGGAAGGATTCCGTCTTGTCGTAGTCTTCCTTGGACAGGACCTTTGAGATGTCGAACCGGATCGGGCCCATCGGCGACTTCCAGTGGATGCTGACGCCGGCGGAAGCCCGCAGCGACAGCTCGTCGGCGATGGTGGTGTCGACCGTGCCGGTCGAGGTCAGCTTATAGCGGTCATCCAGAACTCCCAGGGTGCCGACATCGGCGAACAAGGAGGTCTTGATGCCGTACTGTTCGGGCAGATAGTTGGGCACGGTCAGTTCGACGGTGCCGATGGCGTAGAAGTTGCCCCCCAGGGCGTCGGTGGTGTCCAGGTCGCGCGGCCCCATGCCGGCGGTTTCGAAGCCGCGGAAGCTGTTGCCGCCCTTGAAGAAGCGATCGTTGATGCGGATCGGGTCGCCGTTCCAGCCGCTGACATAGCCGGTGGAGCCTTGCAGGCTGACGATCCAGCGCGGGGTGATGCCGTAGTACCAGGCGGCGTCCGCCTCGGTCTTCACATAGTTGACGTCGCCGCCCAGGCCGGCGAAATCCTGACGCAAGGAGCCGGACCAGCCGCGCGTCGGCCGGATCGGATCGTTGGTGTAGTTCATCTGAAGCGTATAGCCCGCAGACGAGTTGATGTAGCTGCCGACCTGGTCGCACAGGGCCGAAGAGCCGCTGCCGCTGGTGTTGCAATAGCCGGTCGGGACGATGATTTCGTCGGACTTCAGGAAGTAGCGGGTGCTGAGCCACATATTGCCGTTCAGCGGATAGGTCAGACGCAAGCCGCCGCCGGTCGAACGGTAGTCGTAGGAGGAATATTCGCTGAGGTCATAGCGCGAGTGGAACAGGTCCCACCCGGCGCGCAGATCGCGGCCCAGGAATTTCGGCTCGGTGAAGCGGAAGTCGACCTGCTGACGTAGCGAACCCCACTCCAGCCGGGCCACGACGTTCTGGCCCCGACCGCGGAAGTTCCGCTCTGAAATGCCCAGGTTCACCGTAAAGGAATCGACCGAGCTGAAGCCCGCCCCGACCGACAGTTCGCCGGTGGGCTGTTCCTGGACGTTGACGTTGACGATGCTCCGGTCTGGGGCGCTGCCGCGGGTCTCTTCGATCGTCACGTCCTTGAAGAAGCCCAGCGCGCGCAGATTGTTGCGCGACCGTTCCATCAGGGCGCGGTTGAAGGCGTCGCCTTCGGTCAGCATCAGCTCGCGCCGGATGACGGGATCGATGGTGCGGGTGTTGCCGATCACATTGATGCGGTCGATGTAGACCCGCTGGCCTTCTGAGACGTTGAAGGTGACGTCGACCGTATCGGTGTCGGGATTGGCGCGGTACGTCGGATTGATTTCGACGAACGCATAGCCCGCAGAGCCGGCGGCGAAGGTCAAGGCGTCGACCGCCTGTTCGATCTTGTCGCTTTCGTACAGCTGGCCTTCGCGGATCGGGACCAGGGCCTTCAGGAACTGGGCGTTGAGGCGGTCGTTCTGAGTGACCACGTCGATCTTGCCGAAGTTGTACTTGTCGCCTTCGTTCAGCGTCAGGGTGATCTGGAAAGCCTGATTATCCGGCTGAAGTTCCGCAACCGACGAAATGATGCGGAAGTCGTAATAGCCCCGGTTGGTGTAGAACTTGCGCAGCTGCTCCTGGTCGTACTCCAGGCGGTTGGGATCGTAATTGTCGTTGTTGGAGAAGAACTTCCACCACTGCGACCGCTCCGTCACCATGACGTCCCGGACGTCGTTGTCCGAAAAGGCCTTGTTACCCAGGACGTTGATGGCGCTGATGCCGGTCTGCGGCCCTTCGTTGATCTCGAAGATCACATCGACGCGGTTCTGCTCCAACTGAACCAGCTTGGGCGTGACCGTCGCGGATATCCGGCCTTGGAGACGATAAAGCTCCACGATGGAGCCGACGTCCTCCTGAACCTTGGCGCGGGTGTAGATGCCGCGCGGCTGGAGAGTGACCTCCTTGGTCAGCTTGTCCTGAGAGACGGCGCTGTTCCCCTCGAACACCACCTGGTTGATGATCGGGTTCTCGACGATCTGAACGACCAGATCGCCGTTCTGCACGCCCAACTGCACGTCGGCGAACAGGCCGGTCCGCGACAGGGTGCGCACGGCCACGTCCAGCACGGCGGCGTCGACGGTGTCGCCGGGGCGGATCGGCAGATAGGACAGGACCGTGGTCTGGTCGATCCGCTGGGCGCCCTGAACGATGATCCGATTGACGGTCAGGGCCTGGGGCGCTGCGACCTCGACGCGCGGCGGCTGTTGCGGGGCCGCGCCCTCGGCAGCGGGCGCCGGAGCCGACTGAGCCAGGGCGGGAGCGGAAAAGCCCGCGGCCACGGCCAGCGCCAGGAGGCTGGATCGGGCGCTCAGTCGGACGGCGGCGCGAGATTTCATGTCGTTCATTCTGAAAACCATCGGGGGCTGGCGTCGGCTCACGAGACGAGCCCGCCGAGGAATTGGAAGAGGTTGAGCTTCTGTAGGTCGTTCCACGTCGCGAACAACATAAATCCCGCCAGAAGCGCAAGACCTGCGCGATAGCCCATCTCCTGATACCGCGCCGCCACGGGTCGCCGCGCCACGGCTTCATAGCCGTAGAAAAGCAGGTGGCCGCCGTCCAGAACCGGAATGGGCAAAAGATTTAGAAATCCGATTCCGATCGAAAGTATGGCGGCGAAGCTTGTCAGGGTGAGAAGGAGGTTGAGCGCCATCGCCTGGGGCGCGGGATCGGCCTCGACCGCCGCCGTGGTCAGGGCGCCGGTCGCCTTGGCGATCCCCAGCGGTCCGCTGAACTGATCGCCCGACTCTCGTCCCGTGACCAGCCGCCCCAGATAGGTCAGGGTCGAGCCGATGATTTCGCCGGTCTGACGCACCCCCTCGGTCACGGCCTCGAGCGGCCCATAGCGGAGATGGCGGACATCGGCCCGGCTGGCGCCCAGCCCCAGGCCGATCCGACCCACCTTGATGCGGCCGGCGATCGGATCGTTTTCTTCCCGGCGCTCCGGCACCGCCACCAGTTCCACCGTCTGCGCGCCGCGCTCGACGGTGAAGCGAACCGGGTCGCCGGTGGACAGCATGACCGTCTGGGTCACCTCTCCCCCGTCCCGCACTGTGCGGCCGTTGACCCCGGTGATCAGGTCGCCCACCTGGAATCCGGCGGCGGCGGCGGGGGAACCGGCCTGAATCTGGGCCACCCGCGCCGGCCGGATCTGCGTGCCGATGGTCATGAAGACCAGGGCGAAGATCGAAATCGCCAGGATGAAGTTGGCCGCCGGGCCGGCGACGACGATCAGGGCGCGCTGCCAGACGGGTTTGAAATGAAAGTAGTCGCGTTCGGCCCCCGCACCGCCCTGGGCGACCAGGCGTTGGCGCAGTTCGGCCAGCCCGGCCTGATCGGGCACGCTGGATGCATCCAGATCGCCGGAGAATTTGACGTAGCCGCCGAGCGGCATCCAGCCCAGCCGCCATTCGATCCCGTGGCGGTCGGTGCGGCTGAAGATCGCCCGGCCGAAGCCGATGGCGAACCGATCCACCTTCACGCCGAAGGCGCGGGCGACCAGGAAATGGCCCAGTTCATGGATGGTGACGATGAAGGTCAGCACCAGCAGGAACGGCACGATATAGATCAGGATCTGACCCAGGGCGCCCAGCATCGTAAATCGTCTCCCCTGGCCGATCAGGCCGCGTTCGCCAGTCCGGCGATAATGGATCCGGCGATCCGTCGAGACTCAGCATCGACCGAAAGGGCCGCGCTGCAGGCGTCTCCAGAGCCGAACACCATCCCCGCTTTCATCGCACGCTCAAGGGTTTCGGCGACGACTGCGGCAATATTGAGAAAGGCCAGCTTGCGGTCAAGAAAGGCGAAGGCCGCCATCTCATTGGCGGCGTTGAACACCGCCGGCGCCGCCCCGCCCGCCTTCAGGGCCTGACGGGCCAGGTCCAAGGCCGGAAAACGCGCCAGATCCGGCGCTTCGAACGTCAGCCGCCCCAGCGCAGGCAGGTCCAGCTTGGGCGCGGGCCAGGCCATCCGGTCGGGCCAGGCCAGGGCGCAGGCGATCGGCGTGCGCATGTCCGGCGGGCCCATCTGGGCCAGGGTCGAACCATCCACATATTCCACAAGGCTGTGGATGATCGATTCGGGGTGGACCACGACGTCGATCCGATCGGCGGGCATGTCGAACAGATAGGCCGCCTCGATCATCTCCAGCCCTTTGTTGGCCATGGTCGCGCTGTCGACCGAGATCTTGGCGCCCATGCTCCAGTTGGGGTGGGCCACGGCCTGTTCCGGCGTGATCCCGATCATCTGGGCTCGCGGAGTCTGGCGAAAGGGCCCGCCTGAGGCCGTCAGCACCAGCTTGGCCACCCGCTCCGGCGCCTCGGCCGGAAACACCTGGAAGATGGCCGAATGTTCGGAATCGACCGGGATAAGACGTCCCCCCGCCCGGTTCACGCGCTCGATCAGGGTCGCGCCGCAGCAGACCAGGCTTTCCTTGTTCGCCAGGGCCAGGGTCGCGCCGGTGTCGGCCGCCGCCCAGGCCGACTTCAGCCCCGCCGCCCCGACGATGGAGGCCATGACCCAGTCGACGGGACGGCTTGCCGCCTCGACGACCGCCGCCTCTCCCGCCGCCGCCGCCACGTCCGTGCCGGCCAGGGCGTCGCGAAGCTCGTCCAGACGCGCGGCGTCGGCGGTCACGGCCACACGCGGCTTCCAGCGCCGGGCCTGTTCAGCCAGCCGGGCGATGTTCGATCCGCCCGTCAGGGCCTCGACCTCAAAGGCGGCGGCCCCGCCCGCCTCGGCCTGTTCCATCAGGTCCAGGGTGGACGAACCCACCGAGCCGGTGGAGCCCAGGACGGAGACGCGACGGCGGATCAAGACGCGCCCCGTTCGACCATCAGAACGATCAGCCGTCCGACGGCGACGACCACGACGGCGAACATCAGCCCGTCCACCCGATCGAGCAGGCCGCCGTGGCCGGGAATGGTGTTGCCCGCGTCCTTCACCCCGAAGCGCCGCTTCAGGCCCGATTCCCACAGGTCGCCCGCCATGGTCGCCAGGGCGGCCGCAAGACCCAGCACGCCGCCCCAGAAGACGGTCAACCGCCCCATGTCGAAACAAGCCGTCATGACGGCTCCGGCGACGGCGCCCGCCAGGATGCCCCCGACGAAGCCGGACCAGGTCTTGTTGGGCGAAAAGCGGGGCCACAGCTTGGGCCCGCCGAAGGTCGATCCGGCCAGATAGGCCAGGATGTCAGCCGACCAGGCGACGGCGAAGACCAGCACGGTCCAATGCAGGCCGACCGTGGCGTCCACGTCCCGCAACCAGATCAGCAGGACCGACGGCCAGCCCAGATAGAGGACCCCATAGGCGGCGTCCAAGGCCTGTTGCCCTCGGCTGCGCGCATAGAGGCCGGCGGCGGCGGCGCCGAACACCAACATCACGAAGGCGACCGACATGACGCCGAAATAGGCGCTGACCACTGCGGCGACCACGCCCAGGCTGACGGCCCCGCCGATCAGGCGTCGCGCATGCGGGGCGCTCATCGCCGCCCATTCGAAGGCCAGAACGACGCTCGCGGCGGTGATCAGGGCCAGGAACCAGACGCCGCCGATCCAGGTCGCGGCCACAGCCGCCGGGGCCAGGACTGCGGCGGAGGCGGCCCGCAAGGCGATGTCGCGTCCCTTGACCGCCATCAGGCCGACACGCGCGCAGGCTCGACCGCACGACCGCCATAGCGGCGCTCGCGCTGCCGGAAGATCAGCACCGCCTCCTCCAGCGCCTTCGGTCCATAGTCGGGCCAGAGGACGTCCTGAAACACCAGTTCGGCATAGGCGGCTTCCCACAGCAGGAAGTTCGACAGCCGCTGCTCGCCCGAGGTGCGGATGATCAGGTCCAGCGGCGGCGAACCCGCCGTGGCCAGGCCGTCGGTGATGTCGGCCTCGCCGATCGGCTCGATCGTCTCGCCGGCCAGCATCCGCTGCATATGGCGACGGGCGGCGTCGATCAGGTCCGCACGGCCGCCGTAGTTGAAGGCGACCTGAAGCAGGAACCGATCATTGTGCGCGGTCTGGGCCTCGGCCCTTTCGATGATGGCGGCGATGTCGGCCGGAAGGCCCTCGCGACGGCCCAGAACCCTCAGGCGCACGCCCGCCTTTTCCAGACGGGCCAGATCGCTGGCCACATAGGTTCGCACCAGCCCCATCAGGTCCGAGACCTCGTCGGGCGGCCGGCTCCAGTTCTCGGTCGAAAAGCCGAAGACAGTCAGACACTGAATGCCCAGATCCGGCGCCGCCTGGATGGTGCGCTTCAGGGCCTGGACGCCCTCGCGATGGCCCACGGCGCGCGGCAGCCCGCGCGCCTTCGCCCAGCGACCGTTGCCGTCCATGATGATGGCGACATGGCGCGGTCCAGCGGGAGGACGCGAGCCTGAAGGCGCGGCGCTGTCTGCCGTCATCTGTCTTACGATCCCATCAGGCCCGGTCTGTCCGTCAGACCTGCATGATCTCTTGTTCCTTGGTCTTCAAGGCTTCGTCGATACGCTTGATGGCCGCATCCGTCTCCTTCTGGACGTCGGTCTCCAGCTTCTTCTGTTCGTCCTGGCTGATCTCGCCGGCCTTTTCGGCCTTTTTGAAGTCGTCATTGGCGTCGCGGCGGACGTTGCGAACGGCGATCTTCTGCTGCTCGGCGTACTTGCCCGCCAGCTTGACCAGGTCCTTGCGGCGTTCCTCCGTCAGGGGCGGGATCGGAATACGCAGGGTCTGGCCGTCGACGATGGGGTTCAGGCCCAGATTGGCGTTGCGGATCGCCTTTTCGACCGAGACCACCATCCCCTTGTCCCAGACATTGACCGTGATCATGCGCGGCTCGGGCACGCTGATGGCCGCGACGGCCGTCAGCGGCGAGGTCGAGCCATAGGCCTCGACCCGCACGGGCTCCAGGAGGCCGGCGTTGGCGCGTCCGGTCCGCAGGCCGCTGAACTCTTCCTTCAGAGCGGCGACCGCCTTGTCCATGCGGTCGCGGTAGGTCTTCACGTCAGGCTTGGCCATGGTCTTGGTCTCTCTCGTCTCTATTCGTCGTCCGAACGATCAGCCGCGGTCCTGGATGATCGTGCAGGTGCCCTCGCCCGTCAGGGTCCGGCGCAGGGAATCGTCTTCGCGAATGGAGAAGACGACGATCGGAATGCCCGTATCGCGCATCATGGCGATGGCGGAAGCGTCCATCACCCGCAGGTCCTTGGCCAGAACGTCCTGATAGGTCAGGGTGTCATAGCGGGTCGCGGTCGGGTCCTTCTTGGGGTCGGCCGTATAGACGCCGTCCACGCTGGTGCCCTTCAAGAGGGCGTCGCAGCCCATTTCGGCGGCGCGCAGGGCCGCGCCGGAATCGGTGGTGAAGAAGGGCGCGCCCACCCCGGCGGCGAAGATCACCACCCGACCCTTTTCCAGGTGACGCAGGGCGCGGCGGCGAATGTAGGGTTCGGCTATGGCGGCCATCGGAATGGCGCTCTGCACCCGGGTCGAGACGCCGATCTTCTCCAGCGCCGACTGCATGGCCAGGGCGTTCATGATGGTGGCCAGCATGCCCATATAGTCGGCCTGGGCCCGCTCCATCCCCGCCGCCGCCTTGGACAGGCCGCGGAAGATGTTGCCCCCGCCGATCACCAGACAGATTTCCACACCCTCGGCCGCCACCTGGGCCACAGCCTTGGCGACCGTGTCCACCGTCTTCATGTCCACGCCGAACGCCTGATCGCCCATCAGCACCTCGCCGGACACCTTGAGCAGGACGCGCTTGTAGCGGAAGTTAGACGGGGCGTCGGGCATGCGGTGTGGTCCGTTGTCTGCGGCGCCGTTGAATCAGGCGACTTCTTATAGACGAAGGGCGCGCCGGCCTTCAAAGCCGAACGCGCCCCTCTGATACAAAACCCTCACGAATGAGGGAAAGGGTCTTAGGCGCCGCCCATCATGGAGGCGACTTCCGACGCGAAATCGGGTCCTTCGACCTTCTCCACGCCCTCGCCCAGAGCCAGGCGGACAAAGCCCGCCAGGTGCAGGTTGGACGAGCCCAGTTCCTTGGCCGAGTTGGCGACCAGCTGTTCGATGGTCACGTCCGGATCCATGACGAACGGCTGCTTGGTCAGCACCACGTCCTTCTGGAACTTGTTGATCTGACCTTCCACGATCTTCTCGATCATGTTTTCCGGACGACCTTCTTCCTTGGCCTTTTCGATCAGGACGGCGCGTTCCTTTTCGATGGCGGCCGGATCCAGATCGTCGGTGTTCAGCGACAGCGGCGCCGTGGCGGCGACGTGCATGGCGATCTTGCGGCCCAGGTCGCGCAGGGCGGTCTTGTCGCCCTCGCCTTCCAGAGCCACCAGAACGCCGATACGGCCGACGCCCGGCGAAACGGCGTTGTGGACATAGGTCGCAACCACGCCTTCCGACACGGACAGACGGGCCGCGCGGCGCAGCTGCATGTTTTCGCCGACGGTGGCGATCAGGTTGGTCACCTCGTCCTGGACGGTCTTGCCGGCTTCCAGCTCGGCGCCGTGCAGAGCCTCGACCGTGTGGTGCTCAAGGCCCAGCTGGGCGAAGGCCTTGGCGGCGTTCTGAAACAGTTCGTTGCGGGCGACGAAGTCGGTTTCCGCATTGAACTCGATGGCGGCGGCGACTTCGCCCTTGCCGTCTTCCTTGGACGCCACGGCGACCAGACCTTCGGCGGCGACGCGGTCGGCCTTCTTGGCGGCCTTGGACAGGCCCTTGGCGCGCAGCCAGTCGATGGCGGCTTCGATATTGCCGTCATTTTCCTGCAGGGCCTTCTTGCAGTCCATCATGCCGACGCCCGAACGCTCGCGAAGTTCCTTCACGAGGGCGGCAGTGATCTCGGCCATGTTCTTCTCCTTGGGGGATTCGTATGTGGTAACGGCCGGGCTGACTTAGCCCGGCCGTGTGTCAGTTCAACGCACGGCCCTCGTCTTGAAGGCCGTCGGGCCTCAGCCCGCAGCCTGTTCGGTCTCGACCGCGTCCAGAGCCGCCGTATTGGCCGAGGCGTCGTCCGAGGCCAGCAGCTCTTCGGCGACCGCTTCCGTACCGGCCGGAGCGGGCTCGGCTTCGGCCGGGGCCGAGGCTTCGCGCAGCATCGGCTCGACCGGGGCTTCTGAGGCGCCCAGGTCGATGCCCGAGGCCGAGGCGCCGGCGGCCAGACCGTCCAGGACGGCGTCGGCGATCAGGTCGCAGTAGGTCTGGATGGCGCGGGCGGCGTCGTCATTGCCCGGCACCGGATAGGTGATGCCGTCCGGGTCCGAGTTGGTGTCCAGGATGGCGATGATCGGGATGTTCAGCTTGCGGGCTTCCTGGATCGCGATCGCTTCCTTGTTGGTGTCGATCACGAACATGATGTCCGGAATGGAGCCCATGTCCTTGATGCCGCCCAGCGACAGTTCCAGCTTGTCCTTCTCGCGCTGCAGGTTCAGCAGCTCCTTCTTGACCCGGCCTTCGCCGCCGTTGGCCAGGATGGTTTCCAGCTCGCGCAGGCGAGCGATCGAACCCGAGACGGTGCGCCAGTTGGTCAGGGTGCCGCCCAGCCAGCGGTTGTTCATATAGTATTGGGCGCAGCGCTTGGCGGCTTCGGCGACCGGCTCGGCGGCCTGGCGCTTGGTGCCGACGAACAGGACGCGGCCGCCCTTGGCGGCGACGTCGCGCACCGCCACCAGGGCCTGGTGGAACAGCGGCATCGTCTGCGACAGGTCGATGATGTGGATGTTCGAGCGCGAGCCGAAGATGTAGCGGTCCATCTTCGGGTTCCAGCGGTGCGTCTGGTGGCCGAAGTGGGCGCCCGCTTCCAGCAGGGTGCGCATCGAGAATTCAGGCAGAGCCATGATCGTTCAGTCCTTTTTCCGATCTAACGTGGCGCGGGGATTAAAGGTCTGAAAGACCCTCGGAATGGAGCGGAGCGGGATGTCTCCCCGAACCGCGCCTCGCCCGCGTTGCGAAGTGCGGGGGCCATGTAGTCGGGATGGCCCGCAATAGCAAGCGCCGCGTGAACAGGACGAAGGGCGGCCCCGTCAAGAGCCGCCCTTCCACCTGCGATCCTAGGACCGTCTTACATGCCGTTGACCAGGGCCTGAGCCCGGTCGCGGTGGGTGGTGATGGTCGGGATCATCTCCCGCGCCAGGGTGGCCAGGGCCGGAGCGTCGCTGTTGTCGGAGAAGCCGTTCAACAGGGTCAGGGTTTCATTATGGGCCGCGACCTGCTGGTCCAGATAGACCTTGTTGAAGTCGTCCGGGGCGGCGGCGTTCAGATTGTCGATCAGACCCTGGCGGCGCTGGTCCAGCATGGTCGGCACGGTCACGTCCGGCGCGGCGGTCGCAGCGGTCGACTTCAGCTTGTCGCCCGCGGCCATGTGATCCTTCTCGATCATGGCGGCCAGGGCCTTGACGTCGGCGTTGTTCGACTTGGCCTGGGCGATCTTGGCGGCCTCGATCTCATACATGTTGCCGACCGCCAGATTGGTGACGAAGCCGTCCACCGTATTGGCGCCCAGGGTGGCCGCCGAAGTCTGGCCCACCATGCCGGACGTCGCGTCCTGGGTGGCGTTCACGGCTTCGCCGGTGTTCTGGGCCGCAGTGTCGCCGCCTTGGTTACAGGCCGCGAGAAGAGCCAGCGACGCGGCGCCGGCGAGAACGAGATTTTTCATGGAACAGTCTCCCTATGGACTGCCAAAACCCGCCCCGCCGCTGTGAGGTTCCGAAAATTCACAAGCTTCGCCATAGGCTTGGCTGTATATGGCGGCTTCAGGGCAGGCTGTATTCCAGCTGGTAGCGGTGGACGCCGCCCTCGATCTTCAGATGAAAGACGCCCGCAATCCCAGCCAGTTCGCCTTCGCCGGAACCGGGGACGATGGTGATCAGAAGATCCTGAGCGCCCGCCTCCATGACGCCCCGATGGACCAGGGCGAAGGCGCCGCGTCGACCCTCCAGAACGCCGGACACCCGCTCCATGGCGACATAGGCGCCCGAGCCGTCCTTGAGCAGCCCCAGCATCTCGCCCGCGCCCTCGCCCTGCAGATCCCCGTGAAAGGTCTTGGCCAAACGCATCCGGCCGGGCGCGCCGCCGGGCGCATCGGCGTCTGGAGCGATCGGCGTGATCTGAACCTCGAAGGTTCCGACGGCGTGGGACATGGTCTGGCTCCTTGAGGCGGTGATCGGCTGGAGGGGCGGAGCGCCCGAAGGATCGGCCCCCGCCAGACCCAGGGCGAGGATCAGACCGCAAGCCGACATCAGGCGTCCTCCAGCATCAGGACGCCGGGCGCGGACTTCAGCGCGCCGCGCAGGGCGCCGTCCAGACGATAACGGCCGGGCAGTTTGATCTCGACCTCCTGACGACCGTCCAGCGAAGCGACCAGGGCGATCTCCCCGCCCTTGCCGATGGCGCCGGACCGGGCCCGCTCCAGACGAGTCTTCAGGGCCTCGGCGTCGGCGCTGCGGGCCGAGACGTGGATCCGCAGGCCGATGTTGGCGTCATCCAGCAGATTGTCCATCCGGCTGGCGTCGTCGCCGAAGAACCGCACCTCGCCCTCGGACGCCTTGGCGCGCACGCGCACCATGACGGTGGCGCCGGGCTCCAGCACCTCGCGGCATTTGCGCAGCTGTTCGGGCGGGAACAGACATTCAAACTCGCCCGTCGGATCGGAGAAGGTGACGAAGGCGAACTTCTCGCCGGTGCGGGCGCTGGCCCGCTCCTGCCGGCGACGCACCACACCGGCCATCTGGAAGGCTTCATGGCCGCCCTCCGCCAGGGGAATGGCCTCGGCGACGAAGGTGACGCGCTTGCGCTTCAGGGCCGAACTCATCTCGTCCAGCGGATGGCCCGACAGATAGAAGCCGACGGCCGACAGTTCGTGATCCAGACGCTCCGGCCCGACCCAGGGCTCGACGCTCTTCAGACGGGGCCGTCCCACATGGGCCTGGTCTCCGCCGAACAGACTGACCTGGGACGAGGCGCGCTCGGCCGCCACGCTCTGGCAATAGGCCATCAGGACGTCGGCCTGTTCGACCAGCTGACGCCGGTTGGGATGGATGCTGTCGAAGGCGCCGGCCTTGGCCAGGCCTTCCAGCGCCCGCTTGTTGACGCTGCGCGGATCGACCCGCTCCAGAAAGTCGAAGATGTCGGCGAAGCGGCCGCCGGTCTCGCGCACCTCGATGACGTGCCGCATGGCCTCCAGCCCCACATTGCGGATGGCGCCGAGCGCATAAAGGACAGACCCCCGCCCCTCCTCCCAAGCCACGTCAAAGTCGGCCGAGGAGCGGTTGATGTCGGGCGGCAGCACCGGCACGTCGAACCGTTTGGCGTCCTGATAGAAGACCGCCAGCTTGTCGGTGTTCGACAGGTCCAGGCTCATGGACGCGGCGAAGAATTCGACCGGATGATTGGCTTTCAGCCAGCCCGTCTGGAAGGAGATCAGGGCGTAGGCGGCGGCGTGCGACTTGTTGAAGCCGTAGCCGGCGAACTTGGCCACCAGGTCGAAGATGGAGCCCGACTGGCTTTCGGGGACAGATTTCTCCAGAGCGCCCTTGATGAAGCGCGCCCGCTGAAAGTCCATCTCCTCCTTCTTCTTCTTGCCCATGGCGCGACGCAGCAGGTCGGCCTCGCCCAGGCTGTAGCCCGCCAGGATCTGGGCGATCTTCATCACCTGTTCCTGGTAGATGATGACGCCATAGGTCTCGGTCAGCACCTCCTTCAGGCTGGGGTGCAGATAGTCGACCTCGGCCCGGCCGAACTTGCGGTCGATATAGGTGTCGATCATCTCCATCGGCCCCGGTCGATAGAGGGAGATCAGGGCGGTGATCTCCTCGATGGAGCCGCAGCGCATCTTGCGCAGGGTGTCGCGCATGCCCTGGGATTCCAGCTGGAACACCCCGACCGTCTGGCCCGAGGCCATCAGCTCATAGGTGCGGGCGTCGTCCAGCGGCAGCTGGTTCCAGACCGGGGCGGCGCCGCGCCGGGACAGATAGCCGTGCGCCCGGTCCAGGGTCGTCAGAGTCTTCAGGCCCAGGAAGTCGAACTTGACCAGACCGGCCGGCTCGACCCACTTCATGTTGAACTGGCTGGCCGGAATGGTGGAGCGCGGGTCCTGGTACAGGGGCACCAGCTCGACCAGGGGGCGGTCGCCGATGACGATGCCGGCGGCGTGGGTCGAGGCGTTGCGGTACAGCCCCTCCAGCTCCAGCGCCGTCTCCAACAGGGTGCGCACCGCCGGTTCGGCGTCCCTCGCCTCCTTCAGGCGCGGCTCCAGATCGATAGCTTGGGCCAGGGTGACCGGATTGGCCGGATTGTTCGGCACCATCTTGCAGAGCCGGTCCACCTGGCCCAACGGCATCTGCAGCACCCGGCCGACGTCTCGCAGCACGACGCGGGCCTGAAGCGTGCCGAAGGTGATGATCTGGGCCACCCGGTCCTTGCCGTAGTGGGCCTGGACATAGTCGATCACCTCTTCGCGCCGCTCCTGGCAGAAGTCGATGTCGAAGTCGGGCATGGAGACCCGTTCGGGGTTCAGGAACCGTTCGAACAGCAGGCCGAACCGCAAGGGGTCCAAATCGGTGATGGTCAGGGACCAGGCGACCAGCGACCCGGCCCCGGAGCCCCGCCCCGGCCCTACCGGGATGCCGTGCTCCTTGGCCCATTTGATGAAGTCCGACACGATCAGGAAGTAGCCGGGGAAGCCCATCTGCTGGATGATGCCGACCTCCCATTCCAGCCGGGTCCAGTAGTCTTCCTCCGGGACGGCGGGCGGGACCTGCTGAAGACGGAGCTTCAGCCCCTCGCGCGCCTGGTGGGCCAGTTCGTCGGCCTCGGACCGCCCCGCCCCGGTGTCGAAGCGCGGCAGGATGGGGGCATGGGTCTTGACCAGGAAGGCGCAGCGCCGAGCGATGTCGATGGTGTTGTCGCAAGCCTCGGGCAGGTCGGCGAACAGTTCGCGCATGGCCTCGGCCGACTTGAACCAGTGTTCGCCGGTGATCCGGCGGCGGTCCTCCTGGCCGGTGAAGGCGCCGTCGGCGATGCACAACAGGGCGTCGTGGGACTTCGCCTGGGCCGCCTTGGCGTAATAGACGTCGTTGGTGGCGACCAGGGGCGCGTCATTGTCATAGGCCCACTGGACCAGACCCGGCTCGGCCCGCCGCTCGTCTTCCAGGCCGTGGCGTTGCAGCTCGACATAGAAACGGTCGCCGAAGACGGACTTCATCGTCGCCAGGGCGGCGGCGCCCTCCCCGGACTTGCCCTGGGCGAACAGGGGATCGATCGGGCCGTCGGGGCCGCCCGACAGCAGGATCAGGCCTTCGGAGCGGGCCGCCACCATGCTCCAGGCCACGCCCGGTTCGGCCATCTCGCCGGCCTCCAGATAGGCCGCCGAGGACAGGGCGCACAGATTGCGCCAGCCCGTCTCGTTCTGGACCAGCAGAACCACCGTCGGCGTCTTGGCCCAGCGCGCGACCTGCTGACCGCCGATCCCCAGGACCGGAAGGGCGCAGCCGACGATGGGCTGGACCCCGGCGTCCTTCGTGGACTGGCTGAACTCCAGGGCGCCGAACAGGTTCGAACGGTCCGTGATCGCCACCGCCGGCATGCCCGCCTCGGCCGCCATCTTGCCCAGCTTGCCGGCCTTGATCGCGCCCTCCAGCAGGGAATAGGCCGAGCGGACCCGCAGATGGACGAAGCCCTGACTGTTCACCGTTTCGCTCACTGCACCTTCCGCCTCTCGCGTCGCCGATCAGGGCGCGCACGCCATCTTGGACCGAGTCTCACATCGTCGCGCGCGGGGGACACCGCAAACCGCCCCAGAGGCGGCCGCCCCCGGCCCCGGCTGTGGATAGAGGCTTGGGCCGGTCGTGGAAAAAACAGTGTCCGAACTGTCCGATCTGTCCGAAACCTCCGCCTAAGTCTTTGATCTATTGAAAACGGTCATTCGGACTGTCCGGCGATCTGCCGATTTCAAGCGGCGGTGACGCTGAAGGCCAGGGTCCAGACCATCCAGACGAAGCCGCCGCACGAGGCCAACGACAACAGGTCTCTCATCAAACGCGGCATTGCGGCTCATCCCCAATGAATAATGTTCCCTTCTTGTTCTATGTTCACCTCTTGTTCGCGTCAACCCCACACTTATCCACAGGGGCGTTCCGTACGAAACCACTCACGCGCGTCCGTCGTATGTAGAGCAAGCAGGGAGACGACCATGCTCAAATCAAAGATCCGCCCGACCGGCGTCGGAGCCATCGTCGCGGGGACTCGTTCTGCTCGCCCTGCCCCGTGCGGCGGCCGACGCCCAGGCCCGCGACGCGCCTGGATTTCAGACGGCGGTCTTCGCCGGAGGCTGCTTCTGGTCTGAGGAAAAGGCGTTCGACGGCCTGCCCGGCGTCCGGTCGGCGGTGTCGGGCTTCGTCGGGGGCCATAGGGCCAATCCCACCTATGAGCAGGTGGTGCGCGGCGGGACCGGCCATATGGAGGCCGTCCAGGTGACCTTCGATCCGCGCGTGGTCAGCTATCGCGCCCTGGTCGACCGCTACTGGCGCACGATCGACCCGACCGATCCGGACGGACAATTCTGCGACCGAGGCCCCTCCTATCGAACCGCCGTCTTCGCCACGGCGGATCAGCGCGCAGCGGCGGTGGCTTCGCGCGATGCGGCCATGCGGGTGCTGGGCAAGAGCTTCACCACCCCGGTCGTCGGGGCTCAGCGGTTCTGGCCCGCCGGCCCGGAGCACCAGGACTACGCCCGCCGCCACCACGCCCACTACGAAGCCTATCGCCAGGGCTGCCGCCGACCGCAAAGCCTGCGCGCCATCTGGGGCGACGCGGCTGTGGGGTGAGGCAGGCGGGCGTTCAGTAGGCCTGCCTCAATAAGCCTGGCTCTCCGCCGCCCGTTCTTCCAGATGGCCGTCCTTCAGGGCGAAGACGCGGTCCATGTGGCCGGCCAGCTCCATATTATGGGTGGCGATCAGGGCGGCGACTCCCGTGGTCTTGGCCAGGTCGCGCAGGGCTTCGAACACCGACTGGCTGGTGGTCGGGTCCAGATTGCCGGTCGGTTCGTCGGCCAGCAGCAGGCGCGGCTTGTTGGCCAGGGCGCGGGCGATGGCGACGCGCTGTTTCTCGCCGCCCGACAGCTGGGCCGGCTGGTGGGTCAGGCGTTCGCCCAGACCCAAGGCCGTCAGGGTCTCCTCGGCCTGTTTGCGCGCCTGGGCCTGGCCCATGCCGGCGATCCGCATCGGCAGGGCGACGTTGTCGCGGGCGTCGAACTCGGCCAGCAGATGGTGGAACTGATAGACGAAGCCGATGCGCGACAGACGCAGGCGGGTGCGGGCGCGCTCGTCCAGATCGCCCACCATTTCGCCGTCGATGGCGACCGTGCCCTCGGTCGGCCTTTCCAACAGGCCGGCGGCGTGCAGCAGGCTGGACTTGCCCGAGCCCGAGGGACCGATCAGGCCGACGATCTCGCCGGGCATGACGTCCAGATCCACGCCCTTCAGCACAGTCAGGCCGCCGCTCGCGGTGTCATAGGTACGGGTCAGGCCGCGCACCGACAGGATGGGAGACCTACTCATAGCGGAGCGCCTCCACCGGATCGATGCGCGAGGCCGTCCAGGACGGCGGCAAACTGGCCACACAGCTCATGCCGAACGACAGCAGGGCGACCCAGGTCACGTCGACGGGATCGACCAGGGCCGGGATGGCGTCCAGCTGATAGACGTCGGCGTTGAACAGCTGGACCCCCAGGATGGCTTCCAGGGCGTGCTGGATGGCGCCGATGTTCCAGCAGAACAGCAGGCCCAGCACCAGACCCGCTACGGTCCCGGCCACGCCGATCAGGGCGCCGGACATGAAGAAGACCCGCAGGATCGAAGACTGGCTGGCGCCGACGGTGCGCAGGATGGCGATGTCGCGCGTCTTGTTCTTCACCAGCATGACGATGCCGGAGATGATGTTCATCGCTGCGATGGCGACCACCAGACCCAGGATAATGCTCATCGCCACCCGCTCGACCTTCAGGGCGCCGTAGAAGGCGGCCAGACGCTCGCGCCAGTCGCTGACGACCGAGCCCGGCCCGGCCGCGTCGCGGATGGCGGGGGTCAGTTCGCCGACCCGGTCGGGGTCATCGACCTTGATCTCGATCGCGTCCCACACGCCTTCCTTCCCGAAGAAGAGCTGCTGCTGTTCCAGCGGCATGAACAGGAAGGCGCGGTCGAAATCGGCCGTGCCCGAGCGGAACAGACCGCCGACGAAATAGGTCTTTTCCAGCCCGCCCAGATTGCCGAAGGCGCTATCGGCTCCGGTGGGCGAATAGAGGGTGACGGGATCGCCGACCCGCAGGCCCAGGGAATTGGCCAGGGCCGCGCCCATCAGGATGCGGTCGCCGCCATAGGCGCCCTTGCCGAAGTTCGCCCGCTCCTGGGGCGTAAGGCTGTCGAAGACATATTTGGTGGTGGCCAGGTCCTGGGGCCGCACGCCGCGCACCATGGCGCCGGTCGTGAAGTTGCCGACCCGGACCAGGCTCTGGCTCTCGTTCAGAGGGGTGACGCTGGCCACACCGGGGACTGCTGCGATCCGCTTAAGGGCGGCGTCGCGATCTTCCGACGTCAGGACCGGGCCCTGGACGTACATATGGCCGTTGAACGACAGCATCCGGCCCAGCAATTCGGCGCGGAAACCGGACATGATGCTCATGACGCTGATGAGCACGGCGACGGCCAGCATGATGCCGATGAAGCTGATCACCGCAATGGTGGCGACCCCGCCCTCCTTTCGCTTGGCGCGCAGGTAACGGAGGGCGAGACCGATCTCCCAGGCGGAGAAGGGGCCGGAGGAACGGGCTGGAGGGTTCAAGCCGTCAGCCTTTCGATGGCTTCGGCCAGGGGCACGGAGACCTTTTCACCGGTGGCGCGGCGCTTCAGCTCGACCACCCCGTCCGCCAAGCCCTTGGGACCGATGGTCAGCTGCCACGGCACGCCGATCAGGTCGGCGGTGGCGAACTTGCCGCCCGGCCGTTCGTCGGTGTCGTCGTAGAGCACCTCCTTGCCCCGCTTCTCGAGCTGAGCGACCGCGTCCTCGCAGGCGGCGGAGACGGCGTCGTCATTGGCGCGCAGATTGATCACCACCACGTCGAACGGCGCCACGGCGTCGGGCCAGATGATGCCGCCCTCGTCGTGGCTGGCTTCGATGATGGCGCCCAGCAGGCGCGACACGCCGACGCCGTAGCTGCCCATGTGGACATTCGCGTCCTGGCCGTCGGGACCGGCGACGCGGGCCTTCATCGGCGCCGAATATTTCTCGCCGAAATAGAAGATGTGGCCGACCTCGATGCCGCGCGCCGACAGGCGATCGCCCTCGGCGGTCTCGGCCTCGAACCGGGCTTCGTCGTGCATTTCCTCGGTCGCGGCGTAGAGGGCGGTTCGTTGATCAACGATTGACTGAAGATCATCCCAGTCCACGTCCGCGCCCGGCGCCGGCATTTCGACCAGCTTCTTATCGCAGAAGACCGCGCTCTCGCCGGTCTCGGCCAGGACGATGAACTCGTGGCTCAGGTCGCCGCCGATCGGGCCGGTGTCCGCGCGCATCGGCACGGCCTTCAACCCCATGCGGGCGAAGGTGTTCAGATAGGCCACGAACATGCGGTTGTAGGCCTTGCGGGCCGAGGCCTCGTCGACGTCGAAGGAATAGGCGTCCTTCATCAGGAACTCGCGGCCGCGCATCACGCCGAAGCGGGGGCGGCGCTCGTCGCGGAACTTCCACTGGATGTGAAACAGGTTCAGCGGCAGCGACTTGTAGGACTTCACATAGGCCCGGAAGATGTCGGTGATCATCTCCTCATTGGTCGGTCCGTACAGAAGTTCGCGTTCGTGCCGGTCGGTGATGCGCAGCATCTCGGGGCCGTAGGCGTCGTAACGGCCGCTCTCACGCCACAGGTCGGCCAGTTGCAGGGTCGGCATCAGCAGTTCGACCGCCCCCGCCCTCACCTGCTCCTCACGGACGATCTGCTCGATCTTGCGCAGCACCTTCAGGCCCAGCGGCAGCCAGGCGTAGATGCCGGCGGCCTCCTGCTTGATCATGCCGGCGCGCAGCATCAGCTGGTGCGAAACAATCTGGGCGTCCGAAGGGGCTTCCTTCAGCGTGGGCAGGAAAAAGCGCGACAGGCGCATGATGGGGAATCCTAGGCGTAGAGACAGACCAAGGCTTTAGCCGCTGGACCGGGGCGAAAGCTAGGCCGGGATGGCGTTTAGAGAGCCGGGGCGCGCGAGAAGTCCGGCAGGGGCAGCCAGCCGGTGAAGATCAGCACCATGACGAAGGCCCAGACGATCACCGACACCCAGGTGGTGGTGATAAACTTGCGCTTCAGGTTCGGCGTGGTCGGGGCGCCCCATTGGGCGCCGTCGGTCGGCGGAGTATGGGTCTCGCGCGAGGTTCCCAGCGGCAGGACCGCGAACAGCACCGTCCACCAGACGATGATGTAGATGCCGAACATGGTGGCGGGGCCGATGGGCATGAAACCTCCTGTCGGAACTTTGGCGTCCGGTTGAAACCGGTCTAGAGGATCAGCCTCCCCACGACGAGTCCCCGCCATGCCGCAGATCAGCCAGGCATACAGCCTTGCCTGGAAGAGATCGACTGCAGGACCCAGCCGCGCCCTCAGGGATGCGGCCGACCGATCCCGTAGCGGGCCGCCAGATAGGGGGCGATGGCGTGGTCCTGGAGGAAGCGGCGGCCGGTGACTTCGCTGACCTGGGCCTCGGGCCAGTCCAGTTCGCCGTCCAGGATCAGGATCGGGCAGCTCTGATGCGCCTCGCCGACCTCGGCGACGACTGGCGCGCGCGGCCGGGGGTGGTCCAGATAGACCACCTCAAGCGCCTCCCGCAGCTGGGGATAGAAGGCCAGGACGCCCTCGATATAGGCGCCGGGCGGACAGAACCAGGGCCCGCCCTGATCGTCGTGCCAGTCGGGGTTCAGCAGGAAGAGTCGTTCGGCCATGAGCGCGATATAGATCGGCTCATGACCGAAGCGCCAGAGGGAGGCGCCGTCAGACTCGCAGGACGACCGTCTCGACGATGGGACGGCGATCCCAGATCTGCTGGCTGGCCTTCTTCAGCACGCGGGCGACGGCCTGTTCGATGACCAGTTCGTCCTCCAGAGCCTCGCCCTTCAGGCTCTTGACCACCTGCTCGACCCGCTCGGCCAGATTGTCCAGGGCGTCGCCCAGAGGCGTGGCGGTGTCGCCCGGCAGGCCGACGCTGCGGATGTCGATGTCGCTGACGATCCGGCCGCGCTTGTCCAGGGCGAAGCTGACGATCAGCACGCCATTGGTCGAGGCGTGGCGACGCTCCTTCAGGGCCTCGCCCTGTTCGGTCACCAGCATGCCGCCGTCGACATAGAGCCGGCCGTTCGGCACTTCGTCGATGATCTGCGCCGGACCGGGCGCCAGGCGGACCATGTCGCCGTTGCGCGGGGTCACCGTCTCCTTGACCCCGACCTCCTTGGCCAGGTTGGCGTGCTCCAGCAGGAAGCGGCGCACCCCGTGGGTCGGAACCGCGATCTGCGGCCGGACCCATTCGTACATCTGCTTCAGCTCGTCGCGGCACGGGTGGCCGGAGACGTGGATGCCGGGGTGATCCTTCTCGGTGTAGAGGCGCACGCCCCGGTCCGCGAGACGGTCCTGCAGATTGCCGATGGCCAGTTCGTTGCCGGGGATCTGGCGCGACGAGAAGATGCAGTGGTCGCCCAGGCCCAGTTTCACGACCGGGTGCGTGCCGTCGGCGACGCGCGACAGGGCCGCCCTCGCCTCGCCCTGGCTGCCGGTGCACAGGTACAGGATCTGGTCGGCGGGCCAGACGCGCGCCTCCTCGTCCGACAGGAAGGGCTTCACGTCCTGCAGCATGCCGACGTGTTTGGCGGCGGCGGTGATCCGGTGCATCGAACGGCCGGCCAGGGCGACGCGACGGCCGCAGGCCTCGGCGGCGCGGATGACGCTGTCCATCCGCGCGACGTTGGAGGCGAAGCATCCGACGGCGACCCGGCCCTTCAGAGTCGAGATCAGCTTGGCCAGGGCCACGGCCACGTCGCCTTCGGACCCGGCCACGCCCGGCACGAAGACATTGGTCGAGTCGCAGACCATGGCCAGGACGCCCTCGTCGCCCAGGCCGCGGATGGTCGGGGCGTCCGTCTTGGTCCCGATGACCGGTTGGTTGTCGATCTTCCAGTCGCCGGTATGGAACACCGTGCCCAGGGGGGTGTCGATGGCCAGGCCGCTGGGCTCGGCGATCGAATGGGTCATGTTGACGAAGGTGACGCCGAACGGGCCGATGTCGACGGTTCCGCCCAGGGGAACCTCGATCAGTTCGACCTCGTCGAGAATGCCGCGCTCGCGCAGCTTGTCGCGGATCAGATAGGCGGTGAAGGGCGTCGCATAGACCGGCGCCTTCAGGCGCGGCCACAGCCAGCCCAGGGCGCCGATATGGTCTTCGTGCGCATGGGTCAGGACGATGCCCTTGATCGTCTCCCCTTCCAGATAGGTGGGGTCCGGCACGATCACGTCCACGCCGGGCGTCGACAGGTCCCCGAAGGTGACGCCGACGTCGACGATCAGCCATTCACGATTGGCCTCTGGCCCGAAGCCATAGGCGTTGAGGTTCATACCGACCTCGTCCGAGCCGCCCAGCGGCAGGAAAACGAGTTCGTCTTGGGTTTGCTTTTTCATTCAGTCCGTCAAATGGGCGTTACGACGCCAGATTTCGAGGAGGCCGCGGATAGTCAGGTCGGGATCGAAGTGATCGATGCTGTCGGTCGCGCCTTCGAACAGGCTGGCGACCCCGCCGGTTCCAATGACGGTCATGGGCCGCGCCCATTCCGCCTTGATGCGCGCGACCAGGCCTTCGATCAATGAAATATAGCCCCAGAAGACGCCGGACTGCATGGCCTCGACCGTGCCCTTGCCGATGACGTGTTCGGGCTTCTGTATGGCGATGCGCGGCAGTTTGGCCGCCGCCTCGTGCAGGGCCTGGAGCGACAGATTGATGCCCGGCGCGATCAGGCCGCCCTCGAAGGCGCCGTCAGCGGCGACGATGTCGAAGGTGGTGGCCGTGCCGCTGTCGATCACGATCAGGTCGCCCGGATAGACCAGCTTGGCCCCGATGGCGTTGACCAGACGGTCGGCGCCGGCTTCGCTGGGCTTGGCGATGCGGACGTCGATGCCCAGCTCGGCGTTCTCGCCGATCACCAGGGGTTCGATGTTCAGATAGCGGCGCGACAGGTTGCGCAGATTGAAGATCGACTGGGGCACCACGCTGGAGATGATGCAGCCGGTCAGAGCGGCGAACTGAAGCCCTTTCATGACCATCAGCTGGTTCAGCCAGACGGCGTATTCGTCGGCGGTGCGGCTGGCCTCTGTGGCGGCGCGCCATTGGGCGATCCAGTCCGAACCGTCGTGAACGGCGAACAGCGTATTGGTGTTGCCCTGTTCGATGGCGAGCAGCATCAGTTCGCCTTGCCGAAGAAGACGTCGCCGGCCGAAATCAGGCGAACCGAACCGTCGGCCAGACGCAGGCGCAGGGCGCCGTCGGCCTCGACACCCTCGGCCACGCCCTCCAGGGTTTCATTGTCCAGGCGGGCGACGCACGGGCCGTTCAGGCCGGTCAGGCGGCTGGTCCAGGCGTCCAGCACAGGCTCGAAGCCCAGGGTCTGCCAGCGGCCCCACCAGACGGCGAAGGTCTCGGCCAGGATCTCGGCGGCGGCCTCGATGGGGGGAGCGAAGGCCAGGTCGGCGCGCAGACGCTCGGCGACCGCAGTCGCGCCGCGCTCCGTATTGTCCGGCGCATGGGCCAGGTTCACGCCGATGCCGACGGCCAGCCACAGGTCGCCGTTCGCATGGGAGCCGGACTCGACCAGGATGCCGGAGACCTTGACCCCGTCCAGCAGGACGTCGTTCGGCCATTTGATCGAGACCAGGGCCGGCGAGACGAAGACGTCCAGCAGGTCGGCGACGGCCAGGGCGGCGACGAAGGTGGCCTGGGCCGCCTCGGCCGCCGACTTGGGCGTGGTGATCAAAAGGGTGGCCGCCAGGTTGCCCTGTTCGGTCTCCCACTTGCGGCCGCGGCGACCGCGACCGGCGGTCTGGCGCCGAGCCACGATCCAGCGCGGCCCGGCTTCTCCGGCCTCGGCGAGACGCCGGGCCTCGGCGTTGGTCGAGTCGATCTCGTCGAGGATGACCAGGGGGGCGGGCGTCAACGCCCTAACCGTTCCCGAAGCCGGCGCTCGCAACCCGGGTCAGCGGTTCCAGCCAGGTCAGACCGACGATCACCAGGGGGAAGGCGAAGGCGGCGCAGGCCCAGCCGATCAGGCTGGTTTCCGGCGAGGCCTTGTCGGTCACGATCTCGTCCACGGGCGCATCGAACCACATCAGCTTGATGATCCGCAGATAGTAGAAGGCGGCGACGACCGAGGCGACCAGACCGACGGCGGCGACCGGCCACAGGCCGGCCGATGCTGCGGCCCCGAACACATAGTATTTGGCCCAGAAGCCCGACAGCGGCGGCATGCCCAGCACCGACAAGGACAGGACGGTCAGGGCCACGGCGGTGACCGGACGGTCCTTCTTCAGACCGGCGAGATCGGCGATGCGACGGATCGGGCGGCCCGACTTGGACAGGCTGAGCAGGATGGCGAAGAAGCCCAGTTGGTCGATGACATACAGGGTCATGAACATCAGCATGGCCTGCAGGCCTGCGCTGGTGCCCGCGGCGATGCCCAGCAGGGCGTAGCCGATGTTGGCGATCGACGAATAGGCCAGCAGCCGCTGGATGTCCTTCTGGGCGATGCCGCCGAAGGCGCCGACCACGAAGCTGAGCAGGGAGATGGCGATCAGGACCTGCGACCACTGGGCGTGGGCCTCGGCGAAGCCGCCTTCCAGAACCCGGGCGATCAGGACCATGGCGGCCACCTTGGGCGCGGTGGCGAACAGGGCCACGACCGGGGTCGGGGCGCCTTCGTAAACGTCAGGCGTCCACATGTGGAAGGGGGCGGCCGAAACCTTGAACGCCAGGCCGCAGATCAGGAAGACCAGGCCGAACACCAGACCCGGGCCCGGATGGTCTTGGGCGAAGGCGGCGATGTCCTCGAATCGCATCGAGCCGGCGAAGCCGTAGATCAGGCTGGCGCCGTACAGCAGCAGGCCGGACGACAGGGCGCCGAGCACGAAATACTTCAGGCCCGCTTCCGACGCCTTGGCGTCGTCGCGGTGGAAGGCGGCCAGGACGTACAGGGCCAGCGAATGCAGCTCGATGCCGACATACATGGAGATCAGGTCGCCCGAGGAGGCCATCATCCCCATGCCGACCGCCGCGAGGACGATCAGGACCGGATACTCGAACTTGGCGATGCGGGTGCGCTTCATCCAGCCGTCGCCGAGCACGACGGCCACGGCGGCGGACAGATAGATGACGCTCTTGCCGTAGATGGCCAGCGGGTCGGCCACATAGGCGCCGTTGAAGGCGACGCCCCACGGTCCCATGACGGCGATGGCGGCGGCGGCGATCAGCAGCAGGACCGACAGGATGGACACCAGCCGGGCGCTCTTGTCGCCGATGAAGGCGCCGACCATCAGCAGGACCAGGGCGCCGACCGCGAGGGTCAGCTCCGAGGCGGCGAGGTGCAGGGCGGAGGACAGATCAGGCATGCTTGGTCTCACCCGCCGATCGCGGCGCGATAGGCGCTGGTCAGGGCCTCGACGGCGGGCCCGGTGTAATCGAGGACGGCGGCCGGATGGACGCCCAGCCACAGGGTGCCGACGATCAGCGGCACGAACAGCGCAAGCTCACGCTTGTCGATGTCGGCGATGGTCATCAGCTTCGGATTGGTGATCTCGCCGAACATGACCGAACGATACAGGGTCAGGGCGTAGACCGCCGAGAAGATGACGCCCGAGGCCGCCACCAGGGCCGCCCAGGTCGAGGCCCGATAGGCGCCCGTCATGGTCAGGACTTCGCCGATGAAGCCCGAGGTGCCCGGCAGGCCGACATTCGCCATGGTGAACATCAGGAAGATGGCGGCGAACCAGGGCATGCGCGAGGTCAGGCCGCCGTAGAAGGCGATCTCGCGCGTGTGCATCCGGTCATAGACCACGCCGACGCACAGGAAGAGCGCGCCCGAGATCAGGCCGTGGCTGATCATCTGGAAGACGGCGCCCTGCATGCCCTGGTCGTTGCCGGCGAAGATGCCCAGGGTCACAAAGCCCATGTGGGCGACCGACGAATAGGCGATCAGCTTCTTGATGTCCGTCTGACGCCAGGCGACCAGCGAGGTGTAGACGATGGCGATCACCGACAGGGTGAAGACCAGCGGCCGGAACATCTCGGACGCGACCGGGAACATGGGCACGTTGAACAGGATGAAGCCGTAACCGCCCAGCTTCAGCAGGATGCCGGCCAGGATGACCGAACCGGCCGTCGGCGCCTGAACGTGGGCGTCGGGCAGCCAGGTGTGGACCGGCCACATCGGCATCTTCACCGCAAAGGAGGCGAAGAAGGCCAGCCACAGGATGGGCTGAACGGCGGGGCTGAAGGCGTACTGCTTAAGCTCCGGAATGCTGGTGGTGCCGGCGGTGTGCGACATCCACAGCATGGCCAGCAGCATCAGCACGGACCCCAGCAGGGTGTAGAGGAAGAACTTGTAGGCCGCGTAGATCCGGTTGGCGCCGCCCCAGATGCCGATGATCAGGAACATCGGCACCAGGGTGCCTTCGAAGAAGATGTAGAAGAGATACAGGTCCAGGGCCGTGAAGACGCCGATGACCAGGGTCTCCAGGATCAGGAAGGCGATCATATATTCGACGACGCGCGTCTCGATCGACTTCCAGCTGGCCAGGATGCAGATCGGCATCAGGAAGGCTGTCAGCAGGACGAACAGCACCGACACCCCGTCGACGCCCAGATGATAGCTGGCCCCGGCGAACCAGGGGACCATTTCGACGAACTGATAGGCGGTGTTCGACGGATCGAAACCGGCGACCAGCACGACCGAGACGCCCAGGACGACCAGGGTCATCAGCAGGGCGATCCAGCGCGCGGCCGGGGCGGCGGCGTCCTGGGACTTGGAGGCCAGCCGGGCGAGATAGATCGCCAGGGCGCCGACCAGCGGCAGGAAGGTAACGAGGCTCAGGATGTAGGGCACGGGATCAGGCTCCCCACGCGAGGATGGCGAAGGTGAGCAGACCAGCCACCCCGAGCAGCATCACGAAGGCATAGTAGTAGAGGAATCCGGACTGGAACTTGGACAGCCAGCCGGCCGATTTCAGCGAGGCCCAGGCGGCGCCGTTGGGGCCGAAGCCGTCGATGATCTTCACGTCGAAGATCTTCCAGAAGGCGTCGCCCAGGGCCCGGAAGCCGCGCACGAAGACGAAGTCGTACAACTCGTCGAAGTACCACTTGTTGTAGAGGAAGCGGTAGATCGCGCCGTCCCGCTCGGCCATGCGACGGCCCATGCCCTCGCGCGCCACATAGATCCAGTAGGCGAAGGCCGTGCCGATCAGGGTCAGGATCAGCGGCGACCACTTCACCCAGGTCGGAACCTCGTGGCTTTCGTGGAGCACATGATTGTGCTCGCCGGTGAAGATGGCGCCACGCCAGAACTCATGCTCGTGGTGGCCGATGAAGTGCGGCGAGAAGACGAAGCCTGCAGCCACGGCGCCGACCGACAGCAGGATCAGCGGAACCAGCATGACCCAGGGGCTCTCGTGCGGGTGCAGCGGGCCGTGGTGGCCGTGGTCGTCGTGGGCATGGTCGTCGTGACCGTGCGTGTCGTGACCGTCGGCGATCGGCTCGGAATGGGTTTCCAGCTGGGCGTGCGAGGCGTGGTCGTCGGCGTGGTGAGCGTCGCCCTCTTCCTTCCACACAGGCTTGTTGTGGAAGGTCATGAAGACCAGACGCCACGAGTAATAGGCGGTCAGACCGGCGGCGATAATGCCGACGAAGAAGGCGAACAGCCCGACTGCGCTATGGCCGCTGGCGGCCGAGGCGTAGGCGCTCTCGATGATCGAGTCCTTCGAATAGAAGCCGGCGAAGCCGCCGACGCCGGGGATGCCCAGGCCGGTGATGGCGATCGTGCCGATGGTCATCACCGCATAGGTGACCGGCAGCAGCTTCCACAGGCCGCCCATCTTGCGCATGTCCTGCTCGTGATGCATGCCGTGGATCACGGAGCCGGCGCCCAGGAACAGCAGGGCCTTGAAGAAGGCGTGGGTGAACAGGTGGAACATGGCCGCCTGATAGGCGCCGACGCCCGCCGCGAAGAACATGTAGCCCAGCTGCGAACAGGTCGAATAGGCGATGACCCGCTTGATGTCGTTCTGGGTCAGACCGACCGTGGCGGCGAACAGGGCGGTGATCGCGCCGATGATGGCGATGATCTGGGCGGCGCCGGGGGCGTGCTCATAGATCGGCGACAGCAGGCAGACCATATAGACGCCGGCGGTCACCATGGTGGCCGCGTGGATCAGGGCGGACACCGGCGTCGGGCCTTCCATCGCGTCCGGCAGCCAGGTGTGCAGGAAGAACTGGGCCGACTTGCCCATGGCGCCGATGAACAGCAGGAAGCCGGCCAGATCCAGCGCGGACCACTGGACGCCCAGGAACTCCCAGGTCGTCCCCGCCTTGGAGGCGACCAGCGGGAACAGTTCGGCGAACTCGATGGTGCCGTACATCCAGAAGACGGTCATGATCCCCAGCACGAAGCCGAAGTCGCCGACCCGGTTGACGACGAAGGCCTTGATGGCGGCGGCGCTGGCGGTCGGCTTCTTGTACCAGAAGCCGATCAGCAGATAGGAGGCCAGACCCACGCCTTCCCAGCCGAAGAAGATCTGCATGAAGTCGGCGGCCGTCACCAGCGCCAGCATCATGAAGGTGAAGAGGGACAGATAGGCGAAGAAGCGCGGACGGCTGTCGTCCTCGGCCATATAGCCCCAGGAGTAGAGGTGCACGAGCGACGAGACGCTGGTGACCACGATCAGCATGGTCGCCGACAGGGCGTCGATGCGGATCGACCAGGCCGACTGGAAGTCCCCCACATTGATGAAGGGCGCCAGGCGGATGGTGAAGGGCTCCAGATGGCCCCAGGTCCACTGGCCGAACACCGTCCAGGCGACGGCGCACGAGAAGAACAGCAGGCCGGTCGTGACGGTCTGCGACGGGATGTTGCCGATCCGACGGCCGAACAGGCCGGCGACGGTCGCGCCCAGCAGCGGGGCGAAGATCCCGAGAATGATCAGGGTGTGGAGGTTCACGCTCAGCCCTTCATCACGGAGGCGTCGTCGACGGCGATGTCGCCGCGGTTACGGAAGAAGGTCACCAGAATGGCCAGGCCGACGGCGGCCTCGGCGGCGGCCACGGTCAGGACGAACATGGCCATGATCTGCCCCGACACCTCATTGAGATAGGCCGAGAAGGCGACGAAGTTGATGTTCACGGCCAGCAGGATCAGCTCGATCGACATCAGGATGATGATGACGTTCTTGCGGTTCACGAAGATGCCGAAGACCCCGATGGTGAACAGGGCGGCGGCCGTGCTGAGATAGTGGATCAGACCGATTTCCATCAGAGAAGCTCCTCGGGCGAGACGCCCTGCCCGGTCTGCACCGACTTGACCTCCATCGCCTTGGCGGCGGAGCGGTTGACCTGGTCCGAAATGTTCTGGCGCTTGATATGCGGCTTGTGGCGCAGGGTCAGGGTGATGGCGCCGATCATGGCGATCAGCAGCACGATCCCGGCCGCCTGGAAGAAGTAGACATAGTCCGTATAGAGCACCCGACCGATGGCCTCGACATTGGTCATGTCGGCGCTCGGCGCGCCCGGCGCCGTCAGGCCGGCGGTCGCGCCGCCCTGGATGACGGCGATGGACACAAGGATCATCTCGAACAGCAGCACGGCCGCGACGATGGCCCCGATCGGCAAGTAGCGGGCGTAGCCGCCCCGAAGCTTCAGAAAATCGACGTCCAGCATCATCACGACGAACAGGAACAGCACCGCCACAGCCCCGACGTAGACGACGACCAGCAGCATCGCCAGGAACTCGGCGCCGAGAAGGACGAACAGACCCGCAGAGGAGAAGAAGGCCAGGATCAGGAAGAGAACGCTGTGCACGGGATTGCGCGCGGTCACGACCAGAAGGCCGGACACCACGGCGGTGGCCGCCAGCAGATAGAAGGCTATGCCTTGCAGCATGTCGGGACGAGGCCCCTTTCGTCTCGGTCGTGACCCCGTTTGGGAATCGCCGACCCGTTAGCGTGAGCGCCTTAGCGGTAAGGCGCGTCGAGTTCCAGATTCTTAGCGATATGGCGTTCCCAGCGGTCGCCGTTGTCCAGCAGCCGGGCCTTGTCGTACAGCAGCTCCTCGCGCGTTTCGACGGTGAACTCCGAGTTCGGACCCTCGACGATGGCGTCCACCGGGCAGGCCTCCTGGCACAGCCCGCAGTAGATGCATTTCACCATGTCGATGTCGTAGCGGGTCGTGCGGCGGCTGCCGTCGGCGCGGGGCTCGGCCTCGATGGTGATGGCCTGGGCCGGGCAGATGGCCTCGCACAATTTGCAGGCGATGCAGCGCTCTTCACCGTTCGGATAGCGGCGCAGAGCGTGTTCGCCGCGGAAGCGGGGCGATTGCGGGTTCCGCTCGAACGGATAGTTCACGGTCGCCTTGGGGCGGGCCATGTATTTGAGGGTCAGGCCGATGGCGCCGATGGCGTCGAGCATCATCGCGCCCTTGGCGGCCTGGGCGATACGGGTGAACATCAGAGGCGATCCTCTGGCGCCGGGGCGCCGTTGGTTGAAGTCTGGGCCGGGGCGACGGCCTGGGTCTTGGTCGGGGTCTGGGCTGGACCCTGGGTTTGGGCGGCGCGCCATTCGCGCTCGATCCGCTCCTGGCGTTGCTGCCACTGATAGCCGGATTCAGGCATCCGGGTGTCGGGGGCGCAGGCCGTCATCACAAGCGCGAGGACCAGCAGCGGGAGGATCAGACGGGTCATGCTCCGCCCCTCCGCAGCACGTCCTTGCAGTCCATCGTCTTATAGCGGGGATCGTCGCGGTTCATCATCCGGCACAGATTGACCGTCTCGCCGTCACGGCGCGCCCCGTCCTCGCGCCGCTCCAGCGACGCGACCGGATCGGTCGGCGCCGGCGCCGGCGCGGGAATGGGCGCGAAGGTGCAGGCGGCGAGCCCCCCCGACGCGGCCAGAACCAGGATGACGGCGCGCGAGACCATCTAGGCCCCCACCGCGAAGACGCGCCAGGCGGCGGTGACCACCACGGCGACCAGAGAGGCAGGCAGGAAGATCTTCCAGCCCAGCCGCATCAGCTGGTCATAGCGGAAGCGAGGCACGAAGGCCTTCACCAGGGCGATCGCCAGGAACCAGAAGACCGTCTTGGTGACGAAGGTCAGCAGATAGATCGTATAGGCGATCCAGGCCGGCAGGTCGTCCAGCGTCTCCTGCGACAGGAAGCCGGGGTTCCAGCCGCCGAAGAACAGGATGGTCATCATCGCCGACATGAAGACGATGTTGACGTACTCGCCCATCATGAACAGCAGATAGGTGGTCGAGCTGTATTCGACCTGATAGCCGGCCACCAGTTCCGACTCCGCTTCGGGCAGGTCGAACGGCGGGCGGTTGGTTTCCGCCAGGGCCGAGACGAAGAAGACGATCGACATCGGGAACAGGATGACGATCAGGGGCCAGGTGCCCTGCCCGCCGCCGAAGGCGTACCAGTTCCAGAAATAGCCGCTTTGACCTTCGACGATCTGCGACAGGTTCATGGTGCCGGCCAGCAGGATCACATTGATGATGATCAGGCCCAGCGAGACCTCATAGGACACCATCTGGGCCGCAGAACGCAGCGAGCCCAGGAACGGATACTTCGAGTTCGAAGCCCAGCCGCCCATGATGATGCCGTACACGCCCAGCGACGACACGGCGAAGATGTACAGGATGCCGACGTTCAGGTCCGACACCACCCAGCCCGGCGCGAAGGGGATCACCGCCCAGGCCATGAAGGCCAGGACGACGGTGATGACCGGCGCCAGGATGAAGACCGCCTTGTCCGCGCCGGAGGGGATGACCACCTCCTTCAGCACGAATTTGATCATGTCCGCGAAGGACTGGAGCAGGCCGAAGGGACCGACGACGTTCGGCCCTTTGCGCATCTGCACCGAGGCCCAGACCTTGCGGTCGGCCAGCAGCAGGAAGGCGACGGCGACCAGGACGCCGACGGTGATCAGCAGGATCTGACCGAGGGTGATCAGCGTCCAGCCGCCGGGCGTGGCCCAAAAGGAGGTAGCAGCGTCCATGACTTACTCCGCCGCCATCGCGACCGGGGCGATCCGCAGGGCGGACAGTTCGGCCATGGTCGCACTGGCGCGCGCGATCGGGTTGGAAAGATAGGGATCGGCGACGATCGAGGTGAAGGCCCGGTCGCCCAGGTCGCCCTTGACGCCCAGCTTCGACGGGTCAAAGGCGGCCGGCGTCGGCAGATAGTCGATCCGGCCGAAGGTCGGATGATCGGCCATCATCCTGGCGCGCAGCTGGTCCAGGGTGTCGTACGGCAGGGTCTGGTCGACGCGGGCGGACAGGGCGCGGATGATCGCCCAGTCTTCCTTGGCCTCGCCCTTGGGGAAGACGACGCGTTCAGCCATCTGCACCCGGCCTTCGGTGTTCACATACAGGCCCGACTTCTCGGTATAGGCCGCGCCCGGCAGGATGACGTCGGCGCCGTGCGCGCCCCGATCGCCGTGGCTGCCCAGATAGACGCGGAAGGCGTTCGAACCGGTCGGATCGACTTCGTCGGCGCCCAGCAGGAACAGAACGTCCAGCGCGCCCGGCTTCAGCATGTCCGCTGCCGTCAGGCCGCCCTCGGCCGGCACGAAGCCCATGTCCAGGCCGGCCACGCGCGCGGCGGCGTGGTGCAGGACGTTGAAGCCGTTCCAGCTGTCGGTCACGACCCCGACCTTCTTGGCCAGGGCGCCCAGGGCGTTCAGGACGGCGGCGCCGCCCTCCCCGCCCAGAGCGCCGGAGCCGACGATGATCGCCGGCCGCTCGGCCTTGGTCAGGAAGTCCATCGCCGACTTGGGCAGCTTGGCCAGGGTCTTCGACCCGGCGCCCAGATAGGCATAGTCGAAGGTCAGATCGGCCTGTTCGCCGATGACGCCGATCTCGACCCCGCCCTTGATCCAGCTCTTGCGCAGACGGGCGTTCAGCAGCGGCGCCTCGACGCGCGGGTTGGCGCCCACGATCAGGATGGCGTCCGCCTTTTCAATGCCTTGCAGGCCGGAGTTGAACAGCCAGCCCTCGCGCGGGCCATAGCCCAGGGCGGCGCCGTCCTGGCGGCAGTCGGTGTTCTTGGAGCCCAGGGCGCGGAACAGGTCCAGGGTCGCCTTCATCGACTCGGCGTCCTGCAGGTCGCCGGCGATGACGCCGATGCGGTCGGCCGAGGCGGCCTTCAGCCGGGCGGCGACGGCGTCCAGCGCCTCGTTCCAGGTGGCGGCGCGCAGCTTGCCGTTCTCGCGGATCCAGGGGCGGTCCAGGCGGCGCGCGGTCAGACCGTCGACGACATAGCGGCTCTTGTCCGACAGCCACTCCTCGTTGATCCCCTCGTTCACGCGCGGCAGGACCCGCATGACCTCGGAGCCGCGGTAATCGGCGCGGATGTTCGAGCCCAGGCCGTCCATGACGTCGATGGTCTCGGTCTTCTTCAGTTCCCACGGACGATAGTGGTACTGCCAGGGCCGGTGGGTCAGGGCGCCGACCGGGCACAGGTCGTTGACATTGCCCGACAGCTCCGAGGCGACCGACTTCTCGAGATAGGTGGTGATCTCGGCGTCCTCGCCGCGCGAGATCATGCCGATGTCCGGCACGCCCGCTACCTCGGTGATGAAGCGAACGCAACGGGTGCACTGGATGCACCGCGTCATGAAGGTCTTGATCGTCGGCCCCATGTTCTTTTCTTCGACCGCGCGCTTGTTCTCGGCGTAGCGAGAACCATCGCGGCCATAGGCCATGGACTGGTCCTGCAGGTCGCACTCGCCGCCCTGGTCGCAGATCGGGCAGTCCAGCGGGTGGTTGATGAGCAGGAACTCCATCACG
>MDSZ01002073.1_pt1 | contig 107735 bp, 84 predicted proteins | sample 811201 | NCBI WGS metagenome assembly MDSZ01 (sample SAMN05326647, study PRJNA326480) | marine metagenome | isolation source: seawater | place: Indian Ocean: North | collected 2010
GTTTCGGAGGTTCACCATATCTAACCCCAAGAAAAATCCTACAAGAGGCCTTGTCGATACCTCTGATCTTACCTAAACGCGTATTTTGAATACTCATTCAATGACCATAAAATTGACGGCAGCTCCTAGTCCGTTAGAAACTTTTTGCAGAAGATAAAAAACAGTTTTCTCCAACCTTCCTTGCCAATTTGGCACGCACATCTTGAATCAGCATGCAGCCAAAGATAACTCAACCCAGCAGAGAATCTGATTCTAACGCCTAACTAATGGGTACCTTCATCGCCAAAAGAGGTAAATCTAAACTATCGAACTTGTTCACGCATCCGAACAGGTCATTGAATCATTCAGCTCCTATTTCCTTCCCGCGGGAGCAAGTCCAAACCAAATAGACTGATCTGCACCGTTGTCTCTCATCATTTGTCGAGCTTTTAGGATAAGCTGACCAGCCTCGGTTTGGTCATAAAACCATTCTTCGGTTCCCCATGGCTCTATAGGACCTTTCGCCAATTCGCATGCCAGCTCTTCATAGTAAGAACGAATATCATGCACCGTTCCATATATGGTCCCAGGTATTAAGCCTACTTCGTCCCATTGTTCTCCTTCAACAATCCGGACAAAGCTTTCTAAAGCTTCTGGCACGAGCTCTGCCTCGATCTGCATACCAACAGATGTTCGATTGCTTTTTTTTAGTGCGCGATCATAAGCGAACTTTAAAGCCTGTGCTTCATCAACCGCAGGATGTATTTCAGCATCATGCCTTGGTGGAATAGTGCATACTAGTGGAGTGTGACCAGTAGAACTTACTTCAAGGGGGAATTCCCGGATAACCGGACCCATCGATTCTTCGAGTAAGGAGAACGCAGCGTGCAACACCTCGTTCTGAAAATCTTTATCTCTCGGTTTGCCAAGCGAAAGACCTACCGGGAACTTTGTATAAAGAGCTCTCGGAACTTTCATACGATCAGCGACATCTCTCATCGGGGTCAAAACGATCGTCGCCAAACCAGCTTCTTCAAAAACATGTGCCAGCGTACACACGGTACGAGGACAGAGTGGTCAGGTGCCCGTTAAAAGAACGACGTCTACTCCCTCTTCTAGCATTTCTCTAGCACAAAGAGGGCCAGAGTCGAGACGGATTTCAGACACCGTCTCTGACTGGTTACCCGCGAAAGAATAGTGACTATCCGCAACTCCACCAATAACACCCTGATCTGCCAATTCCTCAAGCCGATCAATGGGGTAAACAACATTGATGTCTGCCGCAAAGCCGCCTCGATCAAAGTTAACGCTGTGATGACCAAGCGCCAAATCTCGCGCGTCTTTCGGCAAGATTTCAAAATGAAAATCACTATCGCCAAGCTCAAAACCAGGCTCACCTATCCGGTGAAGAGCTGCCGTTGTAACAATCGCGATTTTTGCGAGGTCCAACGGTTTTGGTTTACTAAAACTGGCCTTTTCGAACTGAGGTATCGGAATTTCTGCGGCAAATTTGCTTAACGCCGTTTCATCTTTACCAAAAACCGTCATTTACTGTGACCCACTAACCTGAAATATTTACGCGGGGTTGACCCGAACACTATTAGTAGCCGTCCGGCCTTCTTCTGCAATAAGTGCAATGCCGCCACAAGCAAGGGTTGAATCCTCAGTCTTAAGAACCTCGACACCATTTGCAACACCAATGATTTTATCGCCATCGACAGTTAGGCTAAGCTCAATCGTATCGCCAAACGACCAATTAAAATCTGCACTCGCTAGAATTGACTCTTCGTTCACCATTTTTATTAAACGAACCTTTTTGTCGTGACCAATAAGTAAACCATAGTAACGGCGCATACCCTGGACTCTAGCGGCTATACCCGCAGCTTTGGCCATGTGAGGAGTAACATCCGCCGTCACTGTATAGTTCCGCCAGTCCCGTGTACCTTGAACAATCAGCCCGCGCCCTTCGTTCTGCATTAACCGAAATGACTCGGCAAAGGTCCATAGCTCATCAACACCGTTGACCCATGCACGACGCCACATCGCAGACGGATGCTTACCTTTCGGTGTATCCGGTTGTCGAAAAGTGACCTCAGGTTCTCCCGACCAAGACAGATAATCTAGGAAGACCACACCACCTTCGGGCAATTCAACACCAATTTCAAAAACCGGCTGGACCGAGGGAACCGGCATACTGAAAGTAACACCTGATTCATTTAATTGAGCAGGCTTACCGCGACTGATAACCACTTCGTCATCACCGCCATAAGACGCAAGGTAAAGATTAGCAGAACCGGAACCACTGATCCGACCATTAATTTTCTGTCCAGGGTAGACTCTCGGTGACGCCATCAAAGCATAACCTTTACCATCGAAATAACGCGCAATATCGACTGAAGGTGTAAACACCGGTGTACCAAATCTTGTTTCAGCATCACCCTGTAGACGCAGAGTACGTTTTCCCGTGGAACTGTGGCCTTCAACGTTTTCAATTTCGCCGGTTCCGGAAGTTATGGTGAAACCCTGCACCGAGCCCGGAAATTCGAAGTGAAATGGCGCATTGCCCTTCGGCTGCCAAAGCTCTTCAGCTGCAAGTGCCCTTCCGGAATTGATAATCTCGACGGCTTCCCTGGCACAATCTGAAATGCCCCAGGTTGGATCGGCTGTCGGAATATAAATTCTATCGGCTACGGGACCGCGCCAATCAGCACCCTTATTCAACCCAAGATCTATGCCCTGTAAACCATTCTTAATTCCCATAAGACAACCGACGTTGCCCGAGTTACAGTCGGTGTCCCAGCCGCAGGTATTAATGATTTTCATAGTTTCAGAAAAGTCATTCTCGCCATGCAAAAGTGAATGAATGATCAATCCATGGTTAGGCACCATATGGCAATTCCCGCCGTACTTATCGTATCCATAGTTGGCTGCAAGTATCTCTCGAGTGGCACGCCAATCTGGTTCTTTTGCATGCCAGGTACGAACGTCGTCAATTAATTTACGTATGACTGAATCCTGTGGAATATAGTCAAGTGCCGTGTCTAGGAGTTTATTGGTATCTTGCTCAACGAACGCCATTGCCTCTAGAACTGCCATGACAATGGCGCCGTATACTGCTTCACCGTCATGACTGACTCTTGCAGCTTTTTCAGAAAGCGCTGCGGCTTGATCAGGATCACCGGGTGAAACCATTGCCCAGCCATCGATAAAAATCTGCGCACCTATCTGCTCAGAGACGACTTTGCCGTTTAGCGCCATAGAACCGCTATCGGGAGCTTGTACGCCGTTTTTCAATCGGAGATAGGCTGTATGTTCTGTTGAATTGCCAAGTCCGCCCCACCACAAAATTGTGCGCTTCTCGATCAGGTAGTTAAGCCAAGTTTCACCGATCTGCTGAGCAGTTATATCAACATCAAAGTGATTATCTGCCAGCGCTCTGACAAAAGTAAATGTCCCAGAAATGTCATCGTCGGTGACAATAAGGGGTACATTTAACTTGTTGTGAACGTAGTACTCGATATCACCCAGTTGCTCTTGGATTTTCTCATAGGTCCAGCCCTCAAACGGTCGACCCAAATAAACACCGATAACCTTTCCAAGCACACCGGCATAAACGCGTTCAGCATAATCATTCGGTAAAGGAACACTCATAACTGCACCCAGACTAAAGATAATGAAGGACTATATCAGGCCCAAGTAGGCACCGTCAGACAGAACTGGGTGAACTCACCCATTTTGCTTTCGTCTTAACTCTCTATCTTTGGTAAATTTGCCATGACCTTTAACTGAGCCAAAAAATGTCCGACAAACCGTATACGCCGCGAGCATTTTTCAGTGGCTTCGACGATGCACTGCCTAGAGTCTTACTTTCTCCACAAAAATATATCCAAGGACCTGGCTTGCTCGATCGACTTGGTGATCACCTTGCACTATTGTCAGTCAGGCGTGCAGCAGTGCTCGGCTCAGAACGTTGCCTTGCAAACGAAGGCAGGAAAGCCATCGAAAGCATGAAAAGAGCAGAGATAGATGTGGTCATCGCTCAGTTTCACGGTGAGTGTTCGGTACTGGAGATTGAGGCTCAGGTGAGAGCTCTCCAATCTTCTCAGATCGACTACCTGATAGCACTGGGTGGCGGCAAAACAGTTGATGCTGGTAAGTGCATCGCACACCGGCTAAACGTGCCTTCTGTTGTAGCACCAACGCTAGCATCGAATGACGCACCCTGCTCTGCTCTTTCAGTAGTCTATACACCAGAGGGGGTCCAGGAATCGGTTGAGTACTTTGCTCGCAGCCCTAGCCTGGTAATCGTTGACACAAACGTAGTTGCTGAGGCGGACGAGCGTTATCTGGTCGCAGGTATGGGGGATGCCATCGCAACATGGTATGAAGCTAGGATTTGCGAGAGTAATCCAAAAGCTATCACACCGGCCGGGGCGCGTCCTTCACTAGCCGCGTACGCCATCAGCGAAATCTGCGCACAGACCATTTATGAAGTTGGCGAAGCAGCCGCTGAGTCGGTTGCTGTGAATAAAAACGATGATAACGTCGAAAAAGTTGTGGAGGCAAACACCCTGCTCAGCGGGATTGGTTTTGAAAGCGGCGGCCTTGCTATGGCTCACCCACTTGCACTAGCCTACACACGCATCGATCGCGTCCACGAAAACTATTTACACGGTGAGATCGTCGCCATCAGCACGATGGCTCAACTGGCGTTGGAAAAGTCCGATGACTTAGATAAAGCAGCCAGGTTTTTTTCCCGCGTGGGATTACCCGTACATCTGGGACAACTTTCCATGTCACCGGAGAACTCGGACGAACTTAAAATCTTGGCTGAAGTGACAATGACTAATCCCAATGCTCACCATATGCCCATAAAATTAACTCACGAAATAATAATACAAGCCATCCTCGATGCTCACGAATTCGGGCTTACTATCACTGAAGAATTTGGTGACGAAGCTTATCGTCGGCTACACAACTAAATGATAAACCGATGTAGATTCACAACTATGATTTCAACTCAGCTACGATATTGAAATTACGAAAGACCAACCTTGAAAGAATCGTAAGATATCTGAAAACACTAGAACAGGGTGTTTTTTTAAGAGTCAGATTCCTCGAGGATCACTACTGTCCCCGCGTCACCATCAATCTTGATAGTCTGACCATGCTTGATACGTATGGTACCGTTGCCAACTCCCAAAACCGCTGGGATACCGTATTCCCTCGCGACTATGGAACCGTGAGCAAGAATACTGCCAACATCTGTCACTAGACCGACTGCGTTAGCAAATAACTGGGTCCACGCAGGAGTTGTCAATGGACTAACCAGGATACTTCCTGGGGTCATCTTGTCGAATTCAGCCGGTCCAAGAACAACACTTGCTTTAGCCGTAACAGAACCCGAACTAACCGGGAAACCGCGCATGACATTGCTATCTTCATCATTCTTGATCTGAGTCTCTTTAAAAGACACCGCGTCGATCTCGCTAGCCAGGGCCGGTAATGTTCCAGGTGGATGATGCTGCTTACAGGCCTCCCTATACTCCCTTAGCTCGGCCGCCAGTTCACCAAGTTCCGGCATTGATCGGTTATGGGACCTCTCACTGATGGCCTGCTCCAACTGGTCAGAAGTCATAAAGAAAACATCGTCTGCCTGCTTAAAAGTCCCTATTTCAACTAGTCGGCGCCCCAACTCAAATGCCATTGGTCGTAGAATCGACCAGGTATAACCAAACATGAAGGCAACTTCTTCCCGAATAAAGTTGTACTTATATGCCAGCCACAACCTGAAACGGAACTGCCAATACTCCAGACCATTCAGCAATTCACCAATTTCCTTCATTTTCTGTTGTCTGATAGCAGCAGTCTTTTTGGATTGGTTCTCTGGATGGTAGTCCCTATCTCTCACCATACCTTTCAAAGAGGCAAATAACGCTGACGGATCCTCCATCTGGGTAGGCTCTAGAAAGTCCATGCTGTAACCTTGATGACCATATGTTTTCAGGTATTTTTCTAACGCCGACATTACCTTGGATCCTTTATGATGATCTCGCAAAGCCTGCATCAAAAATTGGGAGGGCACCACCAACACGGTGTAAGTCAGGTCTTTATCGGCACGAACCAGATTGGCGATCTCGAACAAATCTAGATTCGATTGCATAGTTTTAGATTCAATACCAGTCAGGAACTGACCGCTTATAAAATTATGCTTCGGAAGTACCTCCCGAAGAAAACATTGCAGCTGGTCATCAGTAGATTTAGCGACACCAAAGGTATGGCTTGACCCACCAGACCAGTAATGCCCTTCTTCGATACCCATATCGACTACCCCCTCAAGCAACCTTTCATCAGAAGCTGATGCAACATCAACTGCTCGCCATTTATTAGCGACCGCTTTAAGACGTGGTTGGCTATCTTCGTACCAGGATTTGACTTGGCGATCATTCTGCGCCGTATGGTTGAAGGCTATGTAGGTGGGGTTGTTGCTCTCCGGCATAGTGATTAACGCGTCAAGGCTCTCCGATTCATTGTCGAGGTACCACTCATTGAAAGCAGCTCGATCTAGCTCATTCAGACTTTCTTTAAAAGGCTGTAAATCTGGTATCGCCACTTTGGCTGATGCCTGCTTCGATTGTTTAATCTGATCTTCAAAAGCTTTGAATTCGGCAACTTCTATATCTCCTTCAGCAATTTCGCGAGGATCCTCCTTCTCTCTTTCTCGTCTCTCTGCCTCAGCAATGATCTGAGGCCAGTCGAAGCGCTGATAGGCAAATCCATTAACGGTAACGAACATAGGTCCACCGCCGACCATCAAACTTTCAGGTCTTGGCGATTCGAGACCTCGGGTCAGATACAACTCTTCGAACAACGGACATATAGGGTCCGGCATATTTTCTACAATCTGGCGCCTACTCACGAATCTGGCGGGGGGTGAAGGCACCCATTCAAGCTCAATGGGTTGCGCGGGTAAGTTGGTAATGGGCCGAGACTGCAATAGGTGCAACTGACCGTCACAAAATGCCCATTCAATATCCTGGGGAACATCTTCGTAAAGCGATTCAACTTTCAGGGCAGTTTCGCACAACTCTTGCAACTGAGTATCGGTCAACGACGAAACTTCACGATCTTTATCCCTTACCTCTTGAAGCTTTACTCCCTGATCACCGTCATACACAATCTGATGGTCCTTAGGGCCTAAGGTAATCTCAATATCAGTCAGATCGTTTCTGTTAACGACGAAAGTATCAGGCGTCACCTGACCCCCAACCACCGCTTCGCCCAGACCAAAACTAGCATTGATAATAAGTTCACCTCGCTCGCCAGTAGCGGGATTACTTGTAAACAAGATACCGGAGACCTCTGATGGCACCATCACTTGAACGACGACCGCCATCACCACGCTATCCTGCGGAATACCATTCTGGTGTCTATAACTAAGGGCCTGCGCAGTCCATAAAGATGCCCAGCAGTTTCGAACCGCTTCTATTACTTCGTCAGCACCACGAACATTGAGGAAAGTTTCCTGCTGACCAGCAAACGAAAAACCTGGGAGGTCTTCCGCGTTCGCTGAAGAACGCACCGCAACCGAGAGATCATCTTGGTTCAAGTCGGCATAAGCCAATCTAATTTCTTCAGCAATCGCTGGCCCCATCGCAGTCGACAAAATAAGATCTTTTATCGCCGCGGAACTTGAATCAAATACGGGATAGCCGTCACGTAGTTCCGCCTTAGCCAATTCCAGGATCTGAGTCTGAAGTTCGTTATTGGAGACATAAGATCTATAGGCATCAGCCGTCACCAGAAAACCACTAGGGACGGCAAAGCCGGCACAAGCCATCCTTGCCAGCGACCTGCCTTTCCCGCCAATCAGCTCGAGAGAATCTTGAGTCGTTTTTATTTCAGTTGTGAAGACCATCGGTTCGTTTTAATCAGACACGCGTCGCAATTTTCTCTCGACGCGGCGCCATTTGAAAAGTTAGACCTTTAAAAACCCACCCATTTCATTGATGCAAAGGGGCAATGATTTTATATCGCAGTTTCTATATTGTAATGACATAACTACTTGGACCAGATTTTTGACGGAAATATATAAAGAACTCCACCGGCCACAATTTCATTTCACCGCCCGACAGAATTGGATCAATGATCCCAACGGACTAGTCTACAAGGATGGCATTTGGCATCTATTCTTTCAGCACAATATAGAAGCAACAGTCTGGGGCAAGATGTGGTGGGGACATGCTGTCAGCGACGACTTGCTGCACTGGAAGCAAGTAGATCATGCACTATATCCGGATGAAACTGGAACCATGTTTTCGGGCTCCGCAGTAGTAGATCATAACGACACCGCAGGATTCGGAGCCAGCGCCATCCTGATTTTCTATACGGCTGCCGGTATGCACGCAGATCCAATTGCACCCTTCACACAGTGTCTCGCTGTCAGCACAGATAATGGAGTCTCTTTCACCAAGTTCGAAGGAAACCCTATCGTCAATTGGATTGAAGCAGACAATCGAGACCCCAAAGTAAGCTGGCATGAGGCATCAGAGCAGTGGGTTATGGCATTGTATCTGGATGCAGACCGATATTGCCTTTTGACCTCGACAGATGCGCTTAATTGGCAAAAGATCCAAAATCTCGAACTTCTAGGTGATCGCGAGTGTCCGGACTTCTTTCCTTTAACCGATGATACCGGGCGAGAGCACTGGGTTTTTTCCGGAGCCTGTGGCAACTACGTGCTCGGAACCTTTGACGGTATTAACTTTGAACCACAAACACCAGTGAAGCGAATGGAACATGGCACCAACGGTTACGCCGCTCAAACCTGGAGCAATTCACCGGATAGCCGAAAAATCCAGATCAGCTGGATGGCGTCCGGCCTTTACCCGGAGATGCCCTTTAATCAGCAGCTTTCCATACCCGTTGAACTGGGGCTAAAGGGCTACGGCGAGAATCTGCACATTACGCGTTGGCCGATTCGAGAAGTTGAGTCCTTAAGGAGATCTTCCTTCAAGACCGACAGACAAATAATTTCAAAGGCCACCCCTTTTTACCCTGAAACAAATGCAAAGCTCTTTGACGTTGAATTCAAACTGACAAAGAAAGATGCTCAGTATTTTTATGTCGTCGTTCGAGGTCAGCCACTGGTGTTCAACTTTATCGAGAACGAACTTAACTTCAGGCCGAGCGGCCAATTCAAAGGTCTTGAGGAAAGAAAAGCTAGCCCACTGCCCGTGGGTGAGCACTTGAAGGTCAGGCTACTGATCGACGTAACCTCGCTCGAGGTTTTTTTAAACGATGGTGAGTTTTCAGCATCATTTTGCTATCTCCCTGATGGTCACATCCACCCACTAAGCCTACAAGCATATAGTGGAAACCCCGTTGTAACGGATTTTGTCCTACATGAGATGAACTCGATTTGGGAGTAAAAATGGGTGGTTTTAATTCACTGCCACTTCCTTACACCGAACAGCGAAAATAAGCTTCGTACATGAAGATTCTGGTCATCAGCGATATCCACGGCAACGCATCCGCTCTTAAAGCCGTTCTAAACGCGGAGCAGGATGCGGACAAAATAATTTTTCTTGGCGACGCGTTATTGTCGGGGCCACAGGCTAACGAAACCATGACCTTGCTAGATGACTTGTCCATTGACATTGCCATTATGGGTAATCATGACGAAGAGGTATTAGATCCTACAATCTATGCCAAATGGCCACCCGAATGGGTGGCTTTGAATAATTGGATTGTCGCCCAGCTTGACTCTGGTGCTGAGGAGAAACTCAAACGGTTTACCCGCAATGGTCCTTATGAAATCGGCGGCATCAATTTGTACCTTCACCATGGTGAGTTAGAAAAAGGAGAACCTGCTGCTCTACCCAATGCTCCCGACGCAACATTTGCAAAACTAGACCCGGGGAACGAAACTAATCTAGTCCTATTTGGCCACACTCACGTTCAGTTCAAGCGAGAGATTGGTGACCGAACCTACATCAACCCAGGAAGCGTTGGCCAACCACGCTGTGGCAGGCTGCACGCCTGCTACGGTGTCTTCATCGACGGGGTCTATTCGCCGCGTCATGTGATATACGACCCCACACCCTGGCTCGATGCTCTGGATAAGATCACGCCTTTGAAAGACTTCCCAGATTTTCACAACTGGCTACGCGAAGGTTTGCTTAAGGGTTATGGCATTGGGGAAAAAGAACCTTGGACTGGATTCGCCGCTGAGGGCTATTGCTAAACAAGTCCTATAAAAGTGAGTTCGATAGCAAACCCATTAGATTTAATCAGGATTGTACCCAATTAACCACTTTCGTTCGTCCCTACAGTTCAACCACTTTATTACGCTCAATTAATTCAAAATCAATTTCGGCACCGAGCCCCGGCCCAGTGTGAGCATGGACCATCCCGTTCCCATCAACTTCAATGTCCTTGACCAAGCCATGTTTTTGGACCTCATCCGGCAACAATACCTCAAAATACTCGCAGTTCTTGATCGCCATAATCAAATGTAAATTGGCAACGTTGTTGAGTGAGTTACCGCCATGATGGACTTCATAGTTCATCTGAAATGATTCCGCGGTGTGCGCTGTCTTCAAACATGATGTCAAACCGCCCTTGATTGCCACATCACCCCGCAGATAGTCCGTTGCCTTCTCCATTAACCAGGGTTTGTAAGAAACGGGTCCAAGACTAGGCATCTCTGTGGCCATAATCGGTATTTGCAAGACTTGTTTTAATTTAACGTAACCGTAAATGTCATCGTAGTGCAAAGGGTCTTCATACCAATAGAAATCTAGCGCTTCTACTGCACGACCGACTCGCAAGGCATCAGGATAGTCATAGGACCAGGTCGAATCCAGCATAATACGATAGTCGTCACCTACCGCCGCTCTTACCGCTTCACATATTTTGATATCCCATGCAGCGACGGCTGGCGGATGAATCTTATAGGCTTGCCACCCGGCTTCTTTATACCTAATCGCTTCTTCGGCATACTCCTCAGTATTTTCGAATACAGCGGAGCTTGCGTAAGCAGGAACACAATCTCGATAAGACCCCATCAAACAATGGATCGGCACATCTGCCGCCTTGCCTGCCAGATCCCAGAGGGCAACATCGATTGCACCAATGACCCGCATGACACCACCCATAGCCCAACCAGTCATGGCTTGCCAAATCTGCTCCCTTGCCATTGGATCTTTACCTACGAGCATCGGCTTAAATCGTTCGACAACCATTTTTCCATCGTTACCGAGGGTTGCCAGAGCGTTACCCAAAAAAGCATGTCCCTCAATCCCTTCGTCGGTTAAGATTCTTACTAGGCCCATCTCAACTGATTTTGTACCCGCGCTCTTAACTCGAAGCGTGTAGCGAGTTGGAGGAATATCTTTCCATTCCCAAACAGTGACTTTGACATCAGTTATACGCATTCGTCCTACTCCTTTTTCTCACCTTTGGAAATTCGTTTACCTTTAATGGTGCCATTGAAGATAGTATCCGGGTAATAAACACCTTCCAGGTCGTCACCGTCGATGGTGCCCACAAACTCGACTTCAAAATCCCAGCTACCCTTTGGGATCCCATAGCCGAATTTGAGTTCAGGGTTCTGAAAGCTACAACTCGTCAGCTTCATATCATCAACCTCTTCCATCGCCCAACTGATCATGCCCTCAGTCAAATTTAAAACCTGCGGACCCCAGGGTGAATCCAACTCCCAGATACCAGAGGCTTCGCCAGCTATAGACGCAGCCTGCTTCCTTTCCGAATTCATCTGCAGTTCTTTTGCTACACCAAGTGTTCGCCGGGCTAAGTCAGAAATCTTATTGTTATTTTCATTTCGAACCGCTGAGACCAAGCGGTCATTAAACACCTGTATCCACTTTTTGGGTAAGTCAGCAGCGCCTCGCATAACACCAAGGATAGAACCTACGGTAGCAGCGGTACAATCGGTGTCCCAACCAGCACGAACTGTCGCGGTAATGCCTCTTTCATAATCATCTGCGCCAAGCATCAATCCCATAACTACCAAAGCAGCATTATTGATGGTGTGTACGCCATGGTAATGGCCGTAGTTCTCATAGACCTTTCCCCATATAACCTCCCAATTTTTATCCTCGCGACACCATGCCAGCGTGTCATTTACAGCTTCCGCTAGGCGTGAATTTTTCGGAATTTCAGAAAGGCCAATAGCGATAATTTCCTCGATATCATTGATGACAAAAGCTGCAGCAAGCATAGAAGCGACAAACATTTCGCCATAGATGCCATTTTTATCATGCGAGATCGAACCATCGTAAAAGGCGAGTTCCGCTGCCTTATCAGGATTGCCGGGTGCAACATAACCAAAAATATCGGCACGAATCTGCGCACCTATCCACTCTCTAAATGGATTCCGAAAGCGCGCCGATTCTGGTGGCCAAAGGGACATGACGAAATTGCGATACGCTACGTTCTCTGCCGTATACAAGGTACTAAAGGGCATGTACTCAAGCCAGATATGAGCCATGGTTCGAGCAGTGAAATCTACTCCTTTGCGTTCGAGTGCTAGGAGCCCCAAGATTGGGAAGTCCATGTCATCATCTCGATCCATAAATGTTATGTTTCCCCTTGTAGAGGTTTTAAGTACCTCAGGAATTTTCTTTTCATGGAACGGGATATAATCTACCAGTTGTTCTATACCCATTTCCTCTAAATAATCATCAATCCTTTTTTTTGGCCATCCTTCTACTGGTTTACCAAGAGCACATCCCGCAGCTCTACCCAACCACCCCCCATAGATACGGTCGTAAAGTTGATCATCATTTAGATTACATTTCAGCTGACGAGGGCCATTTGGTCGCTGAGCGCGAATTTCATCCAGCGCCGAAGGTTCGATATAAGATGAAGATTCCGATACCGGCAAGGCTATCAGTTCTTCATAGAGCTCAAAGAATTCTTCATCACTAGCTTTTCTTTCGAGTGCTTCGTTTATCCTAGGCTCAATATTTTCCAACTCACAGCCTTCTTCCCGCCGTTGGATAAGTTCGGCCTTAATCATTTTTTGCTCGAGAGAAGCCATCGATGGCATCCGTTTATCAAAAGGAGTCCCAGAGTAAAAACGCCTCACTGCAGGGTCAATCACTCAAGACCAACTATTCACCCAAAATGTTAAAACCTTGTTTGTGGGTGAAAACGCAATCTCGCTCCTTGAACTAAACAGCAGCCACTGTAACAGTGTTGCTCTCTATTTGTAGGAGGAAGGTATGGCGAGCAAACAAATGCAAGAATTTCTGGAAACCACGCGTAATGCGGCTCCCCAAAAGCAATCAGCGCCAACGAAAAAAAACCGCATGGAACTCGACGACTATATGGCAAAACAGCCGGTCGCCAAGGGCTTTACCTTTAACGACACTAGTATGGCAAACTGCCCTGTCAGACGATTTATACCCGCCAATTCCACTAACACTAGCGCGATCTTGTATCTACATGGCGGAGGTTACTTTACTGGATCGTCAAAATCTCATCACGCGTTGATGTCGAACCTTTGCGTTTCAAGCAATTCAATGGTGATAGGACTAGATTATCGATTGGCGCCCGAATACCCCTATCCCGCTGCACTTAATGACGCTATTGCCGTCTATCAAGAAATGAATGAAGACAGACAATCCTCACAAATTATGATTGCTGGAGACTCTGCCGGTGGTGGGCTGACCATGGCGTGCCTACATAAACTACGAGACACCGCCCACCCTATGCCCGGTTGCGCGGCCTTGTTATCGCCAAATGTAGATCTCTCTTCAACCGGTGCCTATAGCGATACGAAAGGACTTGAATATCAAAGCTACTACGCCGGCAGATACCCAAAAGATCATCCCGGCGTTTCACCAGTGTTTGCAGACATGAAGGGACTCCCCCCCATCCTGATTCAATTTGCCAACGAAGAAGCCTTCGTTGAAGAAATCGAAAGATTGATCATAAAGCTCAAAGCGGCAGATGTTGCAGTTAAAGTGCAAGTCTTTGAAGACGCCTTTCATGTCTTCCAAATGTTTACCGAGATACCAGAATCCATAGATGCTATCCAGCAAATAGCGGAGTTCTTTCAATCCCAGACAATGGGATTGTCGTGATATGAAAAGATTTCTAATCTTCGTAGTTGCGCTGGTTGGATCACTAGCGATCGGTTCACAATTTATCGATCTTTATTGGAAATATGAGTATGGACAGAAGGCACCCAGAGTCGATTTGATTGTCGGCAAAACACCACGAAATTACTATTTGTTAGTTCCCGACAACTTGTCAGCTCCAGCACCTCTTCTGCTTGCCTTCCACGGCGGAGGTGGGGGTGGCTGGCGATTTCCAGACCAACAACTCCTTGAACGGCTAGGTACTACCGAAGGACTTATCATCGCGTTTCCAGAGGCCAAGCGTCTTGAACCCAACGAGGGCAGCTGGCAGTTGAATACCCGTGAAAACTGGAAGCAGGACATCAACTATATCAGTGCACTCATCGAGGATATAGCTAGCCAACACAGTGTTGATAGAAAACGCGTCTACGGGATCGGTTATTCGCTCGGAGCAATGTTGATCTATGAGCTAGCTTGCCACATGAGTGATCGTTTTGCCGCGCTAGCGTCATATGCCGGCACTATGCCACGTAATCAGGATAGCTGCGATCAGACTAATCCTATTCCTATACTCCATGTGCACGGCAAACAAGACAAAATAATCGCCTACGATACAGAGTGGGATTGGAAATCATGGGCATCAGTTGGCACCATGCGTGACATCCCGAGTCTAGTAAACTTCTGGACGGACAAATACCACTGCGCCGAACTTAAAAAAACTATCACGGGTGACGTTCAGCATATCCAACACTATGCCTGCGATGGAAATAGCCGGATAGAACTCTATAGTCTTGATAAGCAAAGCCATGATTGGCCTGCGACCATCAATGACTTATCAACACATCGAATAATGTGGGATTTCCTTAGCAAGTTTCAATTGGATTAATCGGAGATCTCTATTTTTTGGAAGTTAGGTGATCTCTTCTCAACGAAAGAAGCTACGCCCTCTTTAAAGTCACTGCGTTTCAGACTTTCATCCATCCATAATGTTGATTCATCCATTGATTCACCCAACTCGCGATTGAGATGCTTGTAAACCTGACGCTTCATCATCATGATCGACATAGGCGCTGAAGTTCCAGCTATCTCTTTCAAAAACATTTGCGCATCGTTGGAACTATGTCCGTCTTCGCTAAGCCGATTGGCATAACCCATTCGGTAAGCTTCTTCCCCATCCACCCGACGAGAACTCCAGTAGATGTCGAGAGCATTCGACGGACCAACAATTCTCGGTAACATCCAACTGGTCCCGTGCTCAGCAATCAGGCCCCTCGGACCGAAGGACGTCACAATCTTAGCTTTCCTTTCCATAAAACGCATGTCACAAAAAGTCGCATAACTAAACCCTAATCCTGCAGCCGCACCATTAATGGCCGCAATCAGCGGTTTTCTTAAACCCAAAAAATAGGTTGGTGACGACTTATAATTAGGATCACCATCAGGATTACCTGGGTCCACTTTCAAATCGTCATGACTAGATCCCGATCGCTCTCCAGCGTCACTCATATCACTGAGATCATTCATATCGACACCTGCGCAAAATCCACGACCTGCGCCCGTCAGTACAGTGCCGATAACATCAGGATCCCGCTCTGACTGATCAAGAGCGTGCCGAATCTCTGCCTGCATCAAACCTGTCAAAGCATTCAGTTGGTCAGGTCTATTCATCGTGATGGTGGCTACCGGGCCAACTATCTCATACAAAATGTGCTGATAATCTATGGTCATCGCTACTCCGTTCTTAAATACTTAAATAATCGCTTCGATCAAATGAGGACCTTTGTTCGCCATACAATATGCGAATTGATCATTGAATTGTTCGGCTGTTGTTGCACGCATCGACTCGACTCCCATACCTTTTGCCAAAGCACAAAAATCTATATCAGGATTGGATAGATCAAACATTGACAACGCCATCGGTCCCGCATCATTGGCTGCGCCAACATTATGAAGCTCCATATTCAGGATGTTGTAAGTTCGGTTGTTCCAAATCACTGTGGTAACGTCTAGTTGCTCCCGTGCAATCGTCCAAAGGCCTTGGATCGTATACATACTAGAACCGTCTGCCTGCAGGTTAACAATCTTTCGGTCGGGACAAGCAACAGCCGCGCCAATGGCCAAAGGAATTCCACCACCGATAGCACCACCGGTGAGAGCAATCAAATCATGTTGCGGCGAATTCTCCGTTAGTTGGTAAGCGGTCCCGCCCGAAGTTGTCGACTCGTCGGCAATAATGCAATCTTCTGGCAACATGGCAGCAATGGCGTGGCCCGCTGACCGGGGCGTCAGTTCGCCTGTTTGCAATTCAGGCACAATCAACTGACTCCTTGGGTCTTCATTCATTTTATCGATACTGGGAGCACCAACCTCGTCTGCCAAAGCCTCCAAGGCACCAATCTGATCGTGTGCCAACGTAGACAGTTGAAATGGCTCAACCCCTTCAGGTGTACAATCCGACTTTTTTCCAGGGTAGGCGAAAAAAGTGACAGGCCTATCCTGTCCAACCAGAATCAGTTCATCACAACCATCAAGTGCAGCGTAAATTTGATCAGGAAAATAGGGCAATTTAGGTATGGTTACCCGCCCAGCACCGCGTTCTGCTCGAGCATGGAAGGTTGACAAATATATCGTCGCACCCGTTTTCTCTCGAATTCGGGCAGCTGCTTCAAGACCTCTGCCTCTAACTGCAGAACCATTAACCAAAATTACAGCTTTCCCCGCTTTCTCCAGACGTCGCGCGGCGTCTCTGATAGCGGCGGAGTCAACCGCTTTACGATCGGGGACCGTTACCTTTTCCGCGACAACGCCTCCAGGATCCCAAGCCGTGTTCGCCGGCAGCAACAATGTCGCGATACCGGGCACATCAGCCTGGCTAGCTGCAATTGCATCGGCTGCGTCGGCTCCAACATCCTTTGCCGTTTGACTAACCCTCAGCCACTTTGAGAAAGGTTCAGCATAACCCTCAATGTTCGAAGTTAGCGGCGCCTCATACTTACGATGATGAGTGGCATGTTCACCGACAATATTAACTAAAGGAGTAAAAGCTTTTTGGGCATTGTGTAGATTAGCGATGGCATTACCCATGCCAGGACCAAGATGGAACAAAGCAGAAGCAGGCTTTTCGGCCATGCGCGCATAACCGTCTGCCGCACCCGAAGCAACGCCCTCGAATAAGCAAAGAATACCACGCATTTGGGGCACACTATCGAGAGCTGCAACAAAGTGCATTTCAGACGTACCTGGATTGGAAAAACAGACCTCGACGTCCGACTTAACTAAACTCGCTATGAGACTTTGCGCTCCGTTCATATACTTCCCCTGTCTCTTTTTTATCGCAAAAACCTAACTAGGCAAGTTCATACAATGCACGAATTGGAAACAACTCACCACTTATATGACCACACAATTCTGACCCGAGAAATAACGCCAGTTCCGCCACGTTTCCAGTCTCCGGAGGATAATCGAGTTTCGCTATGGGCGAACCGTCTTCCTTCGTTTTTGCCGGCAACCATTGTGCCACACCTTCTGTTTGCGTTAGCCCGGGTGCGATACAATTGACATGAATATTGTGCGGCCCCCAGCAAACAGCAAGCGACTTCGTAAGATTGATGACGCCCGCTTTGGCCGCACCATAGTGAACAAAGGACGGCGACAATCGCATTCCGGCAACGGAAGAAATATTGACAATGCGACCACCGCCTCGATCTATCATGTGTTGGCAGACCGCTTGGCTACAAAGAAAGACGCTCGATAAATTCAATGCGATAGCCGCATTCCATTCTTCTGGCAGCAATTTTTCGGGAGGCTTGACGAACATCGCGCCGCCGGCATTGTTAACTAACACGTCAACTCCACCAAATAGCTCAATTGTTTTCGCAACCACGTTAGTGACGTCTTCTGGCACAGTCACGTCAGTAGTAACCGCTATAGCCTCACCACCATTCGCCTCGAGCCGTCCCACTACATCATTAATCTTTTCCTGGTTTCGACTAGCGATCACGACACGAGCGCCTGCTTCAACATAGGTCTGCGCGATACGACTGCCGATACCTCCTGCACCGCCAGTGATTATTGCGACCTTACCCTCCAGAATGCCGGACATGCGCGTCTCCTGTTTCGCTAGGCCACAACACTTGCAACCTCAGTAATAAATTGTTCCATGAGATCGAGCTTTCTTTGATCAGCGCCAATCAATGTGCCAAGTGTGAAGTCTGGAACTACAAGTTCCTTGACCCCTGCATCCTGATAGGCAGCCACTATATCCCGAACCTCATTAACGCCTCCAATGATAGATCGGTCAGAGGGTGCCGATTTTCGGACTCGTTTCAAATATTTTTCGTTATCAGACAAAAAGAGCAAAGCTACTGCACAACGCTCTATAGCAGAGGGCTCCCTGCCAACAGTCTCGCAATGTCGGTCCAATATCTCCATTTTGTGAATTAGGGTATCGACGTTACCCCAGACATTCCACTCATCGGCGTACTTTGCAGCAATCTTTAAGGTAACTCGTTCGCCACCCCCACCTACCATTAATGGCATTTTTGCTTGCCTAGGTTTTGGTTCGAGTGGCGCTCGCTGAAGTTTGTAAAACTCACCGGAAAAATCGAAATGGTCGTATGTAAATAATCCTTTAATAACCTGACAGGCTTCATCCAGCATACGCAGTCTCGTCGCAGCGGTGCCAAATTGAATTCCATATGCCTCATGCTCGTTTTGTTGCCAGCCTGATCCCAAGCCTAGAACCATTCGACCATCACTCAGGTTGTCGAGGGTTGATGCCATGTTGGCTAAAACAGCAGGGTGACGATAAGTGTTACCTGTTACGAGCGTCCCGAGACGAACTCGAGGGACGTCACGGGCAAGCGCTGCCATCGTTATCCAGGATTCATGAACAGCAATAAGCTCGTCCTCATCGGGTAGAAAATGGTCTGCCAACCAGACTCCGTCATAGCCTATCGCCTCTGCATGAGAACACAGAACTGCTGTATCTTCATAATTACTACGTGGGTTCGGCCAGAATCCAAATCTCATAATCCGTCCACAGCATTCCAGGAGTGAGTGCGTGATCCTATCGCTTCTACTAAACTTGTTCGAGAATAGTACCAAGGAACATGCCCCATAATTTGTTTCTCGAATATCGAAAAATTGGGGGATAACCCTCCTAATGTAATGCACTGATCGCTGCAAATCCCGTAGGATTAAATTCTTCTCTATTTCCTAGGATCGCTGATTCATGATCGAACTTGGCATACTCGCTGATGATCTAACCGGCGGCATGATGGTCGCCAGTTTGCTAGAACGCGAGGGCATCGAATGTCCTTTGGTAAGCTCCGTTAGCGGGCTTGCTGCTATCAAGAGCAGTTCCGCAAAGGCTGTGGTTGTGGCCAGGAAAATTCGACTTATTAAAGCGGCCTCTGCCGCACAGGAAGCTAGGCAAGCAGTCCAGGCTCTCAAAGAGATCGATTGCCATCGTTTTTACTACAAGTATTGTGCAACATTTGATTCAACCAAAGAGGGTAATATCGGCCCAATAGCAGAAGCCATGATGGACGAAATTGGCACAAACAAAACGCTCTTGAGTCCAGCCTTTCCAGAACACACAGTCACAGTTTTTCAGGGCAGAATGTTTCTTGGCTCAACACCCCTGGGCGAATCATTTAAACGGCACGATCCAGTCACACCCATGACCAATTCAAATCTAATTGAAGTTCTCCAGCCACAGTGCAAACATAAGGTTGGGCTGATTTCTCACGCTAATCTGGCAAAACGCGGCGATATCGAAAAAATCATAGCTAGGGAGAGTTCGCCTATCCTGTATATAGTTGATTCGACAGACGACGACGACATGGCTAGGATTGCTGATTTCGCGATTGACTGGCCGCTAACGACAGGCGCTGACGCACTGCCAGTCTTTCTTGCCCGCACCTTACTCGAACGCTTAAATGAGCAACCGAACCAGAAACGGCAAACCAGAACACACTTACCTGCAAGCCCGGGACAAGAAATTGTCATCGCTGGCAGTTGCGCAAGACCAACGCTACGGCAGATCGAACACTTCGAGAATCAACATCCAGTATTCAGAATCGATTTACTTGAGGCATCAAAAAACCATAATTATATCAAAGAGGTCTTTTCCTGGATGAAGTTACACAATGCAAAGGGACCAGTTGCAGTAGTAACTTCAGTTGACGTAAACCGCCTTGAAGAAATACACGCCGCCCTTGGCAGAGCAGGTGCGGCACAATTAGCAGATAAACTACTAGGTCAAGTTGCCAAAAAGGCTTTTGAAACTGGCACACGGCGATTTGTTGTCGCTGGTGGAGAAACGTCAGGACAGGTTGTGAATACCCTAGGGATCAAACAGCTCGAAGTTTCGACCTTTGATGAGCTTGGTGGCGGCTATTGCCATCAAGCCATTCCTGAACCCTTATCCCTGGTACTTAAGGCCGGCGCGCTTGGTAAACCCGATTTTTTTAGCATCGCGCTCCACCGAATGCGAGAAGCCAACGAAAGATATGGAGACTAAAAATGATAGATCAGGCTGACGAGAAAACCTTACGTCAGGAACTGGCCGTCCAATATAGACGACTGGGTGCCGCCGGCTTAAATGAACTGTCATCAGGTAACGTGAGCTGCCGTATCGATAATGAAATGCTGATTTCGCCTTCAGGAGCGAGCGCCGAAACTATTGATCCCGAGGTCGTTGTCAGGATGTCACTGGACGGCGAGTGGCAAGGCGAGCGAAAGCCTTCGAGCGAATGGCGCATGCATGCTGCTATATATAAAAATACACGAGCCTCCGCAGTTGTTCATACCCACTCTGATTATTGCGTCGCACTATCCTGCCAAGGACAGGACCTACCGGGCTTCCATTATCTCGTCGGTAGTTTTGGGGGTTCTGATGTGCCCTGCACAACATATTACACCTTCGGTTCTCAGGAACTAGCTGACAGCGCTGCCGAAGCGTTACAGGAGCGGCGAGCCTGCCTACTTGGTAGTCATGGCATGATCTGCCGTGGGCGAGATCTGGAGAATGCAGTATCGCTTGCCCATCGATTGGAAATTATGTGCCGTCAGTATGCGCTGGCGACACAACAAGGTGAGCCATACATTTTGACCGACGAAGAGTGGAGCGACTTCTTCGATCGTGCTAAGAAAATTAGCTATGGCAGTTACATCTAAAGGGACTGGACGCATGTAGTCCATACCTCCGGTGACATAATCCAGACATCGTTTTCGACGCGACCATCCCAGCCACCAGCCACATACAATTGGTCCTTAATAACTTTGGCAGCCGGGGAGGATATTGGTTTCGGCAGGTGACAGGTGACTTCCCACTCTTGGCCCTCTCGAAGGGTCACGACGTTACCACAAAAACCTTTTTTGCCGCCTTCAGGCGTACTGTGACCACCAATCATCCAGATTCGGTCCTCGTGCACAAAGGTCGCTCCTTCGGAATGTGAATGAGCCACAGGCAAAGACGGCCCTTCACTCCATCTATCTGTTTCCGGGTCATACACGTCGACCATAGACTGATCGAGTTGCTGTGAATCATGATTAAACTGGCCGCCTATAATATAGATTTGACTATTCAAGACAGCGACGGAATGCTGATTACGAGGTGTCGGGATTGGCGCCGCCCGGCTCCACTCAGCGGAACCGGTACTGCGCCACATGGCGAGATCGAAAACAAAGTGATCAGGTGAGTCCGTGTCACGATCTTTCATAAGGCCCGATACATAGTGCAATTGGTCATCGATTCGGGCAAGCGCGCCACCTGCACGCGGACCAGGCAATAATGGCGCAGCAGTGTAACGATCGAGCTCGAGATTGAAGTGCCAAACTTCAGAGACGATATGATCTTTTGTCGGCCGATCAGGTTTGTCTTTCATACCTCCAGCGAACCAGAACCCGGCATCCCCCCCGACGAGATCAACGTGAGAAATCCTGCTTGGACAATCCTGTATTTGCGTCCAGGAACCATCAGTCGGATCAAAGACATCCACTCGACGACTGGAAACGATATTGTCCTCATAACCACCCAACACATATAACTTATCGTCGATGACAAGACTGGCTGGTTCCCATTTTGCGACAGGCATATCGGGGAGCCGTTCCCAGCTAACGTTGTGGACAGGAGTTGTCATAATTTTACTCCATAATTCATAGTTCAATCCCACACAGCGAGAGGAAGGTTACTTTTTGTTCATCAGTCATATCTGTGAGAATAGGAACGCCCATTTCAGTTACTGGTAACCCTTCGAATTCGGGTGACTTTTTTTGCAATGTTGCGGCAACATTGTGCAGGCCATTCCCCTCTTCGCTTCCTTCAGCGACCGCCATGCCGACTTCCTTGGGCCAGGGCCCAACGGGTTCCAGCATATAGCTTGCTTCACCTTTACCGTTGATCGGCAGCTTAAATGGATTGTCACGGCCCAGATATTCAACTATCGATGCCATCAGCACCGCCTCGTCCTGCGATCTTCGCAACTGCCCTTCTTTACCGTAAAGCGTGCCCGACTGGTTAGCGATGTAAGCCCACGGCAACTGAACATGAAAACCGGGCAGTGACAGCGCTTCTTTGATGATGCCGTCCGCAGCGCTAACTTTGCCGTTTTTCACCATGATGTAATAACCAGAATGAGTACGGCCACCCTGCATCAAGCGTTTGGGCGGGAAAGTATAGTCTTCAGTGAACGCCCAGTTGGTTGATTGGGGCAGTTCTACCGCTTCGAGCATTTTAATCGACGCCTCGGCGCAAGCCTCACCCCACTCCTTAGACCCAAACTCTCCTACAGGTTCCAGTTCAGACATATCAATTACGGGCATATTTACTCCTAGCTTGTGTTATTCGGGAAATTGGCGATTCATGGCATCGATCATATCGTTACAGCGTTTTATCAACATCTCCCTAGTGTGCGTTCCATCACAGAAGATATAAAATTCATTACTCAACATCGCCTGCATCACCTGGTAGCCAACCGTCTCGGCCGGAACCGCCATTTCTTCAATAATCGATTGGACGTCCTTTGAGACTCGCTCTTTCAGTGCATCAATGATCGGAGTGTCCACGACATGTGGACAGAGAACAGAAACACCGACACTCGTACCTACAAGATCGTTTCTCAGGAACTCAGACAAACCAACGATAGCGAACTTGCTTGTACCATACCCTGATTGATGACCATGGCCATGAATCCCACTGAAAGACGCCGTGTTGACAATGTGTGCTTCCTCGCCATGTTCAAGCATCCCCGGAAGGAAAACATTCACACCATTCAGCGGACCCCAGAAATTGACTTCGTGTGTATTACGCCAACCTTCGATGGGTGTCTCAAGGACTTTACCACCGCCGGGGACACCCGCATTGTTGCACAGCACATGCAGAGGCCCAAAACGTCGCGACAATTCCTGAGCGGCATCATTCAGCGCTGATGCATCGGTCGAGTCAACATTTACCGTCATGACATTCTCCGTAATCTCTCTCAACTCGTTCCCCGCTCTATCAAGCGCATCTTGACGAATATCAGTGATTACAATGTTCATCCCAGCGCTTGCGAAGACTGAGGCCATGCCGAAACCGATCCCAGAGGTACCCCCCGTGATGAATGCCGTTTTTCCAGCTAGACTTTTCATTGGGCAAATCTCATTCGCTTCCCACCGCTCAAAGAATCTACAGACCATGCCCTAACACAGCAACTCAAGTCACTAGAAAACCACCCAGATCAATTTCTGGGTGGTTTTCCTAAAATCGATGTGTAGCCAGTCGAGTTCTCCATGACGGACAATGGCAGCTAATAAAAGCGTCGACAACCGGAGTAACACATGTTCAGTCTGGCAGGTCTCGAACCGATAGACTTAAGCCCTAGAATCAAGGCTCGCGTTCATCGCCTTGACGGCACAATCGAAGAAGGTACCAAGGACCCTTATGGCAAGCCTTGGATTATGCAGGAGGGTCGTTTTGCGGGTGACAATTCACTTTTCACTCTGTACTCCGCTCCCGCCACTGGTGACGAAACTTGGCACCAAGAACGGATGTCAACTCACAACGGTTCTTACGTGCAGGGTGGAGGGGGCCATATCAGCCACTGGGCCGGCGTACCTGGCGATATGAAAGGTGTATGGGAAATGCCGCTCGAGACCTTCATAGGAGAAGCCGCCGTCATCAATCTGAAAGACCTGACACCACAACCCATTAACCATCGTCTAGATTATCCCGGTATCGAAGGCTGGACAGTCGATCTCAACGACATGGCAGGCAGCTTCAATGAACTCTGGCCACGCGAGCCTGCCCTAAGAGGCCAACAAATTCTGCCGGAGCATCTTGATGCCATCTCTAAAGGAGACATTGTCCTAATGACAAGCCCTTTTACCGGACTGGAGCAGCCCTGGTTGTCGAAGTCGACCTGTGAATGGCTAGTCAACGACAGACAAATTAAAATGCTGGGGCTAAGTGCAAGCGGCATTCTCTGGCAATATCACCTTAAACATGCGGCACCCGATAATTCGCCTGCTAGGAGGGCATTACTCGGTGCTAACGTACCAATCGCACATCCGTTAGTGAACATCGAAAAGCTGACCAGCGATCGTGTCTTCTACGTCGGTCTGCCACTTCGAACCGCAAAGGCTGAGGCGAGTTTCATAAGAGCATTGGCATTTCAAGAAGGAGGCAAAAGATGACTGACTTAACAGGACACAGGATTGTTGACCTGAGTGCAGAGCTCATCTCTCGAGTAACTCGCCTTGATGCCACAGTTGAGCCAGGCAAACGAGACTACTACAACATGCCTTGGATAGTAGAAGAATCCATAAACGAAAGAGACTTAACTATCGAGCACTTGGTCGGCGGCAACCTCGCCTCTCTGCCAGACTATCCGGTTCCTGGTCTGAGCGGTCACATGGGATCGCACACGCAACTTGGTATTGGCCATAATGATAACTGGACTGAACTACCGGAGGGCATGCTCGGCATTTGGGAGGCACCTATCGGCACCTTTTTTGGAGAGGCGGTCGTCTGTCTGCTCGATCATCTAAAAGGTGAGCCCATTCTGCCAGAACACCTGTCGAATGTGAGAGAAGGTGATATCGTCATTCTTGGCAGCAGCTATACTGAGCCCAATGATTTCCCGTGGATCGAGGGAGACACAGCAAACTGGCTTGCTGAAGAAATGAAAATTCAAATGCTTTGCGTCGGTGTACCTGGTATCAGCTGGGAAACAAAGACGCAGGACCCTGAACCAACAAACAGCCCGACCCATCGAGCTATGACCGGCAATAACATCCCGATCACTTATCCATTAAGCAATATTGAAACACTGACTAAAGAGCGAGTGTTTTTCATGAGCTTGCCACTTAACGTCGAGAGAATGGAAGGCACCTGGGTCAGGGCTATCGCTATCGAGGAAGTCAGCTAAGCGTTCATTCACGGAATGATCTTTTTGACTCGATCAATCTGGTCTGCGCGTCGACTTGATGGTTTTCGCAAAGTCTACAAGCGTAGCAACCGTGCCAAGGAGCGAATTATTACGCGAAATCATACAACCCGACAGGAAAAACAAGTGCGCCCTCTATCGCTCACTCATGAAATGAACTGGCGGGATATGCTCTTTTAGCTTCGAGCGCTGCCAAAATTTTCTGGTGTGTTTGTTTATCGATCTTGTACATCGTCATACAAACCACTGCTACGAGATAGATAATCAAATAGAGCGGACCATTCAAAAACAATAAGCCTGTCAGCGTTTCTTCGGCCAGTTCGCCCACTACAGCGCTCTCTGGAAAACCGATGTACTCCAGGCCAAAACCTCCCAGTAAACCGCCAACACCACTCGTCGCCTTAATGCCAAAACTTCGTACGGAAAAAATAACGCCTTCCGAACGTTCATCCGTTTCCAATTCATGCTGATCAGCGACATCTACCAGTTGGGAATCAATAATGATCGCACACACCGGAAAAATCATGTAACCGAGCAACAGCGGAACGAACAGGGCAAACAGAATGAGCGCTGAGTCGTTGGCTGGAAAGATATCAAGCATTTTAAGGTGATGAGGCAACGAAATAAGGATGCAGGTAAAAAGCGTCGACATAATTAGAATATGCTTCTTGTCCATGTGCTTCGATAAAAAAGCCAGGAGAGGTAAAGCCACAAGCACTCCAGGCACTTTGGCGGCACCCGCCCAGAACATGGCCTCAGAGGACAATTCATATACATAAATGTATGCGTAGGTTGAGACAATACTCAGAATTCCAATGCCTGCATAAATGGTTAATAGACTGAAGCAGGCGGAAAGGTATGAAGCATTCTTCAGCAACGCTGCCAGTTGCCCGAAGTAGTTTGGAAAGCTGAACTTCTTACTGATTTCAAAATCGTGCAGGTAAGGCAACTGATTCAGTGTTCCGAACGAACATACCAGAACGGAGAAGACAATGGTCACTGAACCAAAAGCAGACAGAACAAAGTAACCTGCTTCGTTCAGCAAACCATTATCGTGCTCCGGTGTCGATGGGAAAATGACAACATAAAGAGCCATGGCCGTGAGCATCGACAGGAGCATCTGTACAACAGAGTTGTAACCAAAGACCGAGGATCGTTCTTCATAATCATCTGTCAACTCAGCACCCAGAGCGTCATGCGGAATGAGGTAAAAGGTTTGAGACAGGCGGAGGAATACCAGGAACACAATAAGCCAAATGAAGTAGCCAGTTTGTGATAAGCCTTCCACTGGCTGATAAAGAAAATAGAAGGAGATAGCGATTGGTATTGCCGAGGCAAACATAAAGGGATGCCGCCTGCCCCACCGACTACGAAAACGATCAGATATTGCGCCGATCAGCGGATCTGAAATTGCATCGACGATACTGGCAATCAAAAAAGCGGTTCCCGCAAGAGCCGGAGACACACCGAGCACCTGATTGTAAAAAAGTACAGTTACAATTCCACCCGCAGTAACTACAGCTTCCTGCAAAGAACCTGATGCAAACAAAAGTTTGGTTTTTACCGAAAGTTTTCGGCGCCTGGTTGCGGTCGCTTCTGGCATTGATCATCTTTATCAAAAGAAACCAGTCTAATCCATACTCCTTCGCAGGCATGAACTTACATCCAGGTTAGGTTATCGTCTTCCACCCATTTTCAGCTCAGACTTGTTTTTGACAGCCTCGCCAGCTTCTGCCACTTTAGCAAGCGTTCAAAGCCGGCGAAAACAGAATCCTGATATGGAATTGTTAGTATAGTGGAGGTACAAATGTCGAAGTTTTCACTAGCCGGGAAAACAGCAGTAATAACAGGCGGGGCCGGTGGCCTTGGTCGGGCTATGGTGGCCGCCTACGCAGAAGCCGGTGCAAACGTCGTTGTCGCCAGCCGCGGCCAGGAAAAGATTGATGCTACGGCTGCTGACATCCGAGACAAAGGCCAAAACGCTATTGCCATACCAGTTGACATTACTGATGCCGAGCAAGTCGATAACTTGGTGGCGAAAACGGTAGAGGAGTTCGGCTCACTCGATATCATCGTCAACAACGCAGGGCGCTGGGGTAATAGTTATCTCGCTGAAAATACCCCTCTGGACGAGTGGCGAAATATTGTAGACCAGAATCTGACTGGCGTTTTTATCCCGTGTATGGCGGCGGGTCGTCAGATGATCAAGCAACGATCGGGGAAGATCATTAACATTTCATCGACAGCTGGCAGCAAAGGCAACCCACATCAATTGCACTACTCTGCAGCCAAAGCAGGTGTTATTAGCCTGACCAACAATCTTGCTTACATGTGGGCGAAGCACAATATCAACGTTAATTGTATCCTGCCCGGTCTGATCGCAACCGAAGAGTTGAAAGGGTACGGAATCATACCGAAGGATATAGACGATGAGGGCAAAGCCGTACCGAGATTGGAACAGCCTCCAGTGCCTGAGGACGTCGCTGACCTCACGCTCTTTTTAGGCTCACCTGCTTCAGACGCACTAACAGGGGAACTTTATCCGATACGCGCCTGGCTGAAATCAGAGCGGTTCTGGCAGTAACCAGGGACAATCATTTATGCAAGACCATGAGAAATACTTATTCGATCTTCGCGGCTATATTGTCGTCAAAAACGTCCTCTCTAGCTCCCAAATTGCAGATCTGTCAGCTCGGCTTGAAGAGGAGAGAAAAACTAACCCACGACCAATTCTAGGTTCTGATCGGACCATCTTTCGAAATGAGGATGACCCTGCATGGTCAGCGCCTTCCCTGCTAGAAATGGGTGGCACCTATCTTGAACTGATCGATTTGCCGGTAATCAAGCCCTACTTAACCACACTTCTCGGTAATCATTTCAGACTAGATCACGACTATGTCAAGGTCGATGGCGCCATGAAAGACAGAACGCTTTACCTGCATGGTGGCGGTCAGGGCGCAGGTGGCCCCAAGGATCTGGTTGGTCCTACGGACGGTGGACAATGCTACTATCGTTACAGCAACGGCAAGTTTTACAATGGTCTAGTCGCCGTTGCTTTTGAACTGGATACAGTCAACCCTAGCGATGGAGGTTTTGCCTGCGTACCAGGCAGTCACAAATCAAACATTGGGCTGCCATCCGAATGGCGAATAGCGAAGACTCAGGCCGAGATGCCAGAAATTGTCGAAAGAGTAGCAGTCTCTGCTGGTGACGCCATAATTTTTACAGAAGCCTGTTCCCACGGCACGGTGCCGTGGACAGGAGAAGGCGAACGCCGAACCATTTTTTATAAATACTGCCCTCACGCAATAGCCTGGAGCCCCTGTTACTACAACGCGGATAACTATGGTGGTCTGACTGAGGCGCAGCGCGAAATTTTACTTCCACCTAGCGCCTATGGGCCGCACAAAGCGACACGATATATATGGGAAAGAGCGCAGGCGGAACAGTCCGAGCTTCGAGAATTGCGAGCAAAAAAAACTGGCCCCGACTAATGAAAACTTTGCCTACCCACGCTCAACATGCTTTGGTAATAGGTAAGTTCGGTCGAATTCACCATCGTGGGGCTTGGCAGCAAATCTATGATCACGAAGCGAAACGTTACCACTGACCGATACCTCATAATAGATCACGGCTTCCAGCAAGGTCATCAGCAACTGGAGGCGGTTATAGGTTAGCACCCGAAAATTCTCTGGACCGAAACTACTGCGGAACTTCTGATGAAGCTCGACGATATCCTGCGTCGCCAGAAAAGATTCAACCAGACCCATCAGTGCCTTTCGCGAACGAAGATTTACCTTCGTCGTAATAATTGGTGTGGAATTCTCACCCAAAGACGAACTGTACTTGAGCGCAATCAAACTGAGCGGTCTGTTGGAGGACTGCAGTTTGATTGCAGCAGCACCAACATGAACAAACAGATCTAGGTCGGTTTCAGCTTCACCGACCATGCCTTCAGGAACAAGCTTATAAAGAATTTTAGCGTATCGAGTTTCCACCTGATCCAACAAGTCTGACGCCAAATAGCGTTCATTCTTGTGTAAAATTTCTAGGTCTTTATCCTGCAGTAATGAGATGTATTCGAGCTTTGCATCTTCCATGATCGGTTTGAACAACTCGAAGTCAAGACTGTGATCGTCGATGTAGAACATGCCTCTATTGCCCATGGCCGCCCTTATACGTAGTACGGTCTTACGAATCTCATCAGCATCGCTGATGAACCCTGGCACCTGATTCGACCATACGTTAACAGTGAGAGGAATGTAGCTGTCCGATTCCGGTTCGCTTGCAAGAATTTCGCAGACCTTGAAAACTCCTCCGTCGAGCTCATCGCGCCTACTCAAATACTCCATCTTGCGCGCATATCTCTTGTTCAGCTCATACAGGTGGATGATCAATCGAGTATCGGGCCCAACTATTTCACTGCCTAGTCTCAGCAGCCTGTCTGCGAGATTCGTTGATAGCTCAAGATCTTCTAGGTTGCGGGAGAGACGCTTGTGGGTCGCATGCAAGTTGATTTTCTCGTCCAGCGCCTGAGAGATATCAGTCAAGTTGACTGATCTAGACTTGCTAATGCCTAGCAACATGCTATGGATGAACTTGATGCCGACTTTTCCTAGTTCGGGACCAAGGTGATCGGAACATAGGAGCTCAGCGAATTCACTGATGCTTAATTCTGATTGGGCTTTAGCCATAAAGTTAGTTTGATCTTCACCCATTTTCTTGCAAGTGTAAAAAGCGAATATTCACCCATAATTTAGCTTCGCTAATCAACGGTTTCCACCAATTTTGGGGGAGAAAATCTCTCTTAAACTGCAGACAAACCGCTTCCGCGCGTATAATGGCTTTTAGTTTTCATAAGCAGATATGATTGATGGTCGACATCGATATTTCTTATTCAAAAAAGAGGTTCAACGAAGATGGCTTTGTCATCCTCAGGCACTTTATCGACCCCGAACAAGTCAAAGAGATCTGCAGGCGGGCAGAAATTGTCCTCGCCAATCGCACAGAATACTCAGACCGCTACACCAACATCACAAAAGGCCTGGAAAAAGTCGATGACTATTTTGAGGATCTAATGAGACAAGGACCGCAGGTTGCCATCCTAACAGAATTGCTCGGCACACCACCCGTGCCTATAACCTCAAGCTTTTTTACAAAGAACAAAGCCAGTGAGGAAGTAAATCCTCATTCGGATGCCATATATGGAGGTGTTATCTGGGTCGCCATAGATCCTACAAATCGTGAGAACGGTTGTTTGCACTTTATTAAAGGTTCGCATCTCAAGGAGGAAGAATTTTCCTATCTTCGTCCCCACGAACCCAATGACCTTTCATCTCACCCCGACGTCGTTGAAGCGATAATGGAACCCGGCGATATTGTCTTCTTCCGACCAACCACCGTGCACTGGTCAGGACCAAATCACAATGGTTTACCGAGGAGAGGTTTCAACTGTTTTTATACAGGTGACCCAGGGAATGCAGGTCAGGAAAAAGAGCTTCGGAAACATCTGGCCTAGATTCATCGTTGTTCGCCTTATCGGCGCACCCGATGCCCGCCATCCAAGTTAAGGACTTCGCCTGTAAAGTATGCGCCTGCACGACTACACAACATAATCGCAACACCAGCTATGTCCTCAGGGCCACCATAGCGGCGCGCCGGCAGCCTTTCCAATTCAGCCTTAAAAGTTTCTGACTCTGGGTTCTCCCAAGCGCCTCTTGTCATCTCGGAATAAAAACGGCCCGGTGCTATCGCATTAACCCGGATATGATCATCAGCCAACGCCAATGCGAGTTGCGGTGTAAGGTGTTCAAGACCTTTCTTGCTGGTCGAATAAGCCATAACATGAGGAAACACCTCACTCGCAGCGACCGTGCTGATGAAGACAACGCTTGAAGGGGACTCCACACTCGCTTGAGTACGCAAAAGGTCCAGCAGTGACTGCGTTAGGAATAATGGAGAGCGCAAGTTGAGATCTAGTGTCCTATCCCAATCTTCAACTGTCAGATCGTCAATGTATGCTCCCGTACCAATCCCCGCATTATTAATCAGAACATCGATATGTTCTTCCTGGTCATGGATCACCTTTGAAAGCGCCTCGACCCCTTCCATCTCAGACAGATCCCCTTGAACTGGAATACACTTTCCACCGGAAAGTTGTGAAAGCTCTTCCGCCTTAACGATTAGCTTTTCTTCTGAGCGTGCAGTGATATAAACCCTTGCTGCGCCGGCTTCAAGGAAGCCTTGAGCCATATAACTTCCGAGCCCCGTCGAGCCGCCTGTGACGACACAAACTTTGCCGCTCATTGAAAAAAGGGTTTCTATCATTCGATTCTTAGGTAGTCGAAAACAAAAGAGCAACTAATAAGTAACTTATTAGTTGCTCTCTGATTTACTGTGTGGACTCTCTTTTAGCAGAATCGCTAGAAACTAGGTGTCCATCTGAGTATCAACCCATACTCACGGTGATTAGTGGGCGATCCTAGGAAGACTTGACCACCAAAACCACCTGACGCTACGAATTCGTTCAGGCCAATTTCATCCAAAAGATTGTTTGCATATAGCATTGCAGACCACTGTTCATCTTTTGAAGTCCATGTCACAGACGCATCCAGACGATCGTAAGCTTCTATCTCATAGAGATCGACGTTTCCAATCGTCGGGTACATGTCACCGTTATAAGCCCAAGTACCTAAGAAACTCAGATTACTACCATCTGACAACCCCATATTATGCAGAATGCTTATAGCAGCCTTGTGGTTCGCTTGGCTGGGTAACTGGTTACCTGTTTGATCTTCAGGCAATTCATAAAAGCTCTGCGTCGGCTGTCCTGTTTCAAAGTCGATATGGTCGTAAATACCGTACTCTGCAGTCGGGCTACCTAATATTACCGATGAGTGTCTTCCTATTTCCGAATCGGTGTATGCATAAAAACCGAGAATGGTCGTGTTTTCACTAAGGGCATAACTGTATTCGACCTCTACGCCGTACACATCAGAGTTAGGTATGGCCGCAATATACTCAGCAAGGGGGGTGGCATTGAACGGATCAGGAGTAAACCCGCCAGACAATTCCTGTAGAGCTGCGAGATGCATTTTGTCGTAGTCCATAAAGAATGCACCGACGGCCAACTGCAAACGACCATCTAGATACGTTCCTTTTACTCCCATCTCGTAATTAATGAGCGTTGACTCGTCAACGATCGTCGGCACCCCAGGTACTGGTGGTGATGCAAAGTTAAACACACCAGGCTTATGGCCCGTAGAGACGCGACCATAGATCAAATTATCGTTTTCGGTCCTGTATTCCACTGACAGATGGCCTACCACCTGATCCCACTCTTCCGGGGTATCAAACCCGCCATCCTGGAATCCGACAACAACCGGAACACCTATGAACGAGAACATGAAAGAACCCTGGAAAGTGTTAGGCGGCTGCTCTTTCTCGTCCTCTAACCAACGCAACCCACCTGAAACCGTCCATTTTTCATTGATTTCGTAATCGAGATTAGCAAAAACCGCTTTTGTCTCATTGCGTGACCCAGTTCCAAATGGAACGATGGCCCTTAGATCACCAACTTCTCGACCTCTCAATCCGAATTCGCCGGGACAGTACCAAAAAGAACCATCACCGGCATCCGTCGTAGGCAAGCCGAACAGACCACCAACCACATTTTCAATATACGATCTACAATCTGTTACTGGAACCCCAAATACGCCATCCAATGCTGCCGCAGCTTCGTCAGGGTTAACAAATCGGAAATCATGACTGTATTCAAAACGAGTTAACTCAAATTGGACTTCACTCTCGTAACTAAAGGCCCCGACTATAAGGTCCATTTTGTCGTTTATATTCCAGGTCAAGAGGAGTTCATGAGACTCTTCTTCGTATTCGTAAGGGAGGTCGTAGGCCCTATCTATAAACGGCACCCCTCCATCAGTAGAGAGTTGATGATTGTCAGCCTGACCAACACGAGTCGTGTAATCACCGTCTCTGAACACATACTGATAAACATCATTATCAGAATAGGTGTATCGCAGCTTCAGATCATCAGTGAACGCGTACTCAGCGTAAAAATTGATCATGTCAGCTTCGGAATCCTCAAAACCTGTCCTATTCATAGCGACTTTATTCTCTATATCACCACACCTCATATACGGTACGCCCACCGGACAATCAGCATCGCCAGCCGGGTTTTGAGTCGCATAAAGAAAGTTAGTATTGTCGTCTAAGGTCAGTTCAAACGGCGGTTGGTTACCCACAGAATAGGCACCGACGATCTGGATTTGCGGATCAGTTGTGTTGAGGTTTGCAAGTCCCACTTGTGCAGTCGGAATTCCTTGATCGGTGACCCTAGAGTAACGAATGTTGCTGTCGAAACGATCCGTCTGGAATCTGAACTGAACAGCATAGAAACGCTCGTCAGGGGCGTTTGTGTCTTTCCCCAAACCCACATTATCTTGATAGCCATCCCCATCATGCAGACCCCCGGTTATTCGAAAAGCCAAGTTGTCGGTGAGCGGGCCACCAAAAGCGAGATTGAGACGCTGCTGGTTGTAGTCGTTAGCCTGCGCCATCACTTCTACGTCCCACTCTTGAGTAGGCTTTTTATAAACGTAGTTAATCGAACCTGCTATCGAGTTTCTGCCATTCAGAGTCCCTTGGGGCCCTCTCGCGACTTCAACTCTCTCAAGATCAAAACCTCCACCGGGTGCAGTGCCATAAACTCCTATGGTATACGCTCCATCGATATAGGTTGCGACTGAACGGTCACCATGATCTATACCCGCGTTGCGAGTTCCGATACCACGCAGAGACGTACCATTACCAACCTGATCGTGAGTTTCACCGAATTGGAGACCGGGGACAAGCAGCTGGAGCTTATCTCTATCCTGAATGCCGAAACGCTTCAGTGTATCCTCTGTAAACCCAGTAATCGTCATGGCAGTATCCATGACACTTTTCTCTGTCCGCTCAGCGGTGACTACGATTTCTTCAAAATAGCCTTGATCTTCGTCGCTTTCAGCGAAAACCTGACCAGCCAAAGTAAATCCCAATAAAGCTACGAAAATATTTTTCAAAACAAGCGTACGTCGGATGGTTGACATTAGCCCCTCTCCTTTTAATTCGTATGGTTTTTATATGCTTTTGGCTTTAGAGACTCAAATCTACGGAGACAGTTTTCCCCCATTTTTAAATAGAACAATTATGGGTGAAGTTATGCCCAAATTTGTTGACCCTTTAGCTGCCTGTTTATAGGCTCAAGCAGTAATAACCCTTCTTCGGTCGTCGGTCGAAAGAAATGTCGAGAATTATCTGCTGCCTCCTAATATTTATCTGGAATCCAAACAAAGCTTTTGCAGATTTACTTGAAGAGTTGGACTTCAAACACGGAATCTCTTTCTTTCACGAACTGAAATATCCATCAAACTATACTCACCTAGAATACCTTAATCCGGAAGCGCCGAAGGGTGGAAAACTAGTACTACCCTGGGGATTTTCATTCGACACTTTCGCTCCACTGTCATTAGGAGAAACTGGTGCGCCTTCCGGTTACCACTTTCAAGATGAGCCTCTCATTGTTCGGGGCGGGGATGAGTTCGCAGCCTTCTATGGACGATTGGCTGACGGCATTGCTGTCCCAGAAGACAAAATGGCTATCGTATTCAGAATCCATCCGGAGGCGGTCTGGAGCGATGGTGTGCGAGTGTCGGCTCATGACGTCGTCTATACATTCGAGCAGAATATGAGTCAGATCGGTGCAGGTTATTTCTTCAGTTTTATCGATTCGATAGAGGCAATTGATAATCAACACGTTGCGATACGACTTAATACCCCGCTGACTTATGACCACGTTGCCCTGATTCAATATCAGGGGATCATGCCCGAACACTATTGGCGAGACAGAGACCCAACCAAGCATACGCTGGAGCCACCCATCTACAGCGGTCCTTACCGCGTCAAAGATGTAAAGTTTGGCAGGTATATTGAATACGAGCGCCGAGAAGACTACTGGGGCTGGCAACTACCCCTCAACAAAGGCCGTTACAACTTTGACTCAATACGTTACGAGGTTTATCTGGACGCAACTGTCGCGCGACAAGCTTTCCTCAACGGGCTACTCGATATATTGGATGTCGATGACATTCGCCATTGGGTTAACGCTTTCGAAGGTCAAAAAATGTCACAGGGCCTCATAAAAAAGGCGCGCAGAAACTACGGAATATGGGTTGGCATGGGTAAAGCTTTTGTTTTGAACAGCCGCCTACCTCGACTAGCGGACAGACGGGTTAGGAAAGCGTTGACCCTCTCTCTCGATTTTGAGTGGATCAACCAGAAGTTCTACTACGGCGATCGTATGCGTGCCAAGAGTTTCTGGCCCGACACCATTCTCGAGGCAAAGGGTATGCCATCGGTAGATGAGCTAAAACTTCTGACAAAGTTCAAAAGTGTGCTGCCAGCTGAAATTTTTGAACAGCCTTTCGAGTTGCCAACAGCAGGCAGCGATACAAAGTTTCGAAACAACCTGATTGAAGCGAAACAACTTCTGGAATCCGCCGGTTGGCGAATCAAGAATGGAGAGCTGAGAAACTCGTCGGGTCAACATTTCACACTGGAATTGCTTTCCTATGATGCAGCGAATGCACGAATCTTGTTGCCATGGTTCAATTCCCTGAATCAACTCGGTATCTCAGCAAACGTCAGGCTGGTAGATATAAGTCAGTACACCAATCGCATGCGTAAACATGACTATGACGCGTTTGTGCAAAGCTATGACTTTGTCATTCCCCCAACTCTTGAAGCACGCTCAAATTTTCATTCCAGCGCTGTTATAGGCGAAGGTTCTCGAAACTACACTGGTGTAAACTCTCCTGTGGTTGATTATCTAATTGAAACTGCAGAGCAAGCAGTGACGCTCGAAGAGCTTATAGCCGCAAGCCGCGCACTTGATCGAGTCCTGATGTGGAACTACCACTTGATTCCTTTATATGCCTACGATGCGCGTCGAACGATACACTGGGACAAATTCGGCCGTCCACCACACCCCAAGTATCGACCCGCATATCCAGACGGTTGGTGGTACGACAAAAACAAAGCTGCACGAGTTAGTGCGGCCAGTAAATAGTATCTCTAGGAGGATAGTTGACTAGATATATCACGCGTCGACTTTTGCTGATCTTTCCGACTTTAATCGGCATCATCACGCTAAATTTCTTTATCGTCCAATTGGCCCCTGGCGGTCCGGTTGACCAAATGATCGCTCAATTAACAGGTCAAGTTGCCGGAGCAACAAGTCGTGTAGCCGGAGCAACAAGTGCACCGCAACCAATCGAAAGCACAACCCAATATGCGGGAGCAGTAGGCCTAGACCCAAAACTAATTAAAGCAATCGAAGAACAATTTGGATTCGATAAACCACTGCACGAGCGCTACTTCAGAATGTTGAAGGACTATCTGGTGTTTGAGCTTGGAGAAAGCTACTACCAAAGCCGCCCCGTCGTCGATCTAATTAAAGAAAGGTTACCAGTGTCTCTGTCACTAGGTCTTTGGTCGATGTTACTTGTCTATTCGATATCGATCCCTATGGGAATTGCAAAAGCGGTTAGAGACGGATCGCGCTTTGATGCTTGGACGAGTGGTTTTATATTTATCGGCTATGCAGTCCCTAGCTTCCTATTTGCTGTCCTTCTGATCATCCTATTTGCTGGCGGCTCTTATCTCGATCTATTCCCATTGAAAGGACTGACTTCCAGCAACTTTAACGAGCTCTCAGCCCTTGGCAAAGTAGTGGACTATTTCTGGCACCTAGCTTTGCCCGTTACAGCGCTAACGATTGGTGGCTTTGCGACACTGACTATGCTGATGAAAAATTCTTTTCTGGACGAAATATCAAAACAGTATGTCCTGACAGCCAAGGCAAAAGGCATCAACCAAAAACGAGTGTTGTATGGCCATGTATTTCGTAATGCAATGTTAATTGTAGTCGCTGGTTTCCCTGCAGCGCTAGTTGGCGTTCTCTTCACCGGTGTCCTCTTAATTGAGGTTATTTTTTCACTGGATGGCCTTGGCCTACTGGGATTCGAAGCCGTACTGCGACGCGATTACCCAATCATGTTCGGGACATTGTTCATCTTTACTTTTATTGGTCTCGTCATGACACTTGTCGGCGACATCGCGTATACGCTAGTTGATCCGCGGATCGACTTTGAGACTAGAGACGTATGATGTCGCCATTGACAATGCGACGATGGCAGAACTTCAAGGCCAAGAAAAGAGGTTACTGGAGCCTCTGGATTATCGCGATCTTGATGTTACTAAGCCTCTTCGCGGAGTTCATTGCAAACGACAAACCTCTCGTCATGTCCTTCAACGGAGACATCTACTTCCCTGTGTTAACGAACTACCCAGAAACCACCTTCGGCGGAGTATTTGAGACAGAGGCAATGTATCGATCCGAACCCGTCAAACGAATGATTGAAGAAGGTGACGGATGGATGCTTTGGCCACCGATTCCATACAGTTTTGACACGATTGACTGGAACACTGCAGGCGCGGTGCCAGAAGCACCAAGCGCAAGGCACTGGCTGGGCACTGATGATATTGGTAGAGATGTGATGGCAAGGATTGTCTACGGATTTCGCTTATCAGTGATTTTTGGACTGACTCTGACCTTCTTGAGCGCCATTATCGGTATTACCGTGGGCGCAACACAGGGATATTTTGGCGGGCTAGTAGACCTTGTCGGTCAGCGCATCGTTGAAATCTGGGCAGGCTTACCAGTTTTGTTTGTGATTATTATTCTAACCAGTCTTTTCGAACCAAACCCCGTCGCCCTCTTACTAGTTCTGCTGCTTTTCAACTGGATGGCTCTGGTTGCGGTCGTTCGCGCCGAATTTCTTCGTACTCGAAATTTTGACTACGTTAATGCAGCAAGAGCACTGGGCGAGAATGATTTGATCATAATGTGGAAGTACATTTTGCCCAATGCCATGGTCGCAACTCTGACATTTCTGCCGTTTCTAATCAGTGGTTCAATAACAACACTGACGTCTCTGGACTTTCTCGGTTTTGGTCTACCGGCTGGTCACCCGTCATTGGGGGAGTTGCTCGCACAAGGTAAAGCCAACATCCATGCACCCTGGCTAGGTCTCGCCGGGTTTTTCACTCTTGCTATCATGCTGAGCCTGTTGGTATTTGTTGGTGAAGGTGTCCGCGATGCCTTTGATCCAAGACGATCAGCGACATGACCGATTCTATTCTTGAGATAAATAATCTGTCGGTCGAGTTTCGTGGGACTCAAGTTCTAAACAATGTCAGCTTCCACATAGATCGTGGCGAAACAGTAGCCATAGTTGGAGAGTCAGGGTCCGGGAAATCCGTTACCGCTTTATCAGTTATGCAACTGCTCCCTTATCAATATGCCTCACATCCAAGCGGATCGATTCTTGTAGATGGCCAAGAAGTTATAGGCCTATGCGAAGAAGAATTGCTGAAGGTTAGAGGCGGTCGAATCGGTATGATCTTCCAGGAGCCGATGACGTCTTTAAACCCGCTGCATCATATCGAGAAACAGATCGGTGAGGTGCTCTATGTTCATCAAGGTATGGGAATCAGCGATGCCAGAACAAGGTCCCTAGAATTACTTGAAATGGTTGGCCTTCAACGCGCGAAGGATAGACTGCGTGCCTATCCCCATGAGCTCTCCGGTGGGCAGCGTCAACGAGTTATGATCGCCATGGCGCTCGCCAACGCACCTGACTTACTGATTGCGGATGAGCCCACGACCGCCCTCGATGTTACCGTGCAAGCTCAGATTCTAAAACTGTTAGACCAACTCAAGGATCATCTGAACATGGCATTGCTGCTAATCACCCACGATCTGGGGGTGGTCAGAAAAATGGCTGATCGGGTCTGCGTGATGACCGACGGAAATCTGGTTGAACAAGCTACCACCGGAGAGCTGTTCTCAAACCCTCAGCACGAGTACACCCGCCATCTAATTGCCGCGGAACCGAGTGGCGAGCCAGTCCCTGCGAACCCTGACTCTGATGTGCTGATGCACGCAGAAAAACTCAACGTCGAATTTAATCTATCAAAAGAGTTGTTCGCCAAGAAAAAAGTATTAACCGCAGTCGATCAGGTAACTGTTGCCCTGCGCAAGGGCCAGACACTTGGCGTCGTCGGAGAATCAGGCTCCGGAAAAACTACACTCGCTATGGCGTTGGTACGCCTGATTAGCTGCAGTGGCAACATCTATCTAGGTGAAAAATCTATTCAGAATTTAAACTCGAAGCGGCTTCGAGCATTCAGGAACCAGTTTCAGATTGTTTTTCAGGACCCATTTGGTAGCCTTCCGCCTCGTTTATCAGCAAATCAGATAATTGAAGCTGGATTGAAGATTCATAAACCAAAAATGTCCGCCATTGAACGCCGCTCTCTAGTGTCAGAGGTGCTTGAGGAAGTTGGTCTAAACCCCGATTGGCAAGACCGTTACCCACATGAGTTCTCTGGTGGTCAACGACAACGTATAGCGATTGCCCGCGCAATTGTGCTGAAGCCTAAAATTATCGTTCTGGACGAACCAACATCGGCTCTCGATCTATCAGCCCAAGCTCTAATGGTTGACCTGCTGCGCGATTTACAGCGAAAACACGACCTGGCTTATCTTTTTATCAGTCACGATCTTAGGGTAGTTAGATCCCTAGCACATGAATTGATCGTTATGAAAGATGGAAAAGTTGTCGAGCAAGGCTCCTCTGAGCAGATCTTTGCTGCACCCACCACAGACTACACAAAGGCATTGATGGCGGCAGCTTTTGAACTAAAAACTATCGACTCGAATTTATAGAGAAAAAACAGAGTCGGACCTTCGCGCTATTCTCAAAAGCTAGACAGACTAAATTTTTCAGCCCATCTCTTTATTGAATCTGGAGATCGACAAATCTTCGATATCGACCGGCATCTATTTTCATCAAATCCTCATGAGCACCCTGTTCAACTACTTCCCCATCTTCAAGGAAAATTATATTGGATGCCCGACGGATAGTTGACAACCGATGGGCTAAGACAATAACCAGTTTTTCAGACGTTAGGTCCTTAAGCGCAGTCATTAGATAACGTTCTGTTTCTGGATCCAACGCGGAGGTTGGTTCATCCAATATCACAATTGGTGTATCACGAATTAGCCCCCTAGCAATTGAAATACGTTGTTTTTGGCCGACAGATAATTTACTACTGATCGTACCAAGTCGTGTTTCATAACCTTCAGGTAAATCGGCGACGAAGTCATGGATACCAACAAGCCGAGCGATACGTTCGACTTCTTCCTGAGTGGCTTCAGGTTTACCAAATCGTATATTGTCAGAAATTGAAATGGCGAGCGTTTCCGTCTCCTGGAAGACATAGGTAATTTGGCTGCGTAAACTATCGATGGCAAACTCATTAATGTCACAACCGTCTATCAGAATTTGACCTTCACTAGCGACGTGATAACGAGGAACTAGGTAAGCCAGGGTGGATTTTCCGGCACCAGTAGGTCCCGCGAGCGCAACCATCTCGCCTCGTTTGACTTCAAATGAAACATTACTCAACGCCACTCGCCCATCCGGATAGGTGAAACCAACCTGCCGAAACTCAATGCCCTCAACCACCGTTTCAATAACCACTGTTCCAACATCATCTTCGGTGTCCATATCAAGCATGGCAAAGACTCGACGAGCCTTGGCAGCGGGTCCTTGAATATTCACCCACAGGCCCCCGAGGGTCCGGGCAGGTTCACTCATGGTCAGGAAGTAACCAAGAATGACAGCATAGTCACCAGGCGTCATCTCGCCCGTAATGACCTCGCTCAACATGAACAGCATAAAACCCAGGTATAGAATCTTACCGACCAACTCTCCCAATCCCTCTACCACACCGTTAGCCAGCATTTCATATCGCTCACGTCTGAAAGCATCGGCGCTGGTCAGACCAAAACGTTCTTTTTCGAGGCCGTTAACCCCCAGACTCTGGACCGCCTGAATGTTGTCCATCCCCTCTTCAGTAGCACTGGTGAACACAGTGCCAGCGGCAACGGTCGCCTGGGCCCGACGCCGTATCATGCGTGAAAATGGCAATGTCACCAACAGATAAACCGGCATGACACCTAGGGCAAGCCAGACAACCATCGGAGAATTCGGATATGCACTCAACAAGGTCAGGGCGGCGACGGTGAACGTCACCAAGGTGTGTCCCGTCTCCTGGAACACCATTCGAATGACATGAGTCACACTGGCAACATCGTAAATGGTGCGAAACACGGAATCGCCGATCGGTTGATTGTCTAGCTGCGTTATGGGTAGACGCCGCATACTCTCGAATAGACGGGAACGCAGCATATACATCATCGAATGCTGCATACGTTCCTCGATCAAATCGTGCACGTATTCCCAGACCAGCTTCGTGGCAACACCAACGGCTGTCCAGATGGCCAGCCAAAAAAGAATGGTCGGGGCTGAAGATCCGATGAGGAACTCAATGGCAGGCAGCAGGAAAGCAGGATAACCTCTGCCATCATCAGGGATCGGTTGACCCAGCACCACATGATCAATCAGTACTTTGCCTGCCCAGGGCGCCACTGCTGCGACCATTGCAGCCAATATCCACTCCATTGCCAGGACAACGCCAAACCTTCGCCAGAAGAACTTCAGCAGTAGCAAAATTCGCCAGATCAGACTGCCGGCTTGAAGGTTATCAATGTCCGTTCGGGTATCAACCAGGCTAGCCTTACGATTGAGGGCGAGCTCCTCTTCGCGCAGTTGCTCGAATGAAAACGACTTCGCATCTTCCGCTGAAAAACTGTCAGACATCATCTTTGTCCGAATTGCCCGATCCCGAAAGGACAAACGCCTTGTAGCGACCGTCGTCGGTCTGCATCAATTGATCATGATTACCATTTTCGATGACACTTCCCGCTTCCAGCAGGATAATGTTGTCAGCTTGTCGAATCGTCGCTATTCGATGGGTAATCAGGAAGACTGCGCGATTTCCTTCTTTCGCCCAGGCACTGAGATTGGATAATACCTGGCGCTCGGTTTCCGCATCCAGGGCCGCTGTTGGTTCATCCAGGATTAGGACAGGTGTCTCACGAACCACTGCCCTCGCGATCGATATTCGCTGCTGCTGGCCTGCAGAAAGTCGACCACCACGATCACCGAGCATCGTCTCAAGGCCATTCGGTAATTCCCTGATTACATCCCCAAGACAGGCGATACGAAGCGCTTCCTCAACCTGCACGGCGCTGGCGTCAGGGGCTGCGTAGCAGATGTTCTGCCGGACAGTCATTCCGAATAGCACATTTTCCTGCATAGCGATGGCGATATTCTGACGCAGGGAATCAACCTTGAAATCCCGCAGGTCCTTGCCATCAATTGAGATCGCGCCTTCGTCTGGATCGAACAATCTGAGGAGCAGGCTCATTAACGTCGACTTGCCAGCCCCGGATCTGCCAAGGATCGCATTAATGGTTCCCGGCGTTGCGGTCAAGCTCACACCCTGCAGGACACGCCTGTCTGCTGAATACGAAAAACTAACATCCGTGTAACGGATCTCGTTGAAAAAACCCTCGAAATCCATCGCTCCTGATCGATCAACAACTTCCGGTTGCAGGTCGAGTATGTCGAAAACCCGCCTTAACCCCATGGCGACATCCTGCACCCAACCCCAAGTTTTAATCACATCACCAAGCAATCCGATTGACACTTCAAACCGCTCGCTTGCCCAGCGAAAAGCTGACAAGTTCCAAACGACAAAGGTCATACCTGCAAGGGCAATCAGTTCTGTGGCAAAGGTTGGCTCACTGCCATTGACCCAGAAGGCCATCAGGAAAAAACCCGCAAAGATAAACAATTCAGAGTAAGAATCGACAACAACGCCAACCCTCAACCCCAATCTGGTGTGCCGATACTCCGAATTGAGTGCAATCATCGCATCCTGCTCGAACTGGTCCTGGTAAATCGGCCCGGCCTGATAAGCTTTACTCAACTTTATTGATTGGAATGATTCTTGGATCGTGGACATCAGGTCTGCGTTTGCCCTTCGCTCAACCAGCGACCGGGTTCGGTATCGCGGCATAGCCCACCTGGCAAGGATAAGTGTTGGAATCAGCACCGTCACAATCATCAACCCAAGCGTCGGCGACAGGATTGAGATGAAAGCCAGGGCTCCAATCACGTTAGCCAGCAGGACAAGCAGTTCCAGAGTAGCTTTAACGACAGAAATTACCGTTTCAGAGTCGGCTTGTATTCGCCATATGGAATCCCCGACGCGATGGTCCACGTGATGACGCAAAGAGAGTCGGTGCCAACGATCAACCAGGGCCAATCGCAGATCATGATTAACTCTTTGGAAGATCCATACCACGTACCAGAGCATGAAGACCTCAAGCGGTATAAGGATCAGGAACCAGAGAAACTCAACTTGCACCGGCACCCAACGCAACTCCATGCGATCGGCCTCTGTCAGGGTCTCCGTAACCTCTCTCGACATCTCCGTATAGCCTATCATTGCTGACAAACCGGGCATCAAAGGCTCGTTCTGCAACACCGACTGATTAATGATCTCCGCGACTAGTAATGTGACCAACATGAAACCCAGTCCCTTGATCAACTGCAGTGCCGGATAGTAGATCAGGTGCGTCCCGACTCGCACACGGCACTTAAGTCCTTGTGCGTTATACCCAATCTGAACGAACCAGCCGACCAGGCAGACAACCGTAACCAGTCCTGTGTAGATGTTGTAGCCTTCATCTTCGATCAGAACGACCGACACCATATTGGCAAGCAGTGCCGCCGTCAGTAATGAGAGTAGGGAAATGACCTGTACCCTGCCTTCGAAAAAAGGCAACGGCCACGCGCTGAAAACGATAATAGCAACCAAAGAGTGCAGGAGATTGAATGGGTATCCCTCGTTCAATGTAATCAGCCCGGTGTAAGGCACCACAATGGCAAGCAATGTCACTACAAAAGGCATGTACGCAAAACTGAATCCACGCCCGCCAAGTAGCTCAGCCACTCGATCTTCACTGCCCTGGCCTGGCAGCCACCAGCGGCCAAGGACTTGAGGCGCGATATAGGGCCAACTGCGCATGAAGAGGTGAATCACCGCAAGGAAACCACTGGCATCATCTTCGGCTGAAAGGTCACGGTTCGCCGGTATTGCGTCGCCTTCACCATAAAAAGGGACGGCATCAGCAAGTTGATGGGATCGACTGACTGGCTCTGTTTCCAACTGCAACCTTCGGCATACAACGAATCTAGCCGCAGGCTAAACTTACACGCTTCACCGAACAAGATGAAGTTCATAAAACCCTGGTTGGACCTACCCCATAATTTGGGGGACAACCAATTCCATGAACTACACTCTCATTCCCTGCGCGGGTTAAATTCTGAGCATAGAATTTTGGAGTGAGTCCATTGACACGTGAGACCGAAGTACTGGCCGCCATGCAGGCACACGTCACCGCCAGGATTGAAGGCGACGTCGACACGGTTATCGCCTCGTATTCTGAAGACTGGAGGGACAGCAAAGGTTTTAGCAAAGACTCTCTCAGAGATGGCCATCTGGAATTCACAACGGGTGCCATGCAGGCAGATATACAAATCAATCTCGATGCCGCGGAAACCATTGTGGATGGAGAACATGCCACCTTCGGGCCCGTTGTCATTGACACTGAAAAAGGTCGGATCACCTACAGCTACAAGCTCCGAAAAGAGCAAGATGATGTCTGGCGGCTGATCTTCACCCAGACGGTCAATTGGGAACCCTTTCCCATGGATGAAAAAACCCAAGCGATGAAAGATGCGATTGACCAGCTCGCCATGACGGTTCGAAGTCACCGGGAGCAGTTACTCACCGATCCCTGGCGACCCGGCTATCACTTTACGGTACCAGAAGGGGTAGCGATCCCTTTTGACCCTAACGGCGCAATTTTCTGGCAGGGACGTTACCACCTGTTCTACATCTTCCAAGATACAAGATCCGGCATAAAGTCTGATCATTGGGGTCACGTCTCGAGCACAGACCTTTTTCATTGGCGCCATCATCCGACCGGGCTTCTCGAAGGCATGTACAGTGGGAACTGCTTCCTCAACAAGGACGGCATCCCCACCATGTGTTACCACCAGGTTAACCAAGGCAACGCCATGGCGGTCGCACTTGACGACGAGCTGAACGAGTGGAGCAAACTGGACTCAAACCCTATCACACCAGATACCCGGGAAAGTGATGAGCATGATGGCAAGTACCGATCTTGGGATCCTTTCGGTTGGTATGACGGCAATAACTATTACGCGATTTTTGGTGGCGAATATCCGGCGATTGCTAAATCGACCAGTCTGGATGAACCCTGGCACTATGTTGGTGACCTATTTGCGCACGGCGTTGACGGTGTGGCACCTGATGAGGATGTTTCCTGCGCGGATCTGTTCAAGCTTGATGACAAAGATGTCCTGCTCTGTATCAGCCACCGCATGGGTTGCCGCTACTATATTGGAGAATGGAAAAACGAACAGTTTTACCCTGAATCACATGCCCAAATGAGCTGGGTCGACAACACCTTCTTTGCCCCCGAAAGCGTGCTGGATGACAAGGGTCGTCGCATCATGTGGGCCTGGCTGCTCGATTTTCGTGAATTTGCCGTCCGCCTGGAACAGGGCTGGTCCGGCACGATGAGCCTGCCGCGGGTTCTCTGGCTCGAGAACGGCGAGATGAGAATGGACGTCCCGGAAGAAATCGAGCGACTCAGGTACCGGCCGAAGCACCAGGAGAACATTGAGGTCCAAAGCGACTCTGAAATTATCCTAGATGACGTCAACGGCAACAGCCTCGAAATCAAAATGGAGTTTGAGAACTCTTCAGCCGCAGAATACGGCATCAAAATCTGTTGCTCCCCTGATGGTCAAGAGCAAACGGTGATCTCCTACAACCCGAGCAAAACCACTCTAGAGGTTGACACCAACAACTCCGGGCCGGAGGAATCACCCAAACATGTCGAATCAGCACCGCTGAAACTGACTACCGGAGAAAGACTGCAACTCAGGATTTTCATCGACAGATCAGTGGTCGAGGTATTTGCCAACAACCGGCAGGCCATCATGCGCCGTATCTATCCGAAACGATCGGACAGCACCCAGGTGCGAGTATTTGCCAAGGGAAATTCGGTAAACGTGAGGCGGCTCGAATCCTGGCATATTTCACCATCTAACCCCTACTGACCTAAGGTGCCTCGCGCATCGTTTTCGCCGTGGCTTCTCGATCACCGGATTTAAGGGCTGGATCCCAACGCGCAGACATTAGGTAACTCAACGCCAATTCCATAGCCCTTGGATTTTCAAGGCGTTGTAAGGCTTCTATGCTCCAGCCCCTAACGTGATGGTGCCAGTGAGAAAGATTGCGATCGACCTGATCAATGATGCTGTCCGTACAGGCTTTTGCGCCGAGGCGCGATATCGCAAAAGTGGCATTGCGGACGACTATTGCGTCCTCATCATCCAGCCCCTTGCCAAGCACCGCAACAACATCCGGAGCCAGTACTTCATCTGTCTGAGTGACCATACCCAGCGCTTCAAAGGTCGCCCGGCGCACCTTGACATCTTCACTATTGGACAGTGAAACGAGTGTTGATGTCGCCGAAGCCGCTTCGAGGGCGATGTCACCAATAACGTCGATCATCCTTAGCTGAAGTCCGGGATCAGCTGTTTCAAGTAGCTCGATCAACCTCGGCAAGGCGCGACTAGCTGCCCGAACTATGCCATAGGCAGCAACAGATCGGATTTCCGGGTCGTCAGAGATGAACTGTTGCCACAACACGTCGAGCCCTGTTCCCATCGAGCCTAATTCGTAGGCAGCGCCAATAGCAATGTCGTCTTCAGGGCTCAGCAACAATTGAGACAGGTTCTCGACCGAACGTGTCGAAGTCGCGTTATCTTCAGAACCAAGGTGCCACGACCAAACGTTTCGCCAGACTGGTGCCTGGCAATCCTGTTCAATATCCTGCCAATTGGCTGAACGATGATTCCAGCTTGGTGCGGTCGGCTCACTGTTTCGGCTGAACAAAAATTTCACCATATGACGCTGCTTACCAACCAGGTTGGCCGCATAACGGCCATGCACAAGGTCAAAGTGAACGATGGTTATCGTACCTGCATCACCGACCAGAGGGATCTTAGCATCTTCCCATGGTGCACTGGCCTGCTCGATTTCCTCAATCAGCTCCGGGCACCTGACAATAAACTCTTCTTCCATTTCAGCGTAACGCTTAAAGCGATTGGTGCCATGAAACGCCTGCGCATCCATCGACTCCCTGATTTCCTGCAGGATTTCACCCTTGTGCTTGTCACCCAATTTCTTCAGCTTATCCACGGCCCGACGCGTGACGTACTGACTGCGCGGCACAATACCGGTCGGGCCCATTTCAAGAGGCGTATCCTGCGGATAATAGAGCAACATGACATACCGGGTTTTGTGATACCGCCTGAGATCATCAACCGCGTGGTGTGAATGATTGTCTCCGTCCTTATGCAGCGGCTGGGCACCGTCCGGATAGTTAACATGGTCATGACGGTGAAAGTGCAGGTAATACCCAGGTCCTAATATCGAAGTTAACGCACCCACAACCCTGGGTTCATTCAGCATCGTCCGGAGATCGGGGACGCATGGCAACAGATTGTTATGGCCCATTGGTCCGGTTTCTTCGAGAGGCTCTAGCTCGCTATATATACGATCATGATATTCGCGGGGCTGATCCGAGTTCAGCGTCAGGTATCCTTCGACGATAAATCGTTGCATGGCCTCATCGTCCAGGAGGTAGGAATCAATGTTCTTCATATCTCAGTTCCCATAGTAACCAGCCACCTGTTCCGCAGCACGTTGATACTCCTGAAAGGCGTCATCATAAAAACCTGCCGCTTCCCCGCCAGGTAAACAGCAGCGTTCCAGATCTTCGTAGAGATGCTCCTGTAAAATTTCGCTCAACCCTGAATCACTTACAATCTCAAGCGCCTGTATCGCCGCACCGAACGCTGCGCCTTCTTCCTGCCGGTACATCAGCACCGCGACGTTACAAACATCCGCAACCATCTGTCTCCATGTTGGACTATTGGCGCCACCACCACTCAACACAATTTTCTCGGCCTGGACACCTTCCTCTTGGAGCCTGCTCAAGCCATGACGAAGCCCAAAGGTAACACCTTCAACCGCTGACCGAAGAATATTCTCCGGCCGCGTGTTGTCGCTGTCCATATTCAGCATACAGGCCCTCGCGGCAGGCAGATTAGGGGTTCGCTCACCATTGAAATAGGGCACAGTGATAACTCCGCCCGCACCCGGTTTCGCGGCCATCAGGTTGGCTTCAAATCCGGAAAGGTCGAGTTTGAACAGATCCCTCAGCAGTTCGGTTGCAACCGTACAATTCATCGTACAAACCAGCGGTAACCAGCCACCGGTGGACGAACAGAAAGCCGCAAACTCGCCTACCGGATCAACAACGACTTCACCGGAATAGCCATAAACAGTCCCCGACGTACCCAGACTCATGGTCACAATCCCCGGTTCAACATTCCCGGTGGCTATCGCCGCCATCATGTTATCGCCGCCGCCAATGGAAACCGGAATGTCTGAAGCTAAACCCAGGTCCTTGGCAACGCGAGGTAACAATCCGCCGATCGCAACATTTTCCAATTCAACTTCGGGTAAACACTCGCGGAGATCCCTTGACGAATCCACTACCTGCAACATTTTCTGCGACCATTGCCTGCTGCGAACATCAAGGAATCCGGTACCGGAAGCGTCGCCAGCTTCCATGCACCGTTCACCGGTCAGGTAATAATTAATATAGTCATGGGGCAAGAGAATGCACGTCATCCGGTCATAAAGATCAGGATGGGCTTCTTTAAGCCAGCGAACCTTCGACGCCGTGTACCCTGGCAGTAACGGATTGCCGATTTCTTCAATACAACGATCACTGCCGCCGAATTCGGCCATGATTGCTTCACACTCGACCACCGTCGAGGTATCACACCAGAGTTTTATCGGAGCAAGAACCTCACCAGATTCACCGAGGGGTACAAAACCGTGTTGCTGCCCTGAGACACCAATCGCACAAATCCGTTGCCGAACCTGCGGGTCTATCTGCTCCAATGCTTCATGTAATGCTGTAACCCACCATTCAGACAGCTGCTCAGCAACCCCGGCAGACGTTTGATACAGATCAAGCGGCGCCGCCGCAGCCTCAACACACTCCTTTGCTTCAGCATCGTAAACAACTGCTTTAACACTCTGCGTACCAATATCGATACCAAGAACCGAGGTCATCGCGAAGCGCCCAGTAACCGCTCAAATTGAGCGGTGTCAGTGGCTAATGGTTGGAACGGCCGCCGTGGTTCACCAACGTCGAAACCCAGGACATTCAGACCATGCTTGATGCCTGGCACCACACCTGGGGAAATACGCAACAATTCCTGCGTTATATCATTCACTGTCGCTTGGAGGTGACGCGCTCGATCCAGATTACCCATTTTGACCGCCTCATAAATCTCCACATAAAGAGAAGGCATCAGATTGTAAGTGCTGCCAATACCGCCAACCATTCCCATAGCAAGACCACTAGTCAACATTTCGTCAGACCCATTAAAAATAGCTGCACCTGGCACCTCACGCAGAAGTCGTTCGGCGACATAAAAATTCATATCAGTATGTTTTGAACCGACGACATTGGGCAGTCTGAGCATATCAACCATCGTGGCAGCAGCCATGGTAAGTCCCGCCATTCCTGGGACGTTGTAGAGCAGTACAGGCACTTCACTTACCTGCGCGAGCTCCCGGTAGTATTCAATCAGTTCGACATCAGTATGTTTAAAAAACATTGGCGGCGTTGAAGAAACCACATCATAGCCTTTAGCGGCTGCAAACCTAGCCAATTGGTGTACATCCCGAACAGAAAATGCACCCACCTGGGCGATCAGCATTCCACGACGTTTCAATACATCAGCAACAAACTCAAGATACTTACAACGCTCATCGACCGACTGGAAAAAACCTTCTCCAGTACTGCCACCCACGTAAAACCCGTCAACACCCTGTTCAATGTGCCATTCAATCAGACACCGGGCCTTCTCGACGTCAAGATCACCGTGGTTGTCAAAAGGCGTAACCAATGGGACAACTATCCCACCGATTTTCGTCACATCCACATCCCTAGCCACTTGCAAGCAATTTTCTAGCATGATCCATCGACCATGAATCAAGATCAAATTACCGGACAAAGAACTCACCCACTTATCTGGGATAAAGAGGACCAAAGGGAAGTGCAGGTTAAACCCATCACCGCTATAGTGCCTGTTAGTGGAAATCATCAAGAAAGATGAAAATAGTTGGAGCCAAAAGAACTGAGAGTTTGGATGAAGTCGTTTTGTTTCCCTTTAACGATCATGCTTTCCCATTGCAGCGAGGCGTAGAACTCAGCCTGATAAGCTACCAGGGAGGCGTTGGGAGAACAAAGATTGTACTCACGCGTGGTGCACCGGGCAGCCCAGATAGCGTTCATGTCGCTTACTACGGCACCGTTCAGCAGGTCGGCGAAGAATTCTGGATGTGGCACCTCGGTCAGGGACCGGTAGAAAAAGAAGACGACACAACATGGTAGAGCACAACGAACATCGATTTCTCCTACTGGATCACCGGAACATAGCCGAGACCAGGAACATGAAATTGTCCGTTGGCAAGGTCAAAAAACACCCCTCCAACCCACTCTTTATTGAGGATAAGCCCTGGGAGCAGCGCTTCGACAATCTGTACGGCAACATTATCTTTGACGAAGACGAACAACTTTACAAATGCTGGTATAGCCCCTTCATTATCTCAAATCGATGTCTACCGGGAATGTCACTGACGGAACGTCAAGCGAAAAAGTACGAGGGTCGCAAGGATATGGAAATGGGCATCTGCTACGCGGTCTCGGATGACGGACTTAACTGGCGGAAACCGAATCTGGGTCTCGTTGACTATGACGGCAACAAGCACAACAACCTGGTATGGCGCGGTCCGCACGGCGCCGGCATCATCAAGGATCAAAAGGAGACTGATCCGAACCGACGATACAAGACCATATTCCAGGGCATCAAGGTCAGCACGTCTGCAGACGGACTGAACTGGAGCGATACTCAGAAAATCGAATGTAACTCCGCTGGAGACACCCACAACAATGCTATTTGGTCAACAGAGCTGCGAAAGTACGTTGCGTTCACTCGTACCTGGGCCAAGACTGATCGCGAAATTGTCGACATGGAGTCGAAGACCAATCACGGCTGGTGCAGACAGGTATCAAGAATGGAAAGCCCTGACTTTGTTAACTGGTCTGACACTGAAGTCATCATCGATGGGAGCTCGTGGGAACTTCAACCCTATGCTATGCCCGTCTTCAAGCATGCCGACATCTATCTTGGCCTAATTGCTATTCATGATCAGGTTTCAGACCGGGTCTGGACCGAGCTTGCTTGGAGTGCTGATACAAAGGTCTGGGAAAGAATCAACGAAGGGGAACCATTAATTAATTGCAGTAGCACGGAACTAGATTACGATTATGGTTGTATCTATGCTTGCCTATCACCCGTGTTTCTGGACGATGAGATTAGGCTCTACTATGGGGGTAGCGACTGGTTACACTTTGGTTGGAGACGAGGTTGCCTTGCTCTTGCGACTTTGAGGCCCGATGGATTTGCAGGCTATGAGCAAATAGACCAATCTATATCTGGCAATCTGAAGACTACCGCCTTCTCCTATAGTGGCGAGCAACTTAAAGTCAGCGCAGATATAGCATCTAAGGGGATCATTGACCTGAAAATTATCGATAGCAACAATTCGATAGTGGCGCAAAAACAACTCACGCAGTCAGTCACGGATGAAACCGTTTTCTATAATGATTCGATCTACGGAAAAATCAAAATCGAATTTTCTGTTAAAGACGCAAAACTCTTTTCTTTTACCCTCAATAGCGAAACAAGTTCATGAAAATCTCGTCGGTTGAACGAGACAAAGACCAATTGAGCTCTTCAACTCTGGCGCAAGGAACAAAATCGCTTAATGATGCGGGCTATGTGATCTTAGAAAACCTATTTTCTGCTTCTTGGACTCGCAAGATCAGGCAAGCTCTGAACGAGGAGCTTGAAAACAAATACCGTGGCCGCTCAGATGAACTCGAAAACGCTAACAATCACGGCGGCATCGAGGCACCTTTAAGGATGCCTTTTATCGATCCTAAAATTATCGAAAACCCAATAATATTCCAAATGCTCAAGCAAGCACTTGGCTCAAACTTTTTCGGGCATCTTCCCTACGGATGCAATACAGCTTTTCCGGGAAGCAAAAGACAAAATGTTCATCGTGACTCGGGCCACATTTTCCCAGAAATAGAGTCGCCCATGCCGCCATTACTGATTGTGGTTAACATAGCATTAGACGATTTCACCGCAAACAATGGCGCGACCGAGATCTGGCCTGGTTCGCATAGGCTCGTCGATGCTGACGCAGAGGAATCAAAAACATTACGTATTCCAGAACATCGCTATACGAAACTAAAATCAACAAAAACTCTCATGAAAGCAGGATCCGTCATTTTTCGGGATATGAGAACCTGGCATCGCGGTATGCCAAATTCAACCAGTAAGAACAGGTCAATGCTGACTTTGGTCTACTATCGGCATTACTTTATACCCGATAGTTTTTGCCTTTACCTTCAATCGTCAGCGTTAGCCCAATTTTCAGATCTGGCTCAGCTGACTTATCGATTGAGAGAAGCAAAAAACAAAGACGAAAGGCCATGACAAAGTATCATGGCCCTCAGCGTTATAGATAATTAAATATCAAACCGATCTAATCGCATAACTTTGGTCCAGGCCTCAACGAAATCCGTTACAAAGCGCTCTTGAGAGTTGTCATAAGCATAGACTTCAGCGACGGCTCTCAATTCAGAATTAGAACCGAAGATCAAGTCTACTGGGGTAGCAGTGTATTCGAGTTCCCCATTGGAATAACCCGCATATAAACCTTCACTCTGCTTCGACCACGTTATGTCCATATCAAATAGGTTGATGAAGTAATCGTTGGTTAGTTTTCCGGGTGTGTCTGTAAAGACACCATGACTGACCCCACCAGCGTTAGCACCCAGCACCCTCATGCCCCCAATTAGCACTGTCATTTCGGGAATTGTCAAGTTTAGCTGATCTGCCTTATCTACGAGCATTTCTGTTGGTGACCGGTAAGCTCTGGTTGGATCGAAATAGTTTCGAAATGCGTCAGAAGCAGGTTCCAATAAAGCAAACGACGCAATATCGGTATCTGTTTGTGATGCATCACCCCGACCGGAGACAAACGACACATCGACACTCACTCCAGCCTCTTCAGCTGCTTTTTCAATAGCAGTCGCGCCACCCAAGACGATGAGATCAGCAAAACTTATCTTTTCATTCCCAAATTCAGCTCTAATCTCAACCAGCTTACTCAGAATTCTATCGAGATCGTCAGGATCATTTACTTCCCACCCTTTCTGAGGCGCCAGAGACACTCTCGCGCCGTTAGCCCCTCCTCGCATATCTGAAGCCCTGAAACTTGCTGCAGAGGCCCATGCGACCTTTACCAGATCGGCTACGGACAACCCTGATTCAAGAATTGCCTTCTTGAGTTTTTGGATGTTGCGGGAACTCAAGTCATCATAACCAGAGGCTAAAACAGGGTCTTGCCACAAAAGCTTTTCACCAGGAACCTCATTCCCTACGTATCTAGCGGTCGGCCCCATATCACGATGAGTAAGCTTGAACCACGCTTTAGCAAATGCCAGTCGATATTCCTCAGGATTGGCCAGGAATCGCTCAGCAATTGCCTTGTATGCTGGATCAAATTTGAGCGCGAGATCTGCCGTCGTCATTACCGGCGGATTTAATTTTCCTTCAACATGGGCATCCGGCACACTGCTGTGCAGGGACTTGTCTGAAGGCACCCACTGAATTGCGCCAGCAGGGCTGCGAGTCTGTTCCCATTCAAAATTGAGAAGGTTTTGCAGGTATAGGGTGGTCCAAGTTGTCGGCGCTTGCGTCCAGGCACCCTCGAGCCCCGAGGTCACAGTATCCTCAGAATGACCTTTACCACACTTGTTTTTCCAACCAAGTCCCTGCTCTTCTATCGTCGCTCCCCCAGGCTCTGCACCGACGCAATCGCTGGCTTTGTGCGCGCCATGCATCTTGCCAAAAGTATGCCCACCCGCTATCAGCGCTACTGTCTCTTCATCATTCATGGCCATACGACCGAAGGCGACTCGAATGTTGCGAGCTGATCCCAAAGGATCAGGGTTTCCTTTAGGGCCTTCTGGATTAACGTAAATCAATCCCATATGGGTCGCACCTAGTGGACGCTGCAATTCACCATTCTTTTCCTCTCGATCACTCGCTAACATTTCTAATTCAGGCCCCCAGTACACGAGATCAGGTTCCCATTCATCTGCACGACCAAAAGCGAATCCAAAGGTTTTAAAACCCATGTCTTCCATGCCTATGGTCCCAGCCATGATCATGAGATCGCCCCAGGAAAGGTTTTCGCCATATTTCTGTTTAACAGGCCAAAGTAAACGACGCGCTTTATCAAGGTTGCCGTTATCGGGCCAACTGTTCAGCGGATCAAAGCGCATCTGTCCACCATCGCCACCGCCTCGACCATCAAGGGTTCGGTAAGTACCTGCAGCGTGCCAGGAAAGACGAATAAAGAATGGTCCGTAATGTTTAAAGTCCGCTGGCCACCAATCCTTCGAATCAGTGAGTACAGAGCGAACATCCGACTTAACCTCATCAAAATCCAAAGTGGCGACCGCTTCGCGGTAATTGAAGTCTGCACCAAGCGGATTAGAGCGCGGGTCATGATCTCGCAGTGGAGCGAGATCTAACTGCTCAGGCCACCAAAATTGATTGGTTCGCACCTCTCCAACCTCATTCGCCGAAGTAATTGATGACGCGCAGATTAGGCTGACCAAAATGGTCCCCATTAATTGCAGGTTTATCCCTCTAATTTTCATCGATTTTTACCTTTTTATTTGCCTTTTGTTATTGAACAACTAAATCTTAGGACATATGTTTCCGCTTATGTTTGCCTCAAATCCTATAACCTTATATGTAGCTAAACGATCAGTATAATTTATTATCTCTATTCTTATATTCAATATATTTGAATATAAGAATTCGACCTTCCCTATCATTTCACTAAAACAGATCCAGTATGCCTTAGCTGTCAGTAGGCCTCTCCATTTCAAACGCTCCGCCGAAATATGCTCAGTGTCGCAATCAGCCTTGAGCACAGCATTGACAGAAATGGAAAAACAATTGGGTTTCAAGGTCTCCGAGCGCACCAACAAAAAAGTTATCGTCACGCCGGTCGGCCAGCGAATGTTGGAAAAAGCCCAACAAATCAAATTAGCCGTTGATGATCTACATAAACTGGCTGATACCGAAGGCCTACCTCTCAGGTCTAACCTTGCTATCGCGATGATACCGACAGTAGGCCCTTCTCTACTTCCAGTATTGGTGCCAGCCCTCCGACAGCACTACCCTGACCTCGCGGTGAAGGTAATCGAGGAACAATCCCATGTTCTACTAGATCAACTCCGTTCTGGAGACCTCGATACAGCAATATTAGCTTTACCCTACGAGCATAAAGGGCTGCTCGCCTTCCCTTTTTGGTCAGAAAATTTTCTTTGGGTTACCCATCGAGACGACCCGTTGGCAAAACATCCGAAAATTAAGGCCAGCGACCTAGACAAGTCATCCCTGATGCTACTGAAAGAAGGACACTGCCTCACAGGCCATATTCTACACATATGCCGCATGCAGGAATCTGAGGCACAGGGACTAAGAGCCACCAGTCTTCTTACACTGGTGCAACTAGTCGCTGGCCAACTTGGCTCAACACTTGTTCCAGAAATGGCCGAATCAACACTGGTTTCACCTCATGAATGTTTGATCAGTGTTCCTCTGGCTGACCCAGGGCCGCATAGGCAATTAGCGTTTCTTGTTCGTCCTAATTATCCTAACCTCAAGAACATAGAGTTGTTCATTGCATTGATAACGGAGGCTCTTAACCAACGCTGATATGAAAATCAGTTTCTCTGATGTGAGATCGAACAGGTGACATTTGTCACCATCGACTTCGCACACGAGAGCTTTTTCGTTCGCAAAACTTACCGAGCGTGGCTTTGACAAACCAAAGAAAACGGCATTTATCTAAAAGCGGGTATCACTGACTTTGTCACTGCAAGACGCGCAGATTGATTAACTAAAGCAAGCGGACTTTCTTTAAAAGTTTAATTATGGATTGAAATGGAGAACATTCATGGATCTAGGTCTTAAAGGAAAACGAGCAATTATAACGGGGGGCAGTCGAGGCATCGGATTTCGTACAGCTTTATTGTTGGCAAGAGAAGGCTGTTCAATCGCCTTTTGCGGTCGAAATCAAGATGACATCGACAATGCAGAAAAACAGCTAAAAGAGGTAGGTGATGGCTCTATTTTTGGCAAGCGAGCTGATCTTGAGAATCAGAGCGAAACCAGAGATTTCGCCCGCTTCTCCGCAGAATCACTCGGCGGCATTGATTTATTAATCCATAACGCAAGCGGTTTCGACATGGTTGGCGACGAATCTGGCTGGATGAAGAGCTTTCAAGTAGACATAATGGCTGGCGTTCGTCTGGTCGATGAAACGCTTGAACAACTCACGACAAGTACATGCGCAAGCATTACATTTGTGGGTTCGATGGCCAGCAAGTTCCACTTCGGCCGGCCCCCTACATCATACGGTCCAGCCAAAGCCGCTATTCGAACTTATGCAAATGAACTTGCTCAGACCTACGGCAAAGATGGCATCCGGGCAAACGTCATTTCACCAGGCGCAGTCTGGTTTGAAGGAGGTTCATGGGATAAACAAAAACAGGAGAATCCTAAGTTTTATCAGGCCGTCGAAAGATCCATCCCTTTAGGGAGACTAGGAACCGCTGATGAGATCGCCCGAATCATAGCATTCGTCGCCAGCCCCGCTGGTTTATGGATAAATTCTACCCACATCTCAGCCGATGGAGGCCAAGTAGCTGCTGTAGATTAGCCAAATACCTACCACCTTTTGCTTAGAACCCAAAAAACGATCAATGACATCACAACAACATTCTTTCACACGTTTTAGGTCTCGGAATGCAGTATTAATCGGACGCTCTCTGGCTAGGCCTAATGCTAAGCTCGCAAAGTGACTTTAATTACTGTCCATAGCACATTTGAACATTCCGAATTACACTGCAGGTTCTGAGACAAAAACAGGCAGGAACATGATTAACTTCGTTCATTTAATTGGAATTACGCTCCTAGTAGCACTTATATCGGCCTGCCAGCCAACAACGGACGACTCGTCCGTCTTAGCTTCGGCAAAGGAAGGCTATAAAACCTTCCAAGGGGGCGATATGACTGCCTGGGCAAACACCCAGGCGGAAGATGTTGTCTGGACCATCCCTGAGGGCTTCCCTTATTCTGGAACCTACGTGGGTCCTCAAGCAGTTATTGATGGCGTCTTCACTCCCATAATGCAGTTATGGCCGGACTTCCGGGTCGAGGTCGTAAACTATCACCCTTCCGGGAATACCGTTTTCATCAGCACGCGAATACACGCTGGTGGCCAGTCAAGTGATTCCATGCATGTCGCGGTCATAGAGGACGGCAAATACGCCAGTTTTAAAATCTTTGATAACGCCGAAGTCATGATGCGGACCGCTATGACGGGTAAGCGGCGAGCGCTAAACAACCCTGATCACGTGTCTGCAGAGTGGCAGATTGCAGCCTACTCCTCAGCCGCCCCTGACTATCTAGGAGGCTTTGCTACTGTCATAGGAGGCGAGGGCGAGGTATTGAGAGAGGGCTCTAATGGCTGGACATGCCTGTCATTGAATCCGCGCCCCTTCCCCGAAAAAGGTTGGCGAGATGCGCACGACGCTATGCCTGGCTGTGGTGACGCAGAGGGCATGAAGTGGATGAATGCTGCACTCTCAGGTGTGAAACCAGATCTCCAAAGAGATACATTTATTTGGATGCTTCACGGCGACGTTGGAGAAGACAATACAAAAATGGGAGTCCTGAGCCAAGAAGATTCAACTCCAGGAGAATGGATCGAGTCAGGCCCCCACCTCATGCTAATGCCCAAAGATCCGTCAACGTTGACGAAATTCCATGCGGATTTCTCCACCGGTGACCCCTATGTGATGATGCCAGGATCTGATTATGCTCATCTAATGATTCCACTTACGGATTATTACGAGTACCAGCCGCAATCGTCTCCGCTTTCAAACTAAAAAAGCTGAGCAAAACTGATTTCGATATTGTGGCTATGCCCATGTGATAAGTAGAGTAGACTCTGCGGTATCGAAGCTTTCTGCACAATCCGGGACACTTGTTCGCCGCACACTCCCGCAGGACGCTTCGCAAGTTTTATTGGCCAGGACCAGCTATTTCAGTAGCCTCAAAAAAATTGGCCGAAACGCTTTTTGGGGGATTCGCGCTCATCGCCTGCTGAAAAGCGGCCATATGTGCCTCTCCGAAATGCGCTTCAAGATCAGCCATCGAGTCCCATTTTTCTGTAATACGTATTACATTGGGATTGTTTAACTCAACTGAAAACGTGTAGTCATGACATCCTGCCTCGGCTCGGCTCTTGGTTTCCATTTCAGCGATTGCCTCTCGCATTGCCTCGATACTCTCAGGTGTTGTTTCAATAATGGCATTTACGACAATCATGGGAACTCCAGATAAAATAATTTGATAACACTCTATATGATATTCCCACAAAAAGCCGGTTACCTGCCACAAGAGATGTACTAATCCCCTTTTCGATTTCTTTTGGCTTTTCGCATAGCTGCGCCCGGATGTTTAGACCCGCATCCTAACGCAACAATCTCTCAGCTAGTGGGTCTACGCACCCAAAATAATCAAAACTGCTCATGCTCTGTCTCAATAATTGGTATGCTAAGGCGCTTACCCGCCTACAGGCTGGATATCCCAACATATCTATCGCACAACTAGGTTGTAACTATTACCTAGTAAGCTTTTTAAGGCCAAACATTAATGATCTTTTGCCTAAGTAGACGAACACTGCAAACCATGTTGTTGGTTCTTCTTTATCTGCAGGTGCATACCACTTTTGGTGACAAGGAAAAAAAAATCATCGACCTCCAAAACGATGAAATGGACGTTACTCTATTCCGAGGCGCAGCTAACAACTCTTATTTCCCCGTCTACTTCAATGCACTGCCAGTGAAAGGTGCGGAACATGTCGTCAGTGTAAGCCACTCGATTAACCTGAGGCCAGAGCGAAATGTCACACTGCATGTGGAAATCTATAATCCGACCAGCAATATACCCTTGATCATCACACCAGGTGGCAACGGCGACACGGCTGGTTTTGGTGGATTCGCTCGAAATATTGCTGCCTCGGCACCTGACATGAAGGTCATCATCTATGATCGACGTAACCTTGGCCAATCAGAAGTATCTTTCGGGAGCCAGCCTCAGATGATTGAAGAAGGCGAAGACCTGCACATTCTTATAAAGAGACTCGGTATAGCTCCCGCTGTTCTATATGGCATTTCATCTGGCGGCCGTTCTAACCTTATCGTGGCTTCCCGATATCCCGAAGATATCGCCGTGTTGATTATCGCTCCTCTTACCGGCGGTCCCCTCGCTGCGACTCGCTTATCTGAGGAATACTTCTTTAAGTACCTGCACAACAAGAAATTATCGACCATGAAACACATCACCGAAGAACCTTTGACAAGCTTGCAGGAACTGGCTGAGACTCCTCTTTGGTCCGCTTACTTAGAGCGTAATAGCGCAGAAAAACAACAACGTTTTCTCGATGCAGATATCAGTGACTTTTTAGCCGCTATGAAAGCCTCAGGCGAACACCTTCAGACAACAAGGCATCAGACAGCTCTCGGCATGAATGACAAGGAACTAGCCGCAATTAACATCCCAGCGACCCTTATTCTGCATCACACTGCCTATACCGATTATTTACACCCGGTTACTAATAGTCGTGCCGCGACTACCCTGATAAAGAACTCATCTTTCAAGTTCGCTCCTCACCTACCCGAGATCCTAGAAGAAACGTTACCTTTTATCCGACAACATTACCCAAAATAACAAAGCCTCAAACCGTGAACATAAAGAAGATTATCCGTAGCGATCATTTTCTGTCGTTATTTTTGCAAAGCCCTTTCTTCTTATCACGATGTCTCAGGAGATTCAGAGGCGACTGCACAGTATGTCCGGTCGGCAAATCACGTTTTTAAACTAGCCACGAAAACCGACCATCTGACTTTACCTGTCAATCGAGTTAGGTCCATACTGTTCGCCAAACATTCAACAGTCAGAGAGAAATGTGGCGCTGAACGAATATCAGGTTTACCCAGAAGTCGATAACCTCATGACCGAGATTCGACGTTTCGGGCTGTTTGAACACATCGTGGAACTTGAAGCCTATGGCATGACAGTCGTGCCCCCAGATAAGATGCAATGCTCTCCAAGCTTCATTGACCGACTGCGCACGGCGATCATTAAAGCTTGCGAAAGTCGAAATAACGTAAAAATTGGTGACTTTGAAACCGCAACACCGCCTCCAAACAAGACCTTTACCAATAGCTGGGATTTACTCGAGGAAGACGAGGTTTTTGTTGAAGCTGCTATCAATCCGGTCGTACTCGTACTCGTCCGATGGCTTTTGGGACAAAGCGCCGTTTTTTCGGGACAGACTTGGATCATCAAAGCGGAGGGTAGTGACGGCATTGGATTGCACAGCGACTCTCACGGCATACCTCCCGGCGCTGGCCAGATTGCGCATATGTGCAACGCCTCTTGGATCTGCACTGACTATAATGGCACGGAAGACGGACCAACTGTATTCGTACCCGGCAGTCATCAGTTTGGCCGAGCAACCCTTCCTCATGAAACTAGCCTAGCCGATACACCTTTCAAATTTATTCCTCTCATCGCTAAGGCAGGTTCCTTGGCCATCTGGAACGGAGCGACTTGGCATGCAAGCGAAAAACGCACCAACCCTGGACTGCGCATCACGCTTGTTCAAAATTACTTTCGATCCTATATGCGTGTTCAAAAAAACTATGAAAAGACATCACCACAATTACTAGAGAAATACCCAGAGCTGGCTCGAATCATCGGCGCAGCATTGTACCCTTATGACGACACACGTAACCCGACTCCTGAACGGATCGCACCCTTCATGCAAACAGGAACCGATAACCGAAAGTAGCAAGAACATTGAAATCAGAAACTTTACTGCCACTGGGCAAACTAGATCCTGGGTTGGCGACTCCTGATTCTCCTCTAAAGGTCGAACAGGTAGGTCCGCAGGCTAGGATCGCTGACGAAGTCGGTTACTCGTCACTGCTGATGGAGGAGACTAAAGACGATCCTTTCTCGATACTTGCGGTTGCGGCAACTCATACTAAAAGAATCCAATTAGGTACATCGGTTTCCATCGCTTTCGCTAGGAGCCCTTATGTTACAGCTATGTCTGCTTGGACACTGCAAAAACTGTCGCACGGAAGATTTGAACTTGGACTCGGGTCGCAGGTGCGAGGGCACATACAAAGACGTTTCGGAATGGATTGGCATGCACCCGGCCCCTGGATGAGAGACTACGTACAGGCCGTAAAAGCTATCTGGAAAAGTTGGCAAACTGAAACTCCTTTGGAGTTTCAGAGCAAACACTACAATCTGAACCTGAATGTACCTTTGTTTATTCCTGCGCCTTTAGATCAGCCAAAAATTCCCATACAGGTAGCCGCCGTCAACTCTTATATGTGTCGAGTGGCCGCAGAGGTTGCCGATGGTGTAAGGCTACATCCTGTCTGCTCTGCGCGCTACATAGAACAATCAATCATACCAGTCCTCTCGCAATACCTGTCGCCTGGGAAAGAGTTTGATATATGCCTAAAGCCATTGATCGCCACTGCTCGCAACAATCAAGAGCTAGAGAAGCGAAAGGCTGTAGCTCGTCAGCGCCTCGCCTTCTATGTTAGTACTCCAGCTTACCGCCTACCCTTTGAGGCAGCCGGCCTTGGCGATCTGGCTGACGAACTAAGCAAGCTTTCTCGTCATGGGCAGTGGGATCGTATGTCGGCAAAGATAGATGATGAGGTTTTAAATGAATGGGTTGTAATCGCACGCTATGACGAGCTAGCGGATGAAATAGCCAAGCGCTTTGCGGGCATAGTGCAACGAATCGAAGTGAGCATACCAGTCGAAAATCATGCAGACCAAGAGACTCTCGCCGGCATTCTTAGCGACATCAATGAAATAGAAAAGTAACCATCTTGGACAGATTATGAAACAACGAAAACTAGGAACAACAGATGTTTCCGCAATAGGCTATGGCGCCATGTCATTCAGCGATTTTTATGGTCCAACCGATGACGAGAGATCCCACGCGATCCTAAAAAGGTGCCTTGATTTGGGAGTTACTCACATTGACACTTCTAACGTTTATGGCGGCGGTCTATCCGAAAAAAGAATTGGCAGCTTTCTTGCTCGACAGGGAAACCAGGCACAGGACATGTTTAAGATTGCCACGAAAGCAGGAATCGCGACAAAATCGGACGGCACTCGCTACTACAATAATACTCTTGAACACTTAGAGGCACAGTTGGATAAGTCGCTTGACCGTCTCGGAGTCGATCAAGTCGAATTGTTTTATGTCCATCGCAGAGATTCAGCTACGCCTATTGAGGAGATCACCGAATCCTTGGCTACTCTTGTCAACTCTGGCAAAGCTAGACAAGTAGGTTACTCCGAAATAGCACCTACTACGCTTGCCCTAGCTCAAGACGTACACCCAATCGGGGCTGTTCAATCCGAATATTCACTCTGGACGCGTTCCCCTGAACTAGGTCTAGTTCAGCGATGCCAGTCCCTTGGAACATCGCTCGTTGCCTTCAGTCCTGTAGGTCGATCCATGCTGACTGATCATCCGCTAAGCGCAGAGGTTGCAAACGAATTGCCATTTTTAAAAATCAATCCTCGCTTTCAAGAGCCGAATTACAGCCGCAACCTGACTGCTAGCAATGGCTTTCGAGCGCTATCACGCGAAATGGGGCTACCTGCTGCAGGATTGGCTGTCGCGTGGCTTCTCGCACAAGGTGATCACGTACTACCAATTCCCGGTACTCGTTCAGTAGCACATTTCGACGAAGTCTGCGCTGGAGTGGATATTGAGCTGAGCGAAAGCGATCTATCTGCGATTGAGAAAGTTTTGCCTGTTGGCTGGAGTCACGGCGACCGTTATGGCCCCGCTCAATGGTTAGGACCAGAACGGTACTGTTAATTTACACAAGTCTCCAACTGAAAAGAACATTAAGAATAAACGGGATTGGTTTCACTTTTGTGCGATCAGCAAACAAATAACGAAGAATAACTCCTATTGATTTGCATCTGCATGGCCCGACCAATGGTATCTTGTTGAAGTAGTCACCCACTTAACAGGTAGACCTACTTTTTTGCAGGATCAGGTAATGGTTTCAGCACACTATTAATAAAGAAAGTAGTTTTATTGCTGCTGAAATAAAAGGGGAAAATAATGAAAAAACTTATGGCGTTGCTAATGCTGGCGGTGTCTATTCCGGTCATCGCTGCAGAAATTCCTAGTAGCAAGCCAGAGCACGAGGGCATGTCGAGTAAGCGATTACAGCGCATTAAGGCAATGAACGATCGTTATACCGAGACTGGCAAGATCCCTGGAACACTTACAGCTGTAGTCCGTAACGGTAAAATTGTACACAAGAGCGCCTCTGGATTAAAAACAACCGGCGGCGATCCCATCGAAATGGATGATCTCTTTCGCATCTATTCAATGTCGAAACCAATTACCGCGACCGCCGCAATGCAGTTGTACGAGCAAGGGATGTTCCAACTGACCGACCCCGTCTCTATGTTTCTCCCGGAACTGAAGAACCTAAAGGTAATGAAAAACGGAAAAGTCGTCCCTGCACAAAAACAGATGACGATGCAACAACTACTAACTCATACAACTGGTCTTTCGTATGGTTTCGACCCAAATGACCAAGTCGATCAGGCCTACCTAAAAGCTGATCTTTTTTCAGCAGAAAACCTCGATGAATTTATCGCAAGAGTTGCAGAACTACCCCTGAAATTTGAGCCTGGGGACCAGTGGCATTACTCGATCGCAGAAGACGTCACAGGCCTTGTCATTCAAAGAATAAGTGGCCAGCCTTTTAATGAATATTTAAAGGAACACCTGTTTGAACCTCTCGACATGAAAGACACCTTCTTTGAGGTTCCCCCAGAAAAGTTAGGCCGTCTACTGCCCAATCACTTCGTGAATCCAGCAACAGGGAAGGCGGTAATCGATTCTAAGGACTTGAATCCAATATGGTTCGGAGGTTGCTTTGCTTTGTGTAATTACGAAGAGGTTAGCCTTTACTCTGGTGCTGCTGGTCTAGTCTCAACACTCCGAGACTATATAAGATTTGCGGAGGCCATGAGAGACGGAGAATTAGGTGGGGTTAGAATTTTAAGCCCTAAAACCGTAGCCTTTATGCGTACCAATCATTTAGATGCATCAATAATTTCTTCCGGTAATTCAGGGGAACAGCCAAATCTTGTCGGCCAACCGTTGGGAGGCTTTGGTTTCGGTTTGGGCTTTGGCATCGTTACCAATACCGCGGCCCAAGGAGTTGTCGGGAGTGTCGGACAGTATTACTGGGGAGGAGCTGCGGGCACAGTTTTCTGGATCGATCCTGTTGAAGATCTTGTTGTTGTCAGCATGATGCAACTTATGGGTGGCTGGCCTTCTTATCGTCCAGACCTAAGGGTTGCAACCTACCAGGCAATCATCGAAACAAATGAATAATTCCCGACGAAGGATACGAGTTAAGTTGACACGCTTCACCCTTCTAGACAAGGAGTGTCTGATAAACCTATTTGATAAATACAAATGAGATTAAAGTAGAAGAGAATTTACAGATTCTTCCAAAATATAACGTGTCCGAACGGTTAAATTTCAAAGAGCTGTTCTGACGATCCTAACTAATACAGACCTTGCTTCAGAGCGCAAATTCATCCGTGCATATTGGAAAAGCTACTAATACCGACGTCGGGTAAAGGCTGGACGCGGTTATCTCTCTCCTCATGATCTGGAGACAAAACATTTCTTGGCGCGTTCGCGCAGTGCTTAAAGTTTCTATAGTTTGAAAGACTGTATGTTTTATTCGTCGTTGTTACTAGCACCAGTCTGCATACAACGAACAACTTTAAAAATGCTCGCTAACCAAATCTCTTCAATCTAGGACATCGGACTTACCATTTGTAGCAGTCCTTTTTCTATGCAGTTGATTTCGAATAGAGAGATAAGCGTCATCTGGGTCAAGAGAACCATAGTGGCGATGCATTTCCTCACGAGGATCTTGCGCAAATATGTGTCCAGCGCCACCAAATAATTTGAATCCCAGGATGTCCTGTAAAGAACGGGGGAACGACATAATACGCGCAGGATGGATGCCAAGCATAAGATTTTCCTGCTGGCGCATAGAACCCCGACAGTAGTTTATAGTCAAAGCCTGTCGATCCTTACCAGAGATGTTTTCCCCCGCTCCGTGATAGCAACTGCCCACGACAAATGCGATGCTCCCACTGGGCATCTCAAGCGGTATAGTCTCATAAGCTGAAGACAAATCGGGATCATCTGGAAATTTGTGGCTGCCTGGGACTACACGAGTTGCTCCGCTTGCAGCGGTAAAATCCGACAGTGCCCACATGGTATTACAAACAAGGTGGGGATGCGGCCTGGGCATTGAATAAAGCATGTCATCACCATGGATAGTCTGTGCCTCTTCACCATGGCCAACTACGGCTGTTCCCAATGTAGAGATCAAAAACCCATCACCTAGTACCTGCTGAAGTACAGATAGAACCCAGGGGTGAATGGCAACACGCTGCCACACGTCACCATCATTGAGCAGATCAAACCATCGGCGCGTGACGAACCCAGTGAAAGGCGCCGGTGGGATGTCTCCGCCTGGTCGAGCAGTTTCAAGATATTCCAACTCATCCAGAATAGCTTTCAGAAAATCTGGCTCGATGGCGTTCTCCATAATCGAAAAACCTTGGTCTTCGATTTCGGAAACATGGTTCTGAATCGCCTGCTTAGTTAAACCCTCCATTCGAATTCCTAGCGATTGACAGAGACACTTGGCATGATCAGATCTAACCTCAACATAAATGGAATACCGTTTTTGACTTTATGCTCAACCTTTTTCTGCTTCAACCCGGGCTACACTCGCATGTTCAGCCATCTTAGTCATGACAGCGGCAATATTCGCGTGATTTTCCAAAAGATTAATATCCCATATAGCTTTAGCGATACCACTCGATAGGCCAAAGCAATAAAAAGTATAGAAATCCGCCAGAGTCAATTCGCTGCCTGCTGCGTAAGGACTGCCATCGAACAATCGCGCAACTGCAGACATACCTTTTTCAAGGTCTAACCTAGCGCTATCTTTAGTCTCCTGGCTGACAGTCTGCCCAAAAAAAGCTTCGGGAAGACAACGACGCGCTACGAGCTCAACATCAAGCTTAATATGACAACAGAGCTCCATCACTTTAGCGGACATCATCGGGTCCGAGGGCAGCAACGCCGGGGCGGGCTGAATAGCTTCAAGATATTGGGCAATAGCCAGCGATTCCGAAAGGAAAACGCCATCTGCTTCGATAGCCGGCATTTTGCCCATAGGGCTCATAGCCAGAAAATCTTCTTCCTGAGAGGGTGGCCGTTTAACTTCTTCGAATTCAACACTCTTTTCAATCAGTAGGGCCTTGGTCAGACTATAGTAATTACTCATCTTCAGGCCATAAAGCTTAATCATCTGCTTGTCTCCTCCGGTCGGTAAAGAAATTGCGCTAGCCTAACATGGCTAGTCAAAAGCTGATTAACGATACTCGATAGTGATGCCCCCTCATATTGATTCATGCGACTGACTTAACCGCTAACTCGACGATCATTGTCTTCGTCTAGAATCTTGAAGTCACAAATCGAAAAACGGAACAAAGTGATATGAGGTAAGGGACGTGCGAACACTTTCTTTTACCTGTCGAATAGGACTGGCATCTCAGCCCCGAACATCGATAAATATCGGGTTCGAGTAAAACCAAAGATCTTGCCATGGATTTTCTCCGACTTCGTCCGGCAGCGGCTCCAATTCCGTTTCATTATTCGTGCCCCTTACTCTGAGGTAGACCGGCCCGGAAATATCGAGGTTATAGCGTACTACCTGCAGGGTGCCCTCGCGATTCCATGACGTAAATCTTTGTAAAACCTCAGTATCTGAAGTCCTGTCGGTCCCCAGATCAACATATTTACCTTTCACTTCACCTACAATCAAGTCAACGCGAGCAACGCGGGTTTTGGAGCCACCCGCGTTAGGCTTCGTCGGCTGCCTAAAACGAATCTCTATAATCACATTGTCGTCAGGGTCAACAACCAGCTGACCGCCTATCTCTGCCGTCTGGTCTCCTGACTTAACAGAGACAAACAGTTCACTGATCAGATCGCCTGTAGTAACAAAAACTCGACCATTGCGAATACCATCGATCACATCAGTATGAGTCCTGCTAGCCAGCACATAGGTCTTGGAATACTCGCCAGGCCAAAAATCAATGCCCCCTTCTGAGTAATGTATATGGGAATCAGAGTTCGCAGTAATCCACCAACGACGGCCCTCACTCAACATAGAGTCCCAAAAACCTCCAACCTTAGCCGTCATTTGATCGAAGCCACCCAACGTCGGATAACCGCGGCCGTATGCTCCACGCGCAAAAACCCATGCAGGATAGATGCTTTTATTTTCGCTGGTCGTAAACTCCGCTGCTTGGTGTCCGGGAGCACCTTCCATACCAACCGCAACTTCAGGCGCTGTATTGTGCCATCGTCGCAATTCCGTGGGTGTGGTCTCACCGTATTCACCTAGATCTGAGGCGGATCGAGAGGGGTGATGTGCTATTACCAATGGCTTTTCGTCCCAAGAGTCAACATAAGCCAAAGCTTCCAACATAAACGATTCATTGTCTCGAGATGAATCGGGCGGCCAAGGTTCTCGCTTATCAAAACGTAACTCATACTGGTAGAGCTTGTCCGCCTCATCATGAGTATGCGGTACTATGATTGAGGAATGGTCAGCTGCAGGGGTGTTTAGTTCCAAGCCCGCGAATATCATCACTTCTGGTACTGATTCCCGAGCCTCTAGAATCGCCGGATATGCCATCTCAAGGTTGACCTTACTATGATTCGGTCCCCCATGGTCCGTAGCTACCATCCAAGCAAGGCCAAATTTTCGCGCCATCTGCGCGTTCTTGGTGATACTATAAATCGCATCACCACCAATGAGAGGCCTGGGAGGATCGGTTTGTTCCCAACCTACGCTAAATTCGCTATGAATATGATGATCACCTGCTAACCATGTGCGCGATCCTCCTGGAATATCGGTTATGTTTTCAAATTTATCTCGCTCGATCTCGCTGTTCTTTTTGGCTGCGCAACCAAAAAGCAACAGCGCTATCGTGAGCTTCAACAAGAAAAATGTGCAAGAGCTTTTCACACCAACCTCCCTTCGGCCACCAAAAATCAGAAAGCTTTAAAACTACCCAGAAGAGTATCATCCCAACTTCGGTCTGCTGCATATGACAGAGCTAACGCGAGGGCCTCTTTACTACCAATACGACGTAAACCCTCAACAGCAACTTGCGCACAGTAACCCTGATCGAGCAGAGCCATCTTGAAGATAGCCAGCAGCGCGTTACGATCCGTCGTAGTCGACAATAGAGCCACCGCAGCAAAAACAACATTAAAACGAATCTGATCTTGTGCTCGCCAGCCTCGTGTAACCTCCTTAGCTTGCCATTCCGGTCGTTCTTCTTGCATCAGCTTGACCAACTTCGGACCCAGTCGGCTCACGTTTGCTCCAAGGAACCCTATCGCATCAACAGCCTGACGGACCACCTGCTGCCAAGGTGAATGAAGATAGCCTTCTAGCACTTCGAGAACATCTTCATCACAGCATCCCAACTCACCAAGTCCATAGGCGATGTTTATATCTAGCCAGGGATCACTAAGACCAACTAGTCCTAATAATCCTCCTACTGCATCCTGACCCTGAGCCACCAAAGCATATGTTTCAGGCTCCATCACTACGGCACGTTCATTCCAACGTCGCGGAAAACCGACAATATTATCTCGAAGCAAGGCGCTTCCGTTTTCATCCTTTACGAGAATACGCTGATGATGATTCGAACCAGCTTTCGAGCGAAGTCGCTCACACAACAAATCAACCGGACATTTCATGTAGGTTGCATCAAGCATCGCTCCGATATCCTGACCATCAAGAGCTTGAACGTTTGCGGAGTCTTCCAGGTCGAGCCTGTCACCACGCAACCAACACCAGTTAAAGCGAGCAGCAGACTCTGAGATAAGTTCCGCTTTAATAGATTTCGGTAATTGCCACTTGTCATTCATTGAACGCCAAGTCGGCTCTTTTGGATTCGACATGCGACAGAAGACATACTTGATCATAAATCGAGACATATCGGTACGATTTGAAAATCCTGCATGAACCATGTCGAAGTGCACAAGGATAAAGCTACCGGCGGCTAAATGTTGAGGAACTACAACACCTGACGGTTTAACCGGGGGATGCGGCCACCAGTGACTGCCCGCCTGCAATCTTGTAGGTCCCATCAACAAAGTCGTATCGTGTGGAAAGTAAAACCCTATCAAGAACCTTGGTTGATGATGTCGCGCTCGCGACAGAGGGCTCTGCGCATCCTGATGCCATCCTGACCCGGCCGTACTGCCTTTACCCATTGGCGGACTATCGTCAGCATTATCAAGGTGCAAACGGTGGTCATCGACGGGAGTGCTCATGTGAACGGCTCGATGAGGATGACAAAGGTAATCTGAGCCCAACAGAGATACCAGAGCACCATGGACAGAAGGAGAGCGAATTACTTCATGGAGTGCTGGAACACGTGCGGCAATATTATTGCCATGCCAAGATTCATGGCTTTCCACTTCTCGCAATCGCTTATCAACACTCGCGTGAAACTCGCGTGGCTGACCGGTTTGCAGGATAAGATAACCATCCACGATAAAGCGCCTAACTTCCTCATCGGACAGTAACTTGGTGGACTTCAAAGTATCGCCCTCATTAGATCTTGTCTCGTAATGCGCCTAACTATATCTAAATAAAGGAATCGCAAAACCTCAACATCAAAAGTAGATACATTATGCATCACTCATTTCAACTAAGATGCTTTAACGCAAAGCACGTCATTTTAGATAACTATAACTCCTCTCCATGCTAATTATCTGTAGGCGCAGGGTCTGATCAGATCCCACCTGCTCAGGCTTAAGGGTGGTTTAGCTGGAGGCTTCCAGGTCAGCAATGTTCTCGAGTAAACCCAGCTCTTTTAGTTCCATATAATGGGGCTATTGTTTTGCATGACGGCCAATTATCTATTTCCAAATCTCTCTGCCATCAACTTCTTCTTTAGTCAGCGGCGCGATGTCACAAGGAGCAGCGAAATCGACTTAAAGTACGTTGATCAAAGAGCAACTAGACGCACAAACCGCCTTGGCGGAAATCCAGTCAGGATCCTAAATGCAAGACCCAGCGGCCGCGCAGCAGACACTCGGTCACGCTCAACTCCTTCGACAGGCACAGCCCTAAACCGATTATCAATATCTGCATATCTGATATGGACTTCAGGTTCATCCAATAAACGCCAGTACCAAAGTCGAGGCCAATGATTCACTGCAATGTACAGATCCTCATCAACATGAATGCGAGTGACGACGCGATCATTTGCTTCTCCCTCATCATAGGTCGTGATGACAAGTGTTTCGTTGTTTTCAGGCTGGCTATAGCCTAACAGCGATTCAAACCCAACCACCAACAACACGTAGAATAAGAACACGCCTATAAGAATTTTTTTCAGCATTTAATAATCTCAACTGGATCTGAGTGTTATGGAGAGTGTACCACTCCGAAAGCCACCTAAACTTTAAGGGCCACTTTGGTCACTAGAATTAACGTCAGACAATTCTGTCTCCGCTATCAGAATCAGGCCGGCAAATAGAAAAACCGCGCCCAACACAAAACCCGAGACTCCGAGTATTCTAGGTTTCTCCGTAGGCTTTGATTTAGGCATAGTTACCTCAGTGTATATCGACACCTGTTGCAGCCAAAGACTAATAACTCGAGACTCAGGGCGACTTATCAGGGATGAAATTTCTGATCACTTTCGCCACTTCATTTGGCTGATCGTAATGCAACATGTGCCCAGCCTGATTAATTTCAATCCAGTCAGCATGCTGAAAAAGCGCCTTTTTCCTCAACTGATCAGTCTCGTAGAACTCGGTATCCTGCTGGTCTAGAGTAGACCGAATGCTAGCCCAGTACTCAATCGATCTTGAACCGGTCACCAACAGGACAGGACAACTAATAGCTTGATAAGCCTCCTCTGATTCTGAGTGGCTAAAGGTCGTCCAGATAGAATCTACCCTAGCATCCCACTTCCACACGACGCCATCCTCAGTCTCCTCGACGCCGTGCCTCGTCAGTAACTCTGCCCTTTGCGGGGACAGGGCAGGGTTATTGGCCATCAGCCGATCGACCGCCTCCGTTTCACTGATCATGGTACGCCGGCGATACATCGACAGCTGTTGCTCGATGGACGTACGCCAGCGTTCGAAACGCCATTCTATAGACTTTTCACCTGTATCTGCCTCACCAGGAGGCCCCATACCATCTAGCATAATGAGTCTAGCAACGAGAGAGGGATAAAGCGCAGTGAACCGTCCGCAGATGTGCCCCCCGAGACTGTGCCCAACAAGAACCACATCCTCAAGCCCGTAATGATCGAAAACAGCTTTGAGGTCAGCAATAAATAGTAACATGCCATAGTAACCTGGCTTCTCACTATCCCCATGGCCACGCAGGTGGGGGAGAATCAACCGACAATCCGGCAAATGCTCACTGAGATATAACATTGAATACGCATGGTCTCGCATACCATGCACTACTACTACAGGCTGCACATCAGTGGGGCCCGTAACCAAAACGTTCAGACGGCAGTTGGCACCCGATAACTCATCTATTTCAACCAAGGCCCTAATTTTTCCTGTCGTCAAACATTTTAGGATCCCCAACCTTAATTTTTAAAGGGTCATCGCATGCCAGATCATCGGCCGTCCGGCAGCATCACGCAAACAGCTCTCGCTGGGCACGCTGCACAAATAAAAGTCCAATAATCGCATTAAACAAAATGAAGAAATTATGTTGCACCAGACCAAAGGCGGACATCTCAGCTGGGTAGTCAGGAAACAAAATTACCCACATCGATACCGCTACAGCACGAAAAGGACCCGGGATCGACGCGCCGAAGAATATCACAGGCAAAATCCCTAGCATTTGAAGATAGGAATACTCTATACCAAAAAGCGAGAGCGCTTCAGAATAAACCACGACTGCCGCTAGCAATGCAGGTGAACGTAGTATGAGAATTAGGCCATATTGACTGAGATTCGCATCGCGGAATACCGACAAAATATCACGATCCCGCAGATGCAGCTTTGGCATTATAGTGCCCTTGAAGTAAAGAAATGCGACAGCAAATACGGCGACGATGCTCATCCCGACCCAAGGCAAAGCTTGGAAAACTTGAGGCAAATTGTCCCACTGCAATGCCAGACCAATATTCGCCCAGGCACAGAGATAGATCAGCTCACAAACCATGATAAAGAGCATACTTGAACCCAGCTTCCATCCAGGTACCTCTTCACGGCGATAAAGATATAGCGCCATGGCGCCTTTACCAACCTGTTCATTCAGAATAGATAGAATGTAGGTGCTCGCTCGGACTGGCAGAATATCCGTGTAGGAAACTCTAGCATTGAACCAGTTGATAACCCGCCAGACTATTAGCGAATCAATCAAGAAAAAAAACAAGGAGTAAGGCACCATCAAGCCAAGCCAAATCCACCAATTTACGCTGGCAAAGACATCTGCCAAATAAGCAACAACAGAAAGATTTTGCGCAGATGCTGGTCCGGCGATACGAGTATAAAGGAAAACAAAACAACCAATTGTTATTAGCCAAGGTATAGCCTGCTTTACCAAGCTACTCTTTTTTTTTGTGCCTTCTTCTCCAGAGTTTTGGTTGAGATCTGTCAAGATCAACTTGCTCCCTATATATACCGGTGGCCATGGTAACATCTATCGACAGACGTCGTGAGCCAGCCAATATAAAGGATGGCGTGATGCTGTTCCCGACATAAACAATCTTTTGAAAAAAATTAGGATCGCAAGCTTAACCAAATACTGTCATCGCGCCTCCATTAGCTCAGCCTCGGTCGGCAATCTTCAGTAGCTGCTTACCCAAATTTTGACCCGTAAAAAGTCGATTGAGCGTGTCGGGAATGTTCTCGAAACCTTCCTGCATATCTACCTGATATTTCAGTTCTCCTGCCTGAATCCAATTCATTAATTGAGCAACTGCTTCGCCAGCTCGATCCATATAATCAATCACAATAAATCCTTCCATTCGGGCTCGCATAACAACAAGATTCATCAGGTTCGACGGACCAGGAAGCGGTTCTGTGGCGTTGTAACCTGAAATGCCGCCACAAAGAACCACACGCGCACGCATATTGATATGGTTCAACGCTGCTTCAAGAATTTCACCACCTACATTGTCGAAATAGACATCAATTTTGCCGGGGCAGGTCTCTGCGATGCGTGTATTGACATCCTCGTTTTTGTAGTCGATTACTTCATCAAAACCAGCTTCCTCTGCAAGCCAGCGACATTTATCAATTCCACCCGCAATACCCACAACCCGGCAGCCCTTGAGCTTTGCTATCTGGCCTGCAACCGAGCCCGTCGCTCCTGCCGCCCCAGACACTAAGACCGTTTCACCGGACTTGGGCTCACCAAGATCCAGAAGTCCAAAATAGGCCGTTAGTCCTGTTACGCCAAGCACTGAAAGCATCATTTCCGGAGGCACACCATCTGGAACCTTCGATAAGCCCAGCACCCCCTGGCCGGGCGCAGCGACTATGAAATCCTGCCAACCACCCGTGGTCTGCACCAGATCGCCTTTCTGAAATTCAGGATTATTTGACTCTACTACCTGACCGATCGATCCTGCACGCATCGGCTCACCAAGCTGAACAGGCGGAAGGTAACTTTCACGATCTTCCATCCAGCCACGCTGAGTAGGATCAAATGAAAGATAAAGATTTCTGACCAGCACCTCGTCGTCTCCAGGTTCAGGGATCGGCGTTTCTGCGTATTCAAAATTCTCTTTAGTAACAACACCAAAAGGGCGTTTGGCGAGCAGCCATTGACGGTTCGTATTCATGATACTTCCAGATCTGGTAAAAACAGGGCGCCATTATAAAGGAATTAACTCGACCTATAATCGTTGTTCTTTAACTCCATTCAAGGCCAAATAGAGTTCCAATAATGCTCAGGACAACCTGTGAGCTCATCCCAGAACAATCCGGCCATAGCCGGCAAAAAAAATAGCGTCCGGATATCAACCAAACTCTGGTTCGGTCTGGGTGCCACCGGTGAATCGACGACCAACTGGATCTTCAACGCACTGGCCTTCATCTACTATCAGCAAATTCTTGGACTGTCCGGCACGTTAACTGGTGCCGCCGTACTGGTTGGCATACTATCAGACGCGTTCACTGACCCTGTCATGGGCTCTATTAGTGACAGTTTTCGCTCTCGCTTCGGGCGACGTCATCCGTTCATGTTTGCGGCCCCAATACCATTGGCGGCAAGTGTTTTTCTGATGTTCAACCCTCCAGAATCAGTAATTCTAAACCAGACACTCTTGTTCTCCTGGTTTTTGATCTTTACGGTTTTGATGCGAAGTCTACTGACGTTATTTGCTGTGCCACACCTAGCAATGGGCGCGGAGTTGTCGAGCGATTACATCGAACGGTCCAAAATCATGAGCTATAACAACCTATTTGGGTTCTATGGCGGCTTTCTCATGCACTGTTTTGTTTGGTTCCTGATCTTCGGCTACCTCTTCGAAGACAGAGGGGGGCAATTGCACGGGCCTGCCTATCAACCCATTGTTTTGTTCTGCTGCTCACTGATCGTGCTGGCAATTATGGGCTGTGCATGGTTTACCCGCGACCAGATCCCTAAACTTATGGCACCAGATAACACACCACCATTCACTGTTCTGAAACTCTTTACCGATATCTGGGCAGCTTTGAAAAACACTCACTACCGATACCTGCTGCTAGGCCTATTCTTCTTATCAATGACTATCGGCACTCACGAGACGCTAGCCATCTACATGGGCACATTTTTCTGGGAGCTCAGCCCTTATCAAATCGGATGGCTAGTTGTTTCAAGTGTCATCGGTTATCACATAGGTTTTACCCTGACATCCGTCGCCCACCGACACTTTGATAAGCGTTGGACCATAGTTGGGGCCGCAGCCGGACTGAGCGTTTTTTGGTCAACAGCAGTAACCTTAAGGCTTCTCGGCTTGGCACCCGAGAATTCCACCTGGGGATTGGTCGCCTTCATTATAAGCATCGGGATTTTTTCATCTGCCTGCGGATCAATACTCAATATTAGTGTCATGTCAGCTCTTGCTGATATTGCTGACGAACACGAATTAAATACCGGTCGACGTCAAGAGGGTATCTTCTATTCGGCCCGTACATTTTTTTCTAAAGTGACCAACGGCATTGGTCACCTGGTCGCTGGCATCGCTCTAGATTTCTACATCTTCCTGCCAGCGGGAGCTGTGCCAGGAGAGGTCCCGGAGGACGTCCTGTTTCGCCTGGGCGTAGTTGATGGTCCATTTGCGATGATTTTTGGTCTAATAGCTGCCTGTATCTATGCTGGCTATCGGATAGATCACCAATATCATGCAGACATCAAGCGACGACTTGACGAAATTAAAGCTTCGAAACCGAAGCTCGGTATTGACATTACTCAGTAATGTAATTCGAACCAAAAAGTTAGCGAGCCGACATAGGTTCGTCAATTACCCCTGCCCTCTCTCTGACTTCTTTCTCCGGATAAAACAAGTAACCAGCCGCACCAAATAAACAAAGACCACCGGCCACAGGACCTATGAGTAAGACTCCCAAAGGTTCTTCAACAGAACGACCATAAGCAGATAATAGATAGCTCATAATGGCAGCCGAAGCTGCATACACCCACTTAGTAAATAAACCTTGGACTCCATAGTACATCGCTGCCCTATTAGCCCCAGTCGTGGCTTCATCAAGATCGATAAGCTGTCCTAAGATCACTGTTGGGAGAATCATAAAACCAGCAATTGCCAAACCTTTGATTGCTGTGAGCCCAACAATGATAATCAGGTTGATTAGATCACCCGGTCCGTCCGGCACACTGGGCGTCAACAGTCCGTAGGGTACCATCGAGATTCCCATAACGACGATACTGAAAATTACTGAATTTCTTGGCCCAACCCTATTCACCAGAAGATGGATGAATGCAAAGCCGATAAGAATACCCGGTAACATCGCCAGAGAAAGCATAGCTGCGAAGCCTTCATCACGACCAAGAATAATCCTGACAATATATGGCACCGCGGGCCCAGTCATACTCATGCCTAGTATGAAAATAATCTGAGCGGCCAGATAAATCATGAAAGGTCGATTGCTTAGAGTGGTCCCCAATGCCTCTTTCATATCCATGGTTGAAGGGACAACGTCCAGCTCACTCTCGTCAAGGGCCAAAATCGGTGCAAGACACATGACAAAAGCGAGCACACACGACAGTACCACTACCATTTGAACCGCAGTGGTCGCATCCAAGCCAGCGCTCTTAAAGACGTCGATACCGGCTAACCATATAACCCCATATGCCATAACAATCGGACCTCCGATCATCGCCCTAAGTCGGCTGAAACTGACTCGGTCCGCTTCAGTCTTAGCAATTTCAGGAATGAGCGCAAACCAGGGCGCCACGTAGACGGTAAAAAAAATGTAATAAACAGCTAGCACCACAGTTAGGAAAATAAATACATCGAAGCTTCCTGGAGCACCAGGCGGGAAAAAGAGCAAACCAGGAAAGACGATCATCGGCACAATACCAACTATCATAAAGAGCCTACGGCGGCCAAGCTTCGAGGTAGAGCGGTCAGAGAAATGACCGACGAACGGGTCCGCTAAAGAATCAACAACTCCACCAATCAGTCGCGCCAGACCATAAGCGGTCAAAACACCTAGAAAAACCTCCTCGCTAACCTGGGTTTCTAAACCGGCCCCTGCAGGCGGCAAATAGAAATATATGCCAATAGAACTGACCAAGGCGCTGGTAATCGCAAAACCCGGATAACCCAGAACAAATAGGAGGCGAGAACGAAAAGAGAGGCTAGCCAGAGAGTCTGAAGGATTAGTCATCTTAACGCAGACAACCGGGCATTAATGCGCGGCGGAAGGTCATACAGCAACAGATTTTTACCTCCCGTTTGTCATATGATTAGCCAACTTTCCATAAAATACCCCACGATGCTGAATTACCCTACTAGCAAGAATAACAACTATTTTCTAGCAGGTTTTCTGTTGGTCGCAACAAGTCAATGTACGATTTAATGAACTAGGTGCTTAACCGGGCCGCCGAAGCAATTTGGGATTCTGCCGGCTATCTTGTAACTGAGAAGGGTGAGACTGACATATCGCCAACTACAGAAGCAAAATGGCAAAAGTCGAAGCCGGCGGAGACATGGTTGCGGAACCAGCACATCTTTTTACCCTCCAAGGTCGCTCAAGAGACCCTTCCTGGGACACATTCGCTGCAGGGAAGAGTTCGTAATTCTAGGCTAAAGCAACAGCGCTACAGTCAATACATATAAGTTTCCTCTGCCAAATTTAGGTCATTTTTGTTCCTGACTCTTTTCTCGTGTCTTATCAACTCGACTAAAACGATAACCCGCTCGCAATCTCAGGTTCTCGGGAAAGCGCGACTGATCGACCCACTTCGGGAAATTCATTAATGGTTCACCGTTACCACTTAAAGCCCCACCCTTTTTGTCTAAATCTCTTTTTAACACGCAGGCCCTTGATATTTCTTCATCCGAGGGTAACTCAATACATTCGTCACTGTGTCCCGATTTCAGCCTTCTAGGTTCAGGCAGACCAAGTCGGATATATTGTTCTGGTGGTGCTTCATTCTTAGCCATCTCAAGTAACAGGAGTTTGATCATCCGAGCTTCGATTAATTGATCGTCCAACGGACACAGCTGCCCGGGATCCTTTTCGATATCAAACATTAAGGTAGCACGGCGACCTCGACCTACGGGGTTGTCCAAAGCTAGAAGAGTCCTTACCGTGCGGCTCGGTATCTTCATTACCTCGCAACCTTTCATAAATGAGAAGCCAGCTACCTTCTCCCATCGCTTTAATTCATCGGGAGAGAACATCTTGTTCATGTGCGTCGGCATAAGGGTATATTCGAATAGAGGGGTGTTCTCTTCGTTGCCAGGAGCTCGCATGTATACATATTTGCCATCGGTTACGTTCACCTGTCCCCCCATAACTCCAAATAGAGCAGCTTGCCTAGAAGGTTCGTCTTCCAACACACGTTCGGCCAGGCGCTGGCCCTGCATATCCTTGGGTACTTTAATGTCGAAAAAATCCAGAACCGTAGGCGCGAGGTCGATTGTCTGAGCGAGTGAAGTCCGCCTGTCGTCTACATATGATGGAAATCTAGGATCGTAAATCCAGAAGGGAATATGGGCAATTTCTTGAAAAAAGGGTGTTACAACTTTAGCCCACCAGTCGTGCTCTCCCATCAAAAAACCATGATCCGTATTGACCAGCAACAGAGTATCTGTCCAAAGATCATAGTCATCAAAGGCATCAAGGACGCGGCCGAGCTGCTGATCGCAGAAGCTAACAAGCGCTGCATAAAGATACCGGATGTGTGACACCGTTTGTTCATCTTCCCTGACTTCTCGATAAGGTGGCCAATCGAAAGGAGGACCGTCATATTCATGCGGGTACAGTTCTTGAAACTCTTGCTGCGTAAAAAACGGCTCATGCGGATCAAAAGTTTCGATCTGCAAGTACCAGCGGTCTGAATGTCTGTTACGCTCGATGAAATCTAAGCCAGAACTAAACGTGCGATGCTGTGGCTGCAGCTCTGCACTTTTCATATGTTCCCTATTGATATTGTCCTGTCTCTGAAAAGGCGTCTGCTGATTTTCTGGCCAACGATCTACTCCAAATTGTCGATCTCTCAGCTTGTCTACATCACCAATCCATTTGTCCCCTTCCTGGCCGCGGACCAAATCAAAGGTAGTGTAACGCTGATGATAAGTCGCTCCGCCGTCCTCCCAATAGTGCTGGTGATCAGTCACTTTATGAGCATGAACACCGTTCTCGTTCAAAATCGCCGGCATCGAGTCATCAAAAGGTTCCAGAGGCCCCCAGGATCGATGAAGAAAATTGTAACGACCGGTATGCATTTCCCTTCTCGCCGGCATACACGGCATGGAACCTACATAGAAGTTTTCAAACTGTATGGCTTTCTTTGCGAGCCTTTCGAAGTTAGGTGCTTTCACCCAATCATTGCCGTAGCACGGCAGAAAGTGCCGGCAAAGTGTGTCATACATGACAACAACACAACGTTTCCTCTCAGTCATGTGCTCTGTCCACGAAAATCTGGTTCCTCCAGAATATCAGAAACCCAATTAGCGATGCGCAATCCTGCCTCTTGCCAATTCTTAGATTTGACCTGTTAGTCGCAAAAAGTGTTAACCCATGCCGATTTACGTACAATCAATAAAAACGAAACAAACCTTAATTGGGGGGGGTGGTTTATGAATGTATTACTGTCATTGGTGACCGCGGTATTCTTAATGCTAAGCGACGAAGTGCAATCTGAAGAATGCCAATACTCAAAGTGGGGAGCAGACGATCAGATAGGCGCAGCAAACTATGTGACTCCAGAACAGGTAAGGCTCGCCGCGAGCTTAGTGAAAAAAGGTGAAAGTCATGCTTTGGGTATTGTTATTGAACCTGGTATGCCAGCTTACCCACCAAGATATACTCAACTCCAAGTTGTACAGCCCGGCCAGCAATTCGATTTCGACACCAACAAAAGCTTCGGCTGGCACCTCAGTTCTAATGATGATCTAGTGCAAATGTGGCTAGGTACAGGACCTCAATTAGATGGACTCGGTCATATGGGCGAGGGAGGCTACTTTTATAATTGCAATAAAGGTTCAGACTTTTCCGACATAAGCGGTCTGACAAAGCTAGGTACTCACCTAGTGCCACCCATGATCGGTAGAGGTGTTATGGTCGATATGGCGCGGCATTTTGACGTCGATCACCTGGCACCCGGCCAACCTTTCGGTTCAAGCGATATCAAGAAAGCTATGAAGGACCAAGGCGTTGAAGTTCGTCAAGGGGATGTAGTTTTACTGCACACCGGCTATACCGATGCTTTACTAAAGACTGAACCTGAAACGTGGGGTAGCTCAATTCCAGGTATTACCAATGAAGCGGCGCTTTACCTGGCGAGCCTCAATCCAATGGCGGTAGGGGCCGATACCTGGGGCCTAGAAGCGGTACCAGCATTTCCTGGAGACAAACTCTTTTACGGCCATGTTACGTTCTTAAAGGAAAACGGTATTTTTATACTGGAAACTATGAACACCGGTCGTCTGGCTGCTGAAAATGTAAACGAATTTATGTTCGTTCTTGGACAAGCTAAGCTGAAGGGCACTGTGCAAATGATCATCAATCCAGTGGCTCTTTGGTAAAGAAGAGGCGTCAAGATAGTAGGCTGAAGGAAATGATGGGCTTACGCTTTCACTTGCTGATCGCGGCAAAGGGGAATAATTACAGAACTAATAGCGGGGCCGCGTTAACACTGGCGTCATTGTTTGGCGAACCGATGAACTGGTTGAAGGAGTAAACAGGAATCTTGTATCAGGTTAGCCATCAACAGACGAACCCATTGCCCAAAGAATCAGGCTATTGCTTGGACACGTTTGATCTATGCGTCAACAGATTACCCCTTACTCCCTTCAATTGACCTGGAGCAGACTTTGGATAATCTTCTTATCCATTATAGTTTTTGCTCTGGTAACGGAACTAGTTAATCTAAGAATCATCTCTCCACCAGCAATCGGCTCTCATCTAAAGAATCCCGAACGCAGCAGACCTTTTTTATCCAACGAATTAAGAGTCAGCACCTATAACATCCGATCTGGTAAGGGATACGAAACACCTACTACCATCAATCAACTGGCTGAGGTCCTCGCTTCTCCCGCTCCAGACATTATTGCCATGAATGAGGTTCGGAAACCTGTATTCAGCGAAACTAATCAAGCTGAGCACATTGCCGATCTTCTTAATATGAGCTGGCTTTACGCCATGACAGCCGACCGATATCTTGCGGGGCGTGCAGGTAACGCTTTACTCAGTCGCTACCAAGTTACATATTATGCGGCCTCGACCCTTATTCACGAATCATGGGTAAATGGTGAGTCCAATGTATCGAAATCACCGAGGAACGTAATCTTCACTTTTCTAGACAATGGGCAAAAGGAGATTGCCATCATGGCTACCCATCTAGATCGGGGTCCTTTACGAGTCACGCAACTCGAACAGGTTCTAACAATGTTCGACCAGCACGATTACGCCATTTTGCTTGGCGACCTTAACTCTACACAGGATCAGGCGGAAATCTCACACCGCCTTACTTCGGGGGCCGTTGATGCTGTTTGCGCTTTTCAACAAAAATGCAAGCAGCACATTGATTGGATATTGACCAAGGGCTTCGAAGTTCTCGAAAACGGCAGCTACCCAATTGGATTGTCAGACCACCCACAATATTGGGCGCGTCTGAGAATTATTGACGATTCCGAAATTAGTAGATAGCCCAACGGCAAGTGTAAAATAAACTTCTGAGCCAACATGAAACTAGGATCTGTCTAGCTCGATAGCCCAGGTCGTAAATGACTAACAGCAAAGTAGACCATGATCGATCAAATGTTTTAGAACATGCTTCTTGGCATTATCATCTTTGGCGACTTAACATCCAGCTATAGTCTGCACAGACCCAATGTAGGCAAATCTGAAGTATGGATTCGTCAAAAGCAAACTATTACTGGTCACTAGAGAGACAGCTAAAGCTTTTCCAAAATAGTTTTCTGATCGATTACGCTTATTTTGAAGACTCGTTAAACGCTAACTACGCATCATTAATGCACTACTAACCTATCTGAAGCCGCAGCTGCGCTTTCTATACCCGCATACATCGAATCGCTGAACGAACCGTGATCGGTTCCCGACATGACTATTCTGCCGATGTCTTTTGACACATACGGCATAACATCGCTGACATAACCAGGAGAATAATTTACCCAAGAATGGGCACGCAAAAAAACTCGAATTTCTTCAAGATAATCAATGCTGCCTGGAAAAATCTCGTTTATTCTGCTGGCTGTCAACTGGCACTGCTCTACAATCCATGAATCACTCAGCAACATCGAGCGTTTCTCTGGTGGATTCGCCCAATCACAACTCAATATCTGCGGGGTGTCCTCTCTCGTTTTGCCCCGATTAAGCACCCAATCCGCAGGCATAAAGTTTTGTATCGGCGCATTATCCAACCACGTTATGTAATCCTTGTTGTAGATCGTTCGATTAAAGCAGAGGTTAATCATTGAAATATCAAGATATTCGATTTTGCTAAAAGCATCGTTTTGTTCTGCCGGCATATCAGGGATTGCATACCGGGCAACATGATTGTGGGCGCCCCAGATACAGGCGCGACAGCGAATGGTTTGTAATTTATTGTCTTGTAGATATGTTACATCTACAAATTTGCCATCAATTGTATTTTTGACGCGAATCACGCAACTCCCGGTCCGAATTCTACCCTGCCCCTGCTTAGTGACACCTTCCGCCAGTGCTTCGGCCATGGCCGCAAGACCGCCGGGCCAGGAACCGATCGAATCGTAGTTCTGCATACCACCCATTATCAGAACACAAATGAAAGCTGAACTGTTTTTCGGAAATGATGAAACTTGGGGGGGGCAATAAATTTCACACCACTTGACGACTTCTTTAGGGAAATTGTTGACTCTCAACCAATGTTCAAAACTTATTGAGTCTAGATCTAAAATTTCCCTACGCACCAACGGATCCACTGTCGCCTTTCCGGCGAAGAGAATATCCGCCTCATCACGTAAACGTGCAGAGATTTCTGTTATCAAAGCAACAAAGCGTCTAAATTCTTCCTTGATCCGCTCAGAATAGGGCAGCCCCTTAAAATCATCGCGGTATAGATTCCTGACAATAGTCTTATCCAGAACATATGCGTCATATCCACCAATCAACAAAGGAGACAGGTTGAATTCTCTCTCCATAAAGTCAATCAACTCTGACTCCATATCGGTGTAGGCGGCTCCTAAATTCATGTATGTGCCATCACGCAGATCACGCTGTGCATTACCCCCCGTGCGCAGCTCCTTCTCGAGACACACAAGATCTACCCCAGGCAGGTGATAGGCAGCAAACAAAGATGTCGCTCCAGCACCTACTATAACGACCTCTCGGAATTCCGTTGGTTCAGGAATCGAAAACTGATAGCCATCACGTAACATGTGAAGCGGTTCACGAACCACATGTTGTCGATTAGTCTGAATAGGTTCTGGCTCTTCTGAATAGGTTCTTTGTACCGGCCAACCAAGCGCTGCACTGCCAGCAATTACCGTGCGAATAAAATCGCGACGTTTCATTTGATTCCTTACCATGTACTTGATTTCTCGCTAAGCGATGAGATTAATGTCCTAAGCAACCAAGTCAAATACATTTATTGAGATCCCCATTTCTGTTTGGCAAAGATTTAAAGTCCAACTCAGACACGTGCCGAACGGCGTCCTCGTGTGATAAGTTCTCTTTTTCTCGGCATGCAGTTAAACCAATGTCCGTTAAGCTCCGACAACAGGAAAATAAGAGTGGCAATCCTAGCCTAGCCAACCAAGGCTTTGGAAAGGTCAATTTCGAAGATCCTCCACAACACTTTGACATTTCCGAAGCGCGCGCCGCCACGGATTTTTTTGAAGAACATGGCTTTGTCGTGCTCAAGAATTGCTTGGATAAAACCGAGCTTACCCATTTGAACGAGTTCTTCGATCGAACACAACATGAGGTTCCTGAAAAATGGGGGTTGGGAGAACGAAGAAAGCCCCATCATAGAGAGCAGGGTCTGATATTTTCACAGCCATTACTGGACTATCCTGAAATCGACCAGTACACCCGGCACAAGGGTTCGTTCCCTCTTGTTGCCCGACTCCTTGGAGGAGAAGATCGGGTCAGGTTCGCCGAACTTAATTTCAGAGAGACACCTGCCGATGCAGGTATCGGCGCGATGAACTTCCATCATGACGCCGTGAATGAGGATCGATTCCTCCGGGAACCATACAACCCAGTAGACTGGTTGTGCGCAATACATTATCTAACTGACACACAACCCGGCACACCGGCTTTTTGCGTGGTTCCTGGAAGCAATCGGTATGAGACATTAAGTGAAGCTTACGAAGGACTAGGGTCTAATTACCAAGAAACGCCCCTCTACGGACACGCTGGCACCTGCGTTCTTTATGACACCGCAACTTTCCATGCACGATACGACGGTGATGGAAAGCAAGCTAGACGCACCTGGCACCAGTATTACGCAAGAGGTGGCTGGTTACGGAGTTCTCTGCCAACAACCGACCGGTACATGCGTCCACCATCCCGTTGCCTTACCGACTGGAATCTTTTCCCAGAGCGACTGGTTTTCAATAAGGATCCAAAGATCAGACTCTTCTTTTCACACTGGAATACCGCTCAATGCGAATGGGTAACTTCAGGTTTCGACGCTGAGCTTCGTCGAAGCATGCCGCGGGGCGAGCAATAAACTAAGCTCCCTCAGGTGCATAAAATCCGAAAAACCAACTTGCGTACCATCGGATCAACCAATCTTAGAAAAACCTACAATGAGTATGCGAACGAACTAATCCTTTTTCGATCGTAATTGGTGGAGCGCTTCATCAACACCCAATTTTGCCCAAGGCTGCCAGGGTAGCGTGAATAAGGAAAAACCAAGATCGATCAAATCTTCAGGGGTGAGACCAGGTGGAACAAAATAAATGCCAGCAAACTTGCCGGCACCTTGAGCTGCTTTCGCGATCTTTTTGAGCGCATCTATATATTTGTCATGACGATAATCTAGCGTGACATCTAGATTAATGGACAGATCTGATGGGCCTACTAAGAGAACGTCCACACCATCCACAGAAGCAATCTCATCAACAGCTTCCAACGCCGCCGCCGTTTCTATCATCGGCAAGATCAACAACTGATCATTGACAATATCCATATATTCGCGATAGTCCTTAAATTCACCCCAATCACCTGCAACACCACTTGAACTTCGCTCTCCCGCTAGAGGATATCTGCACCAACCGACCATTTGTTCAGCGTCCCTAGGCGCATTGATCATCGGCGCTATTAAACCTCGAGCTCCCGCGTCCAAGGCAAAACAGATCTGATCTGGACGATTATCGGCCACGCGCACAACCGGGCTAGCTTGTCGACCTCGAATTTTTGCCAGCACAGGACCCAGTTGCTTGAGTTCTATCGTCGAATGCTGACTGTCGAATAAGAGGAAATCGAAGCCCGCTCCCGACAAAAACCTCACTTCACTTTCCAGGCCAGCAGTTGTTCCTATCGCCGTGCCGCCTGATCGTAAAACCTCTTTGACTTGATTCACACGTTTCTCCGTTTGTGTTTGGGGCCGCTTAACCATTAATAGAAGTATAACCAGACTGTTTGTCCTGCGGTGAAGACGAAAAATTCCAAATGAGCATATCAAAGGTTTAGAAATAAACCTCGCAAGAAGTCTGACGAGGACACATCAGCTTGGAAGGCGGAGTATCTAGCAATCAATTCCCTATTGGGGCAATCTGAGGGCATTACATGAAGGTTTTAACTAACGGAGAAAACTATGACGAACACGGCAGAATATGACGATTACGATGCTATGGGGCTCGCGGAACTGGTTAGAAGCGGCGACGTTAGACCGCAGGAACTGCTGGAAGAGGCAATAAAACGTACCGAGCAAATAAACCCCAAAATCAACGCCGTCGTTCAGAAGCACTACGATGAGGCAGAGGCAGCTATCCGTGCGGGCCTGCCTGATGGTCCCTTTACTGGAGTACCATTTTTACTGAAAGATCTGAACATCCTATTGGAAGGCACCGTTACTTCAATGGGAAGTGCTATGTTCAAAGATTATATGGCAACCTACAATTCAACACTGACTAATCGTTATATTAAGAGCGGACTCGTCATCTTTGGTAAGAGCGCTTCTCCTGAATTCGGGGCATTACCAGTAACAGAGACCCAACTTTTTGGGGCAACCCGCAACCCATGGGATCTGGATCGCACACCTGGAGGTTCAAGCGGAGGCGCATCCGCATCTGTCGCGGCTGGCATCATCCCTATGGCCAATGCATCTGACGGCGGCGGCTCTATTCGAATTCCTGCGGCATGCACTGGATTAGTGGGCCTGAAGCCTACTCGGGGTAGAACAGCTATGGGTCCGACGATCGGTGAAGGCTGGGGTGGCCAATCTATCAGCCACGTTGTCAGCAAAACCGTAAGAGATTCGGCTGCGATGCTGGATGCAACAACTGGTCCGGAACCAGGTGACCCCTATTCCCCGCCCTACTTTGACGGTCTATACCTTAACGAAGTCGAAAAACCTCCGGGCAAGCTAACGGTAGCGCTGATACCAGAAAAAATTGGAAACGGATCCTATTCACCGGAGATTAGAAAAGCACTTGAAGAGACAGCTTCACTAATGGTCGAGCTGGGCCATGATGTCGAAGAGGCCACGCCGGAGGTCGACGGTTATGCTCTACAATTCGCGAGTACAACACTTCTAGCCGCCAATCTAGCGCTGAAGGTTACCCAGCAGGAAGAAGAGACCGGACAGCCCCTTAGGGAGGGAGATCTTGAGCCATCAACCCTGGCTCTTATAAAGCTCGGTCGATCAATCGATGGGGAAGCCTGCGCAAAGGCCAGCCAGATCAATCACATGTCGGGTCGAATCATGGGACGGTTCCATGAAAATTACGATATCGTTTTATCACCAACCCTAAGTACGCTGCCGGTACCAATCGGTTATTTTAGCGATGGTGATCTCGGGGAAAAGATCGGCGAATTTATGGCCAATACTTCAATGTTCAATCAAACAGGACAACCGTCCATATCCTTACCCCTAGCCTGGAGCGAGAATAAACTTCCCATCGGCATCATGTTCAGCAGCGCCTTTGGGCAAGACGATCAACTTATCCGGCTAGCAGCACAGCTCGAGCAAGCTCGCCCCTGGAGCAATCGTCGGGCACCTCATCACGCTGCCAACTTACCGTAAACCTGGGGCAGTACTATGAAAATCTTGGTTGCGATGAAGAGCCATGAAGCCAATACTTTCTCCCCAGTGCCCGCGCCGCTGGAGCGCTTCAGCGCAGGGAAATTTCCGTCGGAGGGAAACATCATCTAGACAAAAATCTCGAATTCACATCCACCGGCAATCAGTTGGAATCGTTTTTTAGACTGACATCCTGAAACTGTAGTTCATTCAACGTATGATAGATTCCTTCCAGCGCCATCAATTCATCATGGGTACCGAGCTCCTTCACTGTCCCATGTTTCAACACCAGGATTCGATCAGCTTCCTGAATAGTCTGCAAGCGATGAGCAATCAGGATCGAAGTCCTTCCTGTCATAATTTGATGAAGTGCTTGCTGAATAAGTTGCTCTGTCTCTGTATCAATGCTTGCGGTCGCCTCATCCAGAACCAAGATTTCCGGATCAGCTGCAAGCACCCTCGCAAACGCGAGTAGTTGACGCTCACCTTGGGAAAGATTCTGACCACGCTCAACCAACTTTGTGTCATAGCCGTCCGGCAGTTCTCGTATAAAGGAATCGGCGGACACTAAACGTGCCGCGTTAATCGCATCGTCGCGTGTAACGCCAGGTGTGCCCAAAATAATGTTATCGAGAACCGAGCCAGAAAAAATATGAAAATCCTGAAGAACAACACCAATGCGTCGACGAACCTCACTCGAGTGAATATTCTTGATATCAACATCGTCCAAGAAGATAGTGTCCTCAGGAAAATCATAGAATCTTCCAAGTAAGCGAATCAGCGTACTTTTCCCTGAGCCAGTGGGTCCCACCACGGCCAGTTTCTCTCCAGGCTTAATGGTAACCGAGATGTCGTGGAGGACCTGGTTATCAAAGTCATAGCCAAAATCAAGGTGACGAAACTCCAATTTGCCGCGTAACCGGCCGGGCAACTCTACCGGATTTTTCGGCTCTTCAATCTGCTCATGCCAATCTAACGCTTGAAAGATTCTCTCTGCACTCGCCATCGCACGAAACAACACGTTGTACTGTTGACCAAGAACCCGAATAGGTCGGATAAACATATCAATGAACTGAGTAAACAAAATGACGCTTCCCAGTGATATGGATTCCTGGATAACCGAACCACCACCTATCCAGATAATCACGGCTAAAGCAATATTCACCATGTTATCCATGAAGGCGCCATATCCTGTCTCAAGGTATATGGCATTAATTTCCTGCTTCTGGTTTTCCCGATTAATTTCCCGATACGCAGCTAGATTTTGCCTTTCTCTATTATTCAGTTGCACAACTTGAACACCAGACAAGTTTTCCTGCAGGTTTTGGTTCAATTGAGAGACTGTGTTCCTGATTGCTCGATAAACACGTCGAGTTGCTTGGCGGAAGAAATAGGTAATAACAACAAAAACAGGAATAGCCAGCAATAGCCAGAGCGTCAGTTCAACATCGATAGCCAGCATGATGAATAGTGCTATAAAGAAAGGCACAAATTCGCCAATGAGCATACCGACGCCCATTAACAGTTCGAAAAGTGCCTGCACATCGTTAGTTATTCGAGTCATGACCCGGCCGACTGCCACCTTGTCATAAAAAGATGATGGTCGGCGTTCCATGTGCTCAAAGAGATCGAAACGCATATCGCAGAGCGAGTCTAGAACAACACGCGCGAAAGTGACTCGATGGTAATGGTAGGCCACGTGGCAAAGCACGGTGAACAATCCAAATATCAGACAAGCTGCAACAACCGGGGTAAGTCCAGTCAATGCAACAAGATAGTTATTAAGATCATTCATACCAAAGTCCGGCATAGTCAGTTTCGGATCACCGATAATGATTCCATCAACTACGACCCGCGTGATGATGACAGGGAGAAGTACAGCCATTAGTGAGGCAAACAGAACTAAAAAAATAGACCAGGTGGCTAGTTTAAAATGCGGCTTGACCCATCCCATGATGCGACCTAGATACTGCATATTCATAGCCTGACCGTGAATGTCCGCTTCGAATACAGCGTGATCGAGTTTTTCTCCTGCGTCGATCTGACTCATCTTGAGTCCTTGCTTGGCTCTTGCTTTGTTTGCGGTTTGTTAGTCTGCGACTGCTCGAGGTCAGCATAGAATCCACCAGACCGAATCAGCTCCTTATGAGTGCCAGCCTCAAGAATTCTGCCGTCCTCAAGAACTACTATGCGATCTGCGTGCCTTGCAGTTGACACTCGGTGCGAAACAATCATGGTCGTCAAACCATGTCTGAGACGCTTTAGGCCCTTCAAAATATGTTCTTCGGTCTCGGTATCAACCGCCGAAAAGCAGTCATCAAGGATCAACAAGGGTGTCATGCGGATCAATCCGCGGGCCAGCGCTGTACGTTGTTTTTGTCCACCCGAGAGGGTAACGCCTCGCTCTCCAAGCAGGGTATCCAATCCATTCGGAAATTCTTCAATCGTCTCGCGCAAGGCGGCGGCATCAGCTGAATGCCAGATCTGATCAACATGACGGTCCGGATTATCATAAGCAATATTGTCACCGAGACTGTCTGCAAACAGGAATGGATCCTGAAGCACGAGACAAACATGATCCCTAAGGTAAGACAGAGGAAAATTTTGGATTGGATGTCCATCCAAGTCGATCCGGCCCTTCGTCGGATCCAAGAGCCTGACCAGCAACCGAAGCAGAGTCGACTTGCCAGAACCGACGCGACCCAGAATAGCAAAGGTCTCACCCGGGTAGATATCCAAGTTGATATTCTCTAACGCATTCCGATCTTTATTGCCGTAACGGTATGAAAGATCTCGAATCGACACACGTCCGGTTAGGTTCGGAAACTCTTTATCTGCATCTTCTTGTATCTCGGGAACATGATCGAGGATATCGAACAAACGAGCAGTACCGGAAGCACCCCTCTGCCACTGAGTAACGAGAGAACCAGCTTCACGAACAGGCCACATTAATAGAGCTAAATAGGAGAAGAAAGCTGCAAAAGTGCCAATAGTGATTTCGCCGGAACTGACCAGAAAACTGCCATACCCGATAATAATCAAGGTCGCTATTGCTGCCAGAACAGGCATCAACGCACCCAACAGCGAACTGGTCGTGAAAAGCGTAATGTTGTCTTCAGCAAAAGTTTTGTTAACGATCGAAAAACGCTCTACCTCCTGCTCTTCCTGCGCCATCGCTTCTACAGTCCTAATGCCGTTGAGATTCTCTTGAACGAATGTCGATAAAGTTGAGAAACCTTCCTGAACCGTGTGTGACTGGGCATAGATTTTCTTTGAAAAAATATAGGCCACATAAGTAATTGCGGGCAACGGTATGACCAGCGCCAAGGTCAACTTCCACGACAGCATAAACATGAAAGACAGACCAACCACCGCTGTAAAGATCAACACTGCTGTCATGCGTGAAGTACCAGCGATTACCTGACGAACCAGCGAAATATCGTTAATGGCCCGAGCCATCAGGTCACCTACACTGTAGCTGGAAAAAAAAAGTGGCCCCTGACGCTGAAGATGATCATAGATACGATTTCGTAGCTCAAAGGCTGCATACATACCAATACGCCGCACCAAGATACGACTGATAATCGTGACAACCATCTGGCAAATCACGCATATCACTATGGCGACTGCCGGATAGATCAGTGAGTTCATCGCCAGATTCAGATCGAAGTTTGCTTTGTCGACCTCAAGCTGAGCACTCGCTATATTGTCGACACCCATTTTTACGTAAAGAGGAATCATCGCCTCGAAAAAACGCGCCCCAGCAAGTCCCGCGAGCCCACCCCAGAAAGCCCAAGAGTGTTCCCTGATATAGGGTAGTAGACGTAAAAGTACTTTCATGACTATATTCGAACCGAGCGCGACATCTGAACAGAATCCAATCCAAAGTGGCACAGCGCAGGGACTTCAGCGAACCGGAAAGGCCGTTATGATAATGCGTGCCGTTATTTGTTGCTAGGTATCCGGCTAAACCCGCCTAAAGCTAAACGCTAGCTATAAGACTTACCTGCGAGCCAAGGATAGCCTCTCGTTTTTCGATCAGTCCCGATTGTTTTGACGAACCAGCCAATGAGAGGGTGCTGGAACACCATGTCTACTCTGAAAATATTGGTAGACCGGCAAACCTGCTCCTATAAGCGCAAGACCCGCCAACGCCCTACCGGGCGTTACCAAAAGCGTATTGATCAAGAGATAGATAGCAACCAGTATAAAGATCACAGGCACGATCGGATACCCAGCGACTTTGTATGGCCTTGGGAAGTCTGGGTATCGCTTTCTGAGAACAATTACAGCGGCGCCATTCATAGCAAAGAAAATCCAGAGGACAAACACATACATATCGGTCAAAACATCAAACGTACCACTGACCGCTAACACCACAGACCAAACACCAATCATAATGACCGCAACGGCAGGGACACTGCGATTCGACAATTCCCCAAAACTTGCTGGCAAAAGCTTGACCCTGGCCATGGTATAAGGCACTCGAGGCCCCGACAGCATTGTTGTGTGTAAAGTGCCGTAGGCTGAGATCATAAGACAGGTTGATATGACCGCTGCTACACCAGGCCCTGCGAAATGCCGAGCGACCTCAAAAGCCACCGAAGAATCTTCACCGATGCTAGCGACTTCATAGGGAGTAAGCACAAAGAAATAGGCTGCGTTGACCATTAGGTAAAGCAGAATGATTAATCCGGTACCGCCGACAAGTGCTAGCGGAATATTCCGGCTGGGCTTTCGCACCTCCCCACCCAACGCAGAAATAATCGCCCAACCGTTATAACCCCAGAGTGCTCCCAACATTGCTGCTCCGAACCCACCCCATCCCAATCGAGCGTTGTCAGGCACCCCTTCACAACTGCCTTCAGAACCAGTCAAACTGAAATGCGTCCAGGAGCCTTCCGCCAGGATAAAAGCGCCTAACCCGACCATTAGAACCAGTCCCACTTTTACGCAGCTCAGCGCAGTCGTCGCGTGGCCGTTGACTCTCACCGTCGCCAAATTGAAGATTGTTGCCAACCCAATAACCACCATCGGTAATAAAGATAACGCCATATCGGACAAAGCAGCATCCAGCAGATCATTCAAAAAGATGACACAGAGGATAGCAACCGCCGCCGCCGATGCTCCTAGCGAAATAGTTTTTGTCCAGCCATAAAGGAATGCCCAACGTGAGCCAAATGCAGCCCCAATGAAATGAAACTCTCCTCCTGCACGAGGCATCATGCTCGTTAGCTCTGCATAAACCAGCGCACCTGCCAGAGTTAAGAGACCAGCAACCAGCCAGACCAGCAAGACCATATCCGGTGAACCGACATTACAAGTCATCACCCTGGCTTTGACGAATACTCCCGTCCCTATGACATTGGCCAGTATCAATGCAACAGCAGGTACCAAGGTCAGCGCACGAATAAGGTTTTTATTCGCAGAGTCATTCATAAAGCATGCTTTGAGATGATTAGTTTCCTTGTTTACTAAATACTAAAGAGAGAAAGTCATTGAGGTTAGTCACAACATTCAACAATTCCTATCGTCAACTGCCAACAGCTTCCTACTGGGGCCTTATCTGATTGAGCGGAACAATACATCATAGAAGTTTCAGACTATCGACAATCGCTGCAACATGAGGCTTCATCTTTTCAGAGTCAACGATTTCGGGTCTGGCGGCCGCCCAGCCAATCGAGATTAGACCTCGTACACATAGGAAAAGCGGCAAAAGTGCTTCCACGTCAGGGATAGACCGCCTAGCAAGATAACCTTCCAACAGAGCGTCCTTAAATTGAACGTAACGTTCGTGATCAACAAATTCACATAGGGCGACGGCCAGGTCGTAGACATGCCATCCATAACCGGCGTCGTCGAAGTCTATCGCCTGCAGCTCTTCCTTGTGAACGATTACATTGCGTGGATGCAAGTCTGCATGAATGAGCCCGTAAGAGGCCGAATCGGTTGTCAGTCGTCTAAGTTGCTCGTAAATCCTGCCCCTAGCTTCATAGAACTCGCGAGCTTCTTTTGCATTAAGGAAAGGAGCTTCCCAAAATTTACCCCAGAGAGGATATTCACCCATCAACCCATCAGCATTCCAGGCCCGGCGAGCTAGGGGCTTGTCTGCACGCCAACTAGAAGTGTGTTCGTGCAGTCTTGCTATTAGCCCGCCTAACGCAGAGAAACATTGAAACTGTTCTTCCGCATCCCCGGCCTGAATAACTTCTCCCAAAATTCTGCCCGGTATCCAGCGGAACATGCCAACTTGGTGCGGCCTGTTGTGCAAAGTCACTTCGACATAAGCTCCGCCATCTCGAGTCAGCACATGAGGTGGTGTGCGGATACCATCCCGATTAAGGGCTGTCTCCCAGATCACTTCGGCTTTGAGTTCATCAATAGTGTTATATCCAGGTCGATGAATCCGCAATGCATATAGAGCTTCTGTCCGATCAGTGAGCCGAATTACAACATTCTCGCTGCGCGAGTGGACTTCAGCTGTCTGAATCGTAATATCCCAGCTTTCCAGAGCCTCCATGGCAGCACTAATGTAGGCGTAATCATCCTTAGCCATAGGTCAGAGGATGAGATCCTGAAAGGCGGACAAGAACCTATCTGCGTGAGACTTCTGAAAAACCAGTGGAGGACGAATCTTTATGATATTCCCATAAGCACCTGCATTGCTGGCCAAGCAGCCCTTTTCTTTCAACGCATTCACCACCTCTATAGCACCCTTCCTATCCGGTTCGTTAGCGATTTTATCTTTTACCCACTCCAACCCTAGGAACAATCCGTGACCACGGACCTCAGCGAAATGCGAATTGCTTCCCGTCATCTCTTTCAACTGAGCTGCCAAGTAAGACCCTACATTAACAACATTATCAGCCAAGCCTTCGCTCTCAATTACATCAAGCACCGCATTACCGGCCGCTGCCTGCAGAGGCGACGACGCAAACGTATTGAAATATCGAGTCTTAGACCGGTAACGTGAAATAAGGTCATTGGATGCTGCACAGGCAGAAAGTGGAAGGCCATTACCCATGGGCTTGCCTGTGACCACTATATCAGGCTCGAAACCGCTGACTTCATAACCCCACCAAGCACCAGATCTGCAGTAGCCTGATTGGACCTCGTCGGCTATGACAACGCCGCCTGCCGCTCTCACCAAATCAGCAGCTCTCGCCATAAAGCCCGTTGGAATATCAGGCAAACCTTCGTTGGCCATCAAGGAACACATAAGTAAGCCCGCAACTTTGATGCCCTCGTTTTGGAAATCAGACAATGCCTCTTCAACTTTCGACACATATGCAGCACAGCACTCGTCTTCATCACCATCAACAATGGAACGAAAACTCTCTGGAAAAGGTATAGAACGAACATTTGGATTCGCCGTCTGATCTGTCGACACATGAGTCAATTGCATAACTTGCTCGCTATTGCCATGGTACGCCGCATTAGTACAGATAAAACCAGTACCGCCAGTGACGATTCGTGCCATACTCATTGCGACATCATTCGCCTCGGTGCCCGAACAAGCAAAGACAACCGATTCAATCTGAGCGCCATGTAGTTGGGTAAACCGTTCGGCCAATCTGACGATATCTTCATGAAGGTACCGACTATGCACATTTAGCGTGCTTGCCTGCTTATGCATCGCTTCCACTACATGTGGGTGCGCATGACCAACGCACGGCACATTGTTATACATATCTATGTACTCACGACCATCTGCGTCATAGACAATCGCTCCCTCGCCGCGGACGAGCTGTATCGGCTCCTTGTAGAAAAGTGTTGAGCCCACTCCAAAAAAACGATTTCTTCGTTCAAGCAAAGTGGCGTTATCCATATCAGGGCTCCATTTTCCAGGTTGAATGAATGTCTAATTCATCTCGATTGTAACTAATAGTAAGGTAATCGCCCGCTAGCCATTTAGCATACTGATTCGTCGCGAATTGGCTGCCAGCGGCCCCGCCATTGCCGCCAGCAATAACGAAGTGAACGTGCTCCGGGTCCGCCAAGTCAACGATCAGTCTGAAAGCTGGGCCATGATAGACCCGACATGGAATTTCCCCCGACTTATTTCGACCCGGGCCAGGCCCCATATGCATAGCCATATTAAGGGTCGTCGGGCTGCCGGAGACAGGGTCCGGTCCTGCCTTCATAGCCCGCCAAGGCTCTTCGCTGGACAGGCGATGACTGAAATAAATCTGATGAAGATTTCCCCAACACCAAGCTGAGCTGTCGTCACCCAGAGTGCGAGCCACACTATCAACGACGTCAGCCATCGTGGTGCAAATAGTCTCATAAAGTAGAGACTCATATTGCATCCACGGACTGCCTGGTGTCAGGAAATTTTCAATATCAAAGCGATTGAGACCCGGGGCCGCCGCTGGTATTGCATTCAGTACGGGGTCATCAAGGACCTCTCGCATAAACTTGCGAGCCCATAAACGATCAAGAAAAGGATAGTAAATGCAGGGTGCTCCTGCGTCTTTAGACGCTTGGCAGTCCCAGTGGAATAGAAGTTCATAAGCCAACGCTACCCTATCGTCATCACTCTCCTTTAGAACTGCCAGCAATCCAGGCAGGACCTGTCTCGCCCGCAAGTCAGTGATGTCCAACTGTGCTTCCTTGAAAGAGGTAACTGTAAATCGCTCATCAACTTCCAGAATCTCGCGAACTCTACCTGCGCGTGCCGAATGTGTCGGGAAGTTATGGATGTAAAACGGTCCACTCTCCCCCATTGTATCGTTATTGGCCGTCAGCGAATAACCGCATTCCGGGTCTATTTCGACAGTCAGCTCAGCTTCGTTAGATAGCCTAAATTGATGCCCAGAATTACTTCCCGACAGAGGCACAGAACCCGTAACTCCCGAGCGGGCAGGCAGCGTCGCGGCAATAAAACGCCTCAAGCCATCGTCCTTGTCTACGCAGATAATGTTATTGACGAGAGGACAAACATCATCTTCGAACAGTAGATGCCCAAACTCTTCAGCAGAACCAGCAAGTGGCAGCCGGGCCAACGCTCCAGCCGAGGTTGGAACATCTGTCAGGCTCCATTGCAACGCTGTCTCAAATCCCTCCGCCGAGGTCGTAGGCATATCCAGACTTCGCGTCAATCGCTCGAGCAAAGGACCTCGCTCACTTCGCACAACCTCGATCGTCCGTGTTTCACCTCCCTTTACCTCAATTTGTTCCGTGAACTTCAGTAAGGGCACCCAACTATCTGAATTCCGAACCATATCGCCCCGACTTGTCTCCTCTACGAAGACGTCATAACAGTCGACAAATCCAGTAGTCAGACCCCAAGCGATATCGCGTGTGGTGCCCATCATGAAGTAAGGAACCCCTGGGAAGGCTGCTCCGAATACATCCCAACCAGGTGCATGCAAATGCACATAGAAAAATGTATTCGGAATAGTGTGTGGTTGATGTGGATCAGTCGCCAACATGGCCTTACCTGATGCCGATAACTGACCCGATATCGCCCAATTGTTACTCCCGGACAACACCGCGGATTCCGCTTCAGGATATGCTAAGACAAATGGCGTGATTGATATCTCCTTTAGAGCTGTTCGAAGCTCTGCAATTGACTCTTCATCAGCATCCGATAGATGCAAAACATGGTGGCGGAACCAATCGACACCGTGGGTAGCCATCAGGCGTCCCAACGCTATCTTTTCGGTCCACGATTTGTGCTGAAACCAGGAAGTGAAGCGATACCTAGCAGCAATATCAGCTCGATTGAACCGTCGTGGTTTAGCGCCCGCCCGAATAAATTCCGGTGGCGATTCATCAAGACCATCAATCACAGCATTCAATCCATCGAGGTAGGCGTCCACGATCCAGTCGCCCTCACTTTCAGGCAAACCTGTATGAGTTCCATGAACATTGCACGCCCGCTGAAGAGCATCCTGAGGGATAAAGCGTTCACCAAGAAGAGCTGCTGCTTCACACATTGCGTAGGCAGTACTTTGATGAATTTGCCACAGACGTTCTTTGCCTGCTGCGAAACCCATACCTCGGTAAGCATCAGCGATGGTACTGGCGTAAATGTGAGGTATCCCGTGTTTGTCCCAAACGATATCAAACGCAGCATCCGCACCCGATAGCCTCATCATGACCTCACTTTCATCAACAAACCATAAGTCCTTAATATTACCTCTCGGCTGAAGGAAAAATCTTCCTAGAAAATCTATCAACAGACATATTTCTTTTTGGGAGACAGGCCCCAACATCCTATGAGATTAGTCATATCAGCAACAAGGGCGACAGGTGAGCACGCATGACAAAGTTTCTCTTTGCGATCCCTATAAATTCTTCTTGGAATGACAAATTGAGCGATTAGTCACAAAACCTCTAAACCACGTAAAGAAGGACATAGAGGCACTGTTCTATTGACTGTATAGTCGGGTTTCGTCTTGATTAGGAAGACCATGAAAGAATTCAAGTACTGTCCACTGTGCTCTGCACCATTGGCCGAGGTTCGCGAGAACCGAATCGAGTGTTCAAAGCGATGCGGCTTCGTGCACTACGACAATCCAACACCAGTCGCCGCCGTCGTGGTGGAATATGATGGCAAAATTGTCTTTGCACATAACAGCGCCTGGCAGGGCGACTTTTACGGTCTTATTACTGGTTTCGTGGATCACAAAGAAGGGCCAGAGGAGTGCGCCATCCGTGAGGTCAAAGAAGAACTGGACCTTGATGCGACATCCCCGACCTTGGTAGGAGTCTACCCATTTGAACGCCTGAACCAGGTCATAATTGGCTATCACGTTCTGGCAAGCGGTGTTATCACCTTAAATGAGGAACTGGACAGATATAAGTTAATTGCGCCAGAAGATTGTGTCGCCTGGCCCACTGGAACAGGCCACGCCCTGAGGGACTGGCTACGCTCCCAGGGTATAGAACCAACCATGCGAGAGTTACCCGGTCGTGTACGTTAGTCGCACACTACAATTGGGCTTCCCAAGACCTTTACATCTATTCCTGTCAACTCATCAACTGACAGACTGCAGTGCTACGAAAATAATGGATCTCTTAGCCGTCCGCAATTAAGCGGTCTAAGATGAAAGATACTAATCGACTTAGTAGCAAAGTTGCCTTGATTACCGGCGGCGGAAGCGGATTGGGTAAAGCGACGGCCCTACACATCGCGAAAGAAGGCGCTGCCGCAGCACTCCTGGACATACGCTTGTCTTTGGTAGAGAGAGTCGCCGAGGAAATCAATGCCTCCGCTGGAAGAGCGCTGGCGATAGCCTGTGATGTCGCGGATGAAGAACAGGTCTCTAATGCCGTAAGACAAACCGTCGATCACTTTGGTGAAGTTACCAGTCTTCTTGCCAATGCAGACACCGCGGGCCGGGTTTGGATTCACGAAACCACACTGGAAGATTAGCAATTTCTACTAGACGTTAACCTGGCAAGCCCTTTCCTGTGCTCCAAGCCATTGAGCTTCTTCGCGATAGGAGGCAATTACAAACCTATGCACTCCAGGATGAGCAGTAATCATTAACAACCAGTTATTCGACATCAGGCCATTCACAGCGTTACCCAGAGTTAGTTGCAGGGTCACCTCTCGGCAAGCCAATAGAGATCGCTGTTGACACGCCAATCAGTAATAATGAAATGAGGATACAGGCCTCCATTCCCCATACTTGGTAAATAATTCCGGACAATACCGTTCCCATCAAGCGGCCCGCTGCATTCGACATATAGTAAAAGCCGACGTCTAACGAAACTCGATCGCTTTCCGCATAAGCAACAATCAAGAAGGAGTGAATCGATGAATTAATAGCGAAGATCATACCAAAAACTAGCAGGCCAACTACCAGAGTCGTCTCTGGTACCATCATAAAAACCAGACTCAAGTAGACTGCGCCCGTAGTCATTGCAAGCACAAGACCCCAGTAGGTCGCTGACAAACCATCTGGGGTTCGGCCAACGTAAGATCCTGTTATTCTCGGTGTAAAAACCTGAACAGCTCCATAGCCAACGATCCAGATCGCTAGGAAGGTACCAACTGCCGTACTGGACCATCCCATCTCTAGCTGCAGGAAGACGGGCAGTGCAACAACAAACCAAACGTCCCGTGCACCAAACAACGCCAGCCTGGCTGCGGATAAACGATTAACAGCAGGGCTCTTGGAGAGGATTTCCGTGAACTTAGGTTTGGTCTTCGATTTGCCCATGTTCCTGTCAATCAGCAAAAAACTTAAAAGCGTTACCACGGCGAGGCCACCAAGGAGGGCTCCGATAGCAAAGCGGAAACCTAGAAATTCGAGCAACACACCGCCAAGAAAGAACCCCGCCCCTTTCAACGCATTCTTAGATCCTGTAAGGGTTGCGACCCATCGGTAAAGCCTGCTTGATTCATCTTCAGCGACAATTAACTTGACGCTGCTCTTGGCACTCATCTTATTAAGATCTTTCGCAATACCCGAAAGCGCCTGAGAGAACATTACATAAGAAACCGTCAAATAAACTGGATCTGCAAGCAACATCGCTAACGAAAGCAGTTGTAACAGTAAGCCAGTGAAAAGTGTCAGGGCTAGTCCTAACCGAGCTGCCGCATACCCACCAAAGAGATTCGTTACAATGCCAAACAATTCGTAAAAAATGAAAAGCATCGCAATCTGAAAAGGGCTGTATCCAAGCTGATGGAAGTACAGAACCGTAAGCATACGCAAAGCGCCATCCGTCAGAGTAAATCCCCAGTAACTGGCTGTAATGACTGCGTACTGCTTCATATTATGCTGACAAACCGTCGGCTACTTTTTGAGTCAACTCAACCATTCTATTCACGTAACCAATTTCATTGTCGTACCAAACAAGAACCTTCAGGAAGGTCTCATCAATCACCATAGTAGAATTAGCATCAACAATAGCGGAACGCTTATCTCCTTCGTAATCGCATGAGACTAGTGGCAAAGTCTCAAAACCTAAGATTCCTTTGAGCGGCAAGCTGTTGGCTGCTCTCTCTAAAGCCGCATTAACCTCAGCAGCATTGGCACTCGTTTCGAGTTCAAAACCACAATCCGTAACAGAGGCGTTCGCAAGAGGCACACGGACAGCCATACCGTTTAACTTGCCGCGCAATTCCGGAAATATCTCGGCAATCGCCGTTGCCGAACCTGTTGAGGTGGGAATAAGGGACATCGCACTGGCACGAGCGCGCCGCAGATCTTTGTGATATTGATCTAGGACACTCTGGGTATTAGTAACATCATGGACTGTCAAAATAGCGCCATGAGCTATTCCAAATTGTTCATGAACTACCTTGATCACCGGCGCAATACAGTTGGTGGTGCAGGATGCGGCCGTGACTATGTGATGTTTACTCGAGTCATAAAGATGGTCATTAACACCCATAATAATATTAAGTGTGCCGTCTTTAACCGGAGCGGCAACAATGACCTTTTTTACGCCGTTAGAGAGATACTCTGAGAGCAAATCAGCGCTTTTAAATTTTCCCGTACATTCAACAACGATATCCGCTCCCGCTTTAGTCCAATCTGTAGACGATATCCGCTCGTTTCTGGAATAGCTAATCGACGTGCCATCTATCCGAATTTCATTCCCTGAAGCTTCTACGTTTTCGTGCCAGGTACCATGCTGGCTGTCATACTTAAACAGATGAGCCGCCGCCGCGGAATCTCCACCCACTTCATTGATATGCGTCACGCGCAATCCAGGGAAGCTTCTTGCAACGCGCAGTGCCAAACGCCCCATCCTACCAAATCCATTTATACCTATACCTATCGTCACGAACTGATCTCCAATCATCGTACCTATAATGTAAGTATTATAAATTGGCGCTAAGCAAGGATCATCTGCACCAGCTGCAAACGCATAGGAATCGAACGAAATCAGCCTAAAGATGGTGATAGACTTTCTTTATGCTTAAACTTGAACCAGCACTAAAGAGACAGTTCCATACCGACGGTTATATTGTTTTAAAGGGTCTGCTCAGCGAATCCGAGATTGATCATTTCAACGGAGAACTGGATCGGATCAGAAGGTTGCCGGGCTACGAACCTGATAATGATCCTCGCTTTAATATCGGTCACTATTCATTCGTCGATCACGCAAAAGATCTAGATCCAAGCGGTTTCATGGATCGACGAGAATTACTCGATTACAGTCCACACTTAATCAGCTTGATTGATCGAGCACCCGCTTTTGACTACCTTGTCGATCTAATGGGGCCGAACATCATGTTGAGCATGACCCAGGCAATCGTGAGGCCACCGAGCGATAAATTTCGGGGGTACATCCATACCGACGGAGGCGAATCATTAAGGATGACAAGAGTTGCAGCGGGCGAGCAACCTATCGCAGTCAAAATTATGTACATGCTCTCAGACACCTTGGAGGAGGATAGTGGCAATCTAACGGTATTCCCAGGCAGTCATGTGATGCAAATTCCGCACACGGACAGGACCATGACCCCTTATTCGATAGGTGCCGTACAGCTTAAAGCCAAGGCTGGAGATGCAGTTATTTTCACACATTCTCTCTGGCATGGGCCTTCCAAAAACTTGTCAGATCACTCGCGCCGCCTTCTGCTTTATAACTATTGCCAAATGTGGGTCAGAAGCTACGATTCCAACGTTCCAGAATCCATCCTGCAAAGGTGTAGTCCGAGGCAGCGGCGTCTGTGTGGCGACCTAGGTTACGAGTTTAGACCCGGCTCTTATTTTTATGTGCCGGTCGACCAGGAGGAAGTAATTTCATCCACATGAAGACTTAGCTTTGATCCGGCTAATTTATCCTATTTATTTTATCCAGATTTCGGAATTATCACGCGAAACTCATGGCCAATGAGCCTTTCATCGACGTCCTCAAAGTTTAAAAACGATACCAACCAGCCTAGGTGTGGACTTCACTTATTGTATGCACCGAGCAAAATTGTCATGCTTGCTCGTGATATTAACGTCAACCCCTGTCAACCGAGATGGTCATCAAAAGCCTTCTGCCTTTGAGCATTATTGTTTTTCCTCTCTTTGCTGAGGCAAAGGACAACCTCGAGCTGAGCGCCGAAGTCGAAGTCAGTTATGGTTATGAAAGCAACGTGTCCGTTGACGATGTTGACCTCAATACAAATATCGGTGATCAGTTCATCGATTTAAGATTTTCCAGTGATCTCGTATTCAAGATTCAGGAAAGTACCGAGATGTCAGCTGGACTCACCGTAAGCGACAGGCTTTACGATACGTTTGATGAGTTTGATGGGCTGCTAAGCCTGGCCTCACTCGCCGTCAGTCATCAAAAGGGAGATTGGGAGTATGGCTTAATCACAAGATATATCGACTACCAGTTAGATGGCTCAGAGTTACTTGCCATGACTCAAATTTCCCCTTCGCTTGCATGGTTCCCAAGCAAAAGGACCTATCTTTACCTCAACTATGAACGCTCAAGAGAGACGTATAGCAAGAACTCTCAGAGAAACAATGATCGGGACGAAGTCGGCGCAGCGTTCTATTACTTCATCAATGGTCTGCGTCAATACATTACGATTCAGACAGATGTAGCAAAAGAAAAAGCAAAAGCCGGTTTTTTTAGCAATGATAGTTGGCAAATCAGACTTGCGTTTATGCAACGAATGACAATTCTTTCGCGCGACTCAACCCTTAGACTCGCATACCGCCATGAGAATCGAAGATACGATCGCTCAATCAATCCAACAATAGCGGATTTTCGAAAAGATACACGACATCGTTACGAATTCGGTCTAGAGATCCCTATCAATGAAGATTGGTCTGCGATGACACTTGTCCAATATAGTGATTACCGATCGAACCTTAAGTCCTCTGATTACAGTCAAGAACTGTATCAGCTGACGGTCCAGTACCAATTTTAAAATGTACGACAATATTCATACGGAACCCTACATTCACACAGTTAACGTTTCGCAAAGCGTTGTTAGAGAAATAGTCAATCTGATACGGCGAAATGGCCAGCATGATAAGCAGAAAAAACTAGAGCCTTAACCGAATATAAATTGTCGACGACCGTCTACGCTCATTCAAAAATTTTGGTCCTGGACTTCATAGCAGATCAGCGGTAGACGGTTTAGCGACCTCGCATCTCCTTGACGATATCCTGCATGCCCTGCCATTCCGCCCATTGGTTGCAAAGAGCATCTTTTGATCGTTCCCACGGGTTATTATCTGACTCATAATCCAGCCACTCGCCCATTTGACCACGATCAGGGTGGTCAGACAGACCCGTAGCCACATGATTTGGCTGTCTTTTCTTATTTCGAATTCGGAAGATAATGTTTTTTCGGGATTCAGTGCCGAACTCATTCCTCGAGCCAGAATGAGGCAGATGGAAGACTGCTATACACGCGTCACCGGCTTCCATAAGGACCTGTGTCGGTTCAGGCCATTGAATACCATCTGGCGTCGTTAAAGAACTCCCGTCGATAAATTCCTCTCGAACGGCATCAGGCAAATATACTAAACCACAACGATTCGGCGCATCATGGTTTAAACGCGGCCACCCAGGCCCCTCTGGCCCCATAGTATTGGCTTGTTCTCTTTGCCAGTTGAGAAACTTCTCCGTCGCGTGATGCGCGCCTTTTAGCAACACTGTCTGACCGGATCCGGGTTTCATTTGATCATTCAAGCAAACAAAAACAAAAGCCGTGAAACTACCCATACCCAGTGTCATTTCAGGGTCCTGAAACAGAGGCACCATGTTATGCCCCATGACATCGGCGCTGCGGCCAAGGTCACCTTTAGGTCCCGACGCGATGTAACGGTCATAGATTTCTTGGTCTGATCCACTCTCTAGTTCCTGAGGAACCTGAATCGTCAACAGGCCATCCATATGAACCTGCGCACCGAAGTAGGGCTGATCTCTGTCTCTATAACCAAGACTGTTGAAAAAATCAGCCGGTTCAGCCTTTTTTATAACGCCTACTTGGCAACGACTCGGAGGATCAAACTCGCCCATCACCTCACGCAGAACCGGCGTAACGTCAGAGGCGTTAACGAGGTCAGTCATCTCGGACGAAGGGCCTAAGTCTTCGTCTTTAGTCGCCCTCTTCATCCTTTCCCGCGCTCGATCAACAAGTTCTCGGCGAACCGCTCCTTTCAGAACAATGAAACCATCCCGGTATAAGGTAATTTTTTCATTGACGCTGAGGGTTCTTTGAGCCGACATCTCTTTAATCCTGTAACTTAAATCCTTCACGCTGAATCGGCTTCACATTCGCGATATTGATCAGAGATTCAACACAATCTAAGAGCGAAGTATCAAGCGGCGTAAATTGAATACCAAGAAGTTCACGTACTCGATCGTTCCTGAGCTCAACTTTTTCCCAAATTGCACGCAACTCGACCTCGCGGGCTTGTAATCGCTCAGGAAATTGATCCGTTACCATGGGTGTAGCATGACCCAATTCAGGTAAAAGCCGGTCAATATCGGCACAGACGTCTTCAACATTACGGCGTTCGGTTGACCACGAAAGGTAACGCTCACCGTTCCTAGCATCTAGGCTCTCGAGCAGACCAATATGAACAGCCGCAGTATCTCGAACGTCCACGGTCATCCAGGGCCTGTAGGCTTCAGTCTGATAGTACTTACCTGTCAGCATCATCTCGATGTTGTGCTGCCAAGGGCCCATATCTTTCTGATGGGCTGAAAGAATGGGACCAACGTTGTCTGACGGACAACACGTAATGGCATCCCAATGACCACTCTCCGAGGCAGCTTCGGCAAAAATATGTTCTGCTAATTCTTTGCCCATTGCGTAGCCATGGCCTCTTTCAGGCGTGCGCTTCGGATGGTCTGGGACCGGTGCACGATCTTCGTAAATAACTGGGCGCCGAAGGAGTTCCTTTATATCGCCTTCCGTCATGATCGATGCAAGGGAAGACGTTACGATGACACGCGTGACACTTTCCGACCGTTCTATACTGGAAATAATGTGGCCACAAACTCGACGAATGTAATCCATATCAGAATAGTCATTGACGTGGGAAACATGGCAGACCCCATGACACCCAGCAAAAATATCATCAAAGCATCCGTCAACGTTTAGATCAGCGGCATGCAGCGTCAGTCTACCTGTGGCGTAACCTCGCATGTCTCGCAGAAAACCAACTCGGTCTTCATCATTTACATTTCGAACACAGGCACGAACGCGATAACCCTTACCCAAGAGCTGTTTCACTACCCAACCGCCTATAAACCCGGCACTACCTGTTACCGCGACTGTTCCACCTGCTGGTATGGGAGCCATCGTTCATTCACCCCTTCGCTTTATTTCGTGAGACCAATAGTAAAGTCAATTAGCACGGCTAAGTAAATATCTCTGTCAACCGCCGTTGCCTTTTCAGATAGGAGTTAACGACGAAGCGAAGGCATCTGGCCATAAGTTAAACAGCGCCATAGCCACTCAACCGGGCCGAACTGATAACGTTCTAGCCACAGAGGACTTACCCAAAGCTGCAGAATCCAGATGGCTAACACGATCGGGTAGAGCTCAAAACGCTCCAAAGAACCAATCAATCCAACGCCTACCCCTGAAAATATCAATCCACAGATCAAAGATTGCAAAAGATAATTAGTTAACGCCATCCTACCCACTGCCGCCAAGCGAATTCTGAGAGAACTGAAGTGACCCGCTTTCAGGCACCATAGAATCAGACCAATATAGCCCAAGGACATCCCTAACCTTCCTAAGTGGTAGGTCCACTGCATTTGTCCCAAAGACGTCAGAACGTCAAAGCGACTCTCTATTACCTCTATAATTTCAACGCAATTGACACTAAGGCCCAACAGAAATCCAACTATCATCAGTCTTTTATAAAAGATTATTGATCTAGCGCCTTGTAGCACCTGATATTTATATAGCCCCATGCCAAGCAACATCATCGCCAAAGCATCCCAAAACAAGAACACAGGAAGTACCATCGTATAGATTTCATTATTCTTGCCGGCATTCCAGACGAAAACTGACATGTAGTCGCCTTGTCGTGCCTTGAGCTCAGCTAAAGCTTCAATGTCATTCAGATCTTGTTGATCAACAAACTCGTACCAAGCGGTTGCACCTTGATGTACCTCTCTAGGCAGAGTTGCAGGTTCATCAGCTGTCGCGAGGTGCTCGGCAGCAACCCTAGCTTGGGATAGACCGTAATTCATCGCCGCATGCATCAACGACATTGCAAGAAAAACTATGCCTGCACCGATAACCAGGGCGCGCGGACTGCGATGACGGAAAAGAAACAGCAAACCTCCAGCCAACGCATAAGTCACCAGAATGTCGCCGTTCCAAAGCAGCACATAAGCATTAATCAACCCAAAAATAAGCAACCAGAACGTGCGCTTATAATGAATCCAACCGCTTTTGCCGCGCTCACCCGTCGCAAAAAGGATAACCCCCGCACCAAACAAGATCGAAAACAGGCCCCGCATAGCTCCTTCTGCCAGAACATTGACTAGCGAATAGGTTGCGATGTTTAAAATAGAGCCTTCGGCCAGATCGAATCCAGGATTATTGTATGCTGCCGACAACAGCCCAAAACCTATAATGTTTAGCAAAAGTATGCCCAGCAAAGCAAAGCCCCGAAGGACATCGAGCGA
>MDSZ01086112.1_pt1 | contig 107138 bp, 103 predicted proteins | sample 811201 | NCBI WGS metagenome assembly MDSZ01 (sample SAMN05326647, study PRJNA326480) | marine metagenome | isolation source: seawater | place: Indian Ocean: North | collected 2010
AATCTATTAGTGGATAAAGAACATGATATTGAAAAAGTGATTTCTAGTAGTGACAGAATAGTTTCAATCCACTCTGAAGACGAAGATATCATTAAAATGAGAAAAAAATTTATAAAAAAAGGGGACGTTCATTCACATCCCGATTGGAGAAATGTAGAGTGTGCAATATCTTCAACTCGAAGAGTTGTTAAAATTGCAGAAAGATACAACAAAAGCATTCACGTTTTACACGTTACCACGAAAGAGGAAGTTGATTTTTTAGCAATGCACAAAAAAAATGTAACTTTTGAAACTACACCCCAACACCTCACTTTATTTGCACCGGATTGTTACAATAAATTAGGAACATACGCTCAAATGAATCCACCTCTTAGAACCAAAGAGCATCATGACCGTCTTTGGACTGCTATAAAGAATAATATAGTCGATGTTCTGGGGTCAGATCACGCTCCACACTTAAAAGTGAACAAAGAAAAAGAGTATCCTGATACACCATCTGGAATGCCCGGAGTTCAAACCATAGTTCCAGTAATGCTTGATCATGTTAACAGTGGCAAACTAAAGTTAAGTCAACTTATAAATTTGATGTGCGAAAACCCTTGTAAAATTTTTGGAATAAAAGATAAAGGTTTTTTGAAAGAAAATTTTGATGCGGACTTTACAATAGTTGATATGGACAAAGAAGTAACTATAAAAAATGAAATGATAGCGAGTAAATGTGGGTGGACGCCATTTCATAATTACAAAGTAAAAGGATTTCCAATTGCAACAATCGTAAATGGAAATATTGTGATGAAAGATGGTAAAATTATATTAGAGTCTAAAGGTGAACCCTTAGTTTTTTAGTATTTTATTTTCAATTAAATCAGCTTTAATCTCATCTAAAATAGCAGGGTCATCGATTGTTGCTGGCATTTTATATGGTTCATTATCTGCAATTTTTCTTACCGTTCCTCTCAAAACTTTACCTGATCTTGTCTTAGGCAATCTTTTCACAATAATAGCTATTTTGAATGCCGCGACTGGTCCAACTTTTTCTCTAACCATTGAAACACACTCTTTTATTATGTCTGAGTTTTTTTTTGATACTCCTGCTTTTAAAGCTAACAATCCTATGGGTATTTGTCCCTTTAGTTTATCTGCTATTCCAATTACAGCACATTCTGCTACTGATTTATGCTCGGCTAGAACTTCTTCTATTGCGCCAGTTGACAACCTATGGCCCGCAACATTAATGATATCGTCAGTTCTTGACATTATCCAAACATAACCATCTTCATCTATATGACCGGCATCATAGGTCTGATAGTACCCTGGATAATTAGACATATAGTTTTCTTTATATCTTTTGTCAGCTCCCCATAAAGTCGGAAAAGTACCTGGAGGTAAAGGTAATTTTACAACTATATCACCCATTTTACCAGGACCTACCTCTTTACCTTCAGAATTTAAAACTTTTAAATCGTAACCAGGCACTGGTTTAAAAGCTGATCCATACTTCACTGGAAATTTTTCTATACCAGTGCAACTAGAGGTAATTGCCCAACTAGTTTCAGTTTGCCACCAATGATCAATAACTGGTGAACCTGACAACTTTTCAAACCATTTAATAGTATCTGGGTCAGCTCTTTCACCTGCAAGAAATAGTGTATCAAATCTTGATAAATCATATTTTTTGAAAAACTTTCCATCAGGATCTTCTTTTTTTATAGCCCTTATTGCAGTCGGAGCTGTAAATAAAGACTTTACTTTATGTTCAGAAATTACTCTCCAAAATACGCCAGCATCAGGTGTTCCAACAGGTTTCCCCTCAAACAAAATTGTTGTGCAACCATAGAATAAAGGCCCATATACTATATAGGAGTGACCAACAATCCAACCTATGTCGCTTGCTGACCACCAAACATCACCTGGGCTTATATTATAAATATTTTTCATACTCCATTTAAGAGCTGCTATATGTCCTCCAATATCTCTCACTATACCTTTAGGCAAACCAGTTGTCCCAGAGGTATAAAGTATATAAGCATAGTCGTTAGCATTCATTTGAATACAATCTTTAGGTTTTGCATTTTTATGTGCCTCATCCCAAGAAATATCTATTTCTAAATTTAGATCGGCTTTATTTTTTTCCCTTTGAAATATTATACATTTATTTGGCTTATGCTTTGAAAGTTCTAATGCTTTATTTAAAAGAGGCTTGTACTCAACTACTCTTCCAGGTTCGTAACCACAAGAAGCCGAGACAATAATTTTTGCTTTAGAATCATCTATTCTACTTGCCAATTCATTAGCAGCAAAACCACCAAAAACAACTGAGTGAATTGCACCTATTCTCCCACAAGCAAGCATCGCTATCACTGCTTCGGGTATCATTGGCATGTATATAATTACTCTGTCTCCTTTTTTCACACCCTGATTAAATAGAGCTCCTGCAAAAAGTGAAACCTTTTCTTTCAATTGATGATATGTAAAAGTCTTTTTTGTGTTAGTTATTGGGCTATCATAAATAATAGCCAATTTATCACCGTTTCCTTTATCAACATGAAAATCTACTGCATTATAACATGTGTTAGTAACACCATCTTCGTACCATTTATAAAATGGAGGATTATTGGAATTGAGAATTTTTGTTGGTGATTTGTACCAGAATACGTCTTTAGCGACATTTTTCCAAAATTCCTCTTTATTTGAGATTGAGGAATCATAAATTTCCTTATATTTGCCAGACAAAGTTAGTCTCCTTAAATTTAGCTTTTAACCCATACTAAACACAAATATCCCCAAAAAAAAATAAAAAAACCAATAAATACGGGCTTTTTTTCTTAAAAAAGTACTTCACTGTAACCGTAATATTTATTAATGTTCTCGACAATTATTCAGAAATGAAAAGTAAATCATTTTACTGAGTAGTTTAATATTAAACTAAATAGAAAACTAACTAACGAGGGAGGTTTTCATGAGAAAATTAGGTCTATTTGCAATAGCAACAGTTGCCTTTTTAGGTATTACTGGCTCAGCTAATGCAGCGACTGCCCTTTTACAAACAGGAGATTTCGTAGGAATATCTTTCTGGCTTGTATCAATGGGAATGATCGCAACTACAGTATTCTTTTTCGCAGAAAGAGGAACGGTAGCTGCATCATGGAGAACATCAATTTCGGTAGCTGGACTAGTTACTGGTGTTGCATTTGTTCACTATATGTATATGAGAGATGTTTGGGTGAGTACTGGTGAAACACCAACAGTATATAGATATATTGATTGGTTGATAACAGTTCCACTTCAAATGATTGAATTCTATCTAATCTTGGCAGCAGTAAGAAAAGTGCCAAGCTCGATATTCTGGAAACTATTAATTGGTTCATTAGTAATGTTAATTGGTGGATACTTAGGTGAAGCTGGTTACATTCAACCATTTGTTGGTTTCGTAATCGGAATGGCTGGATGGATTTACATCTTGTTTGAAATATTCTCTGGAGAAGCTGGAACAGCAGCTGCAAAGTCTGGAAACAAGGCTATGTCAACTGCGTTTAGCGCTATGAGAATCATCGTAACTATTGGTTGGGCAATATATCCTTTAGGATATGTTTTCGGTTACTTAACTGGTGGTGTAGATGCTAATGCATTGAACATAATTTATAATTTAGCTGACTTCATTAACAAGATCGCTTTTGGTCTAGTAATTTGGGCGGCAGCAATGCAGAATACAAGATTATCATCTAGATAATATAGTTAATTCTTAAAAACTTAGGGCGAGTATGTTTTGCATACTTGCCCTATTTTTTTTTATCTTTATATTAAATATATGGCAAAAATTACATTTATAAATCACTCTGGTGAAAAAAAAACAATTGAAATTGAAAATGGTTTAACAGTTATGGAAGGCGCAATACAAAATAATATTTCAGAAATTTTAGCAGATTGTGGTGGATCAATGGCATGTGCAACATGCCACGTATATATTGATGAAAACTGGCAAGACAAAGTTGGAAAAGCAGAGGATGCAGAACAAGATATGTTAGATATGGCGTTTAAGCCTCAAAAAAATAGTCGATTAAGTTGTCAAATAATCGTGAGTGATGAGCTCAATGGTTTAATAGTTACAACACCGGAACAACAGACATAATGAAAAAAACTGATGTAATAATTATTGGAGCAGGCCCAGTTGGTTTGTTTGCAATACATCAACTTGGTATTAAGGGCTTAAGTTGTGAAATTATCGATAATCTTGATAAAGCTGGAGGTCAATGTATCGAGCTTTACCCTGATAAACCAATTTACGATATACCCGCCTTACCAGAGTGCAGTGGAAAATCTTTGACAGAGAACTTGTTGAAACAAGTCAAAGTATTTAAGTCAAATTTTCATTTGAATGAAAAAGTAATTGAATTAAAAGATATTGAGGGTAATTGGCAAGTTAAAACAAATAAAGGGAAATTTTTTTTAGCACCAAATATAATAATAGCTGGTGGAGTAGGCTCGTTTGAGCCTAGAAAACTGCCTTTAAAAGAATTAGAAAAATTTGAGGGAAAGAATGTTTTTTATTCAATTACAAAAAAAGAGTCTTTATATAATAAAGATATAGCTATTTTTGGAGGAGGGGACTCAGCTTTAGATTGGGCTTTAGAGTTATCAAAAATGTCCAATATTACTTTAATTCACAGAAGAAATGATTTTAGGGGTGCACCACATACCCTAAGTGAGCTTGAAAGATTAAACAAAAACGGAAAAATAAAAATTAAAACTCCATTTCAAATAGATTCTATAAATAATGGTTCTAAGCTAAATAAATTGAGAATAAAAGATGATAAAGGTAATGTTGAAGAACTTAAGATCAATACGATTTTGGCTTTTTTTGGCTTGATTATGAAATTAGGACCAATCGCAGAATGGGGATTAAGCATGTCAAAAAAAACTATTGAAGTTAATACACATAATTTTGAAACAAATAAAAAAGGTATTTTTGCAATAGGTGATATCTGTCATTATCCCGGAAAACTCAAATTAATACTGTCAGGATTTCATGAAGCAGCTTTAGCCTCTGTTGAATGTTTTAAAAGAGCAAGACCTAATGAAAAATATAAATTTCAGTTTACTACCTCTTCTAAGGAAATACAGAATAGATTAGGCATTAATAAAAAGGAATGATAGAGGTACTCACTGCTAACACACCTAATGGGAAAAAAATAACTATAATGTTAGAGGAAATTGGTTATGAATATAAAATTACAAAAGTAAATATTAATAAAAAAGAGCAATTTAAACCACAATTTGAAAAGCTAAGTCCTTTTAGAAAAACTCCAGTAATAATCGATCACAAAAATAAAGTAAGTATTTTTGAAACAGGAGCAATTTTAATTTACTTGGCTGAAAGAAGTGGAAAATTTTATGAGAAAAATAAAAAGCTTTTTATAAATCAATGGCTAATGGGACAGATAGCCTACGTAGGACCAATGTTAGGTCAACATCATCAATTTCACCACTATAATCCAGGAAAAAGTAAATTTGGTGAGAAACGTTACTTTGAAATATGTGAAAGAATATACTATGAGTTAGATAAAAGATTATCTTCATCAAAATATTTGGCTTGCGATAAATATACTATAGCAGACATTGCTACTTTTCCATGGATTGCCAGGCACGAATGGCACGATATAGGATTAAAAAAATTTAAAAACCTCTTGAGATGGTATAAGTTAATTTCCAGCAGAAAAGCCGTACAACTAGGATATGATTTACTTAAGAGTGGTGAGCAAATACCTAAACCCTAGTCATCTATAAAAATCTTTTCATTTCTCTCATGTTTTTCTTGAGCTTCAATAGTTAAAGTCGCTATTGGTCTAGCAATTAATCTTTTTAAACCTATTGGTTCACCTGTCTCTTCACAATATCCATATGTGCCGTCCTTTATTTTTTTTAAGGCCGATTCTATTTTGCCTATTAATTTTCTACTTCGGTTAAGTGCTTTCATCTCAACAGATTTGTCTGCGTAAGAGGATGCTTGATCAACGATATCTGCTGACGAAACGTTATCATCAGAGGAATTCAGTATATTACCTAGATTATTAGTTTTTATTATATCTCTTTTCCATCTTAGAAGTTCCTCTGTAAAAAATTTTTTATGACGTACACACATATACTTTTCTTTTGTGTTAGGAGTGTATTTTTTACTTACCTTTTTAACGTTAGACGTTTTTTTTGGCATTATTGAAATTGGGAGTATATGTTTGAATTTAATTGTGTCAATAGATTAAATATTATTATAATTTAAAAAAATGTTTAAAAAAATATCAATACACGATTTATTTCATGTTTTTTTAGCTAGCCACCTTATAATCTGGACTTTAGTACCTACGTTTTCGAATGTTAATCTTCCACTAGATACAATCGAAGCACTTGCTTGGGGAAGTAATTTAGACTGGGGATATAATAAACATCCTCCGATAAGCGCACTCTTAGTTGAAATTTTTTACTTTTTTTTTGGAAATAACGATTGGGCATTTTATCTTCTAAGCCAATTATGTGTTATTATTTCTTTTATTTACGTCTGGAAACTTTCAAAAGAATTTTTAAAAAAATCAATTCTTAGTATATCCTCGATCTTGATTTTAGCAGGCATATATTTTTATAACTTTACTACACCAGAATTTAATGTAAATGTGGGACAACTACCTTTTTGGTCAGCTTCAATTTATTATTCTTGGAAATGTTTTTCAACAAAAAATTTAAAATATTGGTTTTTTTTAGGAACAGCTCTCTCTTTGGGTTTTTTAACAAAGTATATTTTTATAGCATTAATTTTAGCAATTAAAATATTTTTTTTAATTGAATTAATAAAAATTAAAAAAGTTGACTATAAATATTTTATTCCAGGCACAATATTTTTAATTTTCTTAATTCCCCATCTTGTATGGTTGGTAAACAATGAATTTATAACTATCAGCTATGCTTTTACAAGATCCGGACTTGATACCAACAACATACAAGATCATTTTATCTTCCCTGCAATATTTTTATTCAAACAAATTGTTGTTTTAATTCCATTTGTAATTTTAGCTACTTTATTGGTTGATCTCAAAAAAATAAAAATTAATTTAAAAGATAAAAAGCTTTTTTTTCTTCTTATAATAAATTTTATTCCTTTATTATTAATATTTTTAGTTTCTTTGATATTTGGTGCTGAAATAAGAACTATGTGGATGACTCCTTTTTATTTAACTTTAGGAATATTAATTATATATATTTTTAAAGACTCAAATTTTAAAAAAAATTTTGAAAAATTTATATTCTTTGTGCTATTTTTATTCATACTTTCACCTACTCTTTATCTTTATGTTTCTTTGAGTAATGATAATAAAAGAACAGATTATCCTGGTTCAGAAATTGCTGATCTTGTACAGAGGAAATGGGATAGAAATTTTTCTAATAATATTGATGTGGTAGTAGGTGATGAGTGGTTTGCTGGAAATCTTTCTTACCACTTGGAGTCCAGACCCATATGGTTTGGTAAGCTAGAGGAAAATTTAACAAAAATTAACAAGGATGCCGGAGTTATATATACTGGAAACCCTAAAGTATTAAAAAAAGTTTGTCCAGGAGTATATGGCACTATAAGACCTGTTGGTTATTGTATGATAGGTATAAAATGAAAATTATTGCTTTTCTTATACCAGTTTATAATGATTGGGAGTCTTTAAAAATACTTTTAAAAAAGATTGATTTTGAAATTGAAAATTTTCAAGACTGTAAGTTTAAACTTTATATTGTTAATGATGCTTCAAATTTAGAGCGACCAAAAAATTTCAATTTAAAAAATTTTGAAAATTTTAAAATATTTAATATGATAAATAATAAAGGACATGCAAGGTGTAACGCTTTCGGACTAAGATATTTATCAAAAAATATTAACAAAGAAAATTTCGATAATCTTATTGTTATGGATAGTGATGGTGAGGATAGGCCAGAAGAAATAAAAAAATTAATATCAAAATCTTTAGAAGACCAAAGTAAATCAGTAGTTGCAAAAAGAATTAAACGCTCAGAAGGTTTTTTTTTTCAATCTTTGTATAAAATACATAAAATTATAACTCTTATCTTTACAGGGAAAAATATTAATTTTGGCAACTATTCGTGTCTATTAAAAAAAGATATTATCTTATTAGCTGGTAAAAAAAGTTTATGGAGTAGTTTTTCTGGAACTTTAAAAAAATATTTAATTTCTTATAATGAGGTAGAGTCGGAAAGAGGCCTAAGGTATTTTGGACCTTCAAAAATGTCGTTATTTAATTTATTGATTCACTCTTTTTCAATAATTGCAGTTTTTAAAAAAGAAGTGTTTTTAAGATCATTAATTTTTCTTATTTTATTAATTATTTTAGCAAATTATTTCGGCATTTTTTTCGTCTTCTTGCAATTTATATTAATTATATTTAACATTTTGATATATCTAACATCTCTTAGAGAAAATGAAATCGACTTGCAAAATTCAGATTTGAACTTAAAAGACATAAATATCATTACAAACTGAAGTTGTATTTAGAGTCTAAAATGGAGTCAAAATGGAATCAAAACAGGAACATCCCCTAACAGTATTTTAAAAATGTTGATAAAGTAATAAATTATAAATTGTAATATGAAAAAACTAAAATGTCATTGTGGTAAAATCGAGATTGAGATCGATACTGATTTAAAAACTTTATCTAAATGCAATTGCTCTATTTGTAAGCGCAAAGGTGCAGTTATGGCTATGGTTGAACCAGAAAAGTTTAAGATTACTAAGGGACAAGAATATTTATCGCTTTATCAGTTTCATACTAAAACAGCAAAACATTATTTTTGTTCAGTGTGTGGGATATATACACATCATAATCCACGTAGAGATCCAAAGTTATATGGTTTTAATGTGGGTTGCATCGAAGGCTTTGATGTAGTTAATATTAATGAAGTAAATATCATTGATGGAGCTAATCACCCACTCGATAAAAAATGAGAAAATTAAATAATTTTCAAAGTTTAAAAAAAAAATATTTTCTTTTTTTAAAAAAACAAGAAATTTCTGGTGAACCATTTTTTAATAAATTAGGACAATTAAAAAATTTTTACATACCTATTTGCGATCGAATATATGAGTTATATACTAAACGAAAAAAATCAACTATTCTGGGTTTAGCTGGCGGTCAAGGTTCCGGTAAATCTACAATAGCAAAAATTTTGAAAATTATTCTGGAGCAAAAATTTGATCTCAATGTTTTAATAATATCTATTGATGATTATTACAAGACTTTGAAAGAGAGAAAAAAAATATCTTCAAAAAATAAACTTTTTTTAACTAGGGGTGTTCCAGGAACTCATGATGTAAAATTACTTTATAATCATTTAAACATGTTAAAAAAAAGAAAATACAAGCCTTTTCTCTCTCCTAAATTTGACAAATCAAAAGATGATCGATTAAATAAAAAAAACTGGAGAAAAATCTCAAAGATTTACGATATAATAATTTTTGAAGGGTGGTGTGTTGGGGCAAATCATCAAAAAAATATAGAATTGAAAACACCAATTAATACAATGGAAAAAAAAGAGGATATAGATTTGACTTGGCGCAAAAAAGTCAATAATGAATTAAAAAAAAATTATAAAAAAATATTCAAATTAATTAATTTTTTAATTTTTTTGAAAGTTCCAAGTTTTAATTATGTTTATAAATGGAGGCTATTACAAGAAAAAAAACTTAAGATTAAGTCCTCAGGAAGAAAAATAATGAATAATTTAAAAATAAAAAGATTTATAATGTTTTATGAAAGAATAACAAAAAATATGTTGAAAGATTTAAAAAGATATAATGTTGTAATAAGATTAGATAAAAAACATAGGTTAAAAAAAGTACAATTTAATTAAATGAAAAACTTAATTTATTTTATATTAATGAATTTGCTTTTTTTTTCTGCATACGCAGACGAAAATTTTATGAATTATTTGAATTCAGCTTTGGATAAAAATCCTAAGCTTAATTCAGAACGTGCAAATTTAAATGCGGTTAAGCAAAATATAAATATTTCAAGGAGTGAATTTTTTCCAAATATTACTCTAGAAGGAACACAAACAAGCACAACTTCAACTAATAGAACTAATACTGATGGTTCTTCATTAACAGATACTAATCTTGATACTGAAAGTAAGTCTATCAGTATAGATCAGAAAATTTTTCAAGGATTGCAAGGTTATAATTCTATGAAAAAATCAAAATTAGAAGTTAAAAAAGCTGAATTTCAATTAAAAAAAACTCAGCAAGAAATAATCTTAAATACCGCTGAAGTATATTTTGATTTAATATTTAACAATAAAAATAAAGAATTTAATAGTTCAAATGTAGATTTGTTTGAGAGACAAGTAGAGACAGATAAAGCAAGGCTTCAGAAAGGAGAAATAACTTTAACTGACCTTGCTCAATCCGAGTCATCTCTGGCAGGAGCTAATGCTAAACTGATAGCTGCAGAAACTCAATTACTTAGTGCAAAAGCAAATTTTGAAAAAATTATACAAATAAAACCTCCAGAAAACTTCGTTTTTAAAAACAATCTTATGATGAAGTTGCCAACTAGTTTAAAAGCTTCTTTAGATTTAGCTGAAAAAAATAACCCAATGTTAATGATATCAAAGTATGATTCTCTGATCGCTGAAAAAAACTTAAACATTGAAAAATCTAAAATTTCACCTTCTGCCTCAATAAATTACACCAAGTCGGAAAATAATCAATTTAGTTCTACAATCGATGATAATGATCAAGAAAAAGTTATGGCAACAATAAAATGGCCGATTATTAAGGGAGGTAAAAATTTCTCATCTATAAAAAAATCAAGATATGAGAAACAAAAAGCTAATCTGTCATTTGAGAATATTAGAAATGAGGTAAAAACTGACGTTATTAAGTCATGGTCAAATTATCAATCAGCAGAAAGCGTTCTCAAAGCCACTCGGTCACAATTAAAAGCCGCTGAAATTGCTAATGAAGGTATAACACTGGAATATGACACTGGAAATACCAGAACCACATTGGAATTAATACAATCTAGAACACTTTTGCTTGACGCTAGAATTGAAAATGCTAGTGCCGAAAGAGATTTTATCATATCTAAATTTAAACTTTTGGAACAAGTGGGATATTTATCAATTAAATCAATCAAATAGAGTTTTTTTTAATCTTGAAAAAAAGAACAAAATGTGTACATTTGTAGTATTGATTCGTAACAAAAAAAGGAAATAAAATGACAAAAAATAATTTAAAAGTGGTTAAATCAGATAATAAAAAAGACCAGGAATTAAAGGAAAAAAACAAGTCCTTAGAAGCAGCTATCAGTCAAATCGATCAAAACTTTGGTAAAGGCTCTGTAATGCGACTTGGACAACAAGAGGCTTTGGATGTAGAGGCTATATCCACGGGTTCACTCAGTCTTGACTTAGCTTTAGGCATAGGAGGATTGCCTAAAGGTCGAATAATTGAAATTTACGGTCCAGAGTCCTCTGGAAAGACTACACTTGCTTTGCAAGTAGTAGCGGAGGCACAAAAAGCTGGCGGTATTTGTGCTTTTGTTGATGCCGAGCATGCAATGGATCCAGCTTATGCTAAAAAACTTGGCGTAAAAACTGATGAATTATTAATATCGCAACCAGACACTGGAGAACAGGCTTTGGAAATAACAGATACTCTTATTAAATCTGGCTCAGTTTCTGTTCTAGTTGTTGACTCAGTTGCAGCGCTAACACCAAAAGCAGAATTGGAAGGTGAAATGGGCGATCATCATGTCGGGCTACAGTCTAGATTGATGAGCCAAGCATTGAGAAAAATAACCGGCTCAGTATCGAAATCTAATACAATGGTAATTTTTATTAATCAAATCAGAATGAAAATTGGAGTAATGTTTGGAAACCCAGAGACAACTTCAGGTGGAAATGCCCTTAAATTTTATTCTTCAGTAAGAATGGATATTAGAAGGATTGGCGCGATTAAAGATAAAGATCAAATTATTGGTAACACAACTAGAGTTAAGGTTATCAAAAATAAAGTTGCACCACCATTTAAAGTTGTAGAATTCGATCTGATGTACGGAAAAGGAATTAGTAAAGTAGGTGAATTAATTGATCTAGGAGCTAAAGCCGACATAGTTGAAAAATCAGGAGCATGGTATGCTTATAATGGTGAGAAAATCGGTCAAGGTAAAGAAAATGCGAAAATTTACTTAGAAAAAAACCCTAAGGTTGCAGAAGAAATTGAGAAACTAGTTAGGGAGAAAGCTGGGATGATTGCAAAAGAGATGGAAGGCAATCCTTCACCTAAAGAAAAAATTAGCAAAGAAGATTAATAGCTATCTTTTAACGGGAGAGAAATCTCCCGTTTCTCATGAAATATCGAATATAAGTTGAATCAATCATAAATTGAATCTGTAAATTAATATCAAAATTATCTGTACAAGTAGTATCAAATTGGGTTTAATAAGTTATTAACATAGGAGGGGAAATGAGCACACAACAAGCAAGTAGCTCAAAGAAACTATCAGCTAGTTTGGATACCTCTCATTTAAAAGTAAAATTTCCATTTAAATCAAAATATGGAAATTACATTAATGGTAAATTTGTAGAGCCAAAATCTGGAAAGTATTTTGACAATACGACTCCCATTACAAATGAGGTTATCTGTTCAGTTCCACGTTCAAATGAGAAAGATGTTGAAGCAGCGTTAGATGCTGCTCACGCAGCTTTCGTTGAATGGGGTAAAACTGATATCACAACAAGGTCAAACATCTTGATGAAAATTGCTGACAGAATAGAGCAAAATCTTAACATGTTAGCTGTAGCTGAATGTTTAGATAACGGTAAACCTATCAGAGAATGTATGGCAGCGGACTTACCGCTAGTTATAGATCATTGGAGATACTTTGCCGGAGTAATAAGAGCTGAGGAAGGTTCAGTTGCTGAAATAAGTAACTCCCAATACTCATACAATATACCTGAGCCACTAGGAGTGGTAGGGCAAATAATTCCATGGAATTTTCCATTATTGATGGCTACATGGAAGTTGGCTCCTGCATTAGCAGCTGGAAATTGTGTTGTTTTAAAACCTGCAGAACAAACACCTGCTTCTATCATGGTTATGATGGAATTAATTGGTGATTTGCTACCGCCAGGAGTTGTCAATTTAGTAAGTGGTTACGGTTTGGAGGCTGGTAAACCTTTAGCATCTTCAAAAAGAATAGCTAAAATGGCTTTCACTGGAGAAACAACTACTGGAAGACTAATCATGCAATATGCAGCACAAAACATTATACCAATCACTCTTGAATTAGGCGGAAAATCTCCAAATATCTTTTTTGAAGATGTTATGTCAAAAGATGACGCTTTCTTAGATAAGTGTGTAGAGGGATTTGTAATGTTTAATCTTAATCAAGGTGAAGTATGTACTTGCCCTAGTAGAGCATTAGTCCAAGAGTCTATTTATGATAAATTCATGGAAAAATGCATTAAGAGAACTAAAGCTGTAGTACAAGATAATCCTTTAAAAATGGAAACTATGATTGGAGCACAAGCCTCTGTAGAGCAAATGGAAAAGATTAAGTCTTACCTCGATCTTGGAAAAAAAGAAGGAGCTAAAGTTCTTACTGGAGGATCTCAGGCAAAATTAAATAGTGGTTTAGAAAAAGGAAATTATATTCAGCCAACTATTTTTGAAGCCAAAAACAATATGAGAATTTCCCAGGAGGAAATTTTTGGTCCAGTAGTTTCTGTAATTAAATTTAAAGACGAAGCAGACGCATTAAAAATTGCTAATGACACTCTTTATGGTTTAGGCGCAGGAGTTTGGACTCGAAATGGGAATATAGCTTATAGAATGGGTAGAGGGATTAAAGCAGGAATAGTTTGGACAAACTGTTATCACGCTTATCCAGCTCACTCTCCATTTGGTGGATATAAACAATCTGGAGTTGGTAGAGAAACCCACAAGATGATGCTTAATCATTATAGACAGAATAAGAACTTACATGTTTCTTACGCTGAGAATAAGTTAGGTTTCTTTTAAACGATAATATATAATGGCCCATGATTCTTAATCATGGGCCGTAATAGCAAAATGAAAGTATCTGCAACACATTCAGCGCTTAAACTCCTATCTACACTTCAAAAAAAGTATGGTGAGAAATTAATGTTTCATCAGTCTGGTGGATGTTGTGACGGTAGCGCTCCAATGTGTTTTAAAGAAGGTGAATTTCCATTAGGTGATAACGATATTAAACTAGGAGAAATTGGCGGTGTCCCATTTTACATGAATGGCGATCAATACGAAAAATGGAAACATACAGATCTTACTATTGATGCCGTGCAAGGAATTGGAGGCATGTTTTCATTGGACAACGGAACAGGTCAAAGATTTCTGACAAAATCAGAAATTTGCTTAGTAGTTGATAACGATAAACAAAAAACTGGCTAATCTCTAATATAGACAACCTTATAAATATCTGTATTTAATTAAGAATGAGTAAAATTTTACTTACAGACGTAAGAAGAAAATTTTTAGAATATTTTGAAGAAAATAAACATAAAGTGGTGGAGTCAAGTAATTTGGTTCCAAATAATGATCCTACGTTAATGTTTACAAACTCAGGAATGGTGCAATTTAAAAATGTATTTACTGGTTTGGAAAAAAGAACATATAAGACAGCAACCTCTTCCCAAAAATGTGTGAGAGCAGGAGGAAAACATAATGATCTAGAAAATGTTGGATACACTCCAAGGCATCATACTTTTTTTGAAATGTTAGGTAACTTTTCATTTGGTGACTACTTTAAAGAGCAAGCTATAAAACACGCATGGAATTTACTTACAAAAGATTTTGAAATACCAAAAGAAAAGTTGTCAGTTACTGTTTATCATGAAGATAACGAAGCTTTTAAGTTATGGAAAAAAATAGCTGGATTGAGTGAAAATAAGATTATAAAAATTTCAACATCTGATAACTTTTGGTCTATGGGAGATACAGGACCATGTGGACCATGTTCTGAAATTTTTTATGACCATGGAGAAAAATTAAAAGGTGGACCTCCAGGTAGCGCTAATGAAGATGGAGATAGGTTTATAGAAATTTGGAATTTGGTCTTTATGCAATTCGAGCAAGTTTCTAAAGAAAAAAGAATAGAATTACCAAAACCATCTGTAGATACTGGAATGGGATTGGAGAGAATGACAGCTGTATTACAAGGCACCCACGACAACTACGAAATAGATCATTTTAAAAAAATAATGGCTGCATCTGCTGAAATTACAAAAACATCAATTGATAATAAATCAATTGCTAGTCATAGAGTTATCGCTGATCACTTAAGAGCAAGTAGCTTTTTGATTGCTGAGGGAATTCTACCTTCAAATGAGGGCAGAGGGTATGTCTTAAGAAGAATTATGAGAAGAGGCATGAGACATGCACATTCTTTAGGCAGTAAAGATCCAATTTTTTATAAACTTTTTGATGTTTTATTAAATGAAATGAAGGATAATTACCCTGAATTAGTTAATGGTAAAGCATTGATAACTGAGACTCTAAAGAATGAAGAAGAAAAATTTTCTCATTTATTGGAACGTGGAATGAAAATACTTGATGAAAATTTAAGTAAAGTTCAAAATAAGATTTTGCCGGGCTCAGTAGCATTCAAATTATATGATACTTATGGTTTTCCATTAGATCTTACAGGGGATATTTTAAGGGGCAAAGATATAAAAGTAGATAATCTTGGTTTTGAAAAAGAAATGGAGAAAAGCAAAGCTTTGGCAAGAGCTAATTGGAGGGGATCAGGAGACAAATCCCTTGAAGAAAAATGGTTTAAAATCAGAGAAGAGCTTAAACCCACAGAATTTTTAGGATATGAATTTGATAAAGCTGAGGGAGTAACAATTAAGATTTTTAAAAATGGAAAATTCGTTAGTGAAGCCACAACTGGAGATGAAATTGAAATTATAACAAATCAAACACCGTTCTACGGGGAGTCAGGTGGCCAATTGGGTGATCAAGGATACATTTTTAATTCTAATTGTAAAATAAAAATAAATGATACCCAAAAAAAAATGGGAGATTTGTTTGTTCACTACGGAAAAATAGAAAAAGGATCAATATCTGTTGGACAAAATGTTAATTTAGAAATTGATGCTGTAAAGAGAAATAATTCTAAAGCCAATCATTCAGCAACTCATCTATTACATGAGTCATTACGAAGAACGCTGGGAAAACATGTTACTCAAAAAGGATCATTAGTATCACCAGAGAGATTAAGGTTTGATTTTAGCCATAATAAACCTATTGAAAATGAGGAAATGCTAAGGATAAATAAAGTAGTTAATGAAATTGTGGAGGGATCAACAGATGTTCAGACAAGAATAATGACACCTAAAGAGGCAGTGGGCATGGGCGCCTTAGCATTATTTGGCGAAAAATATGGAGATGAAGTGAGAGTAGTCTTTATGGGAAATGAAAATAATGGGTTTTTTTCAACTGAATTATGTGGCGGAACTCATGTCAAAAATACAAAAGATATAGGCAAATTTAAAATTATCAGTCAATCATCTATTGCTTCAGGAGTTAGAAGAGTTGAAGCTTTAAGAGATAAACAACTTGAGGAGTACGAAAAAGCTCAACAAAAAAATAAATCTTTGAAAGAATCAAATTTAAAAGAGGAAATAAATTTAATTAAAAAAGAATTAGAAAAATTTAAAATGAAACCAGATTATAATGATAGCCTAGAATTAACTGAAAATCTTAAAAACTTGAATAAACAATTAAGTAAAATTAAAATAGAAAGTATTAAAAAAGATAAAAGTAAAAATTTAATAAATGATAAAAAAATTGGAAAAATATGTATTAGGGAACAAGTTTTAAAAGATTTACCGCCTAAAGAGCTTAGAGCTATAATTGACCAGGGAAAAAAAGAAATTAAATCGGGTATAGTTATTGCTATTTCAATATTTGATAATAAGTTGGCTGTTGCAGTAGGTATTTCAGATGATTTAACATCAAAATATAATGCAGTTGATTTAGTGAAGATCGCTTCACAGGTTTTGGGTGGAAAAGGAGGTGGAGGAAGGAAAGATTTTGCTCAAGCTGGTGGAGTAGATAAAGAAAAAATTGAGAAGGTTTTTACAGAATTATCAAAAAATATTAACTAAGTTTTTTTTTTAAGTTTGAATCTATAACTTCTAAAAATTGATTTGTAGTAAGGTATTTAGTTGACTTATCTATCAAAATTGCTAGATCTTTAGTCATTGATCCTTTTTCGACTGTTTCAATACATACATCTTCGATACTTGTAGAAAATTTTATAAGCTCTTTATTTCCATCAAGTTTACCCCTATGAGCAAGGCCTCTAGACCAAGCAAATATTGATGCTATTGGATTTGTGGAAGTTTCTTTTCCTTGCTGATGCATCCTATAATGTCTTGTAACTGTTCCATGTGCAGCTTCAGACTCAACTGTTTTACCATCTGGAGTCATTAACACACTAGTCATTAAACCTAATGATCCAAAGCCTTGAGCAATTGTATCAGATTGAACATCTCCATCATAATTTTTACACGCCCAAACATAACCGCCGTTCCATTTCATTGCACAAGCTACCATATCGTCAATCAATCTATGCTCGTAAGTGATATTCGCTTTTTTGAATTTTTCCGAAAACTCTTTTTCAAAAATTTCTTGAAATAGATCTTTGAATCTTCCATCGTAAGCTTTTAAAATAGTATTTTTCGTTGATAAGTAAACAGGCCATTTTCTATTAAGACCATAATTCATACAAGCTCTAGCAAAATTTTTTACAGACTCATCTAAGTTATACATTGTCATAGCAATTCCAGAGCCAGGGAAATCAAATACCTTAAATTCTTTTTTATTTTTTTTATCTTTTGAAGTCCATCTAACTTCTAAATCTCCTTCACCAGGTATAAGAAAATCTGTAGCTCTATATTGGTCTCCAAATGCATGCCTCCCAATTACAATAGGCAACGTCCAGCCTGGTACTAACTTTGGCACATTTTTACAAATTATTGGTTCTCTAAAAACTGTTCCTCCCAAAATATTTCTAATAGTGCCGTTAGGAGATCTCCACATATTTTCTAATTTGAACTCTTTTACTCGAGCTTCGTCAGGTGTTATTGTTGCACATTTAACACCAACACCATATTTCTTTATGGCATTTGCAGCATCTATAGTAATTTGGTCTTTAGTTTTATCACGGCTTTCAATACCAAGATCATAATACTTAAGGTCAATCTCAAGATATGGCTTAATTAGCTTGTTTTTAATAAAAGACCATATGATTCTTGTCATTTCGTCACCATCAAGCTCAACTATGGGATTTTTTACCTTTATTTTAGTCATAAAAATAAATTGATTATGATGCATTTTTATACATATTAATAAAAAATTATCAAACTTAATAAATATATGATTGACAGCTTATTTCCCAAAATCCACAAAGAAGGATATAAATTTTTGGCTATTTCAATAATAGTGACGTTTTTTATTTGGCTTTTTTTTGGAAACTTAAGCTTAATTTTTATATTAATAACTTTTTGGGTCTATTATTTTTTTCGAGATCCTGAAAGAATTTCAATTTCGGACAACAATTATTTTGTGAGTCCAGCAGATGGAATTGTCTCAATGATAACTGAAATTCAAGGACCAATTGAATTAGGTTTAGAAAATACAAAATATACACGAATAAGTATTTTTATGAATGTTTTTAATTGTCATGTAAATAGATCTCCAGTGGCTGGAACAATTGATGAAATATTTTATAAACCAGGTAAATTTTTAAATGCCTCTTTAGATAAAGCAAGTGAGGAAAATGAACGAAATTATTATAAGATTAATACTACAAACAATGAGGAAATTATTGTAGTTCAAATAGCAGGTTTGATAGCAAGAAGAATTGTTTCAGATGTTAGCAAAAGTCAAAAATTAGCACAAGGCGACAGACTTGGTATAATAAGATTTGGTAGCAGAGTAGATTTATATCTAAAAAATAAAAAAATCTTGGTAAAGCCCGGACAAAATGTAATAGCAGGAGAGAGTCTATTAGCTCAAAATGAATCAGGAAAATAAAAAGTTTAAAATAGTTACATCAAAAAGAACAAGATATATTTTACCAAATGTACTAACTTTAGCAGGAGTTTGTCTTGGAATTAGCTCAATAAAGTTTTCACTAGATTCAAATTTTAAGCTTGCAGTTATATTTATTTTATTAGCTGCAATTTTGGATGCACTAGATGGAAGAATAGCCAGAATGATTAAAGGAACTTCAGACTTTGGAAAGGAGCTTGACTCTTTAACAGATTTTGTAAGTTTTGGTATTGCACCTGCTTTTATAATTTATTTTTGGGAATTAAAAGACTATGGAAAAATAGGTTGGGCAATTACTTTAATATATTCAGTTTGCTGTGTCCTAAGACTAGCAAGATTTAATTTAACAAGAATAGGTGAAAATGATGTATGGAAGCAAAATTATTTTGAGGGGGTGCCATCACCGGTTGGCGCAATACTTGTTTTAACACCATTAATTTTTAGTCTATCAGACTTTAATTTGAATTACTCAATAAATTACCTAACACCTTATCTCATGGTGCTTGTTTCAATTTTATTGATTAGTAAAATTCCGACTTTCTCTTTTAAAAAAATAAAAATTAGGCCCAAGTTGACTATTTTTATTTTATTTGCAATGGGTATTGCTTTAGTTTCTTTAATATTTTTTACTTTTATATCACTATTTATTTTTAGTTTTTTTTATATTCTATCAATTCCTTTTTCATTATACTTTTTTTCAAAACAAAAAAAAACATTCAAACAACAAAATGAAGATGATCATGAAGATGTTTTATAATGAAAAAAAACAAAATCTCAAAAAACTGGATTAGAGAACAACATAAAGACATATATGTAAAAAAATCTAGGTCTATAGGTTATAGATCAAGATCAGCATTTAAACTTATTGAATTAAATGATAAATTTCATTTTTTAAAAAAAAAAACATTTATTATTGATTTAGGGTCATCACCAGGTGGATGGTCTCAAGTAGCTAGTGAAATTGCAATTCAAGGGAAGGTTATATCTATTGATAAGAAAGAAATGGACAAAATTGAAAATGTAGATTTTCTTCAAGGAGATTTTTCTGATGAAGTATTTCAAGAAAAGATAAAAGATAAATTCAGCAATAAGGTAGATGTTATTATTTCCGATATGGCTGCAGATACAACAGGCAATAAAAGCTTAGATTGTATAAGGACAAATAGTTTATGCATTGAGGCCATATCATTTTCTAGATCTATATTGGTTGATGACGGGACTTTAGTTTCAAAAATATTTATGGGAGATGAGTTTAATGAGGTAAGGGAGTTAGCAAACAAAATTTTTAAAAAAGTAGGGTTTTACAAACCTAGTTCAAGTAAAGATTTTTCAAAAGAGACTTATATACATTGTAAAGGATTAAAGTCTTTATAATTTCTTAAAATTGTATATAAGTATATATGGGACTCATTAAAGAAGCACTTACGTTCGACGATGTTTTACTTTTACCACGTTATTCTGATATTTTACCTACAAACACTGATATTCAAACAATTTTATCCAAAAATTTAACTCTTAAAGTTCCATTCATGTCTGCTGCAATGGACACTGTGACCGAGTCTAAAATGGCTGCAGCAATAGGTAAGAGTGGAGGAGTAGGAGTTATCCATAGGAACTTAAGTATTAAAAAACAAATACAGGAAATTAAACATGTTAAAAAATTAAATATTAAAGTAGGAGCTGCAGTTGGTACTAACAAAGAAGATTACTTAAGAGCTTCACAACTTGTGGATAGTGGAGTAGATTTAATTGTAGTTGACACTGCTCACGGCCATAGTAGAAAAGTTTTAAATACATTGAGTAAATTAAAAAAAATTTGCAAAAAAATACCAATTTGTATTGGAAATATAGCAACTGGAGAAGCTGCTATAAAATTGTATAACTCAGGAGCAGATATTGTAAAAGTTGGTATAGGACCTGGATCTATTTGTACTACACGAATGATAGCAGGTATAGGTGTACCACAATTAACAGCAATAATGGAAGTAAAAGCTTCATTGAAAAATAAAAATATAAAAATCATTTCTGATGGTGGAATAAAATTTTCAGGAGATTTAGTGAAAGCGATTGCCGCGGGAGCGGACTGTATTATGATGGGCTCAATTTTTGCAGGCACAGATGAAAGTCCAGGAAAAAAATTCAAAATAGGAAAAAAATTTTACAAATATTATAGAGGAATGGGATCAATTGGAGCAATGTCTGCTGGTTCATCTAACAGATATTTTCAGAAAAATTATTCAGATAAGTCAAAATTTATACCTGAAGGAGTAGAAGGAAGAGTTTCTTATAAAGGCAAAATATCTAAAATTATACATCAATTACAAGGAGGACTAAGATCATCAATGGGATATATTGGTGCGAGAAATTTGAGCGAAATTAAAAAACATGCTAAATTTATAAAAATAACTAAGGCTGGATTTTATGAAAGCATGGTTCATAGCGTTGAGCTAAAAGATAAAAACTCTTATTTTAAATTATGAAAATAATATTAAATTTAATAAATATTTTGATAGTTCTTATATTATTTAACACCCCAGTTATAGCGGGTGAAAATTTTTTTTCACAAGGAAAAGCTTTTTATGAAAAAAAAAATCTTAAAAAAGCAAAATTCAAATTTGAGCAAGACATCGTTTTTAATCCTAAAAATGAATTATCTTATCTCTACCTTGCTAAAATTTATAATAAAGAAAAAAATTTTGATAAAGAGGAAATTAACTTAAATACTGTATTACTTTTAGATCCTCAAAATGAGGAAGCAACATACGATCTTATTTCATTAAATATTTTAAAATCTGATTTTTCTAATGCGCAGAAGTATTTAGATAATTTTACAAAAATTTGTAAACGACTTTGCAACAAAAAAACTCTTGCAGAAAATAAATTAAAAGATTCATTAAAAAGATAATGAATTATCAAAATCATCAAATCAGAGAAAAAATTCTTATCGTTGATTACGGATCTCAAGTAACTAAATTAATAGCTAGAAGAGTGAGGGAGCTTGGCGCTTTTTCTGAGATAATAAACCCTTTAAGATTAGAGAGAATTAAAGATATAAAAATTTATAAAGGAATAATCCTGTCAGGAGGACCATCAACTGTAGTTAATAGTCCTCAAAAAAAAATACCAAAAATTTTAATAAACGCAAAAATTCCAATTTTAGGTATTTGTTATGGTTTACAATTATTAGCTATAACTTTTGGTGGAAAAGTAATTACAAAAAAAACTTTAAGAGAGTTTGGTAAAGCTGAAGTAAAAAAAAAAAACAATTCACTATTAACAAGAAATTTTTTTGATAATAATGCTTCATCTGTTTGGATGAGTCATCAAGATGCAGTTTCCCATATACCGCGAAACTTTAATTTAGTTGGCTCCACTAAAAATTCAAAATTTACAATTATAGAAAATAAAAATAAAAAATATTATGGTGTACAATTTCATCCTGAAGTGACACATACAAAAAAAGGCAAAATTTTATTAAAAAATTTCATTTATCTAATTTGTAATTTAAAAAAAAAGTGGCGAATTTCCTCCCAAAAAAATGTTTTAATAAATAAAATTAAAAACATAGTAAAAAATGAAAACAAAGTAATCTGTGCTTTATCTGGAGGGGTGGATAGTAGTGTTACAGCAATACTTGTGCATAAAGCGATTAAGTCAAAATTAAAATGCATCATGGTTGATACCGGCTTAATGAGAAAAAATGAATTTAAAAAATCATTCAGATTGTTTAAAAAAAAATATAAATTAAATGTAAGCATCATAAAAGCTTCATCTTTATTTTTAAAAAAACTAAAAAATGTTCATGATCCGGAGAAAAAAAGAAAAATTATTGGCCAACTATTTATTAAGATTTTTGAGAGTGAGGCTAAGAAAATAAAAAATGTTAAATATTTAGCTCAAGGAACTCTTTACCCAGATATAATCGAGAGTAAATCCGTGACCGGTAGTATAACATCTAAAATAAAATCACATCATAATGTTGGTGGATTACCAAAAAAAATGAATTTAGAACTTATTGAACCATTAAAGGATTTTTTTAAAGACGAAGTACGAAAATTAGGTAAATCATTAGGTGTCTCTGATGAAATTTTGAATAAGCACCCTTTTCCAGGACCAGGTTTAGCAATCAGAATTCCAGGAAAAATTACAAAGGAAAAAATAAAGATAGTTCAAGAGGCCGATGAAATTTTTATTAATAATTTGATAGATAAGAATTATTACAAAAAAATATGGCAAGCCTACGCAGCCTTACTCCCAGTTCGAACCGTTGGTGTAATGGGTGACTCAAGAACTTTTGAATATATTTGTTTATTAAGAGCTGTAATTTCAGATGATGGAATGACAGCGGACTCTTTCTTTTTTCCAAAAAAATTTTTAGATGATATTTCAAATAAAATAGTCAATAATGTAAAAGGTGTAAATAGAGTAGTATATGATATAACAACCAAACCACCAAGCACCATAGAACTTGAATGAACAATATAAAGATTAAAAAATTACAAAATAAAAAAAGTAAATCCAAACTTATTTGCTTAACCGCATACTCAAAAAGTGTAAGTCAAATATTAGATAAATTTTGTGACGTTATTCTAGTTGGTGACTCATTAGCTAATACTCTTTACGGTATGAAAAATACCCATAATATAGATGTTAACACAATGATAAAGCACGGAATTAGCGTTAGGCAAGGTATAAAAAAGTCTTTGCTTGTCATAGATATGCCTAAAGGATCATATAGAACGCTTAGTATCGCAAAAAAAAATGCAAAATTAATTCTAAAAAAAACTAAATGTGATGCGGTTAAAATTGAACATAATAAAAATAATTATAATATAATAAAAGGTTTAGTCTCTTCTAATATCAACGTAATGGGACATATAGGATTTACACCTCAATTTAAAAAAAAATTTAAAGTTGAAGGGAAAACATTAAATCAACAATCTCGTCTAATAAAACAGGCTCAAGATATTGAAAAAGCTGGAGCTTTTTCCATTGTTTTGGAATGCATCGATACATCTTTATCAAATAAGATAACCAAAATATTAAAAATACCCACTATTGGAATAGGCTCTTCAAATAACTGTGATGGTCAAATTTTAGTAACAGATGATTTATTAGGTCTAAGCGGGTTTTACCCCAAATTTGTCAAACGATACGTGAATTTAAATAAAATAATTAAAAAGGCTGTATCTAATTTTAAAAAGGAAGTATTATTAAAAAAGTTCCCTAAAATTAAAAATACATATTAAATATGAGCGAGATTAATGAAAATTCTTTAGAAGGCAGAAACAAATTTCTTGAATATATTAAAAAATATAAAAAATATATAATTTCTATTTTAATTTTACTTCTTGTCACAATTATAAGTGCAATTATTACAAATAATTTAAGTGTAAAGAAAAATGAAGATATTTCAAAATTATTTAATAAAGCCAATATATTAATAAAACAAGAAAAAAAAAAAGAAGCTCTGAAAATTTATGAAGAAATAGTTTTAAAAAAAAATAAATTTTACTCCCCAATTTCGCTTAATGCTATTATTGAAAATAATTTGATACCAGAAAAATCAATAGATGAAATGTTCGATGAATTAATTAAAATTAGAGGTTTAGCTAAAGAAGAAAAAAATTTAATAAGACTTAAAAAAGGAATTTACCTTTCTGGTCAAAACAATGAAAACGAGTTGTTAAATTCTCTAAGCCCATTGATTAACGAAAATTCAATATGGAAAATACTTGCAGCAAAAACTTTGAGAGATTTCTACTTAATCAGAGGTGAAAAGAATAAATCATTACAATATGACAAAATATTAGAGAAAAGTGAATAATGATAAAAATAACTTTGTTGTCAATTTCGATCCTATTTCTATTAAGCTGTTCATTCGATGATAAAACTGGAATTTGGCAAGATAGTAAAAATGATAATAAAATATCGCTTAAGTCAAAAAACTTAAAAAGAGAGAAAGTTTTTAAAGAAAATGAGTTTTTTGAAAAGGAAGTAAAAAATAATCTAGATATAAATATAATTTCAGAAAAAGAAAATTTCATATGGGAGAATGAATATTTCAATTCTCAGAATAATTTTAAAAACTTTAAATTAAAAAAATTTGATAATGAAAGCTTTATAAAAGAAAAGCATAACCTTAAACTAAGCGGTAAATTATTGATAAATAGAAATGTTATAATATCAAATGACGAAAAAGCAAATGTTATTGTTTATTCGATTACCGATAAAAAAATATTAATGAAATATAACTTTTATAAAAAAAAATTTAAAAAATACAAAAAAAAACTTTATTTAGTATTAGACGTAAAAAATAATTCTGTTATAGCAGCAGATAATTTAGGTTATGTTTATAGTTTGAATATAAATACAAAAAAAATAAATTGGGCTAACAATTTCGGGATTCCTTTTAGATCTGAAATAAAGATCATTAAAGATCAAATTTTTTTATCTAACCAAGACAATATTTTGTATTCTATTGATTCTCAAACTGGTAAAAAGAACTGGCAATTACTCACAGAGACAACTAATTTAAATTCAAGTTTTAAAAATAGCATTGTAGCAAATAATAAAAGTTTATTTTATTTAAATTCTGGTGGAAAACTATATTCAATTAATCATCTAAACAAAAAAATAAATTGGATTTCAAGTTTTTCAGAGAGTATGTCTGATAACAAATTTGGATTTTTTGACGGTCAGCCGATTACACTATACAATGAAAAACTAATACTTTCTTCGTTTAATCAAATTCATTTAATTGATTATTTAACTGGTAAAACTATTTGGTCTCGATCAATAAAAAATACCATTAAGCCACTAGTAATAAATGAGCAAATATTCTTAATCACAAAAAATAGATTTTTAGTCTCTTTAAATTTCAATGGAAAAGTTAATTGGTCGAGAAATATAAACCAAATGATAAAAAATGATAATCAAGTAAAAATAAATAATTTAGGGCAAATTAAAAATTTATCTTTTATAAATAGTAATATTCAAACAATTACTTCTAAAGGCTACGTTATCGATTTTAAAATAAAAAATGGCGATATTAAAAATATATATGGGCTTTTAAAAGAAAAAATTTATTACAATCCCATCTATGCTAACTCCAAAATTTATGTTTTAAATAAAGCTGGAAAGCTATTAATTTATCATTAAGAACTTGATTTACTGCTTAACAATGACAGTTGTGTAATTTTTTCTTCTCCAAGACTATCAGTTGGTTTAATTGGATACTCGCCTGTAAAGTAGTGATCGCTAAATTGAGGATAATTATTATTTCTATCACCTTTGTCTAAAGCTTTATACAATCCTTTTAAGCTCAAAAATTTTAAAGACTTACATTTTATAAATTCACTCATTTCTTCCAAATTTTTGTTATTAGCAAGCAATTCGTCTTTTGTGGGCATATCAACACCATAAAAATCTGGAAATAATATTTCTGGACAAGCTATTCTAACATGTACTTCTCTAGCTCCACTTTTGTACAACATTTTAACAATCTTATTACAAGTTGTACCTCTTACTAAAGAGTCATCAATTAGAATAATCGATTTATCCTTTAAGATACTTTTTGTAGCACTTAATTTTAATTTCACACCAAGACTTCTTATGTTTTGAGTTGGTTCTATAAAAGTTCTACCTACATAGTGATTTCTTATGAGTCCCAACTCAAATTTCTTTTTTGACTCTTCTGCAAAACCAATTGCTGCTGGAACACCTGAGTCAGGAACAGGTACTACTATTTCTGCATGAACATTATTAGCCTCAATAGCAAGCTGTTTCCCAAGATTTTTTCTATATTCGTATGCACATTTACCGTCTATAATACTGTCTGGTCTCGCAAAATAAATGTATTCAAAAACACATGGTCTAGCTTTTTTTGCTGGAAAAGGCTTTATACTTTTAAGATCATCATTCTCTACTATAATTATCTCACCATTTTCTACCTCTCTTACAAATTTTGCCCCCACAATGTCCAGAGCGCAAGTCTCAGAAGCAAAAATAAATGAATTTTGTAATTTACCAACAACTAAAGGTCTTATTCCGAGAGGATCTCTTACTCCGATCAATTTTTTATTAGTCATCATAACTAATGAATAACCACCTTGTATTTGAAAAAGAGCTTCGATTATTTTGTCAATAATTTTAGATCTCTTGGATTTTGCGATTAACTGGACTATTGTTTCTGTATCGCTCGTTGTACGAAATATAGCACCTTCTTTTACCAATTTTTCCCTTAGCGATATCGCATTTGTTAAATTTCCATTGTGAGCTATACTTAAACCTCCCCCATATAAATCTGCAAAAAAAGGTTGAATATTTCTTAAAGAAGTTTCACCGGTAGTTGAATATCTGTTATGTCCAATTGCAAAATTTCCTGGTAATTTTTTTATAACGTTTATTTTTGTAAAATGATCAGAGACTAAACCCTGTTTTTTTTCAGAATGAAAGTTTTTACCGTCAAATGAAACTATACCGCACCCCTCTTGACCTCTATGTTGTAAAGCATGAAGCCCCAGTGCAACTAATTTTGAAGAGTCAATATGATTTGATATTCCAAATATTCCACATTCCTCTCTTAATTTATCTCTTTTATATTTTTTCAATTATGTCCTTACCTTCTTCTAAGTCTTGATAGTTAGGAAATTCCTCAATTAAAAGTTCACTTCCGTTTTTTATAATTTCGTAGGTTAAAGCCTCTGATACTCCTATTTTCCAATTATTAAAAGGATAAAACCAATTTATTATTGTAAATATACACACTGAAATTACATATCCTTTAAAAAAACCGAAAAAAAAACCAAACGTCCTATCTATCGATCCAAACCCTGTCCATTTAATCGAAGATTTTGTTGCTCTACCAATTAATATCAAAAAAAATATTGAAGTAATGTATATAGCTATGCCAAGACCTAAGTTATTGATAAAAGGAGAGTCAATATACTCTGATACCCAGGGTTGTAATTTCGGCGTTATGATAATTGTCATTATCAATGCTACGATCCATTTTAAGAAAGAAATAAAACTTGCGCTAAATCCCTTTATTGAACATTGAATAACACTGTATATTATCAAAATTATGACTATTAAATCGAAAGAATTAAATAGATTTATTATGCTATCAAAAAAATCTTTAATCATGAAGTTTTATTTTCTTCACCAAAAGGCTTTAGCACAACAATTAATTTTGGTAGTAAAGTTAAAACGGATAGCAAAGCCAAGAGCATCGCTAAACCAGTAAAAATACCAAAATAAATTGTTGGTATAAAATTAGATAAGATTAAAATTGAGAAACCAAAGACAATAGTAATAGAAGTATTTAAAATAGCTATACCAACTGTACTATGACATCGATCAATAGTTTTATTATAGTTTTTAATTTTTATAAACTCTTCTTTAAATCTATAAATATAATGAATACTATTATCGACTGCTATTCCAATAGTAATAGCTGCAATTGTAATAGTCATCATATCTAATGGTATCTCCATTAAACCAATTATTCCCAAAATAAAAAAGGCAGCAATAAAATTTGGAATTACCCCAATAAAAGATATCTGGATATTTCTAAATAAAACAAAAAACATTGCAGAAATCCCTAACATTACAACACCTAAAGTTAAAATTTGTGACTTAAATAAACTTTGCAGCAAATTATTGAATAAGATTAATACACCAGTCAATCTGTATTCATCTTGTGTTAGTCCCAAATCATCCCTTAAATCTCTTTTAATTTTTTTAATTAATTCATTCCTCTTTAAGTCTTGTAAAGAGTCTTTAATTCTTAAATTTATTCTCGCCTCATCTTTCTCCACTGATATATATGGAGACACTACTTCTTTCTTAATTTCCTCAGGAATTTTGCTGTATAAGATTGCTATTTCTAAACTCTGTAACTCCTTTTTATTTAAATCCTCGGCAACTCTCAAAATTGAGCCAAATGATAAAACTTTACCTATTTCAGGTTGAGAGTCTAGATAGTCGTGTACTTTTAAAATTCTATCCATTTTGTCCCTAGTAAACCAATATTTAGATTTATCCTCTTGGCTCTGTTCTTCCTCTTCCCATTCAGAAAATTCGTCATCATCCTCATTTTGTATTTTTTTTTGTGGAAATTTTAAAATAACATCAAGTGGAGTGGTCCCACCTAAATCATCATCAATTTTTTTCATTCCTCTATAAATTTCTGTCTCTTTATCGAAATAATTAATAAAACTGTTTTCAACTTCTAATTTAGAAATACCTCTTATACTAGCTAAGAGAACAAAGATGGTTATACCAAAAATTATTACAGTATTATTTTTTGAAAAATTACCCAGTGAATTAGTAATCAGAGATTTTTGATCATCTTTAAAAGAAATATCTTTTTCAGTAGCATAAAGACTTAAAAGAGATGGAATTAAAAAAAAAGTCACTATTAGAGAAACGGACAAACCTAAAGTCATCATCCAACCAAAATCAATAATTGGTTTTATTCCACTAAAAATCAAAGACAAAAAAGCACAAATAGTAGTCAATACAGTATAAAGAATTGGTAAAAACATCTTTTTGCTTGCGTACATGACAGAATCATTCTTCGTAAAATTTGGAAAGTCATTTTTTATTTGTAAAAATCTGACTGTTAAATGGATATTCATTGCCATATTCAAAATTAACATTAGCGCAATAAAATTTGATGATATGACTGTAACCTTCCAACCTAAAAATCCTAATAAGCCCAACATTATAATTACAGAGCATGAGCAACCTAAAAGAGGAAAAATTACCCATTTTATATTTTTAAAAACTAACCATAATGTAATGATTATAAAAATAAAAACTCCCAAACCAAAAACAATAATATCTTTTTTAATAAAAGACATCATGTCATCAGCAATCATGGGTATACCGCCTAAATGAATTTTTGCACTTTCACCATATTTAGTAATTATTTTTCTGATCTCATTTATATTTTGATGATTTCTTTGATTATAAAGATTTTTATATTGTTCGTACTCTTTATTGAATATTTTTAGTTTTTCTTTTTCAAGATTATTTAAGGTATTATTTTTTTGTTGGAGATAATATTTATTCTTGATTTTAATATATTCATTTAATCTTTTATCCTCTTTTAAATAAACTACAATGCCCGAAGTTTTTCCATCCTCACTTACAACATAATTTTTATAAATTGGACTTTCCAAAATTTCTTCAAATCCTCTTTTTTTATCAACCTCTGGATGAGAGAGCGTTTTATAATTTTTTATCCTCTCCATTAAGCTTTCATCTGTGCTTTTGAGAAGAGGTACGTCAATTATAGTAATTACCTTTTCAACCCAAGATAATTGCTCTATTTTTGATTTTAAAAGTTTTAAATTGATTATTGTTTGACTATCTTCAAAACTTGAAACTGGACTATATGTTAGAAATAAAAATTCTTTTGCTCCATATCTTTCATTTACTTCTCTGAGATATTGTAAATCGCTGTCTCCTTCAAGTAAAAGAGCATCAGATGAAGCATCGAGATTAAATTTTTTAGAGTGATATAATGAGAAAACTATTGATATAATTATTAATAATAATGTTATTTTTGGGAAATCAATAACAAATTTTTTGTAAATTTTTTCTAACATACGCTAACTTTATGATATTAAACTATTACTTTGGAAATAAAAATTTATTTTTTTGTCAAATCTTTAAATTTAGTGTACATACCCTCAAACTCTACGTGAATATTTCCAGTGGGGCCGTGTCGCTGCTTACCTATGATTATATCTGCCAATCCAGCAATATCATTCATTTTAGATTGCCACTCAGCGTGCTCTATAGAACCAATTTTAGGTTGTTGTTTTTCCACATAGTATTCCTCTCTATAAACAAATAAAACAACATCCGCATCTTGCTCAATTGATCCTGACTCCCTTAAATCAGATAATTCAGGTATTTTTTTGTCTCTTTGTTCTACTGCTCTGGATAATTGGGATAAAGCTAATACCGGAACACTAAGCTCTTTTGCTAAAGCTTTTAAACCTTGAGTTATTTCAGAAATTTCTTGTACTCTACTTTCATTCTTTTTTGAGTAGGTTCTCATTAACTGTAGATAATCTACTACTATTAACTTTAAGCCAAATAATCTTTTTAACCTTCTGGCTCTGTTGCTTAATGCTGAAATCGTAATTGCTGGAGTCTCATCTATATAAAGCGGTAAATCATTAATATTTCTTGATGCCTCAATATATCTTTCTAATTCTTCTTCCGTAGCCTTACCTCTTCGAATATCGTTTTGTTGTATTCTTGTTTGCTCAGACAATATTCTTGTTGAGAGTTGCTCTGATGACATTTCTAATGAGAAAAAAGCAACAGAACTTTTTTCATTGTTATCCATAATCTTTTTTGATGCGTGATAGGCTATATTTGTCGCTAAAGCAGTTTTACCCATTGAAGGTCTTCCAGCAATTATTACAAGATCAGATTTATGAAGGCCACCTAGTTTTTCATCTAAATCTTTTAGTCCAGTAGGCACACCTACTATCCCTTGATCATTTTTTACAGCTTGAGTTGCCATTTCTATTGTTTGCTCTAAAGCTTGATTGAATTTTATATAGGATTGTGAGAACGAACCTTTCTCAGCTAATTGGTATAAAGATTGCTCAGCTTTTTCTATAATCTTATCAGATGTATTATCAATATTATCTTCCTTAGCCTCAAGCGTTAAATTTTCTGAAATAAGTATTAATTCTCTTTTTACATACATTTCATGAACAATTTTTGCATAATCTACTGCCTGCTTTATAGACGATGAAAATCTTGTGAGTTTGACTAAATAATCTATACCGCCAACCTCCGATAAAGAATCGCTTTTTTCTAAAAAATTCTTTAAAGTGATAGGATTAGCTATCATACCCTTATTATTTAATTCTTCAATTAACTCGTAAATTTTTCTGTGAGCTGGGTCAAAAAAATTATTTGATTTAATTATAGATGAGATCTCATCAATTATATCATTATTGACCAGAACTGATCCAATAACAGATTGTTCCGCTTCTAAATTTGATGGTAATTTTTTTTCAATTGTACTACTTTTCTCAATTTTAATATTTTCCATTAATAAATATTAAAACAATAAATCTAAATTACAAATTTAAAGTTACGCACTATTTTTTCAACCTGTGGAAAATTATTTTGTATCTCTTTTTTTAATAATAATAGTATTTTCAGCTGATACTTCAGGATATAAATTTATTGCTATTTTATACTTGCCAATTTTATTTATTTCTTGTTTTAACTCTATCTGTGATGGTGAAATATCTGAATTTAAATTTTCTTTAAAATAGTTTGAAATTTCTTTTGGTTTTATTGAGGCAAAAAGGTCGCCATTTTCTTTTGACTCTTTTGAAAAATTGAGATTTTTTCCATTAATTTTCTTTGCAATCTCTAAAAATTTTTTCTTAATTTCATTATTCTTTTTAGTAAGCTCTTCTTTCTTTTTATTGACGAAATCAATATTTTCTTTGTTAGCCCTTAGTGCTTTACCAGATTTAATTAAGAAATTTCTACCGTAACCATCTTTTACTTTCACTTGATCACCAATTTTTCCTAATTTTGAAATATTTTCTAATAATATTACTTGCATTTTAAATTAAATTCAAAATTTTTGCTCTTTTGATTTCTCTATTTAACATTTTTTGTTTTGCTTGAGATACTGAAGTTATTCGAGATGAAATTATCTTACTATTTTCTGTTACATATTTTTTTAAAAGTTTTATGTTTTTATAGTCGATAGTAGGCTGGTCTTTACCAGAAAGTGGACATTTTTTTCCTAGTCTTGAGTCATTTTTTTGAAATAAGCTCAATTTATTCAAAGGGTTTTGAGTACGTTTAAATTTTTTATTTCCTTTTCTCTTCATTTATTCTTTTTTTTTGAAATACTCATTTTTTAAATCAAGTTTTTTATATTTAATTGTAAGATATTTTAATATTTTATCATCAATATTAATTTTTTTCTTTATTTCATCTAGTGTTTTACCACTTCCTTCGAATTTATAATGAACATAATATCCCTTATTATGATTTTTAAGTTTTCTAGCGAAATTAAGGAGTCCCCATTCTTCAATTTTATGCACTTTACCCTCAGCTGTTTTTATAATTTCTGCATACTTATCTTTCAAACTGTTGATATCTTTTGATGTTAAATCTTGTTTTGCTATAAATGTGTGTTCGTAATAATTCATGCTAAGTTAGTATAAAATGTTTTTTATTAACGATGGTTTATACTATTATAGATAATGTATTTCAATAAGAAAAAGTATTATATTTGTTAAATGAGAGCATTACTTTTCCCAGGTCAAGGATCTCAATCGGTAGGTATGGGTCGTGAGATTTTTGAGAAACATGATTTAGTTAAGAAAATATTTTATGAAGCAGATAAAATATTAGGATTTAAAATTTCTAAAGTAATATTAGAAGGGCCGCCTGAAGAACTTAATAAAACCCAAATTACTCAACCAGCAATATTAATCATTAGCTACTCTATCTTTAAATTAATTGAAAGCCTTGGAAATTTTGATTTAAAAAATTGTAAATTTTTTTGTGGTCATTCATTAGGTGAATATAGTGCATTAGTTTGTTCAAACTCAATAAAGTTTAGTGAAGCACTTTTCTTATTAAATGAAAGGGGAAAAGCTATGCAAGAGGCAGTTAAAATAGGTGAGGGCAAAATGATTGCAGTTCTAGGCTGTGAACTTGCTAGAATTAATAAAATATTAGATGACAATAAAGATTCCAATTTTATTTGTGAAATAGCCAATGACAATTCTACAGGACAAATAATTTTGAGTGGGCTGAAAAAGTCTGTAGAAAAGATCCAAGAAGATTTGAAAAAAGAAAAAATAAAGAATATTGTTTTACCGGTGAGTGCACCATTCCATTGCAGCCTTATGAAACCAGCATCGGAAAAAATGTCGACAAAAATTTCAAGTGTAAACTTTATTAGGCCAAATATAGAAATTATAAGTAATGTGACAGCTTCTGCTGAAAATGAACCTACAAAAATAAAAAGTCTTTTGATAAAACAAATTTATTCTCTAGTAAGATGGAGAGAGTCTATGTTATTTATGGCAAATAATGGAATAAAAGAATTTATTGAAATTGGTCCAGGAAAAGTATTAAGTGGACTTGTAAAACGAACTTTAAAAAATCATACTGTATTAAATATAAATACCAATGAGGATATTGAAAGTATAAATGATAAATTTAAAAAATAAAAAAGTCATTATTACTGGTGCGACTGGAGATATAGGTAAAAGTTTATTGATAAAATTTTTATCCCTTGGTTGTAAAATTGTTGCGACTGGTACTAATGATGATAAGTTGTCAGATCTTAAAAAAATGAGTTCTGATGTAATTGTTAAAAAATTCAATTTGATGGATCATAGCAAAATCAAAAATTTTATTGACGACAGCAATAAAAATCTAGGTGGTATTGATATATTGGTAAATAACGCAGGAACGAATATTGATAAACTCTTATTGAGAATGTCAGAGGAAGATTGGAAAAAAATTATTGATATAAACTTATCTTCAACATTTTTAATGTGTAAATACGTTATTCAAAAAATGTTAAAGCAAAAAAATGGAAAGATAATTAATATTACTTCTATTGTTGGTCACACAGGTAACGTTGGTCAATCAAACTACTCTGCATCTAAAGCAGGCATTGATGGATTTACAAAATCTTTAGCAATAGAATATGCTCGAAAAAATATAAATATAAACTGTGTTGCTCCTGGTTTCATAAAAACTAAAATGACCGATAACATTAACGACGAATTCAAAAGTAAATTAGTCGAAAAGATTCCCTCGGGTAGATTGGGTACAGGAGAGGATGTCGCAAATTCAGTAGTTTTTTTAGCCTCAGATGCTTCTAACTATATTACAGGCCAGACAATACATGTTAATGGCGGTATGTATATGGCTTGACAATTGTTATTAATAATCTAATAAGGAAATACTAAAAATCAAAAAAGGGATTCAAATGTCAAAAGAAATAGGATCAAAAGTAAAAAAAATTGTAGCTGATCATCTTGGTGTTGATTTGGAAAAAGTAACTGACGAAGCTAGTTTTATTGATGATTTAGGCGCAGATAGCTTAGACACAGTTGAGTTAGTGATGGCTTTTGAGGAAGAATTCGGGTCAGAAATTTCTGATAGCGAAGCTGAAAAGATATTGACTGTCGGAGATGCTATTAAATTTATAGAAAACAAATCAAGTCAATAATCAAAGATTGAAAGCCTATGATGCTTGTTCTATCTTCTCCATCAGGTGCAGGAAAAACTACAATTTCAAAAAAGATACAACAAAAACACCCAAATTTTAAAATCTCAGTATCTCATACAACAAGGAAACCAAGACCAAACGAAGTTGATGGGATTGATTATCATTTTATAAATCAAGATAATTTTGAAAGTATGATTGATGATAAAAAATTTTATGAACATGCAAAAATATTTGGTAATTATTATGGAACATCAAAAGCTTCTGTAGATAATATATTAAAGAAGAAATATGACATATTATTTGATATTGATTGGCAAGGTAATATGCAACTATCCAAGTTTAAAGAACTTAAATTGACTAAAATATTTATATTACCTCCAAACAAAGAAGAGCTTCAAATAAGACTTAAAAGTCGAAATCAGGATAATGAAGAAACAATAAAAAAAAGATTAATTGAATATAATAAAGATATTCTCAAATGGAAAGACTATGATTATGTAATTATAAACGATAATTTAGAAAATTGTGTCAGTCAAATAGAAAAAATAATAATCAATACTAAAGAAAAAGTTAAAATTTAATTTTTTCATAATAAGAAGTAATTTCATAGTATTGATTTTCACTTAAATTTTGTGGTCTTAAATTGATATCGATTTTTAGATCTTTAGCAGCTTTTTCCCAATCCTTAAATATCTTCTGAAAAGTTTTTTTAATTTTTTTTCTTTTTTTTGAAAAAAATTCATGTGTTATTTTCTCAAGATTGTTTAAATTGTCAATTTTAATCTTATTTTCCCAAGGCTCAAATATAATTACCATCGAGTCTACTTTTGGTTTTGGGTAAAAACTATTTTTAGATACTGAAAACCTTTTTTTTACTTTTAGTCTAAATTTTGATATTATACCTAGTCTAGAGTAATTTTTATTACCAAAGTTCGAGATTATTTTTTCTCCCACTTCCTTTTGAAACATGAGAACTAATTTCTTATATTTTGGTAACCAATTTTTAAATTTTATTAATTGAATTAAAATTTGAGAAGAAATATTGTAAGGCAAGTTTCCAAAAATAATCATGTTACCAGAAATAATTTTCTCTAAGTCTAATTTTAAAATATCGTCGTTAATGAATTGTATGTTTTTAATATTTGTCAAATCTAATTTAAGATTTCTTATCAATCTTTTATCTTTTTCAATCAAAATTAATTTATTAAATTTTTTTTCTAAAAAAAATTTAGTTAAATTTCCTGTTCCAGAACCTATTTCTAAAATATTGTCTGAATGCTCGATTTTACCAAGTGAGATAATCTTTCTTAAAATATTTTTATCTATTAAAAAATTTTGACCAAGTGATTTTTTAGGCTTTATATCCATATTTAAAAACAAATTTAATCGTTTTTAATAAACTTTTTGAATCTGCTAATTTTTTCCCTATAATTTCTTCTCCTGTACCATGATCAGGCGCTATACGTAAAAAGTCTAAACCTAAGGTAATATTTATTGCATCAAATCCGTTCAAAGCTTTAAACGGCGCTAAAACCTGATCATGATACATTCCAACAATTAAATTAAATGATTTAATTTTGTCTTTAAGAAAAATTGTGTCAGCAGGAACAGGTCCGTGAACTTTAATCTTTTTTTTATTAAGATATTTAATAGCTGGTAAAATTATTTTATTTTCTTCAGATTTTACTCTAAACTCGTCATTATGCGGGTTAAGCCCAGTAATAGCGATTTTAGGGTTTTTGCCAAAAATTTTTTTATAACTTCTTAATATTATTTGAATTTTCCTAATAATTAAACTTTTATTTATTTTTTTATGTACTATCTTTTGGTTTATATGGTTTGTCAAAGGTACTACTGCAAATTTTTCACTATAAATCATCATAACTGTTTCTTTTTTCTTTCTATCTATTTTTGATAGAAATTCAGTCAACCCAATTCTGTTGTTTTCAAACAAATTTTTTTTATTAAATGGACAAGTAACCAATGAACTAATCTTATATTTTTCAATAATTTTCAAAGCTTCATTTAAACATTTTAAAACATATTTTTTAGCCTCCTTTTTTTTTATCTTAAAAGGTTTATTAAATTTTAATTCAACGTCAAGAATATTTAAAAAACCTTTGTTGTCAAAATGATTTAAAGTCTTTATCTTTTTTAAAGGTATTTTCAATTTTAGGTAATCTAATTGAGATTTAATCAAATTGAAATTACCTATTACAAAAACTTTTTTTCTTTCAGTGAAATTTAATTTTTTCCAACATTTAGCAATTATTTCAGCATTGATACTTCTTGGCTCACCTGCAACTATAGGAAATATTTTCTTCATTTAAATTCGATTAAAGTAGAATTTTTTAAATCGCTAAAGTGGGAGTTTGAGAATAATTGTAGTTTTTCGTTTTTTTTTTTAGAAATAATATTATTTTTAATCTTTTCAATACTCAATTGAGTTTTTTCATTATTCTTTAAATTTTCCATAGTAAAATTAATTTCATTTTCAATTTCTATTGGGTTTAAAGTTAATTGGTTTTTATAAATTTGAAATATCAAAGAATTCCACATTAGATCTATTTCAGCAGACTCAATAAATTTATTATAATCGATTTGATAATTTTTCATAATTTCTTTTATATCACTTTGTCTTATTTGTAAATTTTTTGCAATATTTTCTAAATATCTTTGAAGATCTTTCTTATTGTAAGTTTCTATTTTTTTCTTATTTATTTCAATTTTTTTTATTGCTCTTGTAATCAAATTTTGCATTGATAAATTTTTTATATTATCTACATTATCCTGATTTAATTTTTGACCTCTTAAAAAAATTTGGGTTTTAACCTCATTTTCAAGATCATAATTTGTAACTATTTGATTATCAATCTTTACAATTATTTTAAGAAAATTTTCTTTGGCTATTAAAGCGCTTGTCATAAGAATCATAATAAAGTTAATTAATATAATTATATTTTTTCTTAAAATACTCATTTAATTTATTCCAGGACTTTTTAAATCTGAGAAAGGTATCAATGAAATTTTAAATATAAGAGAATCGGTTGGTTCTAAGTCGCTATCATTATAAAACTCACGTCTGTATACTAAACCGGCTTTGAGACAGTCATTTATATAATCATAACTTAAACTATAAAACTCTGAAGAGCTCGTCTCTAAATTTCTTTTTGATGAAAATATCATTTCATTATTATTATTAAATTTAAGTTTTATATTTGATTTCACGTAATTGTTGTTTCCAATATGATTTCTCTCCTCTAAATAATCTAAATTAAAGTCTGCAATGCCATATTCTAAATTTACACCTATTTCATTATAATTAAATTCACTATAGTTTTGATCTATAGCAAATTCATAGTTAATTTTAAAATTATCTTTAATCATAAAAGAGGACTCACCAACTACATCTGAAAATCTTTGATCTAAAGAGGATCTTGCGGGTTTAGATGGGTCTTCACTTTCATTAATTACCTGACCTAGTGAAATCTTAAATTTATCTTTAGCATCTTTTATATTTTCATTAAATTTTTTAAAGCTGTAATCAAATCCAATAGAGATATTAGTTCCACTTTCTATTTCTTCAAATTCGTTCAACTTTTTTAAATTATATAAATTTGAATATCTTAATCTACCGTCGTCTATTTCTCTCATTTTATGTGGCGAATATTTGAAAAGTATTTTTGGTGTTAAATATTGAGAGTTTTTTGACTTATCATTAATCTTAAAAAAATTCATTTTCGCAAAATATCCGAAAGCAGAAGACAATTCAGATGTGGCGTCCTCTTTAAAATTCTCTACATTATTAGTTTTGTAATTTATATTTTTAAAACTTGCTAAAAATTTACTGTCTAAACCTATCTCGTTTTCTAATCTTTTAGACTGCCAATTTAAATCGTTTACTAATAAGTTTGATTGTTTATTAACTTCATAGTTTCTTATTCTTAAGTTAGAGGAAAAATCGAGTAAGCCGTATTTCTCTGCTACCTCTAAATTTTTATCAAACGTTACATATGGTAACAAATATTCAAATTTCTTGTTATTTTTTAAAGATTGATTTTCAAAAGCCGACATATTAAATCCCACAAAAGTATTTTTATTACTAAAATCGAATTTTACAGAATTTTCTAAAATATTATCATCTTTATTTACAAGAGGAGTATCAACACCAAAAGCTTTTATGAAACTATCACTGTTTGTTTGTTGAACATTAACTTCAAGTTTGCTCTTAATATCATCAGTACTAATTAATTCTTTTGATAATTTAGAAAATAAATATTTTTTCGAACCTGCGAGCTTTTTATTACTTTTATTTTTATAGCCTTCTGAAAAACCAAAATATAATCTAAGATCTGAGTTTTTAAAGTTATGTCTATACTCAGAATTTAATAATGGATTTTCGTTAGCATAAAATCTTGGTGTAAAAGTAAAATCCTTATTATTACCCAAATTAAAATAATATGGAATATTAATCCCAAAACCTAAATTAGAATTATCATAACCAGAAGGGATAAGGAAACCGCTCCTTCTGTCAACTGTTGGATCAGGATGCGATAATCTTGGAAAATAAAATATTGGGAAGTCATAAATTTTTACTACAGCATTATCATAATAAATAGTTTTTTTTGCAGCGCTATGTTCAATCTTTTTTGCTTGTATGCTCCATGGTGGACATTTATCCTCACCTCTATTTTTACAATAAGTAAAATTACCCTTATCATAAAAACTTCCATTAGAATCTATAATTGCGGTATTGGCAAATAGTCTAGGTTCATTTTTGGGATCTATCTTAAAGTCGTCTTGATTTAAAAATACCTTGATATCAGAACCAGCTAATTTCTTTTTTTTTTCATCAATATATAATTCTGTAAGTGAATATCTGTTGCCTCTATTATCATTTATTTCAATTTTACCTTTGGAAAAGAAAAGATTTTTATCTTTTTGGTAGTTGAACATATTTACCGAAATTTCATTATTTTCATTGTCAATTATTTTTGCTGGAGAGTCAGAAAAAATCTTTTTATTCAAATCATCAAAAGTAATATTTGATCCTAAAACCTTAAATCCCTCAGAAGTCGAAATCTTTGTTTTTCCAGGGGAATAAACTAGTTTATCTTTTTTTTTGTATGAAATTTTTTCGGATTGCAAGTAATTTTTTTTTGTATCTTCAACTTTGACGTCTCCACTAAAAATTATTACTTTATTTTTTTCATCAAGATTAATTTCCTGTGCATCAATTTTCAATTCTTCGCTTAGAACATTTGAGCAAAAACCAAAAATGAAAAAGAAAAAAAGAGTGTATAATTTATTTTTCATTAACTTGAATAATTCCTATTGAACAAAATAAGCTAATTGAAATAACAGGTATCCACACTGCTAAAACTTGCGATATTCTGTTTGTTTTTCCTAGAGCAATCGATAAGTCTTTAAAATAAAAAATTACTATACAGGTAATTATTGCAATTATTATATAGTAGAGATTTTGAGATCTATTTAAAGAGCCTATGGTAAAAATTGATGATAAGATTATCATCAAGGCTAAAAATACAGGTAATGAAAAAAATACATTTAGTTTCTCATCTAAAGATTCTTTTTTATAACCTTGATTTATAAGTGTATCATATTCTGTTAATATACTTATAAAAGACACAGTATCTAAGTTTTTATATAAAGATAAAATTTTTTCAGCATCAAAATTAGACTCTATCAAGAAATCTACCAATGTTTTTTTCTTGTAATCTTCAGATTTTCTAAAAATTACCGCTTTTTTAAAAACCCACTCTTTTGTACTTATATCAACTGATTTGCTCTCTATTCGCTCCAGAATATTACCATTATTATCAATGTTATAAACATTTACGTTTACTAAAATATTCTCATCGAGTTTTTCTGCTTCAATAATCCTTGAATTGAACCCAATTGTTTCTTTAATCCATACCCCATTCTTATTAATAGTTACTAAGTGATCTATATCTCGAGAATATTTAGCCTTAGTATATTCATATTGTTTAACCATTAAGGATGTAATCGGATTAATTAGAATTAATACTAGCACACCAAACACAAACATAGTAATAGTTAAAATACTTATAATTTTAAGATTTGAAAAACCAAACACTTTTAAAGATAAAAGATCTTTATTTGATTTGATGCTAACAAAGTACCACATAGAAGACAAAAAAACCACAAAAGGAAGTAGTTCAAGAATTAAGTTTGGTATTGATAAAAAAGTTAGACTGATCGGTAATAATAAACTTACATTTAAAAATTTAAAAAATTCAATTTCATCAAAGATAGACAACAGGATTGTCAAGCAAACAAAGACTAAGAGAAAATTTAAAAATATTTTAAAATATTCTTTAATAATATAATTATAAAATATTTTGTTCATTTAATTCCTGAGATTCAAAAATTTATATTTAAGCAATAAGTATAGAAAAGGCGCAAATATTATTGGAATTAAAGAATAAACTATAAAATTAATATTAGACAACCCCGAAAACCTTACTAATATCTCTGCAGCAACCAAAATTAAAAAAGCTATTAAAAAAATTAAATTATTTTTAAGAAAATTACCACTAATATTTTTTTTTCTTGCTGAGAGCAAAAAACATGCAACTAAGCAAACAGAGGGAATATATAATGGTAAAACCAATCTTCTTGCTAATGTCTCTGTTACATTTTCTTTTGTATTATCGGCAAAAGAACAAGTTTGCGATATGAGATTAGTATTTCTAAATATACAACTAAGTAAACTTAAAGTTGATGTTTCTTGAAGCTTAGGAGCTGTAATTATTCTTGGAGTTAAATTCTCAATATTTAATTCAGTCTTTGAGAAATAAAGACTCTCAACTTGACCTTCTTCATTAATAGTTTGTATAACACCTTGGTTTAAATAAATCTTTTTATTTTTAATAAAACCTCTCTTAGCTATAATTATTGTATCGTTACTTTCATCGGATTTGCCAGATAAATTTTTAAAATTATTAGCTTTGTCTCTTATAAAAACATTTTCTAAAATATCTTTATCTTTTTTTTCTATATAAAATGTCATTTTTTTGAAACTATCCGTAAAGTCATTTATTTTGATGATCGATGCTAAAGAGTCAAAATTAGATGTTCTAATTAAGTCTCTAGATTTATATAGAGTAGATGGTGTTATAAAAATTGAAAATATAAGTTGTAATAACAATATTCCAAAAGATATATACAAAAAAAGATTAAGTATTTTAAATTTTTCTAATCCACTACTCCATAAAACTAATAACTCTCGCTGTCTATCAAATCTTATAATAGATACAACAAGCGCAATTAAAAAAGATATGGGTATGAATTTGGTAAAAATATTAGTTATGTTTAGAAGCGAATAGAATAAATAAGTTTTTAACGAATGGCCATCATTAACTATCAAATCTAAAAAATTAACAGCTCTAACCGTCCAAGCTACAGCTGATAAAGCAAAAAGTATTATTAGGAAGTTTTTAAGAATTTCAGCAGTAAAATATTTGTAAATTTTATTTTTAATCATAGAAAATTGATATATAATTAAATCAACTATAACAAAAATTCAATTATTGGTTTAATTATTATTAATTTTCCATTGAAATCTAATAAATTTGGACTTATATAATTCAATTTTATTTAACCTTATTAAGATTATGTCTATAAAAATTAACTATTTAAACAAAACAGGAAGTTTATCGTCTTCGAACCTTGTTTTGTTTGCTAATGAAAAATTTAATATTTCTAGCGTCAAAGAAAATCTTTCCGATACAGAGTATTCATATATCAACGATTTATTAAAGACAAGTGATTTAAAGAAAAATTTATTTGTTTTTGAAGTGAGTTCAAAAAAAAAAATTATATTAATTTCAATAAAAAGTAATTTAAAAACTTCAGACGTAGAAAATTTAGGAGCTGAATTTTATGGACGTATTAATCATGGAAAAAATTGTGATTATTTTATCATTTCAGAAAGCATTTCTAGTAAGCAAAACAATTTTCTTGGTCACTTTCTTCACGGTCTTAAATTAAAATCTTATGAATTTAAAAAATACAAAACAAAAAAAGATACAAGACTTATTTCAATTAATGTAATAGGAAATAAAAATAAACCATCAAGTCAAACTCAATTAAAATTTAAAGCTATTGAGGAGGGAACTTTTTATGCTAGAGATCTGGTTTCAGAGCCAGGTAATATTTTACATCCAGATGAATATGCAAGAAGAATAGGTTCATTAAGAAAAGATGGATTAAAAGTAAATATATATGATGAAAAAAAATTAAAAAAAATGGGTATGAACGCTTTGCTAGGAGTAGGGCAAGGAAGTATTAGGGGATCTTATCTTGTGACTATGGAATGGAATGGTGCAAAAAATAATTCTAAACCTCTTGCTTTTGTAGGGAAGGGTGTTTGCTTCGATACAGGAGGCTATTCCTTGAAGCCAGCAAAATTTATGGAGGATATGACTTATGATATGGCAGGATCAGCGGCAGTGGTAGGTCTTATGAAAAATTTAGCATTAAGAAAAGCAAAAATAAATGCTGTGGGTGTAGTCGGATTAGTAGAAAATATGGTTAGCGGTAACGCCCAAAGGCCAGGTGATATTGTTAAATCTTACAGTGGTAAAACTATTGAAATATTGAATACAGATGCAGAGGGAAGATTAGTTTTAGCCGATGCTCTTACGTTTACTGAAGAAAAGTTTAAACCAAAGTTTATAATTGATTTAGCAACTTTAACGGGGGCAATTATAGTATGTTTAGGCTCAGAGTATGCTGGACTATTTTCAAATGATGATAATTTATCTAAAAAAATTTTTGATGCAGGTGAAAAAGTTGAGGAAAAAGTGTGGAGAATGCCACTGCACAAAAATTATGATAAATTAATGAATTCAAAAAATGCTGATGTACAAAATATAAATTATGTTGGTGGTGCTGGATCTACTACAGCTGCTCAATTTTTACAAAGATTTATTATAAAAAATACACCGTGGGCTCACCTTGATATTGCAGGTATGGCTTTTTCAAAATACGGTGGTGCTCTTAATTCAAGTGGAGCAACTGGGTTTGGTGTGAGATTGTTAAACCAACTTGTTGAAGAAAATTATGAGTAACACTGAGAGGACACTTTCAATAATAAAACCTGACGCAGTAGAAAGAAATTTATTTGAAAAAATAACTGATATATTAAAAAAAAATAATTTAAAAATTGAAAAGAATAAAAAACTCCAAATCTCAAAAGAGGAAGCAGCTGAGTTTTATAAAGAGCATCAATCTAAACCCTTTTACGAGAAGTTATGCAACTATCTTTCTTCAGGTCCAATAATAGTCATGGAATTATCAGGTGAAAATGCGATATCTAGATACAGGGAAATCATGGGTGCTACAGACCCAAAAAAAGCAGGTAATAATACAATAAGAAATTTGTATGGCGTATCAATAGATAAAAACTCTGTACATGGTTCAGATTCATCATCAAGCGCCGAAAGAGAACTAAATTTTTTTTTTAAAAATTAACTTTTTAAAATATCAATAATTGCCTCAGAGTAAATCTTGTGTTCTAATTTTTGGGTCTTATTTTTCAAACTTTTTTCATTTTCTTTCTTTTCCAAGAAAAAATATTTTCTTTTAATTATTTTGCCACAATCAAGTTTTTCATTTACATAATGAACAGTACATCCTGTCTTTTTTTCTTTATTTTTAAGAACTTTTTGGTAAGTCTTAAGACCTTTAAACTTTGGTAGTAAAGATGGATGAATATTAATTATTGAATTTGGGAATGATTTTACAAAATTTTTGGACAAAATTTTCATGTATCCAGCTAAACAAATTAGATGAATTTTTCTTCTTCTTATTTCATTAATAATTTTCATTTCACCACATAAAGATTTTGAGTCAAAAATAAAAAAAGGAATTAAATTTTTTTTTGCAATAGCCAAACCTTTTGCTTTTCGATTATTGGAAACTATTATTTTCACTTGAGCAGGAAAATTATATATTCTTGATCTGTCTATTATCGCTTTTAAGTTAGAACCATTTCCAGAAATAAATATACAAAGATTTTTTTTTACCATCTTAACGTATTTTTTAATCTAAATTTTTTTGATCCTTTTTTTATTTCTCCAATAACGTATGGGGAGTATTCTTTACTAAAATATTTATCAATTTTTCTTAAATTTTTATTTTTTACTATTATACAAAAACCAATTCCACAATTAAAAGTTTTCAACATTTCATCATCTGATATATTATTTTTTTTTAACCACTTGAAAATTTTTGGAATTTTAATTTTAGATAAATCAATATCTACAAAAAATTTATTAGGAACCGATCTTACTAAGTTTTCAATTAATCCACCTCCAGTTATATGTGCACATGCACTTATCAAATTTTTTTGGTGCGCACTTAATATCTCTTTTACGTAAATTTTAGTCGGTCTTATAAGATTTTGCATAATAGTTTTATTAATTTTTTTCTTTTTTAAAATTTTTCTTATAAGCGAGTAACCATTTGAATGTGGACCAGACGAGGGTATTGCAAGTATTTTATCTCCACTATTTACATTTTGTTTACCCAATAATTTTTTTTTTGAAACTATACCGACTGTAAATCCCGCAAGGTCAAATTTATCATTATCATAAACACCAGGCATTTCTGCAGTTTCACCTCCGATCAATTCACAACCAGCTTCATTGCATCCTTCAATTATTCCTTTTAAAATTTTTTTAATTTTATTAAGTCTAAGTTTACCGACTGCAATATAGTCTAAGAAGAACAATGGTTTTGCACCTTGAACGACAAGATCGTTTACACACATAGCAACCAGATCAATACCGATTTTATCTAATTTTTTAAATTTGTTAGATAGAACAATTTTTGTTCCGACACCATCAGTGGATGATACTAGCACAGGGTCTTTAATTTTTAATTTACTTATATCAAAGCAAGATCCAAAAGAACCTATGTTGGATGAATGAAATTTATCCTTCCTTTTTTTTTCTTTATTCTTTGATATTTTAGCAATATATTTTACAAATTTATTTGCAAGATCAATATTAACGCCACTTTTTTTATAGTTATTTTCTATTTTTTCCATTATTAAAAATGATATTTAATATATTATGAAAATTCTTATATTTTTTATCACTATTTTAGTATTTTTAGCAAAAAGTGAAAATACTTTTTCTGAAAGTGGCATATTTACTGTTAATAATATTGTTATAGAAAAGGACAAATTTAATACAAAACAAGAGTTGTTAAATCTCGCTATTAAAAAAGCTTTTAAGGATCTTTCTAAAAGAATTTTATTGAAAAAAGATATTAAGAAGGTTCAAAATACAAATCTAAAAGATATCCAAAGTTTGATTTCTCATTTTCAGGTTAATTTAGAACTTAGCGATCAACCAAATTATTCATCAGTAAATATTTATTTCGATCGGGATAAAATTCATAATTTTCTTTATAAGTCAAACATACAATATAGCGATTTAGAAAATGAGGAAATTCTCATTTTTCCTATTATAATTGAAAACGCAAAAATTTATCTTTTTGAGGAAAATTACCTATATCAAAACTGGAATGACAATAAGAAAAAAAAAGAGGAGTTAGTTGAATTTATTTTACCCGTAGAAAATATAGAAATTATACAAAAAATATTAAGCAAAAGGGAGGAGATACAAAATATAGAGGTAAACGAATTGATAGCTGACTACGAGATTAAGAACAAAGTATTCTTAATTGCAGAAATGTTTCCAGACAAATCCAAATTATTTTTAAAGTTATTTATGGACGATAAAAAACTTGTGAAAAACTTAGAAGTATTCAAAGATGAAAAAACCAATTTTTATAAAAAGATAATTACGTTTGCTAAAAACGAAATTCAAGAGATTTACAAATCTCAAAATATGATTGATTTAGCCGCCCCTTCATTTTTAAACATCAAATTAAAAATATCTAAAAAAAATGACTTATTTGTTCTGAATAAATTTTTAAAAAAAATAGAAATTATTGATGGATTTAATATTCAAAAACTTTCAAATGAAAGTGCGAATGTAAGAATAAAATATTTTGGCAAAGTAGATAAGGTGTTTAAAAAACTTTCTTTAGAGGGAATGAAAATTAAGAATATCAACAATGAGTGGGTAATTAATATTATATAAATGCATCAACAACTAATTTTTAAATTTCCGTTTAAAACTACCTATGATGAAAAAGACTTTTTTGTATCCTCAAATAATTTTGAAGTTTACAAATTAATCGAAAGCTGGCCTAATTGGCCAAACAAGTCTATTAATATTTTTGGTCCCAAAGGCTCCGGAAAAACCCATTTAATAAAAATATTAAAAAAAAGAATTAAAATTATAGATTTCTCAATGAAAAAAATAGAAAACTTAGACTCATTAAAAATAGATAATTCAGAATGTGTGGTAATTGATAATTTCAATGAGCAAATTAATGAAAAAAAATTATACTCTTTTTTGAATCATATAAATCAATTAGACAAATTTTTAATACTATCTTCCCGAGTACCATTAAAACAAAAAAAAATAAAATTGGTAGATTTACAATCAAGAATAAATAGTTTTCTGAATGTTGGAATTGATTTACCCACAGATGATCTATTAAGAGTAATTATAGTAAAATATTTTTCTGATAAACAAATTAAAATTGATTTAAAAATTTTAGAATACATGATAAAAAATGTTGAACGTTCTTATGAGCATGTATTTGAAATTTTAAAAAAAATTGACGAACATTCTTTATCTTTAGGACATTCAATAACTATTAAAATGGTAAAAAAATTTTTAAAAAATGAATAAATATAGAAGTCACAACTGTTCTGAGCTTAATATTAAAAATGTCAATAAAACTGTTTTACTATCAGGCTGGGTTCATAGAAAAAGAGATCACGGGAATTTACTTTTTGTTGATTTAAGGGATCACTTTGGAATTACTCAATGTGTCATCGAGAATAAAAATAAATTTTTTAACTTGCTTGAAAAAATAAGACCAGAGTCAGTAATATCAGTTGAGGGTCTTGTTGTAAAAAGACAAAAAGGAACTGAGAATCAAGATATAAGCACTGGAGAAGTAGAGGTTTCTATAAAATCAATAAATGTTTTGTCTGAGGCAAAAGATTTGCCTATGCCAGTTTTTGGAGAACAGGATTACCCTGAAGATATTAGATTAAAGTATAGATTTATTGACCTTAGAAGAAATGAAATGCATTCAAATATTATTTTAAGATCAAAGGTAATCTCCTTTTTAAGAAATAGAATGATTGAACAAAATTTTTTAGAATTTCAAACACCCATATTAACAGCATCAAGCCCAGAAGGCGCAAGAGATTTTTTAGTTCCTAGTAGAACTCATCCTGGAAAATTTTATGCTTTACCACAAGCACCTCAACAATTTAAACAAATGATTATGATTTCCGGATTTGATAAATATTTTCAAATAGCTCCTTGTTTTAGGGATGAAGATGGTAGAGCTGATAGAAGTCCAGGAGAACATTATCAACTGGATCTTGAAATGTCTTTTGTAGAGCAGCAAGACATTTTTAATGAGATGGAACCAATATTTTTCGACCTTTTTAAAAAGTTTGGAAAGAATAAAAATATTAACAACGTACCATTCCCAAAAATAAGTTATCAAGAATCTATGGACAGATTTGGCACAGACAAACCAGATTTGAGAAACCCTTTAGAAATAAAAGATGTCACTGAAATCATTAGTTCAGAAAATGTAAAATTTGAAATCTTTAAAAATTTAATAAAAAAAGGATCTATTGTAAAAGCTATAACTGCAACATCAACCAATACGAAACCTAGAAATTTTTTTGACAACCTTAACAATTGGGCTCAAGATGAGGGTGCAAAAGGTCTTGCATACCTATCATTTGAAAATAAATCTGATAAATTAATTGGAAAAGGGCCAATAGCTAAATTTTTTAATGAAGAAGCAATTAAAAACATAACTAATCTTTGTAAGGCTACCGAAAAAGACTCAATTTTTTTTGTATGTGATTTAAAAGACCAAGCTTATAAATTTTCAGGTATAGTAAGACAAAAAATAGCAAAAGAATTAAACTTAATTAACGAGAGTGAATTTAAATTTTGTTGGGTTGTTGATTTTCCAATGTTTCACTTAGACGAACAGTCTGGTAAATTAGATTTTAGTCACAACCCATTCTCAATGCCTCAGACAAGTTTCGAAAATTTTTCAAAAACAGACCCTCTAAAAATCAAGGCATTTCAATATGATTTAGTTTGCAATGGATATGAGTTATCTTCTGGAGCAATTAGAAATCACTTACCGGAGTATATGTTCAAAGTTTTTGAAAAAGTTGGTTATTCAAAAAAAGATGTCGAACAAAAATTCAGCGGGATGATAAAAGCACTGTCATTTGGCGCACCTCCTCACGGCGGTATGGCCCCGGGAATAGATAGAATTGTTATGTTATTAGCTGGTAAAGAAAATATAAGAGAGGTGACGTTATTTCCTTTAAATCAAAACGGTCAAGACCTTTTAATGGGAGCTCCTTCTGCAGTTAGCGACAATCAAATTAAGGAGCTAAGTATTAAATTAAACTTAAAAAAATAACTAATTTTTAGACTTTAAATTAATTCTGATATCTGAAAGATCAACTAGTTTCTCCTCATAGTTACTTCTTACAAATCCTTTAGAAGTTATATTTTTAACAATCTTCAAAAACTTATCATCTTCTGTATTCGCAATTTCTTCATTGGAACTTTTTATAGATGGTGTATGAGCAAGTTCCTCTTTACCTAAGTAAGAAATAGCTAGCTCTCTAAAAACATAATCTAGTATAGATGTAGCACTTAAAATTCTATCATTTCCATCAACCTTACCTGAAGGTTCAAACTTTGTATCAATAAATGCATCTACATATTCATCTAAAGGAACCCCGTATTGCAGACCTAAAGATATTGCTATCGCAAAATTATTCATTAGTGCTTTAACTAATTCACCTTCTTTATTAGTATCTATAAAAATTTCTCCAATTCGACCATCGTCATACTCTCCGGTATGAAGGTATATTTTATGTTCACCTATCGAGGCTTTTTGAATATATCCTTTTCGTCTATCTGGCATTTTAGATCTATTACCAATTTGACTTTTAAAATTTTGAATAAAATCAGTTTTTGTGTTCACAACACTAACTTCGGGTTTAAGCTTACCACTTTTTTTAGGGCTATATGATTTGTCATTCTGATTTTTTTCGACAAACGTTGCTTTTTTATTTTCGCCAATTTTTCTTGTTTTTCTATTATTTAGTTTAACTTCAATAACCTCAACGTTTCCATCGTTTCTGTTATCTATGTTTGAAAGCTCATTCTCATTGAGTTCATCGAGTTTATGAACGGTCTTGAAAGTACAAGTATAATATGTTTCAACAATATATTTTTTCATTATATTTAAAGGAATCTTAATATATGATATATACCTTTTCGTGAATGTGTCTATAACTAATAATGCAATTTTTAATTGTGTGGAATAAATGATAAAACAAATTTTTACCTGGTGGAATAAACAAACTTTTGGAACATTGCTGAAAACTATTTTTTTTGGAAAGTATGTTGGAAAAGATATATTCGGTAACAAATACTATACAAATAAATCTGATCAAAGATGGGTAATCTATTCAAAAGAAATAGATGCCTCTAAAATACCAAATAATTGGTTTTTATGGATGCACCACACTGTGAATGATCATCCAGAAAATGACTTAAATGAAAAAAAATATGATTGGCAAAAAGATCATCAAGAAAACCTTACCGGGACAAAGAAGGCATATACACCTCTTGATATAAAAAGAAAAAATAAATTCAAAAAATATGAGACTTGGAAAAAATAGAATTTTTGTATTAATTACGTTTTATTTTTTATTTAGTTTAAATATTTATTCAGAGGAGAAAATATTATCATCGCCTTTGATTAACCTTGAAAATCTTGAACCAACTTTTGAAAATATTGAAAATCAAACAAACGAAGATGGCCAAGATATTATTTTTAAAAATAAAGCGACACAAAAATTTGATGAAAAGTTCAAATTTGTAGAAATTATAGGTTTAGATAAAATAACAGCAAAAACTCAAAAAATTAAAATAAAGGTAGGGGAAAAAAAAAATTTTGGACCACTAGAAGTCAAGGTTCTAAAATGTGGAAAAACTAAATCGCTCAATCTAAAAAGCGACACTGCTTATTTGCAGGTTATAGATCAATCTGAAAAAACTAACGAAAAAGTTTTTATTTTTAATGGCTGGGCATTTTCAAATCCTTCGTCGAACGACTTATTTGAGCATCCGGTTTATGATTTGTGGTTATCTAAATGTTTAAAAACTTAATAAAATTTCTCTTTTTCTAACCAATTAGTATCAAAAGTAGAATCAATAAACTTTTTATGATTTAAGATTTTTTTATGTAAATCGATAGTTGTCGTAATGCCTTCTACAACAAACTCATCTAATGAGCGAAGAGTTCTTTGAATAGCTTCAGTTCGATTTCTGCCTTTACAAATTACTTTAGCAATCAAGCTGTCATAAAAAGGTGTTATTTTGCAACCCTGGAAAATTGAGCCATCAACTCTTGTTCTAAACCCCGAAGGTTGGTGACAAACACTTATTGTTCCAGGACTAGGTTGAAAGTTTAAAGCTGGATTTTCAGCATTTATTCTACATTCGATCGAATGTCCCCTCGGATTAATGTCTGATTGTTTTAAAGCAGTGTCTCCAGAAAAAGCGATCCATAATTGCTCTTTAACTATATCGATTCCAGTCTGAACTTCTGTTACTGGGTGTTCAACTTGCACCCTTGTATTCATCTCAAGAAAAAAAAATTCTCCATTTTCATAAATGAATTCAACAGTTCCAGCACCCTCATAACCTATTTGTTCAACCATTTTTACAGTTTTTTCCAGAAGCTTTTCTCTTTGACTAATGCTTAAAACTGGACTGGGTGTTTCTTCTATAAGTTTTTGATGTCTCCTTTGAACAGAGCAATCTCTTTCACCAAGATGCACAGTTCTATTTTTTCCTGACATTACTTGAACTTCAATATGCCTAGGATTTTTAAAATACTTTTCTATATATAGTTCATCGTTACCAAAATATTTTTTTGCCTCAGTTTTAGCCAAAGAAAAAAGATTCTCTAAAAACTTCTCTTCCTCTACAATCTTCATTCCTTTACCACCACCACCACCTGCAGCTTTGATTAAAACTGGGTAACCTATCTCTTTACAAATAGTCTTAGCTTCTGAAATTGTTTTTACACCACCCTCTGAGCCTTTTATCACTGGTAAACCATATTTTTTTGCAATTTTTTTTGCCTCAATTTTATCTCCCATTTTTTCAATAATTTTCGAATTTGGGCCAATGAATTTAATTCCATGTTTAGTAACTACATCTGCAAACTTTGCATTTTCTGATAAAAAACCGTATCCAGGATGAATAGCCTCTGCACCAGTTAGGTCAACCGCTGACATTATAGATGAAATATTTAAGTAACTATTTTGAGGTTGATGAGATCCAATACAGACGCTTTCGTCAGCAAGTCTGACATGCATTGACTCAGAGTCTACATCTGAGTGCACAGCTACAGTTCCAATTCCCCACTCTTTGCAAGCTCTTATTACTCTAACAGCTATTTCCCCCCTATTAGCTATAAGCACTTTTTTAAACATTACTATTTTAAGATAACTAAAGTTTGACCAAATTCTACTGGCTGACCATCATTCACTAAAATTTTTTCTACCACTCCATCGCTAGTAGATGGAATATGGTTCATAGTTTTCATTGCCTCAACAATCATAATAGTTTGACCCTTTTTAATTTTATTTCCTACCTCAACAAATTTTTTAGCTCCAGGTTCAGGGGCTAAATATGCTGTGCCTATAATTGGAGATTTAATTCTAACACCATCACCTCCTTGGTCTGCTAATACTGATTTAGTAGGTGAAATAACCGAACTTGTTTTACCTTGATCAGTTGAAAGTTTTGTTGATTTGGAAACCTTTATGCTCTTATCTCCATCTTTATATTCTAACTCTGTGAGATTGAATTCTTTTAAATAATCAACAAGTTCTTTAATTAATTTTTTTTCTATTTTCATAGCTTATTTTATCAAATCCATTATCGCTTCGATAGACATTAAATAACCCTTTGTTCCAAAACCACAAATAATACCATTAGAAACCTGACTTATCATAGATTTATGTCTAAAATCTTCTCTATTGTATATATTTGTAATATGCAATTCAATTATTGGTATTTTAAGAAGTTTTAAAGCGTCGTGTATAGCTACAGATGTATGAGTGTAGCCTCCAGCATTAATTATTAAGCCATTCATTTTTTGTCTTGATTCTTGTATCTTTGTAACAATTTCTCCTTCTATATTTGATTGAAAAAAAGAAAGCTGAATGTTGTTTTTTGAAGCTAGTTTATCACAGGCTATCTCTACGTCCTTTAAAGTTTCAGTGCCATATTTTTCCTTCTCTCTTTCACCTAGTAAATTTAAATTTGGACCATTAATTATTATTATATTGTGTTTCATGAATCTGATATAAGATAATTAAATATCTTAATTATGGCAAAAATACAATTAAATGGTAAGAAAATAACCTTAGAAAACAAAACATCAGTCTTAAATTTACTGGTTAAATATAAAATAGATTATTTGAAAGTGGCTATAGAATTAAATGGAAAGATTTTACCAAAAATGAAATTTAAAAAAAGATTACTTAAAAATAAAGATAAATTAGAAGTTGTACAATTTATTGGGGGAGGATAGATGAAAAAAGATTTTTTTAAAGTTGCTAATATAAAAATCAATTCTCGATTAATTGTAGGAACTGGCAAATATAAAAACCTAAGAGAAACTGCTGAAGCAATTAAAGCTTCAGGCGCAGACATGGTTACCGTAGCTGTGAGGCGTGTAAATATACAGGACAAAAAAAAACCTCTCCTGATGGACTTTGTAAGTCCGAAAAAATATAAATATCTTCCAAATACCGCTGGATGTTATAATTCTAATGAGGCATTAAGAACTTTGAGGCTTGCCAGAGAAATAGGAGGATGGAAATTAGTGAAGCTTGAAGTGCTTGGTGATAGAAAAACATTATATCCTAATATGATAGAAACCATAAAATCTACAAAAATTTTGGTTAGAGAAGGTTTTAAAGTTATGGTTTATTGCACTGATGATCCTATTCAAGCAAAGATACTTGAAGACAATGGTGCCTCAGCAATAATGCCTCTGGCATCTCCTATTGGTTCAGGTTTAGGCATTCAAAATAAATTAAATATTTCTATGATTATAAAAAATACCAAACTACCTGTCATTGTTGATGCAGGAATAGGTACAGCCTCAGATGCTACTATTGCTATGGAGATGGGTTGTGATGGAGTTTTAATTAATAGCGCTATAGCACAATCTAAAAAACCTATACTAATGGCAGAGTCTTTTAAAAATGCCGTTATCTCAGGAAGACAATCTTTTCTTGCAGTAAGAATGAAAAAAAGCATTATTGGTAACCCAAGCTCATCTTTTAAAAATTTAATTTAACTTGCTTTTTTTTTTCTTACCCAAAGAGTTCTCGGTTTATCTATTTTAGATCCTTTTTTTAATTTCTTTTTTTTATTTTTGTCATCTGATTTCTCAATTTTTTTGATTAGTCCTTTTTTATCTTTTTTAGTTATTTCTGCATCAATATTACCAATTAAGTTCAAAACCTTTTTGTTTTTGCTTAATAATTCAATTTTATAATCAGGAATCAGATATTCCGACATACCTATAATTTCTATTTTGCATCCATACTTTTTTGTAAAATATTTTATTTCTTTATCTAATTTATTTTCAATAAAACTTTTTACTCTCTCAGGCAAATAACCTTTTACTATTTTTACTTTATCAGTAAAAGAAAGCATCTCCATTTTTTTTGTCATTTTAAGGGAAAAAGATTCTATTGATAGATTTGTTTCCCATTTAATGGAACTTTCACGAAGCCTTTGTCTTGTCATTTCTAGTAAACCAAAATTACTTATTCTACCAACTTGTATTCTCGCTCTATCTCTTCTAATACTTTCTCTTAATTTTTTTTCAACTGATCTTTTATTATAAAAGTTAATCATATCAATAAAATCAATTACTATTAGTCCTGACAAATCTCTTAATTTTATTTGTCTTGCAATTTCCTCGGCTGCTTCTAAATTAGTATTGAGTGCAGTTTTTTCGATGTTAATTTGCTTTGTAGATTGACCAGAGTTAATATCTATTGCAACCAATGCCTCTGTTTGATTAATGACTAAATAAGCCCCAGATTTTAGTTTAACAATAGGTTCAAAAATTTTATTTAATTCCTTCTCTATACCTGTTTCATGGAAAAGAGGAATTTTTCCTCTATATTTCTTTATATATTTAACATTTTTTGGCATAAGTTCTTTCATGAACTTCTTGGCTTTCTGATAACCCTCATTTCCATCTACATGGATGTTAGTAGTCTCATTGTCATAAATGTCCCTTAGAGCTCTTTTTATTATGTCACCTTCCTCATAAACTAAAGATGGTGCATCAGAGTTAACCGCTCTTTCTCTTATTTCCTCCCAAGTATTTAAAGTATTTTGAAAATCTTTTTCTATTTCATTTTTAGTTTTATTTGCTCCAGCAGTTCTTACTATGACACCCATATTACTAGGAATATCAATTTCGTTTAAAATTTTTCTAATTTTTTGTCTGTCAGATGAATTAAATATTTTCCTTGAAATACCCCCTCCCTTTGGAGTATTTGGCATTAAAACCATATATTTACCAGCCAAAGAAATAAAAGTTGTAATAGCAGCACCTTTTTGACCACGTTCTTCTTTTAAAACTTGAATTAAAATTATTTGACCAGGTTTTATCACCTCTTGAATTTTATATCTTTTTAGCCCGTATGAATTTCTTAACTTTTCTCTTAAGGTAGAAGTTTGCTCATTTTTTTCTTTGTCTGAACTTATATTTTTATTTTCCTGATCTTGATTAACACTCTCTTTTTGACTATTTTCTGAAGAAATTGAACTTTCATCTTCATTGCTTTTTTTTAAATCTTCTCTTATTTTTGTTTCTGCATTTTTAATCGCCTCTTTATCTTCAGTAGGAATTTGGTAATAATCGGACTGAATATCATTAAATGCTAAAAAACCGTGTTTAACCCTACCAAAATTTACAAAAGCAGCTTGCAATGATGGCTCAACCCTACTTACTACACCTAAGTAGATATTATTTTTAAAATTTAGCTTATTTTTATTTTCGTATTCATATTCTTCGATTGAAGTATTTGATTTGAGAACAATACGAGTTTCACTTGGATGCGATGCATCGATATATAAATTTTTTTGCATGTAATTTGAATTCCTTTTAAAATGTTAATTGAATTTTGTGATTTATTCATAATATCAAATTATACTTAAATTTTATTAAAATGCATCAATTATCATGATAAATATATGCCTTAAGATAGCCAATTTTGAAGATTATTTTTTTTAAATGAACAAATATTTTAATTTTTCAATAAAGATATTACTTAGTTTTTTAATTATATTTAGCTTTATTATTTTCTCTGCTCTGTGGTATTTTTCCTCAGGTTTACCCGATTATAAAAAACTTTCAAATTACGAACCACCTATATCAAGTAGGGTATATTCTAATGATGGAAGCTTGATGGCAGAATATGCAATTGAAAAAAGACTATTTATACCCTATGAGGAAATACCTGAAAGAGTTATTAACTCATTTTTGTCTGCAGAAGATAAAAATTTCTTTAGTCATCCAGGTGTAGATGCCAAAGGAGTATTAAGGGCGTTTATAAATAATATAAATAATATATTACAAGATAGGCGCTTAGAGGGCGCTTCGACAATTACTCAACAAGTAGCTAAAAATTTTCTTTTAACTAATGAGGTTTCATTAAAAAGAAAAATTAAAGAGGCAATTTTAGCTTTCCGAATAGAAAGAGCTTATTCAAAACAGAGAATCTTAGAACTTTACTTAAATCAGATTTATCTTGGTGAGGGCACTTATGGTGTTGCAGCAGCAAGTTTGGAGTATTTTGATAAGTCTGTAAAAGATTTAAATTACATGGAGTCAGCAATGTTGGCTGCATTACCAAAAGCTCCAAGTAGATATAATCCTTTTAGATATCCTGAACAAGCTAAGTTTAGGCGGGACTTAGTGCTTAAAAACCTAAAACAAAATGATTTTATATCTAAGGAAGAACTAAAAGATTTTATTGCAAAACCTATTAAATTAAAAAAAAGAAAAATTAAAATATTTAATGAGGCTAATTCTTTCTCAGAAGAGGTAAGAAGAGAAATTAAAGATACTTATGGTTTTAAAAAACTTTATGAGGACGGTCTCTATATAAAAACTCCACTAGATATAAATTATCAAATTAACGCATTAAAATCTCTTCGCTCTGGAATAGAAGCTTATGATAAAAGAAAAGGCTGGAGGGGACCCATAACTAATAAATTCTCATCAACAAATTGGGAAAATGAAGTAAGTAGCATTAGACTGGATCCAACATTAAAATGGAAAATAGCTGAAGTTAAAAAAGTAAATGAAGAGAATATTGAAATTTTAACAATAGGAAAACAGAAAGGTATTATTGTAAAAAAAGATTTAAAATGGGCTATTAAGGATAAAAATATAAATGAAATTTTTTCCTCAGGAGATTTTATATACATAAAAAAAATAAATGGAAGATGGAGCTTAAAGCAATATCCTGAGGTAAATGGAGGTATAGTAGCAATTAACCCTTACTCTGGCGAAGTCAAAGCTCTCGTTGGAGGTTTTAGTTTTAAGACAAGTGAGTTTAATAGAGTCACACAGGCTAAAAGACAACCAGGATCAGCGTTTAAACCTTTTGTTTACGCTGTAGCTCTTGAAAACGGTTATGCGCCTAATTCTATAATTTTGGACGCTCCTTATATTTCAGAACAAGGGCCAGGCCTTAAAAATTGGAAACCTGAAAACTATGGAAAAAAATTTTACGGACCTTCCACTCTTAGAAAAGGAGTTGAGCATTCAAGAAATTTAATGACAGTTAGAGTAGCAGAGAGTTTAGGTCTTCAGAATGTTTTAAAATTATCTGATAAACTCGGAATCTATGAGGATATTCCTGAACTTTTATCAGTTTCACTCGGCTCGGCTGAAACAACTCTAATAAATATTACAAGTGGGTATGCTTCTTTTGTTAATGGTGGAAAAATAATTAAACCAGTTCTAATAAATAAAATTCAAGATAGGAGAGGCAATACAATTTTCACGTCAAAAATAGGTAAGTGTGAGGGCTGTAAGATTATTTCTAATGATAAAAAGCTCCCACGAGTTAAATTTGATGGAGAAAAAATATTTTCTGAAGAGACGGCATATCAAATGACATCAATTTTAGAAGGTGTGATTGATAGAGGCACTGGAAAAAAATTAAGAGACCTTAAAGTACCTCTAGCTGGAAAAACAGGAACGACAAATAATAATTTTGATGCTTGGTTTATAGGTTATAGCTCAGACTTGGTTGTAGGAGTGTATATTGGTTATGACAATCCTAAAACTTTAGGTAAATACGAAACAGGATCAAAAGTAGCTCTTCCAATATTTAAAAGTTTTATTAGAAACTCGCTATACAAAGAAGATTTTAAAGAGTTTAATATTCCAAAAAATATCTATTTCTCACCAATAGACTACAATACGGGTAAAAAAGGTGATTTAAATAATCGAAAAAACATAATAGAGGCATTTAAGTTTAAAGATATAAACAGCAGAGAAAATAAAAAATTAAAATTTAATACCTATTATGATAAAAACGATAAGTTCAGAAAATTATATTAAAAATGAGCAATTTTGAGAAGAAAGATATTGAGTGCCAAAAGACCCTTGAAAATATTAGGGGGTATCTTTGATAAAAACGAGATACAGAAAAAAATCAACTCACTGGCAAAAGTTGTTCAAGAAGATTCTTTTTGGAAAGATAACATAAAAGCAAAAAAGATAATAAAAGAAAAAAAATACTTCGAAGAAATTTATAATTCTTTTATAAATTCGAAAAATGAAATATATAATTTAAAAGATCTGCATAATTTAGGTTTAAAGGAAAAAGATGCAGAAGTCGTAAATGATTGTGAAGAAAAAATTAATCAAATATATTTTAATCTTAAAAAAACTGAAATTAGATGCTTCTTATCAGGTGAGAACGACAGTCTTGATATATACTTAGAAATACACGCAGGTGCTGGTGGAACTGAGAGTCAGGATTGGGCTGAAATGCTGAGACGCATGTATCTAAAATGGTTTGATAAAAAAAAATTTTCTTATGAGATAATTAGTGAACATAAAGGTGAAGAGGCTGGTATAAAATCCTCAACTTTAAAAATCACTGGAAATTATCTCTATGGTATGATGAAAAGTGAATCTGGTGTTCACAGACTGGTTAGAATTTCACCTTTTGACAGTGGTGCAAGAAGACATACAAGTTTTGCAAGTGTTTGGGTGTATCCAGCAATAGAAGATGACATTGAAATAAATATTGATGATAAAGATTTAAGAATTGATACCTATAGATCTAGTGGTGCTGGTGGACAACATGTAAATACAACTGACAGCGCTGTAAGAATTACTCACTTGCCGACCAAAATTGTTGTTCAATGTCAAAATGAAAGATCTCAGCATAAAAATAAAGAAACTTGTTACAGAATGTTAAAGGCAAGACTGTATGAGTATCAAATTCAAAAAAAAGAAGCAGAGTCTCAGAAAGAAGTTAAATCTAAAACTGACATAGGCTGGGGCCATCAAATAAGGTCTTATGTTCTTCAGCCATATCAACTTGTTAAAGATTTAAGAAATAAAATTGAAAATACAAATCCTGACTCTGTTTTAAATGGCAATATTGATGAATTTATAGAAGGTGGGATAATAAGCAGATAGATGAAAAAAATTTCTATTTATTTTTTATTACTTTTCCTTGGCTTATTTACAATAATAACGATTATACTTTCCACAAAAGGTATTGAAACAAAAAGATTTAATAAACTAATCTCACAAAAAATTGTTGAAACTAATAGCAACATCGATTTAAATTTTAATAAAATACTTATAAAACTCGATATTAAGAACTTAAGTATTTTTGTTTCAACAGATAAACCTTTGATTTTTATAAATAAAATTCAATTTCCAGTAAAAGAAATTAGAGCTTATGTGGAGGTTAAATCAATTATAAAAAATAATTTAACTATTAAAAATGTCTATATTGATATGGACTATTTGTCATACAAAAAATTAAAGAAGCTTATTGTAAATACGAAACCCTCAAATTTTAAAAGTTTAATTTTGAATAATGTTCAAAATGGGGAAATAAAAGCTAGGCTCGATATAAATTTTGATGAATTCTTTAAAGTTAAAGATTATCAAGTCGACGGACATGTTAAAAATTTAATTACAAAAATAACTAAAGAAATAAAATTAGAAAATACAGATTTTATATTTTCATTAAATAAAAATAAAGGTTTATTTGAGTCAATCAATGGAAAAATAAATGATATAACTTTTTCGCAAAGTAAAATAAATTTTGAGATTGATAAAAATATTTTTTTAAGCGCAAGTATTAAAAATACTTTAAATCTTGATGAAAAAAATTCAAGAAAATATGCTCCTATAATACCATCTTTTATCTTGTCAAATAAATTTAATCTAAATGGAAATTTGACAAACGAACTAACATTAACTTTAGATAAAACGTTTAAAATTATCGACTATAATTTAAAAATCAATGGTTTAATAAAAGATAGTTTTATAGATTTAAGTAAGCCAATTCAAAATTCCATATTAGATAAAAATATAAAAAAAATTTTTTTTAACAAAACAAATATTAATTTTTCCCAATCAAACCAGGGAAGTAAAGTTCTTAATCTTAATGGAAAATATAAAATTAATAACGATTTTTTAGAATTCAAGGTAAGTAACCAAATTAGTAAGAAAAAAAATAATATTAATTTAGATGTTATTATAGACGAGGGTGTAAATATTCCTGTTATTAATTATAATAAAAATCCTAGCAAAATTGGTAACTTAAAAATTCAATTTGAAATATTTAAAAAATATTTTTTTTTTCAAAAACATTGATTATAAAGAGGGAGCAAATAAAATAAACGTAAGAAATTTAAAATTAAGCAAAAAAAAATTAGTCTCAATAGACGAACTAAGTGTATATACATTAAATGGGGAAAAAGTTAATAATGACTTCAAATTATCGCTTAAAAATAATTTAATTATAAAAGGAAAAAATTATGACTCAAAAAATCTAAATAGAATTTTTAATAATTCAAATAATAATACGTTGTTTAGTAATACTAATGCAGAGGTTAAAATTTCTTTCGATAAAATTACAACAAAACTCTCAAAACAACTTGAAAATTTTAATTTAATAGGAAAAATTCAGAGAGGAAAATTTGTCAAAATAAATGCCAAGGGTGATTTTAATAACAAGGAACATATTGATATTTCTTTAAAGAAAGATTCTAAAAGCGAAAAAAAATACCTAGAAATTTACTCTGACATTCCAGAAGTATTGTTGGCAGATTATGATTTTTTTCAAGGTTTATCTGGAGGTAAATTACTTTTTTCTTCAATCTTTGAAAAGGATTTATCAAGTTCTAAGTTAATAATTGAAGATTTTAAAGTTATTAATGCTCCTGGGTTTATAAGATTATTATCAATAGCAGATTATGGCGGAATGGTCGATTTATTGTCTGGAAAAGGATTATCCTTTGATAAACTAGAACTTAATTTTTCTAAAGACAATCAGGGTTTAAAGTTAAATGAGCTATTTGCAGTTGGTTCAAGTGTATCTATTTTAATGGAAGGCTACGTTGAATCCAAAAGTGGACTTATTAGTCTGAGGGGCACCATGATACCTGCTAAAAATTTAAACAAATTTTTATCTAAGATCCCAGTTGTCGGTAAAATTATTATACCAAAGGAAATAGGTGAAGGATTGTTTGGTGTAAGTTTTAAAATTAAAGGTTTACCTAAACAAACTAAAACATCTGTAAATCCTTTGAAAACTTTGACACCAAGATTTATAACAAAAGCACTAGAAAAATCTAAATCTAAAGCTCAATAAATTTTACTATGAAATGTTTTTTTTTACCAAAAGATATTTTAATATAATCATTATCTACAAAAAGTGATAAATCGACTAAAGATTTTTCGTCACTAATTAATTGCTCATTTATTTTAATTCCGTTATTTTTGATAGCTCTTCTAGCCTCACTTTTTGAACTCATTATGTTAGTTTTATTTAATAGCTCTAAAATATTGATCCCTTTTTCAATCTCCTTTCTGTCAATTTTAATTTCTGGTAAATTTTTACCTACTCCTTTGAATAAAAAAGTATCAGATGCAGTTTTCTCAGAGTCCTTGGCAGCTTTGCTTCCATGTAATATTTTTGTTGCTTCATTAGCTAAAATTAGTTTTAAATTATTAATATTTTTTTCTTTATTAGCTATTTCATCAATCTCCCTTAAATTAATTTGGGTGAAAAATTTCATAAAATTTACCACATCTTTATCCTCTGTATTCCTCCAAAACTGCCAATAATCGTAAGGTGAAAATTTATTCTTATTTAACCATACTGCACCTTTTTCTGTTTTACCCATTTTAGCACCAGAGGAAAGAGTTATTAGTGGCGTAGTTAATCCAAAAACATTTTTTTTAGAAACTCTTCTGATTAAATCTACTCCATTTAAAATGTTTCCCCATTGGTCAGATCCACCTATTTGTAAATGGCAGGATTTTTTATCATTAAGTTTTAAAAAATCGTAAGCTTGGAGTATCATATAATTAAACTCCATATAGCTTAGTGATTGCTCGCGTTCTAATCTTAATTTGACGCTATCAAATGCTAACATTTTATTTATTGTAAAATGTCTACCGATATCTCTTAAAAAATCTAGATACTTTAAATTATTTAACCAGTTGTAGTTATCTACAAAAATTGGTTTTGTTTTTTTATCCTTAAAATCTAAAAGCTTTTCAAAATTTTTTTTTATTCCAACAATATTTTTTTTAATTTCTTTTTTACTTAAAATTTTTCTAGTGCTATCTTTTCCAGAAGGGTCTCCGATCATTGTAGTTCCACCCCCTAGCAAGATTATTGGTTTATGACCATATTTTTGGAGGAGTTTTAATACCATTATTTGCAATAAGCTGCCTACATGCAAACTATCTGCAGTGCAATCAAATCCAATATATGCGTTTATCTGCTGATTGTTCGACAGTTTTTCAAGAGCATTTAAATCGTTACACTGATTTAAGTATCCTCTCTTATTAAATTCTTCTATAAAACCAGGTTTCATAATTGATGTATTTTCTTACTATTATACAAAAATTGTTATAAATAAATACAATTATGAGTGAAGTATTCACATCTTTAGGACTAATGACAGGTACATCAGCAGATGGTCTCGATATATCACTTATTAAATCTGATGGAGAGAGTTTTTTTCAAGAAATAAAAGATGAATATTTTGATTATAGTAATAATATAAGTGAGAGATATATTGATTTACGTGAAAAGGTTTTAGTAAAAAAAGATATAAGCAAATTTAAAAATGAGATTGACGATCTAGAAAGGGACATTACAATTTTTCACGCAGAATGTATTAAAAAATTTAATATACAAGATAAAAAAAAATTTGATCTTATAGGTTTTCACGGTCAAACAATATATCATAATGCTAAAGAAAAAATTTCACTACAACTTGGAAATGGCAATCTTCTATCACAGCTTTTAAAATCAACTGTTATAAATGATTTTAGAAGTGAAGATTTATTAGCTAATGGTCAAGGTGCACCGTTAACTCCAATTTTTCATGAATTATTAGTTAAAAAATTTAATTTATTAGGATCAACGGTAATTTTAAATATAGGAGGGATTGCAAATATAACTCTTGTAGATGAAAAAAATAAAAGTTTACATAGCTCTGATATTGGTCCAGGGAATTGTTTAATTGATAAATGGATTAAAAAAAAGACAAATTTTAAATATGATGAAAACGGAAATATAGCGTATCAAGGACAAATTAATAAAATCATATATGAACAAGCAATCGAGCAGTGGCACTATAAACTCTTTGAAAATATAGATAAAAATTTATCTTTTGATATAAACGACTTTGATTTTTCTTTTATTAGAGGTTTGTCGTTAGAAGACGGGGCTGCAACATTGACAGAATATACCGCTGAGATAATTTCAAAATATTTAAATTCAAAAACTTTTAATAATATTATTATTTGTGGCGGGGGTAGAAAAAATAATTTTTTACTCGAAAGAATAAGAAAAAAGATTAGTAAAAAGATAGTTTTAATGGATACTATGGGTATAAATGGAGATTTTATAGAATCTAAAGCTTTCGCTTATATAGCTATTAGAAGTTTGAAAAAATTGCCAATTTCCTTTCCGAATACCACTGGCTGCTTAAAACCTACTTCAGGGGGTTCAATACATAAAATTAAATAAGCGCAGTTTTTTGTTCGACATATTTTTTTATAGTTTCTGCTAATTCTTGCTCTTTGTCCTTAAAAAAATGATTAGAATTTTTTACTTTTGAAAATATTACCTCAACTCCTTTTTGATTTTTGATTCTATTATCAAGTTCCGATATACTTTGAGCTGACACCAGTTCATCGTTATCACTATAAACCACTTGTCCTGAGGTTGGACAAGGTGCAAGAAAAGAAAAGTCATAAACATTTGGTTGTGGTGAAACTGCGATAAAGTTGTTTACTTCTGGTCTACGCATGATTAGCTGCATACATATCAGCGCGCCAAAAGAAAATCCAGAGACCCAACACTGACTATAATCTAGGTTCTCCCTTTCAATCCAATCCAATGCAGCTGCTGCATCTGATAGCTCTCCTTGCCCATTATCAAAAATACCATCGCTTTTTCCAACTCCTCTAAAATTAAATTTGATCACTGAAAAACCACTTTCTAAAAAAAGGTTATACATCAATTGAACTACACGATTTTTCATAGTACCACCGTACTGCGGATGAGGATGTAAAATTATTGCTACCGGTGATCCAAATTTGGGTTGCTTGTAGTATTTTGCTTCCAATCTTCCAGCAGGCCCAGGTATAAAAATTTCTCTACTTTTAGGTTTCATAAATAATAATGATTATTATTTTCAAAAAAAAAATTGATTTATATCATGTTTTTATGCGTCAATTATTTTTTTTTAAATCTTAGCAATTTACTAGGAATTGACGAATTAATGTTATATTACAGCGTTTATTATGAGATTAACTACAAAAGGACGTTATGCAGTTATGGCCATGGCTGATATTGCTAAATATGGTGATAAAAAACCCATCAGCTTGACTGAAATTGCTTTACGACAAAATATTTCATTATCTTATTTAGAGCAACTTTTTGTAATGCTTAAAAATAATCAACTAGTAAAAAGTTCAAGAGGCGTCAACGGGGGATATGTTTTAAACAAACCAGCCTCACAAATAAAACTTTCAAATATTTTTGTAGCTGTTAATGAAGAGATTAAAACATTGAATTGTAAAAAAGACTCAAAGAGGGGCTGTAACAATAAGTTATCAAAATGTATCACTCACAATCTGTGGGATCAATTAGACTTACATATAAACAACTTTTTTGAAAAGATAAAGTTAGAGGATCTTGTAAATAAGAATTTATGACTATGAAGCCAAAAGAGATAGATAAACTAAAAGATTATAAATACGGTTTTACAACTGATATTGAAAATATTAAGTCTCCAAAAGGCTTAAATGAAGAAACTATAAGATATATATCCAAAATTAAAAACGAGCCTAATTGGATGTTAAATTGGAGACTAAAAGCCTTTAATCGTCTTAAAAGTTTAAAAGAACCAAATTGGCAAAAACCAAAATATCCTAAAATTAATTATCAAGAATTATATTATTATTCTGCGCCAAAGTCATTTAAAGATAAACCGAAATCAATTGATGATGTCGATCCAAAATTAATAGAGACTTATAAAAAGTTAGGTATTCCTTTAGAAGAACAAAAAAGATTGTCTGGAGTAGCAGTCGACGCAGTATTTGACTCAGTTTCTGTCGCTACCACATTTAAAGGTGAATTAGAAAAACTTGGAATAGTTTTTTGTTCAATTTCAGAAGCAATACAAAAACACCCCGAGTTAGTAAAAAAATATTTGGGAACTGTAATACCAATAACTGATCATTATTTTGCAACTCTTAATTCTGCAGTCTTTACTGACGGTTCTTTTGTATATATACCGCCTAATGTTAAATGTCCGATGGAGCTCTCAACTTATTTTAGGATTAATGCTTCAGATACTGGACAATTTGAAAGAACATTAATAATTGCCGACAAAGGTAGCTATGTAAGTTACCTTGAAGGATGCACTGCCCCCATGAGAGACGAAAATCAGTTGCATGCTGCAAACGTAGAATTAATTGCACTAGATGACGCAGAGATAAAATATTCTACTGTACAAAACTGGTATCCCGGTGATGAAAAAGGAGTTGGAGGGATCTATAACTTTGTTACGAAAAGAGGAGCATGTCGTGGAAAAAATTCAAAAATTTCTTGGACACAGGTCGAAACCGGCTCTGCAATTACGTGGAAATATCCTAGCTGTATATTACAAGGTGATAATTCAGTTGGAGAATTTTACTCAATAGCTATTACTAATAATCATCAAAAAGCTGACACAGGTACTAAAATGATACATTTAGGGAAAAACACTAAAAGTAAAATTATTTCAAAGGGAATTTCCGCAGGAAAAGCAGATAATACTTACAGAGGACTTGTTGATATTAGTAAACGAGCCAAAAATTCTAGAAATTACACGCAATGTGACTCTCTTTTAATGGGAAATAAATGTGGAGCGCACACAATTCCATATATAAAAAATAAAAACTCTTCATCAACAATCGAGCATGAGGCAACCACTTCGAAAATTAATGAAGAACAATTATACTATTGTAACCAAAGAGGAATGGATCAAGAAGAAGCAGTGAGTTTAATTGTAAATGGTTTTTGTAAAGAAGTCCTTCAACAATTACCAATGGAGTTCGCAGTTGAAGCACAAAAATTGGTTTCTATAAGTCTAGAAGGGAGTGTTGGTTAATGCTTAAACTAAAGGAACTTAAAGCATCGATAGGAGAAAAATCTATAATAAAGGGTTTGAATTTAGAGATTAATCCTGGCGAAGTGCACGCAATTATGGGACCAAACGGATCAGGTAAAAGCACATTAGCAAACGTATTATCTGGTAAAGATGGCTATACAGTTAGCGGTAGTTTAAAGTTTGAGGACGAGAACTTACAAGAAATTTCTATTGAGGAAAGAGCTAGAAAGGGTATTTTTCTCGCTTTTCAATATCCACTAGAAATACCTGGTGTGAACACAAGTAATTTTTTAAAAACATCACTTAATTCAATTAGAAAAGCTAACGGAAAAAAGGAATTAGACACAATTAGTTTAATTAAACTTATTAAGGAAAAAGCATCTGAGCTAAATATTGATGAGAAGTTTTTGTCAAGACAACTAAATGTGGGCTTTTCCGGAGGTGAAAAAAAGAAAAATGAAATTTTACAGATGAAATTATTGGAGCCAAAACTATCAATACTTGATGAAACAGATTCTGGTTTAGACATTGATGCCCTAAGAATAGTTGCAGATGGAGTAAACTCTTTTAAAAATAAAAACAACTCTTTTTTAATAATAACTCACTACCAGAGACTGCTTGATTATATCAAGCCTGACTTTATACATGTATTATCAGATGGCAAAATAGTCAAAACAGGTTGTTCAGACCTTGCTAAAGAGCTAGAAAAAACAGGATATAAAAATTTCAATTAAAATGAAAATAAATACATCAAAAATAAATCTGAATAAAGTAAAACGTTTTTATAATTCATTTTTAGAAAATGGTTTACCAAATAGAAAAAAAGAGGACTGGAAATTTACTGATCTTGAAAAAATCCTTAATTCAAATTTTGATGAATTAGAACCTTTAAGAGAAAAAGAAAATTATAAAATGGAAGCATTTTTAAAATTTGATCATTATTATTTAATTTCAATAAATGGAGAGTTAGTAAACTATAATCTTAAATTAAGCGATGGATCCCAAGACAAAAAAAGTACCAATTTAACAAAAATTTCAAGTCTTAATGATCACCCTATTTATTCTAAAATTTTAAAATCAGATGATAAAAAAGTGACCAGTGATAATATAAATATAGATGAAATGCTATCAATGAACTTAGCTTTCACCGATAGAGGTTATAGTTTTCAAATATTTAAAGATCTTGATAAACCATTAGTAATTTACAATTTTTTTGATGAAAAACTAGAAAATAAATTAATCAGTAACTCAAATTTAATTAGTATTTCAAATAGTAAAGTTAAGATTATCGAGTTAAATATTGATAAATCCAAATCTAATTATTTTAAGAATACTTTCCAAAAATTTCAAATTAACGAGAGTGAAGTTGATTATTATTTTGTTAATTATAATAAATCTAATGGATTTAATTATACTAAAAATATAATTGAAATTAATGATTCAAAATCAAAATTTGGTTCAAAATTAAAATATTTCATATTTGGTTCTGGCTCTAAGTTTAGAAAAGATGATTATGAAATTTTCTTAGATGGAGAAAATTCGTTTGCTAAAATTAATTCTGCAGCTATTTTGAAAAAAAGTCAGCATCATGAGATAAAAACAAAAATGTCTCATAGCGAACCAAATTGCGAAAGCTACCAAAAAATAAAAAATATATTACTTAACGATAGCAAGGGTATTTTTCAAGGGAAAGTTTTAGTATCTGATCGTGCTCAAAAAACTAATGCTTACCAACTTAGTAAAGGATTAATTTTAGACGATGAGTCAGAATTTAGCACAAAACCTGAATTAGAAATTTATGCTGATGATGTTAAGTGTTCTCATGGTTCAACATCAGGCAATATTGATAAGGATGCAGTGTTTTATCTCATGACTAGAGGTTTATCTAAAAAAGAGGCAACAAAATTTATTATTAAAGGCTTTTTAAACGATGTGGTTTCAGAAATTGCAGATCATCAAGTCAGAGAACTTATTGAAAACCATTTAGAGGAAAATATTAAAAATGAAAATTAATGATATTAAAAAAGAGTTTCCAATTTTTAAAAAAAAGATAAATGGTAAACCTCTAATTTATCTTGACAGCGCAAATTCTTCACAAAAGCCATCAACTGTCATTAATAGAATGTCTTACTTTTATGAAAATGAATTCTCCAATGTTGGAAGGAGTGTTCATACATTGGCTGTCAAAGCTACCAACAAATTTGAGGAAACACGAGATCTTACCCAAAAATTTATTAATGCTAAACATAGAGAAGAAATAGTCTTTACTAAGGGAGCAACAGAGGCAATAAACTTAGTAGCAAACTCTTTTGGTGAAAAATTTTTAAACAAAGATGATGAAATAATTCTTACAGAGCTAGAGCACCATTCAAACTATGTGCCTTGGCACTACTTAAGAAAAAGAAAAGGAGTAAGGATAAGATTTGCAGAATTAAACGATAGATTAGAAATAGTGCCTGACTCTATTAGCAAATTAATAAATGATAAAACCAAGATTATTGCTTTGACACATTTATCAAACGTAACGGGTGGTATTACACCTATAAAAAAAATAATTGATATAGCTAAAACAAAAAAAATACCCGTACTAATAGATGGTACTCAAGGTGCTCCACATCTAAAACTTGATATGCAAGAATTAGAATGTGATTTCTATGCAATATCTTGCCATAAACTTTATGGACCAAATGGTCTTGGTATTTTATACGGTAAAAAGGATTGGCTTGATCAATTTCCTCCGTATCAGGGCGGTGGAGGTATGATAGACGAAGTTAAAAAAGATAATATAACTTTTGCCCAATCTCCTACAAAATTTGAAGCTGGAACAATGCAAACTGCAGAAGTGGTTGCTTTTAGCGAGTCAATAAAATTAATCAATAAGATTGGTTTAAAAAAAATTTCAGATCACGAGAGTAAAATTTTAGAATATGCAATAACAAAGCTACAAAAAGATAATTCAATAAAAATTATTGGTTCCCCAAAGGATAAAGCTTCAGTAATTTCTTTCACTTTAAAGGATATTCACCCCCATGATATTGCAACAATATTAGACGATGATGGAGTAGCTATAAGAGCCGGGCACCACTGCTGTCAGATTTTACACGACAAAATTGGAGTTGCTGCAACTGCTAGGGCCTCTATTGGAATTTACAATGATAAAGAAGATATAGATGTTTTAATTGAGTCAATAAATAAATGTAAGAAGGTATTCGAATAAGATATGGATTTAAAAGAATTATATAAAGAAATAATTTTAGATCATGGTAAGAACCCCAGAAATTTTGGTAAATGTAAAAACTTTAATATTGATGCATCAGGTCATAATCCTTTATGTGGAGACAAAGTTCATATTTACGGAAAAGAAAATAACGAAAAAAAAATGTTAGATGTAAGTTTTGAAGGCGAGGGATGTGCTATTTCAATGGCTTCTGCATCTATTTTAACTGACATTATTAAAGGAAAAGAACATAATGTTATAACTAGAATAATTGATGATTTTTTGAAAATGGTTAAATACAAAGACAAGATGACTATAAATAGCTTGAGCGAAGATCAAATTACAACTTTGATGTCTTTGTCTGGTGTCCAAGAATTTCCAATGAGAGTAAAATGTGCTACAATGGCATGGCACACTTTACAATTGGCGATAAATAAAAAAAGATGAATTTAAAAGATAAAATAATTGCAGAAATTAAAAAAGTATTTGATCCAGAGATACCAGTAAATATTTTTGATCTTGGTTTAATTTACGATATACAAATAAATGATAGCAAAAATATCAAAATAGAAATGACATTAACAAGTCCAAATTGTCCAGTTGCAGACTCACTTCCTAAAATGGTGAAAGAAAATATTGAAAAACTAGAAGAAATAAATTCTGTTGAAATTAAACTAGTTTGGAGTCCTCCTTGGACTAAAGAGATGATGTCTGAAGCAGCTAAATTGGAGTTAAATCTATGACAAAGCAAATTTTAAAATTAAGCAATAATGCAGCTTTACGAATTAAAGAAATATTGTCTAAAGCCGAAAAATCCGCGATTGGCGTAAGAGTGGGAGTGAGATCAGGTGGATGTGCTGGAATGAGTTATGTTATGGAGTATGCAAATGATATCAGGCCAAACGAAGAAGTTATTGAGGACCGAGGTGTAAAAGTATTAATTGACCCTAAGGCAATAATATATTTGTTGGGAACAGAGATGGATTTTAAAAAAGACAAATTTTCTTCTCAATTTATATTTAAAAATCCTAATGAAACTGAACGTTGTGGATGTGGAGAGTCCTTTAAAGTTTAGCAACTATAGTACATTTCAAATTCCATAGGATGAGGCGTGTGCTCAAATTTATAAATTTCCTGGAATTTTAAATCTATATAAGCGTCAATTTGATCATCTGTAAAAACACCACCTTGTGTTAAAAATTTTCTATCTTTATCAAGATTTTCCATGGCCTCTCTTAGTGATCCGCAAACGGTTGGAATCTTTTTAACTTCGCTCTCTGATAAAGTATACAAATCTTTATCAAGTGATTTACCTGGATCAATCTTGTTTTTAATGCCATCAATTCCTGCCATTAACATTGAAGCAAAAGTTAAATAAGGGTTACCTGCTGCATCGGGAAATCTTACCTCGCACCTTGCTGCTTTTTTGCTTAACGTAATTGGAATTCTACATGATGCGGATCTGTTTCTAGCAGAGTAAGCTAGAAGAACTGGAGCTTCAAATCCAGGTATCAATCTTTTGTAACTGTTAGTTGTTGCATTTGAAAAAGCATTAATTGCTCTAGCATGCTTTAATATTCCACCGATATAATAAAGGGCTTCTTGAGATAAACCCGCGTATTTATTTCCCATAAATAATGGAGTGTTACCCTTCCAAATAGATTGATGACAGTGCATCCCTGATCCGTTATCCCCTTTAACAGGTTTAGGCATAAAAGTAGCTGTTTTACCAAATGAATTTGTTACCATTAAAACTGCATATTTATAAAGTTGAATATTGTCAGCCTGGTTTGTTAAAGTTCCAAAATACATACCGAGTTCGTGTTGACTCGGCGCGACTTCATGATGATGTTTCTCAACTTTTACACCCATATCTTTTAATGCTTTGAGGTATTCACCACGCATATCTTGCGCGCTATCAACTGGAGGTACTGGAAAATATCCTCCTTTAACTCCTGGCCGGTGGCCTAAATTTCCATTTTCATATTTTTTTCCTGTGTTATAAGGACCTTCAGAACTATCTATAGAAAAACTCGTCTCATTCATATCATTTTTAAATCTAACATCATCAAATACAAAGAATTCTGGTTCTGGCCCAAAGTAAGCCTTATCTCCAATACCAGATTTCTTTAAATAATCTTCAGCTTTTTTTGCAGTGCCTCTGGGATCCCTTTCATATGGATCCTTTTTTACAGCATCTAAGATATCACAAAATATATTTAATGTAGGGTGCGAATTAAATGGATCAACAATTGGTCTTGATAGATCTGGTTTGAGTATCATGTCTGACTCATTAATAGCCTTCCACCCTGCAATAGATGATCCATCAAAAAAAACTCCCTCGTCTAACATTTCTTCGTCGACTACGGTAGCATCCATAGTTAAGTGTTGTAATTTGCCTCTAGGATCTGTGAATCTTAAATCCACAAACTCTATTTCTTTATCTTTCATTAGTTTTTTAATATCTTTTGAACTCATCTATATCCTTTTACAATTTGTTTAGGTTAATTAAACATAGCAGATAATTAGTACGCAAGACTATAATTTATGATAATAACAGCTATGCAATTTTTACATCAATACAATCTAGGCTTGAAATGAGAGAAGCAAAAACAGTAGATGTATTGTTACTTTTATTTTTGGGTTTAATTTGGGGTTCCTCTTTTTTTAACATAAAGATTGCGTCTTACAGTTACGAGCCTTTTACTCTTGCATTTGTAAGGGTTTTTTTTGCTTGCTGTCTTTTAATATTTTTGTGCTTTTATAAAAAAATAAAAATCGAAGCTTTCTCGAAAAATTGGAAACCTTACGCAGTTATAGGAATTTGCAATATTACAGTTCCTTTTGTATTAATTGCCATTGGAACTTCAAAAATTAACAGTTATTTAGCGGCAATTTTAATGAGCACTACTCCAATCAGTGGATCAATTTTAGCACATTTTTTTACTAAAAATGAAAAAATAAAGTTTTTAAAGTCCATAGGAATTATTATGGGTTTTTGTGGAGTAATTTTTTTATTCATGGATAAAATCATAATAAACGAGAATAATTATTATTTTGCTTTAATAACTATTTTAGGCTCTACTTTCTACAGTATTGGAGGTATTTTAACTCTTAAAGTTAAACATAAAGGAAATGTTAATGTAACCACATCCACTACTATTTGGTCATTAATTTTTCTCTTACCCTTGTCCGTTCTTTTTGAACAACCCTGGAGCTCTTCACCAACTCTTGAATCAACTTTATCTTTACTTTACTTAGGTGTTGTAGCTACTGGTTTAGCTTGGTTAATTAGATTTAGAATTCTAGCTGTGAATGGGTTGGTTTTTCAAACACAAGTAGCTTATTTAATACCAATATTTGGAGTTTTTTTTGGCTATTTTATTATGGATGAAATTATAACTTGGAGAGTCATTATTTCTTTGATTATAATTATTTTTGGTATTTATTTAGTAAAAAAAAATAATAAAGGAGAGGTTTAATGCAGACAGAGTCACCGGAAACAAGTCTTCTGTCAATAATTGCTCTGATTAGTTTTTTTATCTTTTTGATAATACAAAAATTTTCAGACAAAATCTTAGACGGAGTACTCCTTGATGATGATTTTAATAAACCACAAGCTTTTCACAGCCAACTGATATCAAGAAGTGGTGGGTTAGCTTCAATAATTTCATTTACATTTTTTATGTTTCTATACAACATCATGTTTTCAAAGTTTCATTTGGATTATTTATTGTTAGGAATAAGTTTATTTTTTATAGGTTTTATTGATGATCTTAAAGTAAATATTTCAGCTAAAATGAGACTATCTCTAATGATAATTTTTTTGACAATTTTTATTTTTTCTTTTTCTATTAAAATATTCGATGTAGATCTTAGGTTTTTAGAAAACTGGTTTGAAAATAATTTATTTTCAACAATTTTTATATTATTGTGTTTTCTATTTATTATAAATGGATCAAACCTAATTGATGGATTTAACGGATTATTAGCTTTACATTTAATTATTGTAAATTCTATTCTTTTTTATCTTAACATGATCAATGGAAATAACGATTTGTCAATTTTAATTGTTTCTCAAGTAATTATTCTACTTATTTTTTTAGTTTTTAACTTTCCTAATGCAAAGATTTTTTTTGGTGACAGTGGATCTTACTTATTTGGATCATTTACAGCACTGAACACTATAAAAACTAACAATGTAAACCCAGAAATATCCTCTTTCTTTTTTTGTATATTATTATTTTATTTATTTTTCGAAGTATTTTTTTCTTTTTTTAGAAAATTGTACCAAAATAAATCACCGTTAAAGCCAGACAGATTTCATCTTCACATGTTAATATTTAATTTTCTAAGCAAAAAGCTAGATAGTAAAAAGGGAAATTATATTAATTCTATTATAATCAATTTCAGTTTTATTCTTTTAATAACACCTGGATTTTTATTCAAAAAAAATGGATCATTTTGTAAGTATTGGTTTTTTTCATTACTAATTATATATTTATTTATTTATTTGAGACTTTATAGTTTAACAAAAAAAAAATTTGATATATAAATCATCAAAATATTAATGTGGGCAAGTGGCGGAATTGGTATACGCGCTAGTCTTAGGAACTAGTGCCGCAAGGCTTAAGAGTTCGAGTCTCTTCTTGCCCACCAAAAATTATGAAAATAGAAATACAATCAAAAAAAGGGTTAAGAACTACACTATCAATTTTTGTAGACAAAAAATCTATTAAAAAAAAATTAGAGGAAAGACTTATTGAGCTTCAATCGCAGGTTCAACTTAAGGGTTTTAGACCAGGTAAAGTTCCTGCTGCAGTTATAAAAAATCAATTTGGTAAAGCTGTTTATGGAGAAGTTATTGATAAGTTATTAAAAGAAACTTCATCAAAAGCATTGGAGGAAAAAAAAATTAAGGCAGCTGGTCAACCAAAAATTGATTTAAAAACTTTCGGTGAGGGCAAAGACTTAAATTACGAATTACAAGTTGATTGCTTCCCAGAAATTAAATTGTCTCCATTAGATAAATTTCAAATAAAAGATTATAAAATTTCAATAGATAAAAAATTCATTGAAGAAAAGATAAAAGAAATGGCAAATAGTCATAAAACGTATATAGAAAAAAAACCAAATGAAAAATCGGAAATAGGAGATCAAATTACTTTTGATTACTCAGGGACAATAGATGGAAAAAAATTTGAAGGTAGTGAAGGTAAGAATATTAAAATAGAGTTAGGTAAAAATCTTTTTTTAGAAAATTTTGACAAGCAAATGGAAGGTTTAAAGATAAATGAAAACAAATCTGTTGAAGTTTTATTACCTTCTAATCATCCTAAAAAAGAATTAGCTAACAAAAAAACTAAATTTGACTGCAAAGTTACCTCAATTAAAAAAGGTATATCTAGTAAAATTGACGATGAATTTGCAAAACAAATGGGTACTAAAGATTTAGGTGAACTTAAAAATATGATTGAAAAACAAATGTCTAATCAATATTCCCAAGCACTAAGTTCAATTTCTAAAAAAGAAATTTTTGATCAATTAGAAAAAAACCATAATATCAGCTTGCCTGACAATTTAGTAGAAAATGAGATAAACTTGATTACCAAAAATTTAAAAAAAGATGAAATTTTAAAACACCGTTCAAAAAACGAGAAATTAGCAAAATCTAGAGTCAAATTAGGACTAATCTTAAATGAGTTTGGTGAAAAAAATAATTTAAAAGTAAAAGATGAGGAAATTAAAAGTGAAATTCAAAAACAAGTTAAGGGTATGCCTGGTCAAGAAAAGCTTATTTTTGAGTATTATCAAAAAAATCCTTTGGCAACACAAAACTTACGTGGATCTTTATATGAGGAAAAAGTTATAAATTTTATTAAAAGCAAGTGTAAATTAAATACTAAAAATATTTCAATGAAAGAAGCAGATAAAATTTTAGCAGACTTTAATAAACCCAATGATATTCCAAAACAAAATAAAACAAAAAAAACCAACAAAGATAAAGCTAAATAAGAAAAAATTAGCAAAAACTAATCAATAGTTGTATAAAAACTCATTATGAGTCGTAATTTTGAAGATTATATGAGCAATTTAATTCCTATGGTAGTAGAGCAAACCGGTAAAGGAGAAAGAGCATATGATATATATTCCAGACTTTTAAAGGAAAGAATTGTATTTTTGGTAGGACCAGTTAATGATACAGTTGCTTCATTAGTTACTGCTCAACTTCTATTTTTAGAATCTGAAAATCCAAATAAAGAAATCAATTTTTATATCAATAGTCCAGGAGGCTTAGTAACTGCTGGTTTAGGAATTTATGATACAATGCAATATATTAATTCACCTGTATCAACACTCTGCATAGGACAAGCATCATCAATGGGATCTTTTTTATTAGCTGCAGGCGAAAAGGGAAAAAGATACTCTTTACCAAATTCTAGAATAATGGTTCATCAACCCTCGGCTGGTTTTCAAGGACAAGCCACAGATATTCAAATTCATGCAAAAGAGATCCAATCTTTAAAAACTAGATTAAATACAATATATTCAAAACACACTGGCAAATCTGTAGATGAAATATCTAAAGCTCTAGAAAGGGATAATTTTATGACCCCAGATGATGCTAAAAAATTTGGTTTGATTGACTCTGTTGTGGAAAAAAGAAAATAAAGCACAATATGTTGATTACGTTACAACTTCAGCTTGATCTAGTCTAATCATACATTTATATTTAAGAAAAGTTGATTCGTTATGTCTGAAAAAAATAAAAATATACTATACTGTTCTTTTTGCGGAAAAAGCCAGCACGAAGTTAGAAAATTAATTGCTGGACCAACTGTATTCATTTGCGACGAGTGCGTTGAACTTTGCATGGATATTATTAAAGAGGAGAGCAAAAGTTCAATTGTTAAAAATCAAGACGGAGTTCCAACGCCTAAAGAGATTTGCAACATACTAGATGATTATGTTATTGGGCAAAATTTTGCAAAAGAGGTGCTCTCAGTTGCGGTACACAATCATTACAAAAGACTTAATCATGAGACAAAAAATAATAAAGATGTTGAGCTATCTAAATCAAATATATTATTAGTTGGACCAACAGGATGTGGTAAGACCTTATTAGCTCAAACTTTAGCAAGAATTTTAGATGTACCTTTTACTATGGCTGACGCAACAACCTTAACAGAAGCTGGTTATGTGGGTGAGGATGTAGAAAATATTATTTTAAAATTATTACAAGCAGCAGACTATAATGTTGAAAAAGCCCAAAGAGGAATAGTTTATATTGATGAGGTAGATAAAATTAGTAGGAAATCTGAGAATCCATCAATAACAAGAGATGTGTCAGGCGAAGGAGTTCAGCAAGCGCTTTTAAAAATTATGGAGGGCACAATAGCCAGTGTTCCACCTCAAGGTGGTAGAAAACATCCGCAACAAGAATTCTTACAAGTAGACACTACAAATATTTTATTCATATGCGGAGGAGCCTTTGCGGGTCTTGAAAAAATTATTGAAATGAGAGGTAGAGGAACATCCATAGGATTTAATGCTAAAGTAAAAGCGACCAAAGACACTCCATTGTCAGAAATAATGAAATCTCTTGAACCAGAAGATTTAATTAAGTATGGTTTAATACCTGAGTTCATCGGTAGGATGCCAATAATTGCAACTCTTAACGATTTAGACGAAAAGTCTTTGATAAAAATTTTAAAGGAACCCAAAAACTCTTTAATTAAACAATATAAAAGATTATTTGAATTTGAAAATGTAGAGCTAGATTTTAAAGATGACGGTATTCAAGAAATTGCAAAAAAAGCAATTAATAAAAAAACTGGTGCAAGAGGTTTAAGATCAATAATAGAAAATATTCTACTAAAAACCATGTTCGATCTTCCCGATATGCAGGATGTGATTAAGGTTACTGTAGATAAAAGTGCAGTAAAAGGTGAAAAAGAACCTATTGTCACATATGGAAAAAAACAATCAACATCAGTAGCTTAAAATTAAAATTGCTTCTTGAAATTAACAATCAAATTAACATATAACAATATTATATGAGCGATAAAGTAAAACCATTACTTCCCTTAAGAGACATAGTGATTTTTCCGACTATGGTTGTACCGCTATTTGTGGGTAGAGATAAGTCTATCAAAGCTCTTCAAGAAGCAATGAAAGAGGACAAATCTATTGTATTAGTTGCTCAAAAAAATTCAGAAATTGATGAACCAGTTGATACAGATTTATACAGCTACGGTTGCGTAAGTAAAATATTACAATTATTAAAATTACCTGATGGTACAGTCAAAGTATTAGTAGAAGGAGAGTCAAAAGTAAAAATAGTCAAAATTGAAAAAAGTGAAAAAGAGTATTTGGTCTGTGAGTTTGAAAAAATAAACGAGGAAGCTAAAACAAAAGATTTAGATAATTATGCAATAAGCATAGTTAAAAAATTTGAGAAATTATCAATTCTGACCAAAAAAGAGATTCCAGACTTTTTAAGCAATATAAAAGGCATTAAAGATGCTAGCCAAATCGCAAATAATATTAGCGCAAACTTAAATATACCACTTTTTGAAAAACAAAAATTACTTGAAACAACTGATTTAAGAAAAAAATTAGAAAAAATTTTTGAAATTATAGATAAGGAAACAAGTCTAGTATCTGTTGAAAAAAAGATAAGAGGAAGAGTAAAAAACCAGATGGAAAAAACTCAACGAGAGTATTATCTCAACGAGCAGCTTAAGGCTATTCAAAAGGAACTAGGAGAAATCGATGAAGGCAAAGATGAGGTAACAAATTTATCTAAAGCAATTAAAGAAGCTAAAATGCCTAAAACTGCTCAAGAAAAGTGTTATTCAGAATTAAAAAAATTAAAGTCTATGAGTCCGATGTCAGCTGAAGCAACAGTTGTAAGAAATTATTTAGACTGGATGACTGATTTACCGTGGGCGACAAAAAGCAAAATTAATTCTGATTTGAAAACTGCAGAAAAAGTTCTTGATGAAGATCATTTTGGATTAGAAAAAGTTAAAGAGAGAATAATAGAGTTTTTGGCTGTTCAGAAAAGAACTAATAAATTAAAAGGACCTATATTATGTTTAGTAGGCCCACCAGGAGTTGGAAAAACGTCTTTAGGAAAATCTATTGCAAGAGCAACTAATAGAAAATTTATAAGAATATCTTTAGGAGGGATTAGAGATGAAGCTGAAATAAGAGGTCATAGAAGAACTTACATTGGCTCTTTACCTGGAAAAATTATACAAATGATGAAAAAAGCGGGTACCAAAAATCCATTATTTTTATTGGATGAAATTGACAAAGTAGGAAATGATTATAGAGGAGACCCATCTTCTGCTCTATTAGAGGCACTAGATCCAGAACAAAATAATGAGTTTAACGATCATTATTTAGAAGTCGACTTTGATTTATCGGATGTGATGTTTGTTACAACTGCGAATACATTAAATATTTTGCCTCCTTTATTAGATAGAATGGAGGTTATTAGAATTTCTGGTTATACAGAAGATGAGAAAGTTAATATTTCAAAAAAATATTTGTTACCAAAACAAATTAAAAATAATGGTTTAAAAAAAGATGAGTGGAGTATCAATGATAAAGAAATAAGATCAATTATTAGAAACTATACAAGAGAGTCAGGGGTAAGAAACTTAGAGAGAGAACTTTCCAAAATTGCGAGAAAAATTGTGAGAAAATTAGATTCAAAAAATTCTGTAAGCAACCCTATTTCAAAAAATGATTTACAAGATTATTTAGGTGTTCCTAAGTTTAATTATGGAGAAGCAGAAAATAAAGATAGAGTTGGTGTCGTTACCGGCTTGGCTTGGACTGAGGTTGGTGGTGAAATTTTAAAAATCGAGTCAGTAATAATGCCAGGAAAAGGTAAGATGCAAATAACGGGTAAATTAGGTGAAGTAATGCAAGAGTCAGTTAAAGCAGCTAAATCCTATATCAGATCAAAAAGTTTAGATTTTGGTATCACCCCTCCAATTTTTGAAAAAAAGGATTTTCATATTCATGTTCCCGAGGGAGCAACACCAAAGGACGGTCCTTCAGCTGGCGTTGCAATGATAACATCAATCGTATCAGCAATTACTGAAATACCCGTCAATAAGAATGTCGCTATGACAGGAGAAATTACTTTGAGAGGAGTGGTGCTGCCGATAGGTGGCTTGAAAGAGAAACTTTTAGCGGCTCACAGAGCGGGCATAAAAAAAGTGTTGATACCCGGTGAAAATAAAAAAGATTTAAAAGATGTGCCTGAAATAATTAAAAAAAGTATTGAGATTATTACAGTAGATAATGTTGAGGAAGTATTAAAAATAGCTTTAACAAAAAAGCTTAAAAAAATTAATAATTGGGTTGAGGTTGATACAATTTCTCAGAGCAAAAAAACAAAACAAGAAATATCAAGCAGACACTAATATTTAAAAATCAAACCATTCCGTTAATTTTTCCTTATTTTTTCTTAGATATTCAGGCAGGTCGCTTAAATTAGCTCTTTCGAGTTTAACCGAAGGTTTCCACTTGGACGAGGACTTATCAACTTCATGATCATAGTAAATTTTTTTATCTTTAATTATATTTCTCAATTCTTCTTCAGTAATTCCACTATGTTCATATTCAAGATGATGAAGAAAATTTGAGAGTTTATAGTGGATTTCTTTAGGAGATTTAATATTTGTAAAATGCCAACCACCATTATCAATAAAATTTACATTTATATATTTTTTTTTGGAAAAAAAAGTATCAAGACGCCAAAATGGGTAATATTTAAACTTTATATTTCTTAACCATTGAGGACTAATTAAATCTTTTTTCTTACATGCCCGAGTACCCACCCAAACTTTATTTTTAAATTCTAAATTAAATTTATAATAATACATTTTTTGATTAAAAAAATTTAATTTTTTAATTTCTTTTAAACTTTCTAAATTGGGTAATTCATCAACATCGCTTATAAAAATTAAATCATTATCCATACAATCTGAAATTCCTTTAGCAAGCATGTTTCTCTGAAAGTTTTCCCTTTTAAGTGCGTTAATTAAAATTTTCGAATTTTTTTCATGATAACTATCATTTCTACTTATTTCGGATAAGTTATTTGGTTGTTTATCAACCACAATATACTCTATCTTATCTTTAAATTTTTTATAATTATCTATGTTAAATTTAAGATTTCTTTTTTCGCCTTTGTGGGTGTATAAAGACTCAGCTACAACAAATTTTTTTATGTATTTATTGAGTATATTTAGCCTTATATCTAATAATAATTCCTCGTCAAAAAACATGAAACAATCGTAAAAATTCATATGGTAATGAGATATTATAAATTTTATATTATGTAAATTAACTTTATGAAAAAAAAAATTATTATTACTGGCGGATTAGGCTATATTGGAACTGAACTTTGTAGATTATATTCGGGAGAGTCTTGGAATAGTGAGATTTTGGTATTAGATAATAAATTTTATTCAGAGAGAGTCAAACAGTTAAATAAATGGAATATTAAATTTATCCAGTGTGATATATTGGATAAAGATTTTATTAAAAAGATAATCAGCGACGCGCATATAATCCATCACTTAGCAGGAATTACTAATGTTGCTTATGTGAAAAAAGAGTCAAACTTAGAAAGAGATGCTCTTATAAAATCTACTGCTATTCAAGGGACTCAAAATATTTTGGACTCTATGAGTGATAAAGCAAAAATTATTTTTCCATCTACTCATGTAATTTTTGAGGGTTTGAAAAGTACAAAATTAAATATTACTGAAAATGAACAACCAAGTACTTTTCTAGCTTATTCTAGTAGTAAAGTTAATAATGAACAACAAATTATAAAATCCGGTAAAAACTATATTATATTAAGACTAGGTTCGGTATATGGTTTTTCAGGCGACGCTACAAGAATAAATATAATGCCGAATCTTTTTTCAAAAATCGCGTCTCAAAATGGGACTATTAAATTATTTTCTGGAGGAAAACAGCTCAAAAGTTTAAGCCCTTTAATAGATGTGGCTAGATGCTTTAAATTTATGGAAGAAAAAAATATAAAAAAAGAAATTTTTAATGTTACTAAAGAAACAGTAACAGTAAAACAAGTAGCAGAAATTTGTAAAAATTATAACAATAATCTTAAAATTGAAACCACTACAGATGAAGTGCCAAATCTCGGATATACTTTGTCTAATAAAAAACTATTAAAAACAGGTTTTTCTTTTTTATATAATTTAAATCAGTCTATTGCTGAAATGATAGAGATGTGGATGATCAAAGAAAAAAATTTTGAGCGCTTAGAATACATAACCAAAGGTGAAAAAGAGTTTATTGATTTGAGAGGCAAAATAAGCAATCACGAACTAACAGAGCCAATAAATTTAATTGGTCTTATTAGCTCTAAAAAGGGAAGTGTTAGAGCTAATCATTATCATCCAGTACAAGAGCAAAAATGCTTGTTAACTAAAGGACAGTTCATAAGTGTTTATCAAGATTTATTAAACCAGGGCTCTATTAAAACAACTCATTTAGTTAACGAGGGAGATTTGATTGTCACTAAACCTAATGTAGCTCACGCAATGATATTTACAAAAGATTCAGTTTTTTTAAATTTAGTGAGGGGGGAAAGAGAGCACAAAAATTACGGAATAACTCACACAATAAAGTCTGAGTTAGTTGATAATAATGAAAAGCAGACTCTTTTGGAAATTTATAAATTTGATTGTAGATCTTGTGGTAATAAGTCTTTGAAAAGATTTATTTCTTTAGGTTATCAACCCCTAGCAAATAATTTGAAAAATAATAAAAATGATAAAGTAAAATTTTATCCGCTTGAGGTCAATTTTTGTGAAAACTGTTTTAACTGTCAACTATCTGTCTCGATCGACTCAAAAGAAATGTTTTCAAATTATCTTTATACTTCTTCAACTTCTAAAGTTTTCAGACGTCATTTTGAGGAAGCCGCAAAGAACTACGTAAAAGAGTTTAAATTAAAAAAAAAGTCATTCATCATCGATGTAGGTAGTAATGACGGTGTTGCTTTAAAACCTTTTAAAGATATGGGATTTAAAAAAATATTAGGAATAGAACCAGCGAAAAATCTTGCAAAACTGGCGAACAACAAAGGTATAAAAACGAAAAATATGTTTTTGACTTTAAAAAATTTAAAAAAGATTAAAGGAAATGCAGATCTTATATTGGCCTCAAATGTATTTGCTCACTCAGATAATTTAAAAGAGATGGCACAATGCATGTGTAAACTTCTAAAAAAAAATAGTGTAATTGTTATTGAATTTCAATACATCATAAATACTTTAAAAGATATGACTTTTGACAATATCTATCATGAGCATTATAATTATTGGTCTTTGACCTCATTTTTAAATTTCATCAAAAATTTTAAATTAAAAATTTACAAAGTTAAGAAAATAGATACACACGGAGGCTCATTAAGAGTTTATTTATCAAACAATATCAAGATTAAAGAAGATAAGAGTGTAAAAAAAATTTTAAAGGAAGAGGAAAGATTTGGTATAAAAAAATTTAGTACTTACGAAAATTTTGGAAAAAAAATTACAAAACTTAAAAAAAATTTTTTAAAAAATATTCAAAATTTAAAAAAGAATAATAAGGAAAAAAAAATAATCGGTTATGGTGCTCCTGCAAAAGCTACAACAGCTTTAAATTTTTATGGAATAAAAAATGAAATTGATTTCATAATTGAAGATAACCCAATGAAGCATAATAAATTTATTCCTGGAGTTGATATTCAAATAAAAAGTAAAAATAAAATAAAAAATGACGATAATATTTTGATTGTTTTAGCATGGAACTTCTTTGAAGATATCAAAAAAAATAATAGTGAGTTATCAAAAAAAATAATAAATATTAAATCGCTGGAAAATTAACTAATAATAATTAAAAAAATCTTTTATAATAATTGATAAATTATTAATTGTTTCATAAAAATAATTTATATAGTTTTCTAAATATGGAAAATTAAAAATTAAAATTTCTTTCGTTAAGTTTAAAATACCCAGAAATGTAGTGAAAAATATTAATATTAAAAGCAAAATCCCATAAAAGCCGAAGCCCAATGACTTACTTTTAATCTTTTCTTGTTTGATTTGTTTATTATTTTTTAAAGGTTCTTTGATGTAAATACCATATTTTTTATTTAAATATTCTTGAGAAAACGTAGAAATATCGTTTTTTTTATTTTTTCTTTTCTTTTGTTTATTTGTAGTAATTTTCTTTTTTATTTGGCGATTTTTTTCTTTCTCTGCTTTTTTTTGAACAGGATATTGTGTCCATTTATTACCACATGCGCTACACTGAACCAATCTGCCTGATGAGGTAATCGCCTCATCTGGCACTACAAAGCTTTTTTCACATGAGCTGCACTTAATTATCATTTAATTTGATAATACATATAAATAACGCTAATTTGTATTAATTTTTTAAGTTTTTACATTCTATATTTAATGATGTATATCTCATTCTGTTTAATTCGGGCGGTTAGCTCAGTTGGTAGAGCATCTCGTTTACACCGAGAGGGTCATAGGTTCGAGTCCTTTACCGCCCACCATTAGACAAACAATTGGGGGTGTAGCTCAGTTTGGTTAGAGCGCCTGCCTGTCACGCAGGAGGCCGCGGGTTCGAGTCCCGTCACTCCCGCCAGCAGTTGATAACTATTGTCATGTAGTTTAAAAACCACTCTATATAAGAAAAAATCTGCTACCATCTTGTACTGTACAGTTTCGTGTAAAATGTTATAAACAAATACGATTAATATAAGAGTCCTCAAGCTAAATGTATTGAGGTAGGTATTGATTAAACATGATTTATAACTTTTTAACAGACTATTTCTCAATAATAATATTCTTATTTATAGCCTTATTTATAAGTGTAGGTTTCATTTTAGCTAACTATATTGCTTCACCAAGCAACCCTGATGCAGAAAAGCTCTCTGCATATGAATGTGGTTTTGAAGCTTTTGGTGACTCTAGAATGGAGTTTGATGTTAGATTTTATCTCGTGGCAATATTATTTATAATTTTTGATTTAGAAATTGCCTATTTGTTTCCTTGGGCTATTTCTTTAGGAAAAATTGGCTTGATGGGCTTTTGGTCGATGATGATTTTTTTGGGAATTTTGACGATAGGTTTTATTTATGAGTGGAAAAAAGGCGCACTAGAATGGGAATAACAATTTATGATTTCATTTGAAGAAAAAGAAAAACAAATACCAAAAGAATTTAAAAGTATAGCTAAAGAGTTTGCTGAAAAAGGTTTTATAACAACTACAACTGACAACTTGATAAATTGGGCAAGAACTGGTTCATTACATTGGATGACATTTGGATTAGCATGTTGTGCTGTTGAAATGATGCAAACATCAATGCCAAGATATGATTTAGAGAGATTTGGTGCTGCACCTCGTGCGTCTCCAAGACAATCAGATGTAATGATTGTTGCTGGCACTTTAACAAATAAAATGGCTCCAGCTTTAAGAAAAGTTTACGATCAAATGCCTGAGCCAAGGTATGTAATTTCAATGGGAAGCTGCGCTAATGGAGGCGGTTACTATCACTATTCATATTCAGTGGTAAGAGGCTGTGATAGAGTTGTTCCAGTTGACATCTACGTTCCAGGTTGTCCGCCATCAGCAGAGGCTCTTCTTTATGGAGTTTTGCAATTACAAAAAAAAATACGAAGAGAAGGTAACATTCAAAGATAAAATGAATATAAACAATTTAGAAAAAGTTATAAATAGTGAGTTAGCTAGTAAAATAACAAAATCAGATATTTTAAATAACGAATTATTGATAGAAACAAATGTTGAGGACTTAATATCTGTAATTCAATTTTTGAAATCTAGCGATAAATGTAAATTTAGACAATTAATAGATATAGCTGGTGTTGATTATTTAGGAGAGGAAAAAAGATTTCAAATAATTTATCTTTTACTCTCTCATGAGAAAAATCTTAGAGTAAAAGTTCTTATAAAAGTTTCAACTGATGAAAAAGTATCTTCATTAGTAAAAATATTTCCCTCAGCTAATTGGATGGAAAGAGAAGTATTTGATATGTACGGGATTAAATTTGTAAACCATCCGGACTTAAGAAGAATTCTTACAGATTACAATTTTAAAGGATACCCCTTAAGAAAAGATTTTCCTCTTACAGGTTTTAATGAAGTCAGATATAGCGAGAAAGAAAAGAAAATAGTATACGAGCCTGTAAAGTTGGAACAAAATTATAGAGACTTTGACTTTAAGAGCCCTTGGGAAGGAACAAAATATGTTAAGAACCTTAACAAAGAAATAAAAAAAAATGACTAAAAAAATTAAAAAATTAAATCTTAATTTTGGACCTCAGCATCCAGCTGCCCATGGTGTATTACGATTAATACTTCAATTAGACGGAGAAGTAGTTGAAAAAGCAGACCCACACATTGGACTATTGCACAGAGGAACAGAAAAATTGATTGAAAATAAAACATATACGCAGGCTCTACCATATTTTGATAGACTTGATTATGTTGCACCAATGAATCAGGAACATGCTTTTGCCCTAGCTACAGAAAAGCTTTTAAAAATTGAGGTACCGATAAGAGCCAAGTTTATAAGAGTTATTTTTTGTGAAATTGGAAGAATTTTAAGTCACATACTTAATATTACAACTCAAGCTCTAGATGTTGGTGCGCTTACTCCCTCTTTATGGGGATTTGAGGAAAGAGAGACTTTGATGACTTTTTATGAGAGAGCCTCAGGTTCAAGACTACATGCAAATTTTTTTAGAACTGGAGGTGTGCATCAAGATATTCCTACTAAATTGATCGCGGATATATCGAAATTTTGTCAAAACTTTCCAAAAATTATAAACGATTTAGAAGACCTTCTCACTGAAAACAGGATTTTTAAGCAAAGAAACGTAGATATTGGAACTGTTACTAAACAAGAAGCTTTAGATCATAGTTTTTCCGGTGTTATGTTAAGAGGTTCAGGGGTTTCTTGGGATCTAAGAAAATCTCAACCCTACGAGTGCTACACTGATCTAGACTTTAAAGTCCCGATAGGAAAAAACGGAGATTGCTATGATCGATATCTTTGTAGAGTTGAAGAAATGAGAGAGAGCGTAAAAATAATAAATCAATGTATTGAAAAATTACCCAAAGGACCAATAAAAACTGTTGATGGAAAAATTTCACCTCCAAAAAGAGATGATTTAAAACAATCAATGGAGGCTTTAATTCATCATTTTAAATTATTCACCGAGGGCTATAGAGTTCCAGCAGGAAGTGTTTACTCTGCCGTTGAGGCACCTAAAGGCGAGTTTGGAGTTTATTTAATTTCAGATGGAACTAATAAGCCTTACAGGTGTAAAATAAGAGCTCCTGGTTTTTCACATCTACAAGCTATGGATTACTTAATAAAAGGTCATATGCTGGCAGATGTTCCGGCTGTTTTAGGCTCTTTGGATATCGTATTTGGGGAGGTTGATAGATGAGTATTAAAAAAATTCATACTGATCAACCAAAAGAATTTTGTTTTAATGATGAAAACAAGATTTTAGCTAAAGAAATTTTAAAAAAATATCCAAAAGAAAATAAAAAAAGTGCTGTAATGCCCTATCTATATTTAGCACAAAAACAAAACGATAACTGGATACCGTTAGCAGCAATGAAATATATAGCTAAAGAATTGTCTATGCCTTATATAAGAGTTTATGAGGTTGCAACATTTTATTCTATGTATAATTTGGCTCCAGTGGGGAAGTATTTTGTTCAAGTTTGTACAACAAGCCCTTGCATGTTACGTGGTGCTAATCAAATAGTAGATTCTTGTAAAAAAAAAATATCTGAATTAGAAAACGAAATCAGTAAAAACGGAAATTGTTCTTGGGTAGAGGTAGAGTGTTTAGGGGCATGTGTTAATGCCCCTATGATGCAAATCAATAGTGATTATTATGAAGATCTCAATTCTGAAAGTGCAAATAAAATTATTGACTCTTTACTACAGGATAAGCCCCTTAAGCCAGGATCTTATCGAGGTAGACTAAACTCATCACCAGAAAACAATAAAACTATTTACAGTGGGCAAAATGATTAAAGAAGAGAATAAAATTTTTAAAAATTTATATAACAATCTCGGTTGGGAACTAAAGGACTCAATTAAAAGAGGAGATTGGAAAGATACTAAAAAAATTATCTCTAAGGGTAGAGATTGGATAATAAATGAAATTAAGATATCTGAATTAAGAGGAAGAGGAGGCGCAGGTTTTTCGACAGGATTGAAATGGTCTTTTGCACCAAAAAAAACTTATGACAGACCACATTATTTGGTAATTAATGCCGATGAGTCGGAACCAGGAACCTGTAAAGATAGAGATATTTTAAGATTTGAACCTCAAAAATTAATTGAAGGGTGTTTAATAGCTGGATATGCAGTTAATGCCAATAAGTGTTATATTTATATTCGGGGAGAGTATTATAAAGAGGGACAGCGATTACAATCAGCAATTGACCAAGCTTATGAGAGAAATTTAATTGGTAAAAATGCTGCGGGTTCTGGTTGGGATTTCGATATTTTCATTCATTATGGAGCCGGAGCATACATTTGCGGTGAAGAGACTGCTTTACTCGAGAGTATAGAGGGAAACAAAGGTCAACCTAGACTTAAACCACCTTTTCCTGCCTTAGTCGGGTTATATGGATGTCCTACAATCGTTAACAATGTTGAAACTGTTGCAGTAGTTCCAACTATTTTAAGGAGAGGCGGAAAGTGGTTTTCATCAATTGGAAAACCAAAAAATACTGGCACAAAAATATTTTGTATCTCTGGAAACGTAAATTCTCCTTGTAATGTTGAGGAGGAGATGGGAATTCCTTTGAAAACACTCATTGAGGAATATGCCGGGGGTGTTATTGGTGGTTGGGAAAACCTACAAGCAGTTATACCTGGCGGTTCATCTATGCCATTATTACCAAAAAAAATCTGCGATACCATTACAATGGACTTTGATAGTTTAATTAAAAATAAAAGCGGTCTTGGAACAGCAGGGATAATAGTAATCAATAAAGATCAAGATATAATTAAATGTATGGCTAGAATAGCTAGATTTTACAAACATGAAAGTTGTGGACAATGCACTCCTTGTAGAGAGGGTTCTGGATGGATGTGGAGAATTTTAAATAGAGCTGAGAAAGGTGATGCAACACGAAGTGATATTAATTTACTTGCTGATGTAACGAAACAAATTGAAGGACACACAATTTGTGCATTTGGAGAAGGATCAGCATGGCCTGTACAAGGACTTCTCAGACATTTTAGAAAAGAAATTGACAAAAGATGTAGTGATGACCCGTTGATTAAAAAGAAAAGCTCAAATCCATATTTAGTCGATCAACACTTATTAGAGAAATGATATGCCAAAGATAATTATAAACGGTAAAGAAATAAATTTTGATAGGGGAATGACTGTTCTGCAAGCCTGTGAAATTGCAGGAGTAGAAATACCTAGGTTTTGTTATCACGAGAAACTTTCAATAGCTGGGAACTGTAGAATGTGTTTAGTAGAAATGGAAAAATCGGCGAAACCCATAGCGTCTTGTGCAATGCCCGCAACCGAAGGAATGATTATAAAAACAAACACAGATTTAGTTGATAAGGCCAGAAAAGGCGTAATGGAATTTTTATTGGCCAATCACCCTTTGGATTGCCCGGTTTGTGACCAGGGTGGAGAGTGTGATTTACAAGATCAATCATTATATTATGGAGTTGATAAATCTAGATTTTCAGAAAATAAGAGAATGGTCAAAGATAAGTATATGGGCCCACTCATTAAAACTCAAATGACTAGATGCATACATTGTACTCGCTGTGTAAGATTTGCTACCGAAATCGCAGGAGTGCCTGAAATTGGTGCTATAGGTAGAGGCGAGAACATGGAAATCACGACTTATTTAGAAAAGTCACTTAAATCCGAGTTGTCTGCAAATGTTATAGATCTTTGTCCTGTTGGAGCACTTACATCTAAACCATACGCTTTTGAGGCTAGACCGTGGGAATTAAAAAAAACAGAGACCATAGATGTAATGGACGCTGTTGGATCTAACATAAGAGTAGATACTTATGGTTGGGAAGTAAAAAGAGTTCTTCCGAGGATAAATGAAGACATAAATGAGGAGTGGATATCTGATAAAACCCGTTATGCATGTGATGGTCTTCTAAAACAAAGAATTGATGTACCTTATATTAAAAAAGATAATAAATTTGTTAAATCGAATTGGGATGAAGTAATTGAATTAATTAAGATCAAATTGTTGAATTTTAAGCCCGAAGAAATTGCAGGTCACGTGGGTGATATGTGCAGCTTAGAAACCATATTTGCATTTCAAAATTTATTTCAAAAACTCAAGAGCAGCAATTTAGAAATAAGAGAGAATAACTTTTACTTAAACGATGAAAATAAAATGAATTATATTTTTAATTCTTCAATAAGCGGTATTGAAGACTCAGATTTAATCCTTTTAATCGGCTGCGACCCAAGATATGAGGCAACTATGATTAATGCTAGATTAAGAAAAGCATTCACTAAAAATAAGACTAAGATTTATTCAATTGGAGATCCAGGTGATTTAACTTATCAATATGAATTTTTAGGTGAGTCAGTTTCACTTATAAATGACTTTGTTAATAATAAAACTAAATTCAATGAAATATTTAATAAATCAAAAAAACCAATGATTATAATTGGGGAGTCCGCTTTAGAATTAAAGTCTGGTGGATTTATTTTTGAAGAATTAAAAGATTATCTTTTTGAAAAAAATTTTATAAGAGAGGATTGGAATGCTTTAAATATTTTAACAAAAAATGCCTCAACAATTAATGGAATTGAATTAGGGATAGCAAAAAACGATAATTTTTTTTCTAATTTAGAAAATAATAAGTTTAAATTAATCTACTTGTTGGGCTCTGATAACATTAAAATTAAAAAAAAAAATGAGTTTATTATTTATCAAGGGAGTCATGGAGATAGAGGCGCAGAAGTAGCTGATATAATTTTGCCGAGTCCCACTTACACTGAACAGTCGGGTTTATTTATTAATGTTGAAGGGCGTGTTCAAGAATGCAGGAAAGCATCCTATCCTCCAGGAGATGCGCTAGAAGATTGGAAAATATTCAATCTAATAAACAAATCATTATTTGCAGAAAAACTTTTTCAAAATTTTGATAATTTGAGAAAATCTTCACTAAGTAAAATTAAAAACTTTTCTGAGTTAGATACTTTACCAAATGTTAATCCTCTCAAGAATAAAAAGATTAATAATAAAATATTTGAAGAAAATATTTTAATTAAAAAAATAGATTATTATTTTTCGAATGCTATAGCAAGATCATCTAAAACTATGAGTGATTGCAGACAAGCAAAGGAAACATTGCTTAAAAATGGAGCTAGCTTATAATATGGAATATTTAAACCTTTTGTTCAATGAAGTTTACAAAATATTTTTTTTAATAATACCTGTATTAGTATCTGTTGCGATGATTGTTTGGTTTGATAGAAGAGTATGGGGTTTAGTCCAAAAAAGAAGAGGTCCTAACGTTGTTGGTCCATTTGGACTATTTCAATCCCTTGCTGATGCACTAAAATATATTTTTAAAGAAATTATAATTCCTTCAAGTGCTAATAAGATAATATTCATTTTGGCGCCTATAATTACAATGACATTAGCTTTGGTCGCGTGGGCAGTTATTCCTTTGAGTGAAACCTTAGTATTAGCCGATATTAATGTTGGTGTATTGTATTTGTTTGCTATCTCATCACTTGGTGTCTATGGAATCATAATGGGTGGATGGGCTTCAAACTCAAAATATCCCTTTTTAGGAGCTATTAGATCTGCGGCTCAGATGGTTTCTTACGAAGTTTCAATAGGTATTATAATTATAAATGTTTTACTTTGTGTAGGATCATTAAATTTAACAGAAATAGTTTTAGCTCAAAAGGAGATATGGTTCGTAATTCCTTTATTCCCTATGTTTGTGATCTTTTTTATTTCTTCATTAGCAGAAACTAATAGACCTCCATTTGATTTACCAGAGGCAGAGGCAGAATTAGTTGCAGGTTATCAAACCGAATATTCAGGAATGATGTATGCAATGTTTTGGCTTGGAGAGTATGCAAATATATTATTAATGTGCGCAATGGGTACTATACTTTTTCTTGGAGGTTGGCTGCCAGCTGTAGATTTTTTTCCCTTTAATTTAATACCATCTCCAATCTGGATGGTGTTAAAAATATTATTTTTGTTTTTCCTTTTTGCAATTATAAAAGCTATTGTTCCGAGATATAGATATGATCAATTAATGCGATTGGGTTGGAAAATATTTCTTCCATTTTCATTAATTTATGTAGTTTTGACTGCATCCTTTTTAGTTTATTTCGACTTATTACCGGAGAAAGGTTTTTAATGAATTTTAATAGATTTATAAAAACAATTTTTTTAGTAGAATTTATTCAAGCTATGTTTAAGGCTTTAAGAGAAATTTTTAGGAAGAAAAAAACTATCAATTATCCCTTCGAAAAAGGACCAATAAGTCCAAGATTTAGAGGTGAACATGCGTTGAGAAGATATCCGAACGGTGAAGAAAGATGCATAGCGTGCAAGCTTTGTGAAGCTGTTTGCCCTGCCCAAGCAATAACAATAGAGTCATCTGAACGAGAAGATGGTAGTAGAAAAACAACAAGATACGACATTGATATGCTAAAATGTATCTATTGTGGACTATGTCAGGAGTCTTGCCCAGTGGATGCTATTGTTCAAGGTCCGAATTTCGAGTTTGCCACTGAAACAAGAGAAGAATTATATTATAATAAAGAAAAATTACTTGATAACGGTGACAGGTGGGAGAATGTATTGTCAAAGAATATCAAATTAGACAAAATTTACAGATAAATGCTTGCACATACTTTCTTTTTTTACTTCTTTTCTGGCATAGCAATATTCTCTGCACTAATGGTGATAACTTCTAGAAATACTGTAAACTCTGTTTTTTTTTTAATACTGGATTTTATTTCTGTTGGTTGTTTATTTATTATGGTAGGTGCTGAGTTTTTGGGTATGATTTTATTAATAGTTTATGTCGGTGCAGTCGCAGTTTTATTTTTGTTTGTAGTTATGATGTTAAATGTTGCTCAGCAAAAACAGTCTTGGTTTATTGGAAAAAAATCTACTCATATCCCTTCGGGCTTAATAGTTGCTATAATAATTTTTATGGAACTATTAGTCGTGATCGGTGGCTGGAAATATAAGGATAATGTTTCTAACAGCTCAAGTTTAGTAATAGATAAAGATATTTCAAATACTCATGCAATAGGAAGCGTCATGTATACAGATTATATTTTATATTTTCAATTATCTGGAATAATACTTCTTTTATCAATGATAGGCGCTATTATTTTAACATATAGAAGACGAGAAAACGTTAAAACTCAAAGTTATTTTAAGCAAATTTCTAGAGAAAAAGCTAGTTCTATCGAATTAAAAGAAGTTGACTTTAATAAGGGAGTAAAAATCGATGATTGAAATTGGACTTGGTCATTACTTAACATTAGGTGCAATAATATTTTTCTTAGGTGTCATTGGAATTTTTTTGAACAGAAAAAATGTGATAGTTATATTAATGTCGGTAGAACTTATTTTATTAGCAGTTAATATAAATTTAATATCTTTTTCAATATTTACAGGTGATATTTTAGGTCAAATTTTTACCATGCTTATTTTGACCGTTGCTGCTGCAGAAGCAGCCATAGGTTTGGCAATAATTGTAATTTTCTACAGAAATAAAGGATCAATTAGAGTTGAGGATATTCACGAAATGAGGGGATAAATGGAATATTTAATTGTTTTTCTTCCGCTAATTGGATCTTTAATTTGTTATCTTGGTAAAGATTTAGGAAATTTATTTTCAGAGATATCCTCATCTCTTTTAATTGTTGTTTCAGCTGTTCTCTCGATAATAATTTTTTACAACGGGTTTGTTCATAACATATATGGAAATTATCAGATTTTAAATTGGATAAATTCTGGAGAATTAAACGTAAATTGGTCGATCAATATTGACCCTTTAAGCTCAGTTATGATTGTCGTTGTAACTTTAATATCTGCACTCGTGCATATTTACTCTATAGGATATATGAGTCATGACCCACATAAACCTAGGTTTATGTCCTATCTATCACTTTTTACTTTTTCTATGCTTTGTTTAGTAGTTTCTGACAATTTTTTACAATTATTTTTTGGCTGGGAAGGTGTGGGTTTGTGCTCTTATTTACTAATTGGTTTTTGGTACAAAAAAAATTCAGCAAATAATGCAGCAATTAAAGCATTTATTGTTAATAGAGTAGGAGACTTTGGATTAGCTATTGGTATTTTTCTGATTTTTTTTCAATTTGGGACATTAAATTTTTCAGAGCTTTTCAATTTAGTTGAATTAAATTCTGATAAAAACATCAAATTTATATTTGCAGATTTTAATCTTATAACTACAATCTGTGTTTTTTTATTCATTGGGGCAATGGGAAAATCTGCACAATTTATTTTACATACTTGGTTACCAGACGCTATGGAAGGTCCAACACCGGTATCGGCTTTAATTCATGCAGCGACTATGGTAACAGCAGGTGTTTTTTTAGTCGTTAAATGTTCACCACTATTTGAATATTCTCAATTTGCATTAAATCTAGTTGCTATAGTAGGAATGATAACTGCTTTATTTGCCGCCTCAGTTGCTTTAGTTCAAAATGATATAAAAAAAATAATCGCTTATTCTACTTGTAGTCAATTAGGTTACATGTTTTTTGCTGCTGGAATTGGAGCATATCACGTTGCTATGTTTCACCTTTTTACACATGCTTTTTTTAAAGCTCTTTTATTCCTGGGAGCTGGCTCAGTAATTCACGTTTTTAGAGATGAACAAGATATTAGGAACATGGGCGGTGTTTGGAAAAAAATCCCATTTACAATGACTTTGATGTTAATAGGAACTCTCGCTTTAACAGGTTTCCCTTTTTTATCTGGGTTTTACTCAAAAGATGCAATAATAGAGTTCGCGTATTTAAAAAATTCAAATATTGGTAATTATGTTGTAGTAGTCGGTATTTTTACAGCATTTTTAACCTCTTTATATTCATGGCGACTATTTATAAGAACTTTTTTTGGAGAGTATAATAATAAAAAAATATCTTTAAAAGAGTTACATGAGTCCCCACCTGTGATGACGATTCCATTAATCATATTAGCATTAGGTTCTATCTTTTCTGGTTTTTTATTTAAAGATATCTTTATTGGACAATCTAATTTGGAATTTTGGAACGACTCAATATTTTTTTTAAACGATTTTAAAAACACCAAAATTTCTACTTGGTTTCTTCTTTTAACTCCCTCTATTGTATTAATATCGATCCCAATAGCTTATTTTATTTATTTAAAAGATAAAAGTATATTAGATGGTATAAAAAAAACAAATTTACCTTTGTATAAATTCCTTCTTAATAAATGGTATATCGATGAATTTTATGAGATCACTTTGGTTAGACCAATAAAAAAATTAGGATTAACTTTTTGGAAAAAGGGTGATGAGAACACTATTGATCGATTTGGACCTGACGGGGTTTCAAAACTTATTAAATTTATTTCAAATAAAGCGTCTCAATTTCAAACAGGGTACATTTACGACTATGCCTTTGTTATGTTAATCGGTTTATCAGCTTTAATAACTTTCTTAATTTTAAAATAATGGATTTTCCTATATTATCTACAATTATTTTTCTGCCACTTGTTGGGGCTTTTTTTATACTATTATCAAAGTCAAAAGATAATAAAAGTGCAAAATATATTTCTGTATTTACCACATTAATTAATTTAATTTTATCTTTATTCTTATGGTATTCTTTTGATAATCAAATTGTAGAATTTCAATTTGTTGAGGAAAAAGTTTGGATTGAAAATTTTTTTAAGTACAAGCTTGGAATTGATGGTATATCCGTACTTTTTATAGTCTTAACCTCATTTATAACTCAAATATGTGTTATTTCTTGCATCAATAGCATTAAGTTAAGAATTAAAGAATTTTTGATCGCATTACTTGTTTTGGAAACATTTATGCTAGGAGTATTTTGTTCTCTAGATTTATTACTTTTTTATTTATTTTTTGAAGCAGGACTTATACCAATGTTCTTAATTATTGGTGTTTGGGGTGGAGCTAGAAGAGTTTACTCGGCTTTTAAATTTTTCTTATACACTCTATTAGGTTCAGTTTTGATGTTAGTAGCTATAATAACAATTTTTTGGCTTACTGGTTCAACAGATGTTACTGAAATTTATCAAATTAAAATTCCAGAGCAATACCAAACTATTCTATGGTTAGCTTTCTTTAGTTCTTTTGCGGTAAAACTACCTATGTGGCCTGTTCATACATGGTTGCCAGATGCCCACGTTGAAGCACCAACCGCAGGTTCTGTTATTTTAGCAGCAATTTTGCTTAAGATGGCAGGATATGGTTTTCTAAGATTTTCTATAGGAATGTTTCCATTAGCTTCTGAATTTTTTGTTCCTTTGGTTTATGTGTTAAGTTTAATTGCAATAATTTACACATCACTCATAGCTTTAATGCAGGATGATATGAAAAAGTTGATAGCATATTCTTCTGTGGGACATATGGGATTTGTTACTCTTGGAGTTTTTACTTTTACCACTCAGGGTATTGAAGGCGGAATATATCAAATGATTAGCCACGGGTTAATTTCTGCTGCTCTATTTTTATGTGTTGGAGTACTTTATGATAGAATGAATAGCAGGATGATTAATGATTATGGCGGCGTAGTAAGTATTTTACCAAAATTTTCTTTATTATTTATTATATTTGTTTTAGGAGGATTAGGTTTACCAGGAACAAGCGGATTCATTGGGGAATTTTTAGTATTGTTGGGGGCATTCAAAAAAAACTTTTTGGTAGCGGTGATCGCTAGCATCGGGGTAGTTTTAGCTGCTGCCTACATGCTCTGGTTAGCTAAAAAAGTTATATTTGGAGAAGTTAAAAATGACAAAGTCAAAATCTTGAAAGACGTTAATTATTCAGAGGGATTTGTTTTATCAATTTTAGTCATTTTGACATTATTTTTTGGTTTTTATCCTGAACCAATCTTCAATACGATTAGTCCCTCAGTAAATAATTTAATCGATGTGTATCAATTTGAGATAAATTCAAAAATATCTAATATTAATTAAATGCAAAATATAAATTTAATATTCACAGAGTTATATTTATTTTCAGGAATATGTATTTTATTAATGCTTGGAGTCTATGTAAAAAATAGTTTTAACAAAATCTATAACTTAAGTATATTATTATTAATCGGAATTATATTTGTAATTTATAAAAATGGATTAGAAAAAAGTGGAATATTTTTAGATAGTTTCATTTCAGACCCACTATCAAACTTTGTGAAAATATTAATAGCCGTATCATCAATAATAATATTATTTACATCAAAGCAATTTATTTTAGATAATAAAATTTCAAAATTTGAATACCCAATAATTATTCTTTTAGCTATTCTAGGAATGTTTTTCATGATTAGCTCTAATGATATAATATTATTTTATTTAGGTTTAGAATTACAATCTCTATCGCTGTATGTTTTGGCTTCAATAGATAGAGACAACTTAAAATCATCTGAGTCCGGAATTAAATATTTTGTTCTAAGTGCATTATCGTCAGGACTTTTATTATATGGTTGCTCTCTATTATATGGTTTCACTGGATCAACAAACTTTGAGCTTATTAAAAATGAATTAACAGTTGAAAATATTGGTGCTATCTTCGCAATGGTTTTTATTTTAGTTGGTTTATCTTTCAAAGTATCAGCCGTACCATTTCATATGTGGACACCAGATGTTTATGAGGGATCTCCAACCTCTATTACAAATTTTTTTGCTGTTGTACCCAAAGTAGTAGGTTTGGCAGTGATAATCAGATTTATGGATGTTCCTTTTGAAAATATCTTATCTGATTGGCAAACAATAATAATATTTATCTCTGTTGCCTCGATGATACTTGGAGCAGTTGCAGCAATAAGACAAACTAATATCAAAAGGCTAATGGCATATAGTTCAATTGGCCACATAGGTTATATCTTAGCTGGTGTAGCCACTGGAACAACTTACGGATATTCTAGCTCTCTATTGTACATGACTATTTACGTAATTATGAATATAGGAGCATTTTCATGTATTTACTTAATGAGGAAAGACGGCGTATACACTGAAAAAATTTCCGACCTTTCAGGCCTTTCAAAAAAAAGACCACTATTAGCTGTCTCATTTTTAATAATATTTTTCTCACTAGCAGGAATACCGCCACTTGGCGGATTTTTTGCAAAATTTTACGTATTTTTGTCTGTGGTTGAAAGCAAAATGTATATACTTGCAATTGTTGGTCTAATGACAACTGTAATATCTGCTTTTTATTATCTCAAGGTAGTAAAAATAATTTATTTTGACGAAGCCAAGACTACATTTGATGAACTTAAAAATTTTCCTACAAATAGTACGATTTTTATCAGCTGCTTAATTCTTATCTCATTTTTCTTATATCCATCAGTACTAAACAATGTGATATTTAATTTATTAGGTTAATGAAATTTAAAAAAATTCAATTAAAAAAAACTCATAGCACTAACGATTTTGCAATTAAAAATATTAAAAACAACAATATTGAACCAACAGTAATATCTTCTCACACTCAATTTAAGGGCAGAGGCCAATATGGTAAATTGTGGATATCATTAAAAGGTAATTTATTTATGTCGATTTATTTTAGAGTAAAAAAAAATTTACCTTTAAAAAAAACAACAAAAATAAATTGCTTAATTGTAAGAAAAGCAATAAATAAGATTATTAAAAAAAAAATATTGATAAAACCACCTAATGATTTGTTAATTGATAAGAAAAAAATTTGCGGTATACTTCAAGAAACACTCATTCATAACAATAATAAATATTTAATAGTTGGCATTGGAGTCAATATTGTAAAAAATCCTTTTATAAGAAACTATTTAACTGGAAATTTAAAAGAGTATACTCAGAAGAAAGCAATAAAACTAAAATTATATAATTTGATAATAAAAGGTTTTGAAAAAAAATATTGATATGTATTTAATAGGTGATATAGGCAATACAGAAATTAAGATATGTTTAGTTAATAACCGATTTAATATACTTAAAAGATATCATTTTGGTACAGATGAAATTAAAAGTAAAAATCTTAATAAGCTTTTTAATAGAAATTTGAATGTTGATTATGCTTTATTTAGCTCGGTTGTCCCAAAAGTTTACTCAAAATTTATAAAATTTTTCAGAAAAAAAGGTGTTTCATGTAATGAAATAAAAAAGATAGATCTCAAAAAAATGATAAAGTTGAAAGTAGATAAAAATCAAGTAGGATCAGATAGAGTTGCAAATGCTATAAGTGCAATCGACAACAAAAATAATTTCATTATAATCGATTTTGGAACTGCAACTACTTTTGATGTTATTACAAAAAATATTTATCATGGTGGTATTATTGCACCTGGAGTAAATTTATCTTTAAATACATTAATTTCGAAAGCATCTTTGATTCCAAAAATTAACTTAAAAAAAGTAAAGAAAGTAATAGGCAAAAATACGAAATCTGCTGTAAGGTCAGGTTTTTTTTGGGGATATAATGGTTTAATTGAGAACATAATTAAATTAATTTCAAAAGAAACTAAAAAAAACTTTAAAATTATATTTACAGGTGGTCTTTCTCATCTTTTCAAAAATTTAAAAAGTGTAAAAGATTGCACTATTGATAAAGATTTAACTATAAATGGACTAATTCGAGTGATTAAAAAAAAAGATGAAAAATAAGTTATTATTTTGTCCGTTAGGTGGATCAGGAGAGATTGGAATGAATATGAATCTCTATGCTTACGGTCCAGAAGATAACCTAAAATGGATAATAGTTGATATGGGCGTCACATTTGCAGATGACTCAGTCCCAGGAGTAGACTTAATTTTCCCTGACCCTGGATTTATAGTTGATAAAAAGAAAGATTTGCTAGGAATAGTTTTAACTCACGCACATGAAGATCATATTGGCTCTTTAGTTCATATTTGGCCAGAATTAAAATGTAAAATTTACGCTACGCCTTTCACCTCAGTTTTAATAAAAGAAAAATTTAAAGAAACAAAAATTGATATAAGCAAATACTTAAATATAGTTGAATTAAATAGTAAAATTAATTTGGGTCCTTTTGAGATAGACTTTATAAATTTAACCCATTCGATTTTAGAACCTAATGGACTTAGTATTACAATACCTGAAGGTATAATTCTTCATACCGGGGACTGGAAAATTGATCCAAATCCGTTGATTGGACCTAAGATTGATCAGAAAAAATTATTAGAAATTGGAAATAAAGGGGTCAAAGTAATGATTTGTGATTCCACAAATGTTTTTAGCCCTGGTCGTGCTGGATCAGAGTCTGATGTAAGAGAAAATTTACTTAGAATTATCGAAAATCAGAAGAAAAGAGTTTTAGTTACATCATTTGCTTCAAATGTAGCTAGAATGGAAACTATTTTTTATTGTGCAAAAAAAACGAAAAGAGAAATATCACTAGTTGGTCGATCAATGAACAGAATTTATAAAGCTGCAAAGCAATGTGGGTATTTTCAAAGCCTACAAGATCCAGTCGATCCTAGAGAGGCTAAGAATTTACCCCGAGAAAAAGTTTTATTTCTTTGCACTGGTAGTCAAGGAGAGCCAATGGGTGCGTTAAATCGAATAGTAAATGAGACTCATCCTGATGTTTTTTTAGATGAGGGTGATCAAGTAATTTTTTCTTCTAAGATGATACCTGGTAATGAAAAAAAACTATATTTTCTTCAAAACCTATTAGTAAAAAAAAATATAGAGTTAATTACCGAAGAAAACTCTTTTGTGCATGTTTCAGGACATCCTAACAGAGATGATTTAAAAGATATGTACAACTGGGTCAAACCTAAAAGTATAATTCCTGTTCATGGTGAACACAGACACATTAAAGAACACATCAAATTTGCAAAAGAAATGAAAATTCCTTTTGCCCTTAAAATTGAGAATGGGGACATAATTGACTTAATGTCAGGCTCAAAGCCAGAGATCATTGATAAAGCCCCATCTGGGAAAATATACCTAGATGGAAAAATTGCAGTCAACATGGACTCACAATCTATTAAAGAAAGAAAAAACCTGTCTCTTAATGGTTATTTAGAAATTACTTTGATAGTCGGAAATTCAGGAAAAATAAAAAAACCTATAATTTCATTTAAAGGAATTCCAGAAAAAGAAATAGAAGAGTCCTTTATTTTTGAGATGGAAGATCAAATTCATAATACTTGCAGAACATTTTCAATAAATAATAAAAAACAAGAAAAAAATCTTATAGAAACATTGAAACAAGATTGTAGAAAATTGATTAAAGAAAAAACTGGAAAAAAACCTTTTACGAACATAAATATAGCGAGAATTTAATGGATTTAACCGGATCTATTGTTGTTTATATAATTATATGGTGGGTAATCTTTTTTGCTGTTTTACCAATAGGAATAAAAAGTAACGAGGAACCTTTTACAGATAGAATTGAAGGTTCGGACCCAGGAGCACCAAAAAATCCGAATATCGCAAAGAAATTTTTATACACAACTGTAATAACTACTCTTATTTTTTCTATGATATATTATATGGTTAGTGAGGATTACTTAAATATAAGAGAGCTTTTGAAATAATGTACATAACAAAATTATTCATACCAATTACAAAAGATTTTCCTAGTGAAGCAAAAATTAAATCTCATCAACTAATGCTGAGAACTGGGATGATAAAACAATCCTCTGCAGGAATCTATTCATGGCTACCTTTGGGTTTTAAAGTGATGAAAAAAATCGAGCAGATTGTTAGAGAAGAACAAGATAATATTGGTGCGCAAGAAATGTTAATGCCAACCATACAGTCAGCTGATATTTGGAAAGAAAGTGGAAGGTATAATGATTATGGTGAAGAAATGTTAAGAATTAAAGATAGACAAGGTAGGGAGATGTTATATGGACCAACCAACGAAGAGTTGATTACAGAAATTTTTAGAACAAGCATCAAATCATACAAATTATTACCTCAATTACTTTATCATATTCAATGGAAATTTAGAGATGAAGTTAGACCAAGATTCGGTGTAATGAGATGTAGAGAATTTTATATGAAAGACGCTTATTCTTTTGATGTCGATGAGTCATCAGCAAGAAATTCATATAATAAAATGTTTTATTCTTACTTAAAAACATTTGAACGAATGGATTTAGAGGCTATACCTATGCCTGCAGATACAGGTCCTATTGGTGGTGATTTATCGCATGAATTTATAATTATTGCAGATACTGGAGAAAGTAAAATTTATACTGATAAAAACATATTAAATATTAAACTTAAAGATTATACTTTTTCCCCCGAGTCTTTAATTAAAATGAGAGAAAGTTTTTCATCGATATATGCAGCTACAGACGAAAAATTCAATAACGAAGATTTTCAACTTAAAGTAAAAAAAGAAAATCAAATGATAACAAAAGGCATTGAAGTGGGACATATCTTTTATTTTGGCGATAAATACTCGAAACCTCTTAATGGTCTAATTGACTCAAAAGATGGAAAAAAAGTAGCTGTTAAAATGGGGTCTTATGGAATTGGTGTGTCAAGATTGGTCGGTGCTATTATAGAAGCTAAATTTAAAAATAATATTATGAAATGGCCTAAGTCCGTATCTCCTTTTGATGTTGTTATAATACCTAGCATTACCAAAAATAATAAAGAAAACCTAGAAAAAGCCGAGAAAATTTACAATTTCTTAAAAAAACAAAATGTTGACGTATTGTTAGATGATGCTGATGAAAATATGTCAAATAAATTTAAAAAACATGATTTTATTGGTATCCCGTTTCAAATCATTTTGGGTTCAAAAACCCAAGGGGAAAATTTAGAATTTAAAGAGATAAATTCTAATAGTGAACTTTTAACAATTGATGCTATTAAATCAAAAATAAAAGAATAATTTGTTTAATTCAGCCGAAAGATTAATTTCATATAGAAATTTGAAACCAAAAAAAAAGGATGGTTTTCTTAGACTCATATCTTTATTTTCTTTTTTAGGAATAGCTTTAGGAGTGGCCATATTAATTATTGTAATGTCTGTAATGAATGGTTTTAGAACTGAACTCACCAATAAAATTCTTGGTTTAAATGCTCATATTACAATAGACTCAAATGGTAATAAAATTAGTAAAGAATTAAAAAAAGAAATAACTGAAAAATTTCCTAATAATAAATATTACCGTTCCTATCAAGGTGAGGGAATAATTTTGACAAATAACAATGCTAAAGGAGTAATTGTTAAAGGAGTTGAAAAATCAAATCTTTTAGATTTGTTTTCTAAAGAAAAAATAATAGAAGGTAGTTTGGACAATTTTGATGAAGGCGATGTAATAGTTGGAGGTGAACTAGCCTTCAATCTTAACTTAAAAGTAAATGACAAAATTAATATCATGTCTTCATCCTTTATGGATACACCATTAGGCGGACTACCAAAAAAAGAAAATTATACCATCGCAGCAATATTCAATAGTGGATTTTATGAATTTGATCAAAATTTGATATATTTAAATCTTAAAGACTCCCTCTCACTATACGAAAAAACAGAAAAAGATGTGAACTTAGAAATTTATATGTCTAATCCAATTCAGGCAAATTCACTCAAAGATAAACTTCAAACTATTAATTCCTCTTATTTTGTCTACTCTTGGTCAGATGTAAATAAATCCTTTTTTAGTGCTCTAAAAGTTGAGAGAAACGTTATGTTTATAATTCTTATATTAATAATCATAGTCGCTGCATTCAATATAATTTCTGGATTAACCATATTAATTAAAAATAAAACTAAAGAGATAGCTATTTTAAAAACTTTAGGCTTTAGCAATTTATCAATAAAAAAAACTTTTTTTTTGACAGGATTTATTATTGGTTTTATAGCCACCGTAATAGGTATAATTCTGGGCTTAATTTTTTCAATTTATATTGAAAATATAAGAGTTGTATTGTCTGCACTTTTTAACTTAAATATATTTCCGCCAGATGTTTATTTTTTAGATGAGATGCCAAGTGAGATAAATTTTTTATCAATTTTAGTTATATTCACTTGTTCAATTATTATTACATCTATTGCATCCTATTTTCCGGCATCAGCAATTTCTAAAATGGATATGATAAGAGCACTTAAATATGAGTAAAAAAATTATAGAAATAAAAAATGTTTATAAAAAATTTATTCATCAAAATAATTCAATTGAAGTTTTTAAAAATTTAAGTTTTTCACTTAAGAGAGGTGAACTTGTAGCATTAACGGGTCCATCTGGCTCAGGAAAATCAACACTACTTCATATGTTGGCTTTACTTGAGAGACCATCAAAAGGAAATATCTTTTTTTTTGGCAAAGACTCAGAAAAGTTAAAAGAGAATGAAAAAGATAATTTAAGAAGAAGTAGTATATCAATAATATTTCAGGATAATAATTTATTAAACGATTTTAATGTATTGGAAAATGTTTTAATGCCAATGGTAATTAAAAATGGGAATTTAAAAGAGTCAAAATCTAAGGCTTATCAAATATTAAAAGAACTTAAAATAAAAGATAGATCAAATCATTATCCCAATCAACTATCTGGTGGAGAACAACAAAGAGTTGCAATAGCTAGAAGTCTTATTACCGAAAGTGATCTTATTCTTGCTGATGAACCAACTGGAAATTTAGACTATAAAACATCTGTCGAAATATTTTCATTATTTACTAAATTTAAAAAATTAAATAAAGCTATCATCTTTGCAACTCATAATAGAGACTTAGCAAAAAAATCAGATTATATTTTGAGAATATCTCAAGGTAATATAAAAAGGTATGATGGATGATAAAAAGTATGAATTTAATCACTTTAAAGTTCACACTCAATACTCCATCTGCGAGGGCGCGGTAAGGATAGATGAATTAGCAGACCACTGTAAATCTTTAAAAATTAAATCAGTCGGAATTTGTGATAGCTTAAATTTATGTGGTGCCTTAGAATTTTCTGAGAAAATAAGCAAACAAGGAACTCAACCTATTATTGGAACTAATGTAAATTTATTATTTAAAGATACAGTTTCAAAAATACCATTATTTGCTAAAACAGAAAGAGGCTATAAAAATCTCGTAAAAATCTCATCTATCAGTTACTTGCACAACGAAAATTCCTCTGAGCCTTTTTGTAAAATAGAAGATTTAGTAAAGCACAAAGATGATATAATTGTTTTATCCGGCAATATTAATGACTTGATTGGTCAGTTGTTTAAAAAAAATCAACTTGCAAATTTAAATGATTTATTAGAAATTTTATCAAAAAATTTTGCGGATAATTTTTATATTGAGATACAACGCCAAAATAATTTTAGAGAGAAAGAATTTGAAAATTATTTATGCAATATCTCTGCGCAATTAAATCTACCTTTAATCGCTTCTCAAGAAGTTTTTTATTTGAGACAAGATATGGCAGAAGCTCAAGATGCATTACTTTGTATTAAGAATAAGGTTTTTATTGAAGATAAAAATAGGCTAAGATTAAGCGATCAACACTATTTAAGAAGTTCGGATGAACTTAAAATAATTTATAAAGATCTACCCGAAGCTTTGCAAAATAATTATAATTTTCCTTTTAGATTTAGTTTTAAGCCAAAAAAAAATGAACCAAAACTCCCCACGCTAAAAAATCAAAAAAATATTTCAGCAAAAGATGAATTATTTTCTCAGGCAAAAATTGGGCTAGAAAAAAGATTAGATAATTTTATATATAAAAAAAATACTAAAATTGATAAAAAAAAAATATCAGATAAATATTTTGATAGGCTAAAACATGAAATTGAAATAATTAATTCAATGAATTATTCTAGTTATTTTTTAATTGTATCAGATTATATCAAGTGGGCTAAAAAAAACTCAATTCCAGTTGGGCCGGGTAGAGGGTCTGGAGCTGGCTCATTAGTAGCATATTCTTTAGATATAACTGATTTGGATCCTATTGAATTTGATCTGATTTTTGAGAGATTTCTAAATCCTGATAGAATTTCAATGCCAGATTTTGATATTG